>Ga0210051_1004559_pt1 | contig 13509 bp, 10 predicted proteins | sample CryGey092014_all_FD_185464 | JGI IMG/M metagenome (GOLD analysis project Ga0210051, IMG submission 185464) | Groundwater microbial communities from aquifer - Crystal Geyser CG23_combo_of_CG06-09_8/20/14_all (SPAdes) (version 2) | ecosystem: Environmental > Aquatic > Deep subsurface > Groundwater...
ACGCTCACGCAAGCTACGCTTAATTGTGAGCGGGACGCTCACGCAAGCTACGCTTAATTGTGAGCGGGACGCTCACGCAAGCTACGCTTAATTGTGAGCGGGACGCTCACGCAAGCTACGCTTAATCGGATATATCCTTTCCGCTAACAGCGCGCCCCCGATCAGATGCAAGTGGATATGATCAACCTCCTGCCCGCCGTGATGTTTCACCCGAAATAACAGCTTATAACCATTCGCGCTAATATTCAAGTCGCGGGCTATTTTCTGGGCAACCAAAATCATTTTGCCAGCCAAATCTTGATGCCGCTCCTCCAGGTCATCAATGGTCGGAATATGCTCTTTGGGAATAATCAGAACATGAACGGGTGCGATGGGATGAGCGTCTTGAAAAGCAAAAATCCGTTCGTCTTCATAAACGATTTCGGATGAAATTTGTTTGTTGGCAATTTTACAAAAAATACAGTCTGACATAATTATCCGCGTTATAGTCCAATTTTCACCGGCGACCCGCTTGGTGACGCGTCATGCGCTTTTTGGCTCAAGCACTGATAACCAACCGCGTGCGGCCAGCGCTGGCTTAAATTGCCGAGGGAATCATGGTCATCCGCTTCGCCAGTAAGGCGAAATGCAGCGCAAAGTTCGTATTCGTCTTGAGACTTTATTCGATAATCGAATTTCACTCCGGTGGCCGGATCCACAAACACGTCGTCAGAAAGATAGTTATACTCTTTTCTCATCTCATCCAAAGAAACCGGCAACACGCCTTTCCCGGAATAATATGAATCAATAGTTGAGACAATCTGGTCAAAGTTGCTTATGATAACATTATCCAGCTTACGATTCCGCGTTGTTGCCGGCGACTCCATAATAAATAACGAAAAGATAAACGTGGCAACAATGATCGCCAGTGAACCATAAAAATAGATAATGATAATATTATCACGCTCATTTAATACTTCGCCGCGGCGTATATCATAGAGATAAAAAGAAAAAACTGTGGCCGCGATACCGCCGACCGTCAGCGCCTTGAGAATAAACTTGAGGGTCAGTTCGCCATTCAGAAAATTATTAAGAATATTAACGAGCGTGCCAAGTACGATCACGGCCGAAACAAGCAAAATAAAATAAACTAGCCATCGCCTGACACCGGATTCTTTGTCAAGCTGGCTGGCAAGCAGGCTCTTAAAGATCTGCCGCATAACCAGATAAAAGATCGGTGTCGCGACAACCAACATCGAGATGGCATACTTAAGCGTATCCGGGCTAAACCGCGTCTGAAATTCCCTAAGCTGGTCGACCACGTATTTATTGATCACCTGAAAAATGACCATTCCGGTCCCGGTTGCCATAAAGACCAGAGCCACGAGCGACAACATATAATAGAATGCGAATTTTGCGTTATTTGTTTTTGAATTTTCCATAATAATCGAGATTCTTCTCCGCCATCCGCCAATCGGCGGAGACGGATCAGAATTACAAAATTCATTGATTTATAATTTTTTTTGCCAACCTTTTTTTGAGCACTAAAATCAGTTTATCTTGTTTTATAGTCTCCTGGGCCCCGGTCGTCATATCGCGCACAATAATCGTTCCGTCAAGAACCTCTTGCTGCCCGAGAATCAATGCCATCTTAATTTCCGCTCTATCCGCCAGCTTCAACTGGGTTTTAATGCTGTCTTTGCTGAACGCGGCGGCAGCGGCAATATTTGCTTTCCGTAATTCTTCAAAAATTTTAAAACCTCTTCGTCTGGCCAACTCTCCCAATTGAACTAAAAAGACTCGCGGATTAATAAGCGGATGGAATTTAATGGCCTGAAACTTCAATTGTGCGATTAACCTTTCCACGCCTATCCCGCCGCCTACGGCCGGAGTATCCTTACCACCCAAAAATTTTATCAGATAGTCGTAGCGTCCGCCCCCCCCCAAAGCGCCTTGCCGCGCCTGTTCGCCATCGGGCCAAAACTCAAAGACAGTCTTTGTATAATAGTCTAATCCCCGCACCAAAGATTGATTCAAAATGTAGGGAATTTCCAACTCGTCCAAAAATTCCAACACGCTTTTAAAATGAGTGTGGCATTCTTCACAAAGGTGATCGATCATTTGTGGAACACCGGCCATTAATTGAATGCAGTGTTCGTCCTTGCAATCTAACAATCTTAAAGGATTTTGCCTGAATCGCCTTCGGCAATCTGCGCAGAGACGATCAGCTCTATTTTTGTAATACCCAAGTAGCAATTTTCGATAGTGCGGCTGACACTCCGAACATCCGATGGAATTAATATGAAGATTAATCGCTTTCAATCCCAACTCCCGAAAAACGACAAAAAACAACTGGATAACCTCAGCATCATTAGCCACCGCTTTGCTGCCGATAACCTCAAGATTAACCTGGTGAAACTGCCGATAGCGGCCAGTTTGCGGATTTTCATAACGGAAAAGAGGCCCCCAGCTATAAAGCTTAACCGGATGAACCAAGGCGGATAACCCATCCTCCAAATAGGCGCGAATAACGCCCGGCGTGAATTCCGGCCGCAACGCCAAAGAATCTCCGCCCTTACTTTTAAAAAGGTACATTTGTTTTTCCACAATGTCGGTGGTCTCGCCGGTGGCACGAACATAAAGATCGGCATCTTCAATAACGGGGGTATCAATCCGTCCAAACCCATAGAAAAGAAAAACCTCTTTTATGGTTTTATAAATTTTCTCCCAGTAAATTTGTTCGTCAGGCAAAATATCGTAAGTTCCTCTTGGGGCTTGAAAAGTTTTTTGATTTTTAGGTTTTGCCGGCTGAGACATTATAATATAATGCGAAAAGCGCAAAAGATTTATACGAAAAATGCGAACTTTTCACGCCACTCGCATACCAACAAGTTTATTCGCATAATTCGCATATCAGTTCGCCGCGCCCTTCCGAAGTCTTGGCGTAGAAGGGCATATTTCGCATTGTGTCCTTTTAATAGTTTGGCGCCGCAAAAACAGTCAACCTGTCCGGCGGCCATGCCCTGACCCAAGCTCGCCCAATAATAAAATCTTTGCCAACGGGACCCCACCGCCTGGAGTCGGAAGAAGCATCGCGATTATCTCCCAAGACAAAATATTCGGTGTTTTTTAAGGTCATCTTGAGATCGCCAATGGTCTTTTGTCCGACCGCCAAATAATTTTCTTCCAAGGCCAGACCACTCGGATGCTGTTGATTATAAATGATAATTCCTCCACCCGCAATCTCCACCGTCTCGCCAGGCAAGCCAATAATTCTTTTGATGTAATATTGCGACGGACCCAAAGGATATCGAAAAACTATCACGTCTCCTCTTTTTGGAGCTTCAAAACGATAGCTGATTTCATTAATGATCAGGTAATGTCCATCGTCAAAACCTGGCTCCATTGAAGCGCCCTTGACGAAAAAAGGCTGAACAACAAAATACCGTATTGGCACCACTATTAATACGGAAACTAAAACAATTTTGATTGTTTCCCAAAGAAAAAGAAAAAAACCGCGCATTATTTCCTCCTTGTAAATTCTTTATCCCGTATCTTTCTCAGCTTGAACCATCATTTGCTGAAGTCAAAAGGCGAAGCCGCCTTACGGCTCTATCCGCGAAATTCAACAACCTCAAGATAGAAAAGGTACGGGATTTATCAATTTCATTCTATAGTATTTGCCCATTTTTGCAAGACGCGATATCATTAGTTCGTAAACCCGAAATCAGAAATTCGAAATAAATTATAAATTAAATATTCAAAACGGGGTTTGGGCATTATGATTTTGGGTATTTGATATTGTTTCGGATTTCTGATTTCGTGCTTCGGATTTCTATGAAGATAGTTGTCGGTCTCGGTAATCTGGGAAAAAAATTTGAGAAAAACCGACACAATGTCGGATTTTTAACCGTTGATTATATTCAAAAAAACGCGGGTGATTTTACCAAGTGGCAATTGAAGAAAAAATTAAAGTCGGAAATCGCCGAAAGCAAAGAATTAGACGTCATCCTTGCCAAACCCCAGACGTTTATGAATAACTCTGGCGAAGCGATAAGAAATTTAATTTCAAGTTTCAAGTTTCAAGTTTCAAGTTTATATGTTATTCACGACGATTTCGACCTGCCGCTCGGCACCTTTAAATTCGAATTCAGCCGCGGCTCAGCCGGCCACAAGGGAGTACAATCAATTATCGACATCCTCGGCACGAAAGATTTTTGGAGATTGAGAATCGGCATCAGACCCCCCTATGTCATTCCCGCGCAAGCGGGAATCCAGAACAGTACAAGCCCCGACGAACATCCGAACCAGAACAAATCCCGACCGCCGATCAAAGCGGAAGATTTCGTCTTAAAAAATTTCGGAAAAGAAGAAAGAAAAATCATCGAAGAATTAACCCCGGGAGCAATTAAAGAATTGTTGGGCTAAAAATTTTCTTTCTAAAAAAATGCGCCTCGCTATCCTATCTGCGAGCTTCAGGGGCAAATCCCGAAAAATCGGGCAACCCCCGATCTTACGGGGTACTAACCAAGAAATAGGAGGGTTGTTCTTAAGTTTTCGCCACTCACAGATAGGATACCAAGGCGAATCTTTGTGATTTTTCGTTATTATATGCTATATTCTAATTTTTGTCAATGACAACTTCTTCGTCAGAGCTAAAATATTACAACGCCTTCAATCTTTTCCCGGAGATCGGAGCCGTAAGATTTAAAAAACTTCTGGCTTATTTTGATTCTTTAGAAAATGCCTGGCAGGCAAGCGAAAGTGATTTCCGGAACGCCGGGCTTGACGAAAAAATAGCGCAAAAAATTTGCGCCGAACGAAAGAATATCGACCCCGGCAAAGAATTCGAAAAATTAGAAAAGGAAAAAATAGCGCTGATAACCGCCGAAGACGAAACCTACCCCAAGCTCCTCAAAGAGATTTATGACCCGCCGGCTGTTTTGTATATCAAAGGCACATTCAAACCACCGGACGATTTTAGTTTAGCGGTTATCGGTACCAGAAAACCGACCCCCTACGGCACCCAAGCCGCCAGCAACCTCACTCGTGATTTGTCATCCACCGGCCTGACGATTGTCAGCGGCCTAGCATTAGGTATCGACACCTTGGCTCACAAGGCTTGTCTGGAAGCACGCGGCCGGACAATCGCGGTTATCGGCTCGGGATTAGACAGAAACAGCATCTATCCGTCGAGTAACCGCAGACTTTTCGACATGATTGCCGAAAATGGGGCGGTCATTTCCGAATATCCAATCGGGACCGCGGCAATGCCCTATCATTTCCCCGCCCGCAACCGCATTATTTCCGGCTTGTCTTTGGGGGTATTGGTCATCGAGGCCACCGAAAAAAGCGGGACATCTCTGACTGCCAACCACGCCCTCAGTCAAAACCGCCAAGTTTTTGCCATTCCCGGACCAATTTATTCTCCAAGCTCCGTTGGTCCGAATAATTTGATAAAAATTGGGGCAAAATTAGTCTGTAATATTCAGGACGTCCTTGAAGAATTAAACCTTGTTTCTCTCACCGAACAAATCGAAGCCAAAGAGATAATTCCCGACACCGAAGAAGAAGCGCTAATTTTAAAACTCCTCTCCCACGAACCGCTCCATATTGACAAAATCGTGATAGAAACTAAACTTGACACAGCAACGGTCAGCTCGACTCTGACTTTAATGGAAATGAAAGGAAAAGCGAAAAATCTTGGCGGGATGCAGTATGTGATAGTAAGATAAACTAAATCAATTATTCTAATTAACCTAATTATTTTAAAGAAATCCCAAGTCCCAATTCCGAATCCGGAAAAAATCACTAAATCGCAGTAACCAAAAACTATTGGTTATCGGGCATTTTCCAGCATTCTGGTTTGGCGATTGGTTATTCCTTAGATTAATTAGAGCAATTATAATAATTAGAAATTCATTGAAGCTCGTCATCGTTGAATCACCAACCAAAGCTAAAACCATCCAGCGCTTTCTGGGCGATGATTTTTTGGTTAAATCAAGCTACGGACATGTCCGCGATCTGCCAAAAAAAGAAATGGGGATTGATATTGAGCATAATTTCAAACCCCGATACATTATTCCCACCAAGGCGAAAACTAAAGTTTCCGAACTTAAAAAATTATCCGCTAAATCTGAAGAGGTCATTCTGGCAACTGACGAAGATCGCGAAGGCGAAGCTATTTCTTGGCATTTGGCCGCAGCGCTGAAATTAGACGAGAAAAACGCCAAACGCATAGTCTTCCACGAAATTACCAAATCAGCCATTGAAAAAGCCTTGGAAACCCCGAGAAAAATAGATATTGACCTCGTCGACGCCCAGCAAGCGCGAAGAATCTTAGACCGCCTGGTCGGCTACGAACTTTCGCCGTTTCTCTGGAAAAAAATAAGGCGCGGCCTTTCGGCCGGACGTGTGCAATCTGTTGCTCTGCGCTTCATTGTCGAACGCGAACGTGAAATCGAGAAATTCCACGAAGAAGAATTTTGGAATATCAAAGCCCGGCTCAAAAAAGAAGATACGACCGAAGAATTTGAAGCGAGCCTCACGGAAAAAAATGGAGAAAAAATCGAAAAAATCACCGAGACAAAAGTTTTCGCTGGAATATACCGAAATAAAAAAACATCCGTCGCGTCCGTGAAAGAATCGGAAAGCATAAAAGCTGATTTAGAAAAGTCTTCGTATTCGGTCAAATCCGTTGAACGCAAAGAAGCCCAGGGATTCCCCTCACCGCCATTTACCACCTCCACACTACAACAAGCCGCTATCGGACGGCTGGGATTTTCCGCCAAGCAAACCATGGCCACGGCTCAAAAACTCTACGAAGAGGGTCATATCACCTACATGCGAACTGATTCGTTTAATCTTTCGCAAGAATCGCTTGTCTCCGCGCAAAAAACAATTCAAAAAGAATTTGGAATGGAATATGCCCTACCCTCTCCCCGTTTCTTCAAAAACAAATCAAAGAGCGCTCAAGAGGCGCATGAAGCCATCCGCCCGACCCATCCGGAAAAACTTCCCGAAATGTTCAAAGAGACACTCGATCCCAACCAATATAAACTATACAAACTCATCTGGGGCCGTATGGTCGCTTCACAAATGGCGCCGGCTATTTTTGATTCCCGACAAATAGAAATTGAGGCAAAAAACGAGGAGACAAAAAATTCTTATCTTCTTAGAACCGGTGGGTCGGTTGTAAAATTTGATGGCTACCTAAAGGCCTACGAAAAAAGAAACCAAGGAGAAGCGGAGTTAATTCCAGAGATGAAAGAAAAAGAACCCTTAACGCTTTCCCGCGTCGAGGCAGAGCAGAAATTCACCGCCGCCCCGCCGCGTTACAACGAAGCATCGCTGGTAAAAACGCTCGAAGAAAACGGCATTGGCCGGCCATCGACCTACGCGCCGATAATTTCAACTATTATTGAAAGACAATATATCGACAAAGATGAAAATCGCCGGCTTTTCCCCTTGGAAATTGGAATGCTCGTCAATGACCTTTTGGTAGAGCATTTTCCGAAAGTCGTGGATGTCGAGTTTACTGCGACCATTGAAGAAGACTTTGACGAAATAGCGGACGGAAAACGAGAATGGGTGCCAGTAATACGTGAATTCTACGAACCATTCCACAAAAACCTTTCGGAGAAAATGAAAACGGTTAAGAAAGAAGACATTTTGGAAAAGCTGGATCGCCAATGTCCGGAATGCGGAGGCGACCTTATCATGAAATTTGGACGATACGGAAAATTCATCGCTTGCGCCAATTTTCCCAAATGCAAATATACTGAAAAAACCGAGGAGGAAAAAAAGATGGATGAGGCGCATTCTGGTATTGTCTGCGAAAAGTGCGGATCGCCGATGGTGGTAAAACGCGGACGTTTCGGCACCTTCTTGGGGTGCTCCAATTATCCAAATTGCAAAAACATCAAAAAAATCGAGAAAAAATTGGGAATAGCCTGCCCGAAGTGCGTTGAGGGAGACATTATCGAACTCCGCTCAAAGAAAAAAAGGCTCTTTTACGGCTGCTCTCGCTATCCGAATTGCGACTTCGCGCTTTGGAATAAGCCAACTGGCCAAAAATGCCCAAAGTGCAATTCACTCTTGGTCGAGCTGCCAAAAGGAAAAACCAAATGTTCGAATAAGGAATGCAAATAAAGATAAATTACAATTAAGCGAAGCTTGCGTGAGCGTTCCGCTCACAATATCAAAATCACAAATTTCAAATAAATCATAATGGCCGAAACACAAAATTCAAAACCGTTTTGAAAATTTGGATTTTGGATTTTGAATTTATTTAGAATTTGTAATTTAAGATTTGGCGCTTTGCGATAATTCCTTTTGATTTTCCCTTAATGCCCCCCCACGCCCCCAACATTGAAGACCTCATCAAGGAGGTTCAATCATACAACCCTCAAGCAAACTTTGATTTAATTCAAAAGGCTTTTGAATTCGCCAAAAAAGCTCACGGCAACCAGCTTCGGGAATCAGGCGAGCCATATATCATCCATCCGCTGGCCACCGCCAGAACTTTAGCCCAGCTAAGATTAAATTCAAAAACTATCGCCGCCGGACTTCTCCACGACGTCGCCGACGATACACCGGTTACGATAGAAGACATTGAAAAGGAATTCGGGCCGGAGATCGCTTTTATGGTCAGCGGCGTCAGCAAACTGGGAAAAATCAAATATCGCGGCATCGAAGAGCAGGCGGAAAAATTGAGAAGAGTGTTTTTGGCAATGGCCCAAGATATTCGAGTGGTTCTGATCAAGCTGGCTGATCGCCTGCACAACTTGAAAACCTTAAAATATGTGCCAGAGGAAAAGCAAAAAAGGATCGCGATGGAGGCGCTGGAAATCTACGCGCCTTTAGCCTATCGCCTAGGAATGGGTGAAATGAAAGGACAAATCGAAGACGCGGCTTTCCCCTATTATTATCCCAACGAATACAAATGGCTGATGCAAAACGTGAGAGATAAATACCAGGAGCGGGAAAATTATATTCAAAAAATCCAAAAAATGGTTAGGGGAGAATTAGAAAAAGCCAAAGTTCAAGTTGCCGATATTCACTCCCGCGCTAAACACTATTATAGCTTATACAAAAAACTCCAGCGGCACGAGATGGATTTAAATAAAATATATGACCTGGTTGCGCTAAGAATTATCGTTCCAACAATTGAAGACTGTTACACTACCCTAGGCGTTGTTCACAAAATGTGGCGTCCGCTGCCAGGGCGCATTAAAGATTATATCGCCATCCCGAAGACTAACGGCTACCAATCAATTCACACAACGGTTTTCTGCGTAGACGGCAAAATTGTCGAGATACAAATCCGAACCGAGAAAATGCACAAAGAAGCGGAATATGGTATTGCCGCTCACTGGCACTATTCAGAAAAAGGAGGGTTCAAAGATTATCTTAAAAAAACTTTTCGCTTTCGCGTCCAACCGGCACTCACGCTTCAGCCGCCAAAAAAAGAATTGCTCTGGATCCAACAACTCCAAGACTGGCAGAAAGAAACCAAGGACCCCGAAGAATTTCTTGAAGGACTAAAAATAGATTTTTTCAACAATAGAATTTTCGTCTTCACGCCCATGGGTCTCGTCATTGACCTGCCAGAAAACGCGACGGCCGTAGATTTTGCCTACGCCATTCACACAGACATCGGCCATCGTTGCGTCGGCGCTAAGGTGGGCGGAAAAATCATCGCTTTAAGCCAGCCACTTTCAAACGGGCAAATCGTAGAAATTCTGACCCAAAAAGAAACCCGACCCAAAAGGGATTGGCTCGAATTCGTCAAAACCTCCGACGCCCGCTCAAAAATTAAAAAATGGTTGAGAGAAAAAGAGGGAATAATATTAGAGAAAGAGGTCGCCGAGGCGCCAAAGGAAAAACAGATTCCGTCGCTCAAGAAAGCTAAAGAAAAAGAGGCGTCACCCGCTCAGGTAGAAGTCGACGGGCAAACGCAAATCTTAACTCACATAGCTAAATGCTGCCAACCCCAACCGCCCGATTCTATTAGGGGCTATATTACCGTCTCCCGCGGTGTTTCAGTCCACAAAGCATCCTGTCATAGTTTGGCAAAAATAAAAAACCCCGAAAAATTAGTCGAAGCAAAATGGAAAAAGTAAAAGTTTGGCAAAAAATGCTTCTTTTCTGTCATTCCCGCGCCACACCTACGGGTGGTCACCCGAAGGGCGAAAAGCGGGAATCCAGCGCGGGATAAACTCCAGAGGAAATCAAGCCTGATATTTTTGGCTTATTGACTAGATTACCAGTCGGGACCAAAATGACAATTCGAAAGAAGCTTAATATGAATTCAAGAAAAATATGAAGAATCCATACGAAACGCCAACTGAAGAAAAAATTAACAGAACGCAAAAAATCCCCCTCGAAAAATTGGGTAAATTTACTGAACAAGTTCGAGAGACAAATTCGTCATGAAAGACCAAGCGAAGAAAGAATCAAAGAGATTAAAAACGAGCTTGAAGAAGCCGCCGACCTATTTCAATCCGCCGACGTTCCATACATTATTGACGGTGCCCTGAATATTTCATTATACAAGAGGAAGTTTTTCAGAGAACATAGAGACATTGATTTTGGCGTTTTTTCAAAAGACATTCCAAAATTAGCACGCGCCCTAGAACAAAGAGGATACGCCCTTTTTAGATTTCCCGAAGATGTTGACGAAAGACTAAAAGTGAAAAAGGCGTTACCCCATGAGCTGATAAGGCCAGATGAAGTTGATGTTTCTACAATTTCACGGGAACACATCTTCTTTTTAAGGGTAAAAGATGATTTTGAAATAGATACCGAAAATTATACCTGCTTTGACATTCACGCTCTGGACCAAAATGTAGATGGCGATATTGTAAGATTGAGCGGCACCGTGATACCAAAAGAATATTATATGAACACTCTGGAATACACGACCGACTCAGGAAAGAAATTACGGCTCTGCCACCCGGCAATTTTGGTTTATCACAAACTATTAGAAGGCCGCGAACACGATCTGGCCGATATTAAATATATGATAAAGGAAAACATGCTGTCCAAAGAAAATTTTGCGGAAATTGAAGGATTACTGGCGCAAGACGAAGAAAAAAATTGGGATGAAGACAGGCCGAAAATCCAAAAGGCTAAAAAGTGGATTCTGAGCCGCACGCAACCCTAAATATTCTTAACGCCAATAAGTCCGATTGACAACTGAAACTCATCTCCCTAAACTATAATAAGCAGACAGACAATGCCCGGGTGGCGGAATTGGCAGACGCGCTGGACTCAAAATCCAGTGATGGCAACATCGTGAGAGTTCAACTCTCTCCCCGGGCACCACTTATACGAAAGTCCCACCTTAGACACTAATATAAAAAGGTGCGAAGCAATGGCAACGTTGTGATAATTTTTGCTTCGTGCAATTTTTCAAAGAAAATTTATGAATTTTGAACCGTTTCCGCGACAAAAAATTGATAATCAACTCGCAAACGCGAAGACAATCGGAAATAATCTGAAAAAAAATGGCCATGTTGGACAAGCAGAAAGTTTCGCTTCGGAGCTCACCGAGATCCAAAGAAAACAAGTAGATAGGTATCTTGAAGAAGAGCTTGTGGCAGAAGAAAGAGTCCAAAAACCAATGAACCCCAATTGTAAGGTTTCCGTAGTTATACCTTCCTATGGAGAACGAGGTTATATTTTGCGGCCAATAGAATCATTGGCAAACCAGGAGGGGGTGGAGACAAACGAATATGAATTGATTGTGGTGGTAAATAATCCCCCTGAATCACCTGCAAAATCCGCCAAAGAAACTAATGCGGATTTTGAAAGAAAAATTGTTCAGTATCAATCGGCGATCAGAGAAAATCAAGAAACCTTAAAATTGATAAAATTTATTAACGGCGAAGATAACGATGTGGAAATTAGCGCGCAGGAAAAAGGAATTATTGAGAGAATAAAGGCTTCTGGTCTAAAAGTGTATGCGATTGACAAAGCATCTTCCGGTAAAACCTTGCCGCAAGAAATTGCAAATGTCGGAGGCGCAAGGAATAGAGGCGTAGCAGAAGCAGTAGCCCGTTTTTTAGAACAAAATAGAAATGGAATAATCGCACAGTCAGACGCCGACACTAGATTTGACAGTAAATATATTTGTAATCTCATAGACACATTTAAAAAGAGACCTGAATTGGTTGGGCTTGTCGGCAAACTAGATTTGGAACCGGAATACGGCGATGAACTGATCAGCCTAACTTCTCTTTATGGAGATATGAAAATTGCCTATACCACACTTATTGATGATTTAGGCAAGAGAGAATCTGGCTTTGAAGACGTTGAAGAGATCCGTTTCTTTGAGCATGTCCATTTTAGTGGCGCAAATATGGCCAGCCGCGCAGTAGAAGCGGCGCTAGTTGGCGGAGTGCCAAAAATAGCGGGCGGCGAGGACCCCGGTTTTGGTGAGCGTCTCTCTGATATTGGTGTGATTGATAGGGTTCCTGAAATTGTAGTATCTACGGCAGACCGCTTCTCGGCACGAACCGACGTGGCTGCCGGAGAGGGCCAAAGAAAAATTAAACTTGCTGACTCTCTTAAAGAAGCAGGAACCGTTCTGGTAGCCGAAACGCCCGAAAGCGCAATGGCTGTGCGAAATTTTAGGAGAGAATTCGTGAAAGCAATTAAAACACATGATACAGCCTCCGAAAATCTTAAAAAGCTTTTCTCGTATAATAATGAGCAACTTCTTTCAGATGAAGAATTAGAGCTTCTAAGCAGAGAGTTGACTGGAGTAAAGTATCTTTCGGAAATTGTACAAAATGAAAAAGCAGTGGCATTGGGCAAAAAAGCCCTTGATAAAATTACAGAAAATGTTGAAAAAAATTCTATCGAAGAAGCGAGCGAAAAACTGATAGAAACCCTCAAACAAGATCCACAGTTTGCCGAACAATATGAAAAAGTAAAAAACGAAATGATAACTTATGAAAATTCATGGGTCGAGAAAAGACGACGAAAAACGACTAAGCTATTGGAAGCAATCTATTCATGGATTACCGGAGGCAAAGATATGGGCAAGGGTTCTATTTGGAATTTGATATCTCAAGCCCCGGAAAACTTTGGATTAAGCCAAGATGACATTAAAACATTTCAACGCTACCCATCGATATTCGACAAAATGGCAGAAGCAGTGAATCAATCTACTTCTATAGATCAAGCAATGAGTAGAATTGAGAAGTCCTTCCCCAAAGAGTTTATCCTCGCTGAAAATAATCCACAACACTTAAAACTAATTGAGCTAAGAGCGGCACACGAAACTTTCAGACGGGTTTATAAAACATCCTACTAATATTTCTATCAGCTCAAGACCACCGAACTCTCTCCCGCGGCACACCAGAGACGGCACTTTGCGCCGTTTTTTGTTTTTACTGTTCAAGCTACGGAACATAATTTACAGTCAATTAATTGTAATTTAGCGTCTTCGACCCCTTGTTTATTTTGTTCCAATTTGGCGTCGATAAACCTCATTAAGGTATCAATTTGTTCCTTTTTCTT
>Ga0210051_1004562_pt1 | contig 13500 bp, 13 predicted proteins | sample CryGey092014_all_FD_185464 | JGI IMG/M metagenome (GOLD analysis project Ga0210051, IMG submission 185464) | Groundwater microbial communities from aquifer - Crystal Geyser CG23_combo_of_CG06-09_8/20/14_all (SPAdes) (version 2) | ecosystem: Environmental > Aquatic > Deep subsurface > Groundwater...
GCAAATATTCAGGCAGGCCGTTAAAATCCGTCGGACTGCCGGTATAGCCATGGATTAAAAATAATAATTTTTTTGATGGATGCTCTAATTTAATTGGCTGTATCATAGTGAAATTTATAAAATGCGGAGAGGGAGAGATTTCCCCTTACGCTTCGCTTCGGAGGACTTGTACTCGCAGGGTGTAAACTTCTCATCCTTTAATATTGGCGGTGTATTCTTGAAATAGCTCGAATGGAATTCTATCCTCGCCGCGCTGTGCGCGACTCGGATTGGACGGGCAAAAATGAGCGGCTCCGTCGCGAACATTAACAATTTCAAGTTTTTCTTTAGCGACAATTAAAAAGAAGTAGCGACATATTGTTTTTGGATTTTCTTTCTAACCCAAAAGTAAAACAGAATATACAACATCATGAGTAGTAAGCTATTTGGAATAGAGGCATACAGAAAACCGCTAAACATAAATATATCTGATCCGTATGCCTTAAAAAGTGGTTGTATGGGAACTAGAAAACCATGAACAAGCCCAATTAAAATACTAATTACTAATACAATCCATGATTTATTTGTTTTTTGTAGCAGAATGTCAAATACTTTAATCGCAAAAGCAGAAAAGAACAAAGAAGCTGTCGGAAGCAAAACGAGAAAATATAGCTTAGCTGTCGTTAATTCTCTTGAAAATATTGAAGCCACTATAAATTCCACAAATGCAATTATTAAAGAAAAGATTATTAACTCTCTTCGATATGCTGGTTTAAGAAAGAACGAAGCAGTAATGAATACAATCAATGCTATAAAAATATTTAACCAAATAGAAGATAAAAACCAAGAGATCCATGCAGAATTTGATATCGGACCAACTAAACTGAAACACGAATTTTTACTACCACCCGTCAAAAGAGAACACGGCTCTATGCTATTAGAAATCAAAGATACTCCAATGTAACAACTACCTCTTTCGCTAAAAGCTAAATTATCACAAATTTTATAATCTTGATTAGCGATCGCAAATCCGAAGTAGCAATTTTGAGTTTTGCTTTCTACTGCCGGAGGTGTCATCCGAGTACGTCCTTCTTTAGAAAATTGTCCACAAATAGTTTCATCTTTCCCTGCTTGTAAAAACTTTTTGTAACATGTCTCAAAAGAATAAATTCTATCAAATATACTACTTCCTCTATTTCCGTCAGCACTGTAATCAATCGGACAATCAATATCATGTAGAGGCATTATTTCTGGTTTGGGTTGTTCCTCAAGAATCACTTTTTCTTGCGCCTTTACTGCACTTATATTAAGAGCGAATGATACCAACAAGAATAGTATTACTACAATATTAATGTTTCGATGTTTAAATACCATAAAATTAAATTGATGAAAAAATTTCTTTTGCTCTTCCAAAATATGGTTCGAGTAGATTTGTTTTCAGGTTTTTTGGCAGTTTGGAATGTTCGCGATGGAATCGCTCATTTTTGCCCGTCCAATCCGAGTCGCGCACAGCGCGGCGAGGATAGAATTCCATTTGAGCTATTTCAAGAATACACCGCCAGTTGGAATTTTGCAAGAAAGAAACCTCAACCAGACTGTCCGAAAACTACACTTTACTGTCATCCCTGCGAAAGCGGGAATCCATAATTTGTCTGATATTAAACCTTTCTGGATTCCCGATCGAGTCGGGAATGACAAAAAAAATAGTTTTCGGACAATCTGAGTAGGATTTGAAAGGGCTTTTTTGGCGAAAAGGAAAAGGATTTATCAATAAGGGCAAAAGAAATTTTTCATTTAATTTTTAACAAAACCATGAAATACATAATTTATGCGAGGAAATCAACAGAAAGTGAGGAAAGACAAATTTTGAGTATTGAATTCCAGATTTCGTTTGGCAGGTACCCCAAACGCCAGACAATAAAGTTCAAATAGATTTGGCAGGCGCCATCGGCGGGTATGTCAACAGATAGCTACTTAGCAAAAGCTTAAAAAGTGTGTCATTAATGGAGGCGTAGATTTATTAATAATTAACCATAAATCATATGCCTCCATTAGACACCCTTTTAAAGTATTGCCTTTACGCCATAAAAAGTACTGAATCAGACGAGCGACAAGCCCTGTCAATAGATTCGCAGGTCAAAGAAATGCTCCAGATAGCCGAGCGTGAAAATTTGAAAATCGTTGATATTAATATTAGAAGAGAGTCAAAATCAGCTAAGGATTCGGGCAATCGTCCCATCTTTAAAGAACTGATTAAGGATATAACTGAAGAAAAATTTAATTCCATTATCACCTGGGCTCCTGATAGACTTTCGAGAAATGCTGGCGACTTAGGATCGCTAGTTGATTTAATGGACGAAAAAAAATTAATGAGCATTCGCACCTTTAGCCAAACATTTAGTAATTCACCAAATGAAAAGTTTTGCTAATGATTTTATGTTCGCAAGCAAAGCTGGGAAACGACAATAGAGGCATTAACGTAAAAAGAGGCTTAAGGGCTAGATGTGAAATGGGCTTGTGGCCGACCTGTTCACCGACTGGCTATCTAAAAGAAAAAATGGTTGATCATAAAGGCAAGTGCTATATCGACCCAGAGAGAGGGCACGTCATCCGCCAGATGTTCGAAAAAGTAGCTTATGAAAAATGGTCAGGCAGGAAGATTTATAACTGGCTTCGATTTGATTTAAATTTTAGAACGGCACTGGGTAAAAAGCATTTAAGTCTAGGTAATATTTACCGCTTACTTGAAAACACTTTTTATTATGGCCCCTTTGAATATCCTCGTGGTGGTGGTAACTGGTATCAAGGAAAACATGAGCCAATAATAACTAAGGAGCTTTTTGATCTGGTTCAGAGTCAAATGAAAAATTCCCAACTAGTTAGACGAGAGAATATTGAATTTGTCTTTACTAAGATAATGAAGTGCGGTCTGTGCGGTTCAGGCGTTTCAGCCGCAGAAAAATTTAAGAAATTAAAAAATGGAGGCTATAACCGTCATGTTTATTATGGTTGTACTAAGGCAAGAGATAAAAATTGCAAATCAGGTTATATTAGCGAGGAAGATTTAATTAAGCAACTACAAAAACAGATAAACAAATTAGACTTCAAGAAAATACCAGTTCAAGACAAGATTCAAGCCGAAATCAAAAGATTTAAAAAATTTCAAATCATGACCACTGGCAAAAAGGATAACATCGACGTGAGTGACGTCGATGTTAAAAATTACAGCAAGTTTTTATTGCAAGAGTGTGATGATCAGGAAAAACGAGAATTACTTACGTGTTTGAATGGCGAAATACGATTAAATAATAAAGTGGTTAAAATTAAATAATCTGGATTTTGAAAAATGGAATATTTTTATTATTGTAGTTATACGTTAGCGTTTCTGATTATTTTTTTTGTTAAAAATAATATTAATTCTTTCGTCCTTTAGTATTCTGCCGCCTATTTTTTCAACAAAAAATTTTGCCAAAGTTTTAAATAAATATGATGAATAATTCGTTGAACACTTCTTCCAATCAGCGCATTCGGAACATGGACTGATTAGATTTCCATCTAACTGCTGCTTCCTTAAATTTACCATCCTCGAAGAATTCCATATTTCCGTCAATGTTTGCGAATTAATATTTCCAACAACCAATTCTCCCAATAAGTCCTGGCAACAAACCACAACTCGTCCATCCCAAAGAATTATTAAAGTCTCCCAGAAGTAAAAACACGGCGATCTTTTAATTGTTCTTTCTTTTATTTTTTCGCCATCAGTAAATTTTTCAACCCCGGACACCCTTCCAGCCCTGGTAGAAAATGATTTTATATTTACACAATCAATATCCGTATTCATCCATTTTTTTACAAACGCTTGCTCCTCGCTTGCATTGTCGATTGTTTTAATAAATTGTATCTGCGTTTTAGTCTTATAATTATTATCTTTTTTAATTTTAAGAAAGTTTAAAATATTTTTTTCCACCTCTTCAAAATTCGCTCCTTTTCTAATCTTCTCATAAGTACCTTTTTTGACACCATCGACTGAAAAAACTATATAATCAAGCCCCGCTTCCATCAACTTATGCGCATTAGCTTCACTTAAAACAGTTCCGTTCGTAGACAGTCTTGTCTCAATATTATTTTCTTTAAAAATTCTTATTATTTGAGGCAGTTCCGGATGCAACAATGGCTCTCCACTAAAATGAAGCCATACGCACTGTCCGTGCAGTGAATCAATATTTTCCTGGATTATTTTTTTTATTAAATTAATTTCAATAAACCCCTTTTTAATAGTATCTTTCGAGGGGCAAATCGGGCAATCCAAATTACACACGCTAGTCACCTCTATATTTAAAATAAAAGGCCTTGATTCAAGACTGGTCTTTTTTTGTATGTACTCCTTTACTCGTAATGGGATCATAAATTTATTTGAAAATGTTATTTTTAATATTATCTGGCTTAAGATTAGTTTCATTCCATATTTTTTTTATTTCTAAAAAAAATTTCAGATATTCTTTTTTTAATAACTCCCAATCGGCATATGATATTTTTCTATTATTATAACAGTCATTCGCATATTTTATTTTTTTATAATCCCAATTAGACGCAAGTGCCATCATTTGCAATATTACGTGTTCATTTCTTTCTCCACAATTTAATATTTTATCTCTTATTTCACTATCTGAATTGCCGATATTAATAGAAGAGTCGGGGATGCTTTTGGACATCTTTACATAAGGGGAAAAACCCTCGATAATTTTACCATACACAGCGCAAACAGTTGGTTTATGTTTAACGAATTCATTTAAACCCTTTATTTGCATCATTCTTTCAATTACTATTCTCGATAATCTTGGATAATAATGCTCTTCTAGGCCAGCTGAAACTAACACTATTTTCTTGCCATCCCTAATAATCGGCAATAGGATATCAGCAACGGTAAAATTTTTATCAACCATTGTAGAAAAATCATTGCCAGTTAACTTTAATCTTTTATACATATCTTCGGTCGCCTCTTTGCTTTCCTCAAAATCAGAAACGCCTAAAACGCTTGATGTTAAAGTCGAAGTCCTGAGCATATCAAAACTATTGTGTGTTCTTATTTCTCCACGTTTAGAATCAAAACCTAATTTTTCTATAAACAGCTTGAAACGGAATGTCATGGACAAAAGATCGCTAAGGGATTTTTTTCTAGAATTTAAAGCGCCCAAATCAGAAATGATGACATGACAATATATACCTGCTCTTTTTTGAATCTCTAATAACCTAAATATAATAGACAGAGTTCCTGCTGTCGGAGAATTTGTGGGGCCAAAACCGGTAACTAAAGCGATGTCGCTCGACGGATACCCCCTGCAAACTTGAGCCTGATCATGACATAAATAATAATCATTAAATTCATTTTTTTTACCGAAACTTCCGACGCAAACTCTCTTATCAGGAAAAATTTGATATTTATTTTTCTTAATAGTGCCTTCAATTTCTTTTTGCGAATATTTTAAATCACTTATTGCATGAATAATATCCTTCTCCACCTCATCTGGATTCTTTTTCTGTCTCTTGGCTATTTCTAAAATCTCCTGACGGGTAATCGGCTTGCTATGTAAATATTTAAATATTGAAATTTTCTTCATTGATTTTATTTATTAATAATTTCGTTTTTTAATTTTGTACTTACAATTTTTTTTGACCACTGATTTGTTTGTTTTCTCAACCCAGGTTTATTGGAAAAAATTATGCTCAAAATTGCGTTAGCCGTTTCAATCGGATCTTGTGCTTTTTCCGTTTCAATTAGATTCTTTATGAATTTAACATAAGCAGACACGTCTTTGAAATATGCATTATTTTTAGCAGAATTAACTACGGTAGAATTTTTAAAAAATTCAGATTTTATCAATCCTGGCTCTATTAATATTACTCGAATATTATATTTAGCCAGTTCTAATGATAAGCTTTCGGTCAGGCCCTCTAGAGCGAATTTTGAAGAGCAGTATGCTCCCAAAAAAGGGCTCGCAACCACACCGGAAACACTGCTAATGTTTACAATACTACTACCCCCTTTCATTCTCATATTTGGTAAAACTTTTTGAATGCACCTTATAGAGCCAAACAAATTAATATTCATCAATTCCTGCATCATTTTTACGCTAATATTTTCCAATGCCCCAACAATTCCGTAACCTGCGTTATTTATCAAAACATCGATTCGACCTTCATGGACCAATATCTTTTTAACTGCTTTTTCCACTGAATCATCCTTATTGACTTCAAGCTTAATTATATATAAATTATTAAAATGAAAACCAGCCTTTTGCAAGGCACCATTTAATTTATAGACATTCCGCGTACCTGCATAAACAATATGACCTAATTTTGCCGATTGTATAGCCAATTGACGACCGAGTCCGCTCCCGGAACCAGTTATGAATATAACCTTTTTTTTCATAATTCGATAATATTATCACCGCTATCGTATTTGGACGAATCAAACAACACGTTAAATTGTTCGTAAATACTACCTTTTAAATCAATCTTTCCTAAACATTTTCTACATCTTCTTTGTTTTACGAACATACTAGAAAATTCCTTTGTGAATTCTTTAGTTGTCTTATTTACCAATATCTCACTTAATTTTTGTCTGGATACATTTCCTAGTTTCATTTCCGAGTCAACATCATAACAACAAGGAACAACATCACCATTTGATAAAATAACTAATTGTTCATTAATAGCATCGCATCGACCAAAAAATGACGGCCAAACATCCTGCCTATAATTGCCCCAATTCAAAAAAGGAAAAACATCAATAAATACATTTTTTCTGATTTGGACCTTGGCATGCTTATTTAAATCCAGAACAGCCAGTTTCGCTTTTTGATTTTGATTTAAGTATATATTGTAAAAATCGAAATAAAATTTTCCTATTTCAAAAATCAATTCATCTCTATTTTCAATATTAGCAAACTTTTTATTTTTAAAAAACGAATTATCGTTTGTAGTCAATAGCTTTATCTTTATGGTTCCATCATACCCACCTGCTTGAAGCTTATTAATGCTATCAATTATCATTTTCCTGTAGCTATTAATAGTTAAGCCGGAATTTCTTTCATCATGCAAAGCGCCCCTGGTAGCTTGATAAGAAATATTTATTTGATTTATTTTTTTATTCATTAATAATTCAATTTTTTTTGGCAATAATAATCCATTCGTAGTAATACCATAATTAATCCCTTTCTCATCGCAATAAGACAGCGCCTCTTCTAGCTGACCATACAATAAAGGTTCGCCTAAATTATGAAAATATATAATTCTATAATTTATATTTTTTTTAATATCTTTTAATATGCCCTTTAGCATTCCAATTTCTATGTTTTTTCTATGTAGCTTAATATCAGGGTAGGGACAAAAACTGCAACACAAATTGCATCTATTTGTTAACTCGATATATATTCTTCTTTTTTTATCATTAAATACTTTATTCATGCAATAATTTTCTCAATTATTAGGCCGCAATCTAATTTTGCAGATAAATTTTCTATTTTATAAAAAGGTTTAGTAATCGGATTATCCGACACAATGCCTATTAGCCGGCATGCTATTTTATTCTCATATCCGAAGCTTGATAAATAATTCGATTCCATGTCGATAAAATTAAAGCCATTGTCAGCAATATTTAAATAAAATTCCCTGTCATGGATCAAGCCATCAACTTGGCAGATATAGCCGGATGACGCTTTAGCAAATTCAAATTTATCTTTAGAGCCAATTATCGATGAAACTGTTGGGACAACAATATCTCCAACTTGGAAATTATCATCTAAACTTCCAACCAGGCCGACTAAAACAATGTCTCTGGCGACACTTTTAAACAACCTAAGTACATCAATAATAACATTACCTGGCGTAATTTTTATAATTCTAAAAAACTTTCCTTTCAATTCAATCAAAGAATTCTCGTAAAATCCATTATCCCTTTTCAATAAAATTGAGTTTTGAATAATTCCATTATAAACAGAGTAAATATTGGTGATTATTATTTTTTCAAAAGAATCATCGATATTAGTACCTAAAAATTTTTTAGCTATTTTGTCTTTCATGTCGGATTCATCATTGGATAATATTTATCCTTAATTATCTCTAAAGCTTCTTTTTTTGTTTTAACATTTCTTAACTCCATCTCGATATCTTTTAAAATATAGGCGACTAATGTCTTATTATGCTTGCATATTCTTCTGTCTACGCCTATTTTATTTTTAAAAACTATAGCATCCCATGGGCACCCTCCACCGCATAATTTTTGAGCAACACAATTATCGCATTTTTTATTATTGACCGGCAGTATCGAAGTAAAATCTTTAAAATCATACCCGGGGATAGTGTCAATTTTAGTACAAATAGTCTCTGATCCATCCGGATAAAAAGTCTTTTGTGATAATCCTGCCTTGCAAGACGCAAATACAATCTTTTTTTTAAAAATACTTTTAACCAGTTTCCCAATTTGATCGATATAAATTTTGCGTTCTTTGGAAAATAAAAATAGTTTGAGCATCTGTTTAGTATATTCTTCCATTGGAAATTTATTCGTTGGCGTTTCTTCTGTAGTAAAGTGGGGATAAGCGAAGCTAAGCGATTTAGCTTTTAACTTTTCAGTAAAAAAATGAGCGATTTTTTCCATATCATTTATATTCCCCGGATGCACGACACAACCAATGCCGACTTTGCATCCATTGTTAATGGCCGTACTGATATTCTTGCAAACTATATTAAAATTTTTCTTTACATTCGGATAGAACCTACTTTTATTATGTTTTAGGGAATATCCGTCTAATGAAGTTAGAATTAATGTATTATGTTTTTTTAAAAATTTAATTTTATCTTCATCTAATCGATAAGCATTCGTAAAAATCATTGAACTCCCGCTACACCTGGAAATCATAAACTTAACTACTTCCCAGTTCAGCAAAGGCTCTCCTCCAATCAACATTAAAGAACCAGTAGGGCCGACTTCTAAGTTAAATTTATTAATAATTTTTTTTGCGGTTTCTCCATCCATTAATCTTCCTCTCTGAAAAACTTTGTTCATATGGACAACGCAGTATTCGCATCTTAAATCACACGCTAAAGATACTTCAATTCTATATCTGTCAATCCTAAAACGAGGCAACAAATCTTGCTTGTTTGTTTGATTTGAATTTAAAACAATATCGGATCCATACATGGTCTTCAAATGCAATCTCAATGTTTTTGGATTAAAGTAAATTTTATTCATTTTATTTTAATAATTCATTAATAGGATCATCGGCTAATTCATCATGATATTGATTAATAGCCATCGCCGGACAACTGCTATAACCTAACACAGAAATTCTTTTTTTAACCAAATCGTCAAATTTGCCAACTTTCTCCACGCATTCATTTATATTACCTTTTTTCCACTGCGCACCGAACGTTTTTCTTAATTCGCATTTTTCCGCCCAAGAGCAAGGAAAAATTTCTCCACGGCTATTAATATGCAATATCTTGCTTCCGCCATAACAGCGATCACTTGTACAATCAAGACATCGATCTCTCCTGGTTGAAATGACAAATTCATCAGTGGAATATTTATTTATAAGGTAATGTAAAATTTCTATCACTTCTTTATATCGATCATCTTCCACGACTATATTATTTTTGGCCGCCCGTCCGGAGTTAAAAAGCATAGAAAAATGCAGTTGGTATACTCCTAGTAATTTAACTAATTTAATAATTTCTTCAAGCTGGCTTATATTTTTTTGCCAAACAACTGAGCTTACCCGAGTAGAAACGCCCTTTTCAACTAACATTTTAATAGAGTTAACAGTGTTTTTAAAAGCACCCTTAACACCCCTAAATTCATCATGCACTTCATCCGAGCCATCTAAACTTACAAAAACACCAGCACGGTGCGAAATGTTCTTTTTAATAGCATCAAGCTTACCGATTATACTATATCCATTTGAAGCTAATACCAAATCTATGTCTTTAGCATTAATATATTCTATTACTTCCTCAAAGTCAGGAAAAATAGTCGGTTCACCTCCGGTCAAATAAATACTGGTCGTATTTATTTTTTTTAAATCATCAACTAAATCAAAAATTTCATCTTTTGACAATCCTTTATTGGCTGACGGGGAGGAATCATTGCAACAATGGTTGCATTTAAGATTACACAAATTAGTAATCTCAAAAGATACCTGATAAACTCTTTCCTGCTTTGTAACACCGAAAAAACATGGCGATGTTTGCATATTTTTACAAAATTTTTTTTAAACTATTTTCATTTCCTCCAGAGGAATTGATAATTTCAATAAGTTTTTCAAATCCTTTACCATTCATCAAATTATTTTTGGCTATTAAATATCCTTCTCTGAATTGTTTTGCCTTTCCGGATAAATAAATAAGCATTCCCGCATTAGCACATAGTGCATCCATATGAGCGCTCTTTCCATCGCCGTGTAATGCCCGAACGGATAGCCTGACATTATCATATTCATTTTTTCCTTGTGATAAATCATTCATCGAATAATTTGGAAGTTTAAGTTCATGAGAAGGGAGGCACTGGGCAGTTTTTCCCAATAAACCGTTTTTAATTCCCACTACGCTCAATGATCCGCTTATACCGGCTTCGTCTATGTAATGAACACCATCTTCTGTGGATGATATGATCATGATATTCTTGAACCCAAATTTTTGAAAAACCTCAGCAGATAGATAAATATCCGGATGTGCTAAGCCATACAATATTGTATCCGTTTCTACGGGTAGTGATAAACCAGCCAAGGCAAAGCTTAATGCATGCGGTGTAAAAAATCTACCAGCATAAACTTTTGCAAAATTAGGTGTGGTATTCTCCATGCTAAAAAAAGCAATTTTATTATTTTTAAGTAATTTTAAATTTTTCTCCGTATTATGCAAAAAATTAATCCCCACTGAAGAAAGAAAATCGGAAGATCCGGTTATGGATGAGGTAGACGAGGAGCATGCTTTTGCCACATAAACTCCGCAACTTGCTGCAAGTATCGCGGATGGCGTCGATAAATTAATTGTTTTAATTCCTTTTTTTCCACTACCGGCATATCCTATAATTTTTTCATTATTTGGCAAATTAATTATTAACTTTCTTTTATTGGATAGATCATCTAAAGAAAAAGCGGCTTTAATTAGTCCGACTATTTCATCGCTATGAGCCCCTTTTATCATGACACCGCTTAATAGCATGCTCATTAACGCTGTTCTCGTGCCCTCATCTTTTATGTTTAAAATTTTCCTAAATGATTCGTATGCTAAATTTTCATCTAAATCTCTGCCAAGATTAATTCTATACAAAGATTCAAAGGGCAATTTTTCAGAAAATTTATTCTTAAAAAAATTTGGTAATTTCTTGCTTGTTGCTTTTTTCATGTTAAATTTATCTAAAAAAAGCGGGAGTATCTTTAATGAACTCCCGCTGATAAAAACTAAAAGTAGTCTAAGCGCATCGCCTTCCTTACCTCGACAAGGGTTTGCGCGGCCAATAACTGGGCTTTTATGCCACCTTGACGGAGAATTTCCATAACTTCTTCAGGATTTTTCTCGAATTCTTGACGCCTTTCTCTGATCGGAGCTAACAAGTCTTGTAAGATCCCGTTAAGACGTTTTTTGACAACAACGTCGCCAAGCCCGCCCTTGCGATAATGCGTCTTAAGTTCGGCTAATCCCTTCTTATCAGGGTCAAAAGCATCGAGATAGACAAATACCGGATTACCTTCAACCTTGCCCGGATCTTCTACTCTTAGATGGTTGGGGTCGGTGAACATATTCATGATTTTCTTCTTGATCACCTCTGAAGAATCTGATAGATAAATAGCATTATCTAGAGATTTCCCCATCTTAGCCTTGCCATCGGTTCCTGGCAACCTCACAACATCCGAAACTAATGCTTCGCACTCTACTAAGGCATTGCCTCCGTAGACGTGGTTGAATCGACGCACCAGCTCATTGGTCTGCTCAATCATAGGCAATTGATCTTCTCCAACCGGGACAAGCTTTGCCTTGAAAGCGGTAATGTCTGCCGCCTGACTTACCGGATATACTAAAAATCCAGTCGGAACGTTGTTCCCGAAATTCTTTTGTTTCATTTCATCCTTTACGGTCGGGTTTCTTTGTAGCCTAGCCAGAGTTACCAAATTTAAAAAATACATGGTTAACTCGGCAAGCTCAGGAACCAACGACTGGATAAAAATGGTGTTTAATTCCGGCTTAAGACCGACAGCTAAATAATCAAGTGCGACCTCGAGTACGTTTTTCCGAACTTTGTCTGAATTTTCCGCGTTATCGGTTAGAGCCTGCATATCTGCAATCATGATATATTGGTCATGATCATGCTGAAGCTTAACGCGATTAATCAGGGATCCAACAAAATGACCCAAGTGTAATCGCCCAGTCGGACGATCTCCCGTAAGAATCGTTGTTTTATTCATGGCTTTATATCCTTTTAGTATTGATTATAAATGTGCAAAAAACTGTCAACTAATTGCCGACATTTAATTATACATCAAATAAGTATTTATGTCAATATCCTCCCCTTTATCCTGACTTTTTTACTAAAAGATATTAAAATTAATTATAAAAATAGACTTTCTTTTTATTAATTACCAGACAATGACATTTTGCTTTTTTAGCAGAAATCAATCCACCTTTCGAATCTTCAATCACTAAAACATTATTTAGGCCAACCATTTTTTTAGCTTTTACAAAAATATCCGGTGCGGGTTTTCCCGTTTCAACATCCTCACCGCAAATAATGTGGTCGAAATAATTACGTATTTTTAGTTTTTGTAAAATATAATCAACAAAAACTCGTCTTGATGACGTGCAAAGCAATATTTTTTTTTAAGTCTCGCAGCTCTTTTCAATAATTCAAGGCCTAAATTCAAAAAATTTAAATTATTTTTTTTCAACTCTCTCATCTTAATTTTGTCGCCGTAATTTTCAAAATAATTATATATATCAATAAACAAATTTTCTTTTTTAACACTTTTTAAATACCCGTGCAACGAAGCATTTAAAGTTGTTCCATTAAAATTTTCATTCCATTTTCGCATAGTTATCTTTAAACCATATTTTGTAAAAATTTCTTTATATACAATAAAATTAATTTTATTCGTATCAACCAGTGTTCCATCTAAATCGAAAATAATAGCATCGTAGAAATTTATAAAATTTCGTAAATCAGTTTTGCTTATTATTTTTCTATTATCATTCAACATGTTTTGAATTATTGTACTGCCCAAGACAATGAATTAGTATTAGCCAAAATCATAAAATCAATATTCGTTTAACGAATAAAATTACATAGTTGCTTATTGTTATATTATAACATTAATTGCTAAATATTTTCAAGGATATGTAGCTACATTCTGCTCCCAAGCTTAATTTAATACAAAAGACACCTAAGTTAAGGTAAAATAATTATGTCTACTAATTATTAACCGAAACAAAGATGTCTTACTATCATTTTAAACCGGAACAAAGAAA
>Ga0210051_1004565_pt1 | contig 13491 bp, 9 predicted proteins | sample CryGey092014_all_FD_185464 | JGI IMG/M metagenome (GOLD analysis project Ga0210051, IMG submission 185464) | Groundwater microbial communities from aquifer - Crystal Geyser CG23_combo_of_CG06-09_8/20/14_all (SPAdes) (version 2) | ecosystem: Environmental > Aquatic > Deep subsurface > Groundwater ...
TGTGCGCCAGCACCAGATTGAAAAACCCGGTCACGACCATGCTTTCGCCAAAAACGAAATGGCTGTTGATCGCCGCCTTGCTCAACTGGTCGAGAACGATGACGATGGCGGCGATGGCTAACCAACGGTTCATCGCCATTCTCCAGCGCAAGCGTGTGGGTCGGGTTTTAACCCGGCGCGGCTTGTCGGGTTAAAACCCGACCTACGAACCTTCAGCCCGACAAGATTATGTCGGGCTGAAGCCCGACCTACAAATTCAGAGCTGCGCGGGAATGACGGGCTAGGCATACTTTCTGGCCTCGCCCGCGCCGAACAGGTTGCTCATGCAGCGCCCGCACAGGGTCGGATGGCTGGCGTCGCTGCCAACGTCGGCGCGGTAATGCCAGCAGCGCGCGCATTTGGTATGCGGGCTGGGCGTCACCCTGATCTCCAGTTCGCCCTCGTGCCGATGCGCCTCGGCGCGCGAGGTGATGAACACCAGGCGCAGGTCATCGCCAAGGCGGGACAACAATTCGAAAGTTTCCTGCGCTGCATACACATCCACTTCCGCCTGCAACGCCGAACCGATCACGCCCGCCGCGCGCTGTTCTTCCAGTTTTTTGTTTACCTGTTCGCGCACGGCGCGAATGTCGTACCACGCGCTCACCGTCGCGCCATCCAGCCCCGCATCCGGCAGCTCGTACCACACTTGCTCGAACACACTGGCCTCATCCCCGCCCTGCAGGGTCGCCCACACTTCTTCGCCGGTGAAGCTCAGGATGGGCGCGATCAGCCGCGCCAGCGCATGGGTAATGTGAGTCAGCGCGTTCTGCGCCGAACGGCGCGCTTTCGAGTTTTCGCCGGCGGTGTAGAGGCGGTCCTTCAGAATATCAAGATAGAAACCGCCGAGGTCTTCCGAACAGAAGCCCAGCAGTTTCTGCACCGCAACGTGGAACTCGTAGCGCTCATAGTCGGCGCGCATTCCGGCCTGCAATTTCTGCGTCAACGCCAGCGCATAGCGGTCGATCTCCAGCCATTCCGCGACCGGCAGCGTATCGCGTCTGGCATCAAAGTCGCTGACGTTGGCGAGCAAAAAACGCAGGGTGTTGCGGATGCGGCGATAGCTTTCCACCACGCGTTTCAGAATCTCATCCGAGATGGTCAGTTCGCCGGAGTAGTCGGTGGAAGCCGTCCACAGGCGCAGGATGTCCGCGCCCAGGGTGTCGAAAATTTTCTGCGGCGCGATCACATTGCCTTTGGATTTCGACATCTTGTGGCCGCTGCCATCCACCACGAAACCGTGCGTGAGCAGGGCATCGTAAGGGGCGCGGCCGTTGATGGCGCAGCCGGTCAGCAAGGAAGACTGGAACCAGCCTCTATGCTGGTCGGAACCTTCCAGATACAGGTCGGCAGGCGCGCGCAATCCCTCGCGTTTCGCCAGCACCGAGTAATGGGTGACACCGGAATCGAACCACACGTCCAGCGTATCGGTCAGCTTGCGGTACTGCGCCGCATCGTCGCCCAGCAGCTCGGCACTGTTCAGCGAGAACCACGCCTCGATGCCGGCCTGCTCCACACGCTTTGCCACGGCTTCCAGCAACTCCGGGGTGCGCGGATGCAGTTGCAGGGTTTCCCGGTGCACAAAGAACGGCATCGGCACGCCCCAGTTGCGCTGGCGCGACACGCACCAGTCGGGACGGTTCCTGATCATGGCTTCAAGACGCGCGCGGCCCCAGGACGGGAAGAACCGGGTATCCGCCACGGCATCGTTGGCGAGCTGGCGCAGGGTCGCGCCTTCCTCGCCCTGTTCCATACCGATGAACCATTGCGGGGTGGCGCGGAAGATGATCGGTGTCTTGTGCCGCCAGCAATGCGGATAGCTGTGCGTCACTTTTTCCTGATGCAGCAGATGACCGCTTGCCTGCAACGCATGCAGCACGATGTCGTTGGCCTTCCACACGAACACGCCGGCCAGCGGTGTGCCGCCCACCGGCGGCGTGGTCGAGATGAACTTGCCGTCGTCGCCGACCGGATTCTCCACCGGCAGGTTGTACTTCTGTCCGACCACATAGTCGTCCACGCCATGCGCCGGGGCGGTGTGCACCAGGCCGGTGCCGGCTTCCAGCGTGACGTGCTCGCCGCAAATGATGGGCACGATGCGGTCGTAGAAAGGATGCTGCAGTGGCAGGTTCTCCAGCGCGCGTCCCTTGCCGCGCCCCACCACTTCGGCGGTCAAGCCGTAGCGCTGCACGCAGGCTTCGAGCAGGTCGCCGGCCAGCAGCAGATAACCCTTGTCGGTTTTTGCCAGACGGTATTCAAGGTCGGGATGCACGCTCACCGCCTCGTTGGCCGGCAGCGTCCACGGCGTGGTGGTCCAGATCACCGCATAGACTTTGGCACTCCCCGGCAGCGACACGCCGAACGCTTTTTCCACGGCATGCTTATCTTTCACCTCGAAACCGACGTCGATGGCCTGCGAGACTTTGTCTTCATATTCCACTTCCGCTTCGGCCAGCGCGCTCTGGCAATCCAGACACCAGTTCACCGGCTTGCGCCCCTGATACAGATAGCCCTGTTCCTGAATCCTGCCGAGCGCGCGAATGATGTCCGCTTCGGTCTGAAAATCCATGGTCAGGTACGGCTTATTCCAATCGCCCAGCACGCCGAGCCGGATGAAATCTTTCTTCTGCCGCTCGATCTGTTCTTTCGCGTAGGCACGGCACAACTCGCGGAACTGCGAAGCGGGAATCGCCTTGCCGTGTTTCTTCTCCACCTGCAATTCGATCGGCAAGCCGTGGCAATCCCAGCCCGGCACATATGGCGCATCAAAACCGGAGAGGGTCTTGCTCTTGATGATGATGTCCTTCAGCACCTTGTTCACGGCGTGGCCGATGTGGATGTCGCCGTTGGCATAGGGCGGGCCGTCGTGCAGGATGAATTGCGGGCGGCCTTTGGCGGCGGCGCGGATACGCTGGTAGCGCTGCTGCGCCTGCCACTGCGCCAGCATCTGCGGCTCGCGTTTGGCCAGATCGCCGCGCATGGGGAACGCGGTGTCGGGCAGATTCAACGGGTACTTTTTCTTGTCTTCGGTCATGTTTTTCTCGAAACAAATTCACCAATAATTCGCTTGCTTCATGTGGGTCGGGTTTTAACCCGACGCAGTTTGAATGATCCGCGCGCAGTCGGGTTGAAACCCGACCTACAGATCGACAAACCACTGTTTTGCGTTATCAACATCCCGCGCTATCTGTTGCGTCAGCGCTTCCAGATTCGGATACTTTTCTTCGTCGCGCAGTTTGCGCAGGAATTCGACGCGCAGATGCTTGCCGTAGATCTGCTGCGCGAACTCGAACAGATGCACCTCCAGCACATGCCGCGCATCGTGGTGCACGGTCGGCCGCACGCCGAGGCTGGCGACGCCCTGCAACACGCCGATGCCGTCGGAGTGCGCTTCCACCACATAGATGCCCGTGAGCGGCGGCAGATTGTGTTTCATCTGCACGTTCGCGGTGGGAAAGCCAAGCTTGCGTCCCATGCCGTCGCCGTGCACCACACGCCCGCTGATGCTGTAGGGTCGCCCCAGATAGTCGCGCGCCACGTCCAGCTTTCCCGCCACCAATGCCGCACGAATGGCCGTGCTGGAGATACGCACGCTGTCGTGCAGCACGCTGTGCACCGCCGCCACCTCGAACCCACGTTGCGCACCGATCTGCCGCATCAGCGCAAAATCGCCGCTGCGCCCGCTGCCGAAGCGGAAGTCATCACCGATCAGCACATATTTCGCGTGCAAGTCGTCATGCAGCGCATGGATAAACTCGTCGGCCGTCTTGCGCGCAAACATTGCATTGAAACGACAGACATGCACCCGGTCGATTCCCGCCGCGCGGAACAGTTCCAGTTTTTCGCGCAGGCTGGTCAGTCGCACCGGCGCCTGTTGCGGCGTAAAGAATTCGCGCGGATGCGGCTCAAAAGTCACCACCGCCGTTTGCAGGCCGCGCACCTGCGCCGCCTGCTGCAACTCGTGCAGCAAAGACTGGTGGCCGCGGTGCACCCCGTCGAAATTGCCGATGGTTACAGCACAGGGGTGGATGTCGCTGGAATGGAGGCTGCGCAGGATTTGCATAGGGCGCGGATTATACAACCTCGCCCCACAGGTCGTGCTCGTCCGAACCGGTGATCTTCACCGTGACGAACTCGCCCACGTCCAGTTCCTCGCCGTTGATATACACCAGACCGTCGATCTCCGGCGCATCGGCGGCACTGCGCGCGACCGAACCTTCCTCGTCCACATCATCCACCAGCACGGTCATGGTCTGGCCGACCTTCTTCGCCAGCTTTTCCGCGCTGATCTCTTCCTGCAGATACATCAGGCGGGCGAGACGGTCTTCCTGCTCTTCCGGATCGACGTGGTCGGGCAATGCGTTGGAAGTGGCACCCTCGACCGGCGAATACTTGAACGCGCCGACGCGGTCGAGCTGCGCTTCCTCGATGAAGTCCAGCAGTTCTTCGAATTCTTCTTCCGTCTCGCCGGGAAAGCCGACGATGAAGGTGCTGCGCAATACAATGTCGGGACAGATCTCGCGCCACTGCCTGATGCGAGCCAGCACGTTCTCGCTGCTGGCCGGACGTTTCATCAGTTTCAGGATGCGCGCGTTGGCGTGCTGGAACGGGATGTCGAGGTAAGGCAGGATTCTGCCTTCCGCCATCAGCGGGATGACGTCATCCACGCCGGGATACGGGTAGACGTAATGCAAACGCGTCCACACGCCGAGGCTGCCCAGCGCGCCGGCCAGATCGGTCATGCGCGTCTTCAGCGGTTTACCGTTCCAGAAGCCGGTGCGGTATTTCAGGTCCACGCCGTAAGCCGAGGTGTCCTGCGAGATGACCAGCAACTCCTTCACGCCGGACTCGACCAGTTTCTCCGCCTCGCCCATCACGTCGTGGATTGGGCGGCTAACCAGATCGCCGCGCAGCGCGGGAATGATGCAGAAAGTGCAGCGATGGTTGCAGCCTTCCGAGATCTTCAAATAGGCGAAATGCTGCGGCGTGAGGCGCACACCCTGCGGCGGTACCAGATCGGTATAGGGATCGTGCAAGCGCGGCAGATGCTGATGCACCGCATTCATCACCGCCTCGGTCTCGTGCGGGCCGGTGACGGCGAGCACCTTGGGATGGGTCTGCTGCACGATGTCGCCCTTGGCGCCGAGGCAGCCGGTGACGATGACACGGCCGTTCTCCTGCAACGCCTCGCCGATGGCCTCCAGCGATTCCGCCACCGCGCTGTCGATAAAACCGCAAGTGTTGACCACCACCAGATCAGCCTCCTGATAACTCGGCGTGATCTCGTAGCCTTCGGCACGCATGCGGGTGAGGATGTGTTCGGAATCGACCGTCGCCTTGGGGCAGCCGAGCGAGACGAAACCGATTTTGGGAGAAGCAGCAGACATTTGGCAAAACCCGCGCGAACGGGACGGTGATTGAAGCGGGCGCGGATTATACAGCGACCGGGAAGGCATCGCCCGCAGGCAAATTTCGCCTGACGGGCATGGCAAGTATGCCAACCCTGATGATGAAACTTGCCATGACCGTTTCCCCCACCCCTCCCCCGCAGGGAGAGGGGGCAAACGAAAAGGGCAAGTTTTGCCTAAAGGTTTTATCCGCTCGGCCGATAACCTGAAGACGCGGGTTTTTGCGCCATGCTGGAAAACTTGACTGGAAAAGGCGGCAAGGTTCTACTCCGAACCCCCTAACCGCTTATAAGCACTGCAAAAATGAAATTTTTTCTGCCGCCGCATAACCTCGCCCACGCTCGCCCAAGGAGGCCGCACCATGCTATTTGAATTGTTGGATACTGAATTTGAGGGTTCATCAAAGCCTTCGGTGGTCATCATCGATGATGAATTCACCAGCAGGATGATCCTTGAGCGGGTGGTCAAAAATATCCACGCCGCGATCGAAGTGACGACCTTCGCCGATCCGGTGGCTGCCATGGCCTGGCTCGGCAAACACCAGCCCGACCTGATCCTGCTCGATTACCTGATGGATAACTTGTCGGGACTGGAGGTCATCACCCGCATCCGGCAGACCCCTCATCTGGAAAATGTGCCGGTGGTGATGGTCACCGTGGCGAACGAAAAACAGACGCGCTACCAGGTGCTGGATGCCGGCGCGACCGATTTCATCAGCAAGCCAATCGACCCGTACGAATGCCGTGTGCGCTGCCGCAACTTGCTGTCCCTGCGCCTGCACGAGAAAGTGGTGCACAGTCACGCGCGCTCACTGGAACAGGCGGTGATCGCCGCCACCCGGCAGATCGAGGAACGTGAACGGGAGACCTTGTATCGTCTGGCCAAGGCGGGTGAATACCGCGACTCGGACACCGGCAACCACGTGCTGCGCATGGCGAAATTCGCGCGCCTGATCGCCGCGAGTCTGGGTCTGCCTGAAGAACGCTGCGAACTGATCGAGATCGCCGCCCCCATGCACGACATCGGCAAGATCGGCATCCCGGACAACATCCTGCTCAAGCCCGGCAAGTTGACGCCGCAGGAATACAAGGTGATGCAGCAACACCCGCTCATCGGCTACCGCATGCTGCACGACAGCCGCTCAAAATTTATCGCGCTGGCGGCGGAAATCTCGTTCGGACACCACGAAAAGTTCGACGGGACGGGTTATCCGAACGGCTTGGCCGGCAAGGCCATTCCGCTGGAATCGCGCATCGTCGCCGTCGCCGATGTATTCGACGCATTGACTTCGGTGCGGCCCTACAAGAGCGCATGGTCGAACGATCACGCACTCGAATTCATCCTGACCCACAAGAACGCGCACTTCGATCCAGACTGCGTGGACGCCTTCGTCGCGCAATTCAGCAAGGTGCTGCTGGTGCAGCAACAACTCAAGGACGAGACGCTCGCGCTCGGCATACGGGTGATCCAATGAAGCGCCTTGTCTCCCATTTTTTTCTGCAACTCAAACAGCGCAATGGTGAGCACGAGCAGGCAATATTAAGGGTAGTCATTACTTTTTCATTGCTTGTTTATATTTTGAATACATCCCAAGGAGAAGGTGTAAGTCAAACGATAATACATGTGGCCCAGTTTCTTACCGGCTATCTGATATTTTCTGCAGTGCTAATTTTAAGCCTGTTATACAAACCCTCTAAAATCACCCCAAGAATATTTCTTACGATCATTGCAGATATAGGCGCAACCACATATGCAATGTTGGTTACCCATGAGAGTGGGGCGATTTTTTACGGCGTATATCTCTGGGTAATCGTGGGAAATGGATTGCGATATGGCATTCCAGCTCTTCTGGTTTCATACGCCAGCAGCCTGATTGGTTTTGTTTCCGTCATATACATCAGCAATTATTGGTCAACTCACGCCGAACTCTCAATAGGCTTGCTGATGCCATTGTTTCTGGTTCCGCTGTATATCCTTAAATTGCGCAACCAGCTCAACCAAGCCATGGAAAACGCGAAAGAGGCGAACAAAGCCAAGAGCCAGTTCCTCGCCCACATGAGCCACGAGATGCGCACGCCGCTGAACGGTGTGGTCGGGGTGGCCGATCTGCTGACCGCGACCCCGCTTAACACCGAGCAGCGCGATCTGGTCAACACGCTGAAAAACTCCTCCGCCATCCTGCGCCAGTTGATCGACAACGTGCTCGACATCTCCAAGATCGAGAGCGGAAAACTGGTTTCGGAAAAAACGGATTTCGATCTGCATGAGCTGACCAACAATGCGGTCGGGATGTTTCTGCCGCAGGCCAACGGCAAAGGCCTGCCTCTGCATGTCCGCTTCACCCCGGATACCGCTTTCGCCTTGCATGGCGACGCCTTGCATCTGGTTCAGGTACTGATCAACCTGCTTGGCAACGCGATCAAGTTCACCGATAAGGGCAGCGTGGAACTGCGCATCAGCACCGTACAGCAATCCGTTGCGGAAGCGCGCATCCGCTTCGAGATCATCGACACCGGGATCGGCATCTCCCCCAAGGCGCAGCGCACCATCTTTGAGCGATTCCGCCAGGCCGATGCTTCCATTGCACGCCTATACGGCGGTAGCGGATTGGGCACGACGATCTCGCGCGACCTGATCCGGCTCATGGGCGGGCAGATCGGTGTCCACAGTGAGCCGGGGATTGGCAGCGTGTTCTGGTTTGAGCTGCCCCTGCACAAACAGGCGGTCGATCAGCGCGCTACCGCACCGACCACCCTGCAACAGTTGCATGTGATCGGCTTTGGTCTTGCCCAGCCGGAAAGAACTGCACTCGCCAACACGCTGGCTGGCTGGCGCATACGCTTCGAGCATGAGCAGTCGGCGCAGCATCTCTTTACCCGTCTGCGCAGTTTGCCTCCCTCCGGGCAAAAATCCACGGTCGTGATGGGTTCGGCACCGCATCTCGGCATGACCGCGGTTGAATTCGCCCGCACCACACTCGACAGCACGGGTGATGTTTCGTTGATCCTGCTCAATCCCGATACACAGGCGGAGAGCGGCACCGATTATCTCGGCATGGGCTATGCCTGTGTCCTGCGTTCGCCGCCGGACAAGGCGCTGCTGTTCAATGCCCTGCACGGCGTGATGGCTCCGCGTCCGGCGCCCGGAGTCATCTCCTTCCGCGAACACTACGAGCGCAACATCCGCGAGCGGCAGGGTGTGCGCATCCTGGTTGCCGACGACAACGGCACCAACCGCAAGATCATCGCGCGCATCCTGGAGCATGGCGGGCACACGGTCGAGCTGGTCGAAAATGGTGAGCAGGCGCTGGACAAGCTGGAACAGGTGCGTTTCGATCTGATGATCCTCGACAAGAACATGCCCGACATGGGTGGCCTGGAAGTCATCAAGATCCATCGCGCCACCTCGCTGCGCAGCACCCCCGTGCCCGCCATCATCCTGACCGCCGACGCGACCACCGAGGCGATGCGCGAGTGTGAGGATGCCGCAGTGGAGGACTATCTGACCAAACCGGTGGATACCCTCATCCTGCTCGACACCGTTGCCCGATTGACCGCAACCCAGCGCAACGTGGAAGCGGACAAACTCGTGGAACAAGGCGTTCAGAATGAAGATGTTTCAGATTCGACCATGCTGAACGAACAAACCCTGCATCAGCTTGCCCTGATCGGGCAGGGGCAAACCAACTTTCTGCCTCTGGTGATTCATGGCTTCATCTCGGAAACGGAAAAACTGCTGGAGGCGATGCAGACCGCACTGGCCAATCGGGAATATGTCACCCTCAAAGAGCTGGCGCACATCGTCAAAGGCAGCGCCGGCAACGTCGGTGCCGAAGCTTTGCATCAAACATGCGGCACCATCCTGTCGATCAACAAAACTGAACTTCAGGCCAACGCGCCAAGATTGCTGGATGAGGCCAGAGCCAGCTTTAAATCGGCCCGGATGCTGCTGATCCAGTATCTGGGCGATAGCAGCCGACTATCCATGTAACAATCAGGCAACGTTGAGCTGAAGTGGTTCTTCCTGGGGCTGGGTGAAATTCCGTTCTTGTGAACGTACGAGTCTGTCCATCACCTTCAGGTCTTTCTCCGTCAGCCTCAATGCGGAGTCAACCCATATGGCTGTAATATCGATAAGTTCTTGGTAGGTTACCGGGTTATATCTTTGACGAACCTGTTGAATAGCTTGAAAGCCATTGTCGCGCCGCTCCTGTTTCCTGATGAAGCGGTACAGGGCATCCTCTCCTTCACCATCCTCTGCCAATATGTCAACTAACCCCATTTCAAACAACTCTTCTGCCTTATACATCTTGCCGCTAAGAATAATCTTCTCGGCGAGGTGGGTACCGATCTTGCGGGCCACTAGGCTGTAGGCACCCATCCCAGGAAAAAGATTGAATAATATTTCAGGGAAGCCCATAACGCTTTTTCTTTCGGCAATGATGATGTCGCTCAAAATCACAGCCTCCATCCCACCACCAAGTGCATCACCCTGAACCAATGCGATGGTAGTCAACGGTAGATTAAAATGGCGAATTCTAAAATAAAGAACATCGATACACCTTGTTGCGTAATGCATCAGCGCGTCTTTATCTTTCCTCCTGATCAACTCCCTGAATAATGCAAGCTGACCCCCAAGGCTAAAAACATTTGGAGTAAGAGAAGCCATCACAGAGTATTTAATGGCTTGTGCATCACCTTTAACCATCAATCTTCCGCCTGATTGTTCAATAGCTGTATGGTGGTGCAAAAGATCGTCCAACATTTTTAGATTAAAACAGGGCACTTCGACCTGGTTAAACAACGTCCAGATGATCCCCTTGTCTGGTTCAAAACGGGTCACTAGTTCAGGATATTTGACATCAAGAAGCCCTGCTGAATATTGGTGCGAATGCATACTCCCTCCCGATAACAAAACTATAAACAGGAACAAATTATCCACTGGCTGATATTCATTTCCATCCTAGAAATTTGCATTAGCTCGAGCGCTTCTTCAGAAAGCGCGATTTTCAGTCTACAGCAATGCTACCCGCTCCTAGTGCAAACCAATACTCTAGATAGACTGGTGAATCCAGCTCACTTCGGACAATTACCCTATCGGTCTGAATGATACGAGTAATTCCGGGCCGGCGGCAACCGCAGATATCAGATCGGTTCCAGGTGCGTGGTCACATTGCCGCCCGGGACGACTGCGCGGATATCGGCTTCGATCCGCTCCAGCCAGTCGTGGCCCTGCTTCACCGACCAGTCGCCGGGAACCTGCACGTGCAGGGAAATAAAGGCCTGCATCCCGGCCTGACGGGTGAGCAATTCCTCGAATACGAGACCCTGCCGACGGTAGGTGTCCAGCACCTGTTCGATCGCCGCCAGTTGCGCCTGGGGAAGCACTTCATCCATCAGGCCGGAGGCGGAACGATGCAGCAACTGCCATCCGGTCCATACGATATTCGCCGCCACCAGCAAGGCGATCAGCGGATCCAGCCATAACCAGCCACTGGCCCACACCAGCCCCACGCCGGCGATGATGCCGACCGATGTCCATACGTCGGTCATCAGGTGTCTGGCATCGGCTTCAAGGGTGATGGAACGATACATGCGCCCGGCCTTCAGCAGCTCGAAGGCGGCGAACAGGTTGATGAGCGAAGCAATCACCGACACCAGCAAGCCGACACCCAGCTCGGCGAGTTCCTGCGGATGCAGGAAGCGGTCGATCGCCGCATATCCGATGCTGGCGGCGGCCAGCAGAATCAGAAAACCTTCGAACGCGCTGGAGAAGTATTCCGCCTTGCCGTGGCCGTAAGCGTGTTTGTCATCCGCCGGGGCGGCGGCGAGCGTCAGCATGGCGAACGCCATCAATGCGCCGGCCAGATTGACGAACGATTCCAGCGCGTCCGACAGCAGCCCGACCGAGCCGGTCAGCCACCACGCGATGCCCTTGAGCAGGATGGTGGCGATGGCGGCCGCGATGGACAGCCAGACGTAGCGCTTGAGGTGGCTGTCCATGCTTACACTGCCGCGAAATAACCGACCAGTCCGACCGTTGCCACGCCGAGCGCAATGAGCAATACCTGCTGCACGGTGTCGCGCATCCGGGTGCGTTTGTGCAGGCCGGGGATCAGGTCGGCCACGGCGACGTAAATCATGCTGGCCGCCGCAAGGGCAAGGATGTACGGCGTCCACGCCTGCAAATCCTGCAGGGTAAAGTAGGCCAACGCGCCGCCGATCAGGGTGGCGAGGCTGGAAATGAGATTGAGCTGGAAAGCGCGCAACTTGCTGTAGCCGGAATGGAGCAGGATGGCGAAATCGCCGACTTCCTGCGGGATCTCGTGCGCGATGATGGCCAGCGCGGTGACGATGCCGAGATGGGTGTCCGCCATGAAAGCGGCAGCGATGATGATGCCATCGACAAAGTTGTGGAAGGTATCGCCGACGATGACCATCGTCCCGCTGCGCCCGTGGTCGTGTGCATCCGCCTCGTGCGGTTCGTGCGCCTCGCAATGATCGTGATGGCAGTGGCGCCAGATCAGCACTTTCTCCAGGGTGAAGAACAGCAGGATGCCGAACAGCACGGTGGCACTCACACTGGCCACACTGGGCGCCATTCCAATCGCTTCCGGCAGGATGTCGAGGAAGACCGCACCCAGCAGCGCACCGATGGCATAGCTCACCAGCGCGCCGATCCAGTGCGCGCGCGTGTTCAGCGCGAACAGTGCCGCCGCAACGACGCTTAACACGCCGCCGAACAGGCTGGCAACGATGATCCAGGTGAGAGTGGTCATGACAGGCAGTAATTTTTCTGGGGCTGCATTGTAGCCGATGCTGGTTTGGGCCGGGTTTCAGCCCGGCATTTTTCGGGCGCTATGCCAGCCAGATGAAGGTGCCCATGCGCCCGCTCACGCCGTCGCGGCGATAGGAGAAAAAACGCTCGCGCTCGCCAAAGGTACAGTATTCGCCGCCAAAGATGCGTGACACGCCGAGTGCATGCAGGCGCTGTTGCGCCAACAGATAAAGATCGGCGCGATATTTTCCCGGTTCTCCCTGTGCGGCGAAAGCTTTCGCCGCCTGCACCTCCGACCCGTTACCGACGAAGTCGGCCGATTGCGGGAGGAGGTGCATTGCAGTCGCTCCCGCACCAGACGGCTCCGCCGCACCGCGTCGCGACTGCGCCTGGTGCGCGATGAAGGCGTCGCGCACCTCGCTGCCCACTTCGAAATGTTCCTGACTGATCGCCGGCCCCATCCATGCCAGCAACTTGTGCGGGGCGACCGCCATTGCCTTGACGGTCGCCTCGAGCACGCCGTCGCACAAGCCGCGCCAACCCGCGTGCGCCGCGCCAACCACCGTGCCGTCTTCGTCGCACAGCAGGACAGGCAGACAGTCGGCGGTCATCACCACGCACACGGCGCCGCGGTGATGCGCGATACAGGCATCGGCCACCACACGGCAGGCGGCGGCATCGGCATTCGCTACCGCTGTGCCATGCACCTGCTCCAGCCATACCGGTTCGCTCGGCATGAGCGGCGCGAGCCGCATCCGGTTATGGTTCACACGCACCGGATCGTCGCCGACATGCAAACCGAGATTGAGCGTGTCATATGGCGCGCTGCTGACGCCGCCCGTGCGCGTGGTCTGCAAGGCTTTGACGTTGGCGGGCGCGGGCCAGTCGGGGTAGATAAGCGATTCACGCAGGCTCATCGCCCGCCTCGTCGATCGCATCCAGCAGTTCCGCCATATCCTCCGGCAGGGGTGATTCCCATTCCATCTGCTCGCCCGTCAGCGGGTGCGCCAGCGCCAGCCGGGTGGCGTGCAAGGCCTGACGCGGGAAGCCGTTCAGCAGTTCGCGCAATTGCGGCACACATTTCGGCACCCCGCGCTGATACACCCGATCACCGACCAAGGGGTGGCCGATGTAGGCCAGATGCACCCGAATCTGATGGGTGCGTCCGGTTTCGAGGCGGCAGCGTACGAAGGTGCAACCGGGAAAATTGGCTTCAATGGTGTAATGGGTGATGGCTTCCTTGCCGTTCTCGATCACCGCCATCTTT
>Ga0210051_1004572_pt1 | contig 13477 bp, 12 predicted proteins | sample CryGey092014_all_FD_185464 | JGI IMG/M metagenome (GOLD analysis project Ga0210051, IMG submission 185464) | Groundwater microbial communities from aquifer - Crystal Geyser CG23_combo_of_CG06-09_8/20/14_all (SPAdes) (version 2) | ecosystem: Environmental > Aquatic > Deep subsurface > Groundwater...
AGTTTCGAGATTAGAAAGCATTCGAAGAACCTCTAACGATTCAAAATTAAGATTCTGAGCTTCATCGATGAATATCGCAGTTTGTTTCCCTTTCGAGAACGTATCGAGTAGATGAGAGTTTAACGCATCGATGATCTTTTTCCTATCAAAAGTTTCTTTGATTTTAATTCCAAGGTCCTCGGCAATGGCTCGTAAAAGTCCGTCGGCATCGAGCTCGGTATTCAATATAACAGCAGTTTCTAGGTCAGGATGCTCGTCAGCAAGAAAGCTTCTAAGAAGAGTAGTTTTGCCTGCGCCAATTTCACCGGTTACAACGATGAACCCTTTTCCAGATAAGATTCCATCTTCCAGAGCAGAATAAGCATCGGCAAATTGCTTATGCAGAAAAACCATTCTTCGGTCAGGGGTAACGCCAAAAGGCGGTATTTCAAAACCAAAATCCAACATATCTTGAGGAGTATATCTAAAGTTAAATAAAATTCAAAGATAAATAGAAAATAATACTTTAAAATTTACAGTTTGGTATTGTAAATTAAGCTTTAGCAATACGATTAGATTTAATACATCTCGTGCAGACTTTAGCCGATACAACTCCGCCATTAGCGAGTTTAACTTGGATTTTTTGCAAATTTGCTCTCCACTGTCGATGCGTCTTATGGTTCGAGTGGCTTACATTATTCCCAGTTCCATATTTTTTACCGCATATTTCACAAATTGCTGTTGCCATAATTGACTCCTTTCAGAATTCGAAAATTTATCAGACACAAATTTGATGTCAAGAGCCTTTTGACTTAAAAAAATATTCCTCTATTCTTTTACCATGAAAAAGTTTGAAACATTATTTTCAGCGGCATTTATGGGAATTGCAATTGCTGTTCTTATTTCTGCGGTGATTGCATTCAAACTTACACGAAAAATATTTATTGATTCAAAATTTCAGCCTTCTATCTTTTCAATAAATCCTTTCGAGCATACGCTGAAAGGCGATATCAATCTCTTCAAGGTCCAAGAAGAAAATGATGCTGTTGGAAAAATTGTTCCTATAAACACTGCGGCAGAGCCGCTCGGAAAGTATCTTTTAACTGGAGTAATAAACTCAGGCCGGCAATCCGCGGCAATAATTAAGAACGAAGCCGGTGATTCTGCAGTTCTGGTTCGGCTTGGTGATAGAATTTTCGGTTCTTCTGAACATTTAGCAAGAGTTGAAAACGATGCGGTAATTTTAATCGGAGCTCATGGAAAACGTCGGCTTTATCTTGGAGTAATGTCTAACGAAGGGCCTGTAATTCAGGAGGTAAAAACAGCTCCAAATGGAACTGAAACTGGAATCGCATTATCACGTTCCGAAATTAATGCTTCAGTAAGTGTTGCGGAGGAACTGCTCGGGCAGACGCAGATACTGCCTGAAGTTCGAGAAAGCAAAATCATTGGGTTTAGAGTTATGAAAGTAGCTGACAACACTATTGTAAAAAAGATGGGCATACAGCCAGGCGACATAATAAAGGCAGTAAACGGGCAACAGCTCGATTCACTTGAACGAAGCACAGATGTGTGGAATAAGATGAAGAGCGCTACCGAAATACACATGTTAGTGGAACGGAACGGTGCCGACAGTGTTATGTCATTTTATCTTAAACCTTAATATGAGCATAAGCATTTTAAAAAATAGGAAACTATTGCATAGAACAGAAAAATTTTAGATAATTCAACCTCATCTTTTTTTGAAATGCTCTGGAGGGATACCAAAGTGGCTAAATGGGGCGGGCTGTAAACCCGCTGGCTTACGCCTTCGATGGTTCGAATCCATCTCCCTCCACGTTAATTATGTAAATCCTTAAATAATAGTTACGCATTCATCAGTCTGTCGAAAAGAATTGATCCTTTTATCGGTTTGACCAAAGAGGTTCTTTCGCAATAGAGCTCGGGGCCGCGGACCGGTTTTGTAGTATCAGCAAATAAGAATGGCACAGGTGAAGAACCGTGTTTGCCGGTCTTCAAGTAAGTGGGATGATCAGGCGTAATCGCAATTGCAAGGTCGGATATCTCTTCTAGCAGTTTGCCTACGATCTCCTTATCTACGGCTTCGATAGCTTTAACTTTCTCATCAATTTCACCCTCGTGACCAGCTTCATCCGTAGCTTCGACATGAATGACAACTACATCGTCGCCGGATTTTAAAGCGTCAACTGCAAATTCACCTTTGCCGCGATAATTTGTGTCGAAATATCCTGTAATTCCCGGAACTTTCAAAATGCGAAAACCTGCAAGAACTCCGATTCCTCGAATCAAATCCACTGCGGAGATCAAAGAGCCTTTTGCCTCATAGCGTTCTCTAAGCGTCGGAAGTTTTACCGCTCTCCCCTGCCCCCACGGCCAAAGCGCGTCTGCAGTATTCTTTCCATTTTCTCTGCGCCTAATATTTACAGGATGATTAATTAAAAGTTTTCTGGACTCATTGACAATTTCTCCAATAACACCGCCGGGCATAAGTTCCGCTATTGGAGTACCGATGAAATCATGAGGAGGGAATGTTCTAATTTCAAAACCATCTCTGCGTCTCATCAAATGTCGATACTGCACTCCGGGATAAAGCATTCCTCCGAGCGAATCAACTAAAGGTTTCATGGATTCTATAATTTTTCGAGACTCTTCAGTTGAGATATGTCCTGCAGAATAATCTTTCATTCTGTTGTCGTCAGAGATCGATACTGTATTAACTCGAAAGGCGATATCGCCTTCGCAAAGCTCAATATTCATCGAAGCAGCTTCGAGCGGTCCTCTGCCTGTATAAAACTCGGTAGGATCATAACCAAGAAGCATGAGGTTGGCGACGTCGCTTCCAGGAATCAAACCATCGGGGATTGTCCATAATTGTCCCGCTTCACCAATTTTTGCTAGTCTATCGATATTGGGCTTATACGCGGCTTCGAGAGGAGTTTTGCCATGAAGTTGATCTATAGGATCGTCCGATGCTCCATCGATAATGAGGAAAACTTTTCTGCCTGACATTGATTTATTTTATCACTGAGAAGAAGACGGTTTTAGCTTTAATAACAGAAAGCTCATCGATGCGTTTTTTTACCGCTTCAATTTTTGATAGAGAAGTGTTGTGAGTCATCAACGCAATAGGGACCGGAGCTCCAACTTCATTCGACTCGAGCTGAACGCAAGATTTAATCGAGATGCCTTCTTTGCCTAATACTCCGGTTACAGTTCCTAAAACCCCGGGTTTATCGGATGCAGAAATTCTCAGATAAAATTCTGAAACATATTTTTCCTTTGGAACAGTGAGCATTGATTTCGCATTATTCATGCAATCAACATATTTTCTGCCGCCGCCTGAAGCTAATTCGAGACAATCAGATATTACAGCCGAAGCGGTAGGATATCTTCCTGCTCCCTTTCCGACAAAAATCTGCTGGCCGACCATATTGCCTTCGACAAAAACAGCGTTGATTTCATTATTAACCGACGCGAGTTGATGCGCGTTTGAAATTAAAGTCGGAGCAACTTCAATCTCGATTCCTGCTCGAGTAATTTTTGCGCTTGCGATTAATTTTATCTTACAGCCCAACTGTTTTGCGTAACTGATATCTATATCGCTCACATCTTGAATTCCTCTAACGGGAATATTTTTCATATCCACGTTTATTCCTAATGCAAGCGCAGTAAGGAGTTGAATCTTGTGCGCGGCGTCGTAGCCTTGAATATCCAAAGTAGGATCTGCCTCGGCAAAACCAAGCCTTTGCGCTTCAAGCAGAGCAGAGCTAAAAGTGCATCCTGTCTCAGTCATTCTTGTGAGGATGAAATTGGTTGTTCCATTCAGAATTCCGTAAATTGTTTCTATTTTGTTCGCTGAAAGTCCCGCTCGAATTGCAGACAGAATGGGAATTCCTCCGGCTACAGCGGCTTCAAACGCGATTTCTCTTTTTGCGCGGCCTGCTAAGAGAAAAAGCTTTTTGCCGTGTTTTGCAAGAAGCGCTTTATTCGCAGTGACTACATTCTTCCCCGCTTTTATTGCTCGGATTATTACATCCTGCGCAATGCCGGTTCCGCCAATAAGCTCAATAACAGTATCGATTGTCGGGTCCGAAATTATATCGTCTATTGAAGATGTTCTTAGAGACTTTGGAACAACGATTCCATTTCCGAGTTTTGCGGACGCTGGCCAATTGATATCAGCAACACGCACCAATTCCAGATTCGGACTGTCAGGCACATTATTCCACGGTTTATCTTTAGAGAGCAGAGCTTCAGCTACACCACCGCCTACAACTCCGCAACCTACCAAACCAATTCGAAGCGATTTATTTTTTGTTTTGCTCATGCGTAAATTAACCTCTATTTAAAAACTTGAATATTCTCTGAGAATTTTCAACCGCTCATCGAATTCTTTCATAGTCACAGTTTTAATCCGCTCGATCGAAAAAGATTCGCAGTTAAAGGATGCAATTACAGTTGCGTTTGCAACGGCTTTTCGAATAGCAGGGAAATCAGTATGATCAGTTTCAGCTTTCGCTAGTGACGCCATAAGTCCGCCGCCAAAAGAATCTCCGGCTCCAGTTGGATCCATAACAGTTTCCAATGGAAATGCAGGAACATGCGCCATATGTGAACTGTCAACTATCATTGCTCCGTCAGCGCCTTTCTTGATGATGACGACTTTCGGCCCCATGTGAATCACCTCGCGCGCCGCAGATATCAAATTAGATTTACCCGTCAGCATTTCAGCTTCGCCTTCGTTCAAAACCATCAAGTCAATTTCCGCCATCAATTTCTTCAGAGAATCAAGCTTTGAACTAATCCAAAAATTCATCGTATCTGCCGCAACAGTTCGAGGCCTTTTTACCTGTCTTAGAACATCGAGCTGAATATCAGGGTCAATATTAGCGAGAAAAAGATAATCCGGCTTTTTGAATTCTTCAGGAACTTTCGGCTGAAATTGACCGAAGACATTCAAACAAGTTTCTTCAGTCACAGCCGTATTCATATTTCCCTCATAGCGGCCCTTCCATCTGAAAGTGCTTCCCTTTGCCTTTTCAAGGCCTCTGCAGTCGATACCGCGTTTTTCGAGCAACTTGACTATCTCATCAGGAAAATCATCGCCAACGACTCCGATTAAATGAATTGGTTTGTAAAGCAGAGAAGCCGCAACGCTGAAAAAAGTTGCGGCGCCGCCGAGCGCCTCATCAGCCTCGCCGTGCGGAGTTTTAACAGAATCAAATGCAACAGAACCTACAACAAGCAAACTCATTTTTTAACCTCCAGTAAAAATGCCGATGCTAATTCACCTCTGCGTATCATCGCTTTAATATCGTTTTGAGCAACAGTGGCGGAAGGATAATCTGCCTCCATTGCAATGATTCGAAAGAATTTTCCTTTGTTTGGAATTTCTACCTCTTCTATTCTTGCGTTTTTGAAACCTTTAACTTTAAGAGCATTCAGTTTGCGTTCGGCTTCAGCGCGGGCAAGAGCAGGAGTATCTCCGATTGGAATCGAGCCTGCAACAATTGCATAATGCTTTTGCGGATTTGGCGAAGAGATTTGATTCGTATGCGGGCTAGGAGGAGGCGCCGGCTTTGTGGAAGTGACTGTCGGCTGAATCGGTATTACTTTTTCAGAAGAAGTTGAAGGAAGATTTGATTCAGCAGGCTGAGAAGGTTTTGCCGGAGTTTCTTCGATTGATTGAGGCACCTCTACAATTTCCGTTGTGACCGGCGGAGAAGGAAAAAACCAGCGTCCAACTGCAAAGCCTATGAGAAGCGTAATGATTTCCAAACTGAATAAAGCTATTGCAATTACAATAATTCTTTCTTTATTCAAGGCAATCATCATGTCGCCTCTCGATCTTTTTGGCGTTCTAATAATCATAGTTCTCCATCATACTAGAATATGTTATCAATTCATTCAGCTTATTTCACAATTTTTTTTGCAATTTCCACAGCAAGAATTTCCAGTTCTTTTAGGGACCCGTTATTTACAGCTACATAATCGGAAAGCATTGATTTTTTTTCACTGCGCCATTGTCTTGAATCTCGCGTATCAAAGTCTTTAAAACGGCCGGAACGCTCTTTTCGCAAGAAATCTTCTGATGTGACGGTTATAGTTTTATCACATTCTTTATTCAATCCGCTTTCGAAAAGCAACGGCACATCAAGGATATAAAAACCTGTATCAGAGGTCATAGACAAGATTTTTTCAATAACTGCAGGATGAACAATTTTGTTCAAAGCCTGAGCAGAAACGTCAGTATCAAATGCGCGTTTAGCAAGTTCAGTGCGATTAAGAGTTCCATTCGGCATTCTAATTTCCGCACCGAATGTTTCAATTAATTTGACCGCAATAGAATTTGAATCGTGTTTTTCTTTATCTATTTTCTGCATCGAATTACTTATTAAGTTCTTTGCAACCTCATCTGCATCAATGAGTAAAATATTTTCATTAGTCAAAGTTCTGATGGCGTTATTGAGGAATTTCGAAAAAGTTGTTTTTCCGGCTCCAATAGAGCCTGTGACGCCAATTATCATTCTACTTTTACCTTTGCAATATAAATTGCTCCTATAACAGCGGCAAAAAATACAATCGAATAAAGAATCACTGCCGGGATAAACTCCAGCATGGTAGCGGCGGCGGCGGAAACAGAAAGAAGAAAAGAAATTACGACTAGAACTCTGACTGTATTCTGAACTGAAAAACCAAGTTTGACCATTCTTAAAGCTATGTGATCAGGACTGCCGTGAAACGGAGACTTGCCTTTCTTTATTCTAAAAAAGGAGACGAGGATTGTGTCGTAAATGGGTATCCCCAGAATTAGAATCGGAGCGAAGATCGCAATATTATTGAACGTCGTATAAGCGCCTTTAATCGTTGCGGCGGCAAGAACGAATCCTATGAACTGAGCTCCGGCATCTCCCATAAATATTTTTGCGGGATGCAAATTGAAGAAGAGAAATCCGGTTATTGAGCCTGCAAGAGAAATGCAGAGAACGGCGAGAGTGATATCTCCGGTCATCAATCCAATAATTCCAAGAGTCAGTGAAGCTACGCCGCAAATTCCACCGCAGAGCCCGTCCATGATATCAATAATGTTAACTGCGTTCGTTATTCCCACTATCCATAGCAAAGACAGAGCTATATTTATTGAAGGCGAAAGGTATTTAATATTGAGATGAAGGTTCATGCTGACAAGAATTATTGCGGCTAGAGTCTGAATAAGAAATTTCGAAAGAATGCGCATAGGCTTCCAATCATCTATGCCTCCTGCAACAGCAATTAATAGGGAAGCGATAATTATGGCGATGCCTTCGGAATAATTTTGGCCGGAAAGATTGCTCAGAAAAAATGCCGAAAGCATACCGATAATAATTGCAATGCCGCCGCCGTAAGGAATTGGATTTTTGTGCCGTTTCAAGCCGCCGGGAAGATCAATCCACCCGATCTTTTCCGAAAGTATAGCGATAGCCGGAACAAAAAGCGAAGAAAGCCCAAGCGAAATAAAAAAAGAGACTAATGCTATAACGTAGAAATTATTCATTGCAGTAATTGTATGGGAAAATAAGTAAAAAATAAAAAGGAAAAGGGGGCAGGCATTAGGTTATGACTTTAACAATCAAAATATATTGTGATAGATTCATTCAAGCTCATATAAAGTTAATGTAACATGGAAAAATAATTCTACATTTACGACTGAGCTTTTTTCTTAATGTCTCTTATCGCGCTCTTGTCAAAATCAATTTCAACTTTTCCACCAAGACGTAAAGTGACGGTATCTTTATCGACCGAGTAAACCTGACCGTGCATGCCTCCAACTGTCACTACTTCATCGCCTTTCTGAAGCTTGTTACGCATATTCTCGCGAGCTTTTGCTTCTTTTCTCTGAGGAGAAATGACAATGAAATAAAAGACAAGAATAATTAATCCCATCATCCATATTGAAGGCCAGATGCTTGCTTCCTGCGGCTCAGCTTGAGCGACGAGCGCAGATACTAGAATAGAATTTGAAAATAAAGTTATCATCATAAAATAATATTATTCGTTAAAATAAAGAAAGCAATTTTTAAAATTCAAATTAAGATTACACATTCTCGAAAGTGTCAAAGCGTTAATATGAAGCCTTTAACTTTTCCATCATATTGAGCATATAAGTCAGGTTGTGAAGGCTCGCTAGCCTGATATAAAGAGGTTCGCCGATACGGTAGATATGCCGTAGATACGCCTTAGAATAGGTTCTGCATAGAAGGCAAGAGCACGAGGAATCTACAGGCGTATCGTCCTCCTCATATTCTTTTCGCGCAATTCTTATCTTGCCGTTTGAGCTCCACAATGTCCCGTGTCTCGCAATTCTCGTCGGCTCTACGCAATCGAACATGTCGATTCCCAATTCAACTGCTCGTTGAATTTGTTCCGGCATTCCAACTCCCATAAGATAGCGGGGTTTGTCCTCAGGCAAAAGCTGCAGAACAACTTCAAGCATTTTGAACATAACATCTTCAGGTTCTCCGACAGATAATCCTCCGATTGCAAATCCATCAAAAGGAAGTTGAGTAATGAACTTTGCGGATTCAATGCGAGTCTTTTCATCGAATCCGCCTTGCACTATTCCGAATCTGAGAATGCCTGAAGGCTTTTCAAAGTCCACTGATCTTTCCGCCCATTTATGAGACAGATTTATTGAATGCCTGATTTCATCTTCAGTTGCATCTGATTTTGGGCAGACATCCAGCACCATTTGAATATCGCAGGCGAACAAATTCTGAGCATGCAATGCCTCTTCAGGCGAAAGAAAAATTTTATTTCCGTCCAGATGACTGGTAAAGGTCACGCCCTTTTCTTCCAGTTTTCTAAAAGAAGAAAGCGACATCACTTGAAATCCGCCTGAATCAGTAAGTATGGGTCTATCCCATCCTATAAAATTATGCAGACCTCCCCTACGAGAAATCATTTCTGCGCCAGGCCTCAAAATGAGATGATATGTATTGCATAAAATAATTTCAGCATTAGCAGATTTCAAATCCGACGAGTCAACGCCTTTTACGGCTCCAATTGTGCCTACAGGCATAAAAGCGGGGGTTTGAACCTCACCGTGTTTTGTCCGCAATACTCCGCGGCGCGCTCTTCCCTTCCTTGCAATTATCGAAAACGACTCGGTCATCTCTTCCACTTCTTTTTAGTTTTTTTTCCTTTGAGCGATTCTATTTTATCTCTCAAATATGCCGCGCGTTCAAAATTTAATGTCTCAGCCGCATTCTGCATCTCCTCTTCCAAAGACTGAATCAAAAGAAGCTTTGCCTCGCGCGGGAGCAAATCGGCGTCATCGATAAGTTCTTTTTCAAGCGGATCCACCGAAAAGACATCGAGCGACTCAATCGGTTTGGAAATACTCTGCGGAGTAATGCCCATCCGTTCGTTATATTCGAGTTGAATTTGTCGACGCCTGCGAGTCTCCTCGACAGCGCGCGTAATTGAACCTGTAATGTTGTCGGCATAAAGTAGAACCCTGCCGGTCCTATTTCTTGCGGCTCTGCCCATTGTCTGAATTAAACTTTTTTCAGATCGTAAAAAGCCTTCTCTGTCCGCATCGAGAATTGCAACTAGCGCCACCTCAGGAAGATCAAGTCCTTCTCTCAATAAATTGATTCCGACAAGAACCTGAATCTCACCTGTCCTCAATGCTTTCAGCTTCTCGATACGTTCCATAGTTTTTATTTCCGAATGCAGATATTCGACCTTGAACCCTTTGTCTTCGATAAAACCCGCCAGCTCTTCCGCCGTTCTCTTAGTCAAAGTCGTCACCAGCACGCGCTCGTTCTTTTCAACTGCCAACGTCAATTCCTTCAAGAGATCATCAACTTGGCCGGTTGCCGGACGAATTTCAATTTCAGGGTCCACGAGTCCTGTAGGCCTTATCAACTGTTCAACTACTCTTTTAGATATTTTCAGTTCGTAATTGCCGGGTGTTGCAGAAGTGAAGACGGCTTGTTTGACTCTTGAATAAAACTCGTCAGCCTTCAAAGGCCTATTGTCAAGCGCAGAAGGAAGCCTGAATCCAAAATCAACCAGCGTGAGTTTCCGCGATCTATCCCCAGCATACATCCCCTCGATCTGGCCTGTTGCAACGTGAGACTCATCGATAAAGACAAGGAAATCTTCAGGAAAATAGTCGAGCAAAGTGTATGGAGGCTCACCCTTTTTTCTGCCTGTGAGATGCCTGGCATAATTCTCGATTCCTTTGCAATATCCCATCTCACGGATCATGTCCAGATCGTAATTTGTCCGCTGTTTCAAACGCTCAGCCTCGAGTATCTTTTTTTGCGACTGAAGTTCGAGGTATCTTTCATTGAGTTCCGCTTCAATTCTTTCGACAGCAGACTTCAACGAATCATCGGATTGAACAAAATGCTTAGCCGGATAGATCGTAACATTTTCAAATTCACCTGTGACATTTCCATTCAGCGGAGAGATCGACTGAATCGATTCGATTGAATCTCCGAAAAAGATAATTCGAAAAGCATCCTCGCGATATGAAGGATGGAGTTCGAGTATTTCACCTCGAAGCCGCATAGTGCCTCTCGAAAGATCTTCTCCTCTTGAATACTGCATCGTGACAAGTTTCTTAATTGCTCTGGATCTGGAAATTTCCTCACCTCGCTTCAAGATCAACGTCATCTTAGAATATTCCGTCGGAGCTCCGAGCCCGTATATGCAAGAAATAGAAGATACAACTATCACATCACGCCTTGTCATAAGTGAAGTTGTAGCGGAAAGCCGCAGGCGGTCTATTCGCTCATTTATCATTGCATCTTTGTCAATGTAAGTATCAGTTTGAGGAATGTAGGCTTCAGGCTGGTAATAATCATAATAGCTGACAAAAAACTCGACTGCATTTTCAGGGAAAAAGTTTTTAAATTCCGCATAAAGTTGCGCGGCAAGGGTTTTATTCGGAGAAAGAATTAATGCGGAGCGATTTAATTGTTCGATTACTTTTGCCATAGTAAATGTTTTTCCGCTTCCGGTTACACCAAGCAAAGTCAGTCTGTCTTCTCCGTTATTCAGCCCTTCAAGAAGTGAATCTACAGCTTTAGCTTGGTTGCCTGACGCTTCGAATGAAGATGTAAGTTTAAAATTCATTGAAAGAAGATATCATAAACGCGAAAAAAAATCATCCTTACAAAATAGCAGGTTCTTGCGATTCGATAATTTGATTTTTTGTATGAGGATCGAACATAAAGAGAACGAAGAATGCCGAGCAGAAATTAAGAATTCCGCCAATAATTGCGAGAGACGGCATACCTCTGGATTCAAAGAAGAGACTTCCGAGATATGAGCCGGCTGAAACTCCTAGAAGTATAATAGAGTGATTTGCGAGGAGAAGCGGTCCTCTAATATTGGAAGGCACAGCTTCGCCCAGCATTGAAATCATCGGAGGGAATCTAGATGAACCTGTGAAATGCATTCCGACAACAATTATTACAGCTAAATAAAGTACCTCAACTTTTGCAATGCTCATGACCAATACAGCCATAACAACATTTGCAATAAAGGCGACGCGTTTTTTTCCGACCGAATCACTGACTTTGCCGCCGAAAGGTCCTCCGAAGAGAGCCGCGATACCGGCGATCATATAGACGAGTCCAACCTGACTTGGAGTCAAACCAAAGTCGAGTTCGAGCCATGCTCCGATATAAGTAGTAACGCAAGAAATACCTGCAAGCATAGTTCCGAATGCCATGAATGCAGGAATGACACCTTTTGCTTTAATTATTTTGCTGTAATCTTTAATTTTAAAGTCGTCACCGCATGGAGCGGGAGGAATTTTTCTGATGTATGGCAGAACGATAAGAGTCACGAGCGATAATATTCCAAATGTCCAGCGCCAACCGACATGTTCAGCAAGAAATGCGCCGATAGGAATGCCGATTATTACTGAGACGAAGAAGCCGGAGCCGAGCCAACCGACCGCTTGAGCACGTTTTTCATAAGGGACTTTTTGAGCCACGTAGACGTGGCACATTGTCATAGCAAGCCCTCCGCCAATTCCGGCAACTATTCTTCCCAATAGCAATACAAAGAAGTTTGGAGAGACAGCACATATTGTGGTGCCGCTGAAGAGAATCCAAATACCTGCGACTAAAAGCGGCAGCGCTCCGAACCGCGCCGAGAGCGGAGCAAGAAACGGAGATGCCAAAGCAGAAGCGATAGAATAAGAAGTCACCAGTAATCCTGCAGTTCCGACTCCGACATCAATATCCTTTGCGATGGAATTTAGGAGAGGAGCAACAACCATTGTATCAATAGCACCAAGCCCGAGCGCAAGAATTAAAGGCAGGAGTTTAAACTCGCCGGTAGAATCTTTTTGTTTTGAGAGTTCGTTGATAGATATTGAAGATGAATTATTCATGATTATTTTTATTCAATAAAAAATAAATACGCATTAATAAAATTTGCCCTTGCCAATTAAATATTTTTAATCGTTTTTGGATTTTACACGCCGAAACGGATGAATCCAATGTGCAAACGGTCTTACTGCTCTGCTCTGAATGTAAACTTTTCCGTGCCCGCTAAATCTGCACACAAAAAATTCTCCGCTCAATATAGTTGCCTTCCAATTCCCTAACTTCTCGACTGAATAATTCAAAGTAGAATCGAATGCGACAATATGCCCTGTATCGACGATATATTCTCCGTTCACTTCAATCTCTTCTATTGCACCGTAAGATGATAAGAGCAAAACTCCGGACCCGGAACATTTCAAAATAAAAAAACCTTCACCTGAAAGCAGTCCTTTACCCAGTCCCTGAAATTTAGTTTCAATTTTTATGCTAGGAGAACCGGCAAGATAGCCGTCCTTTTGAACAAATATTTCGCCATTCAAAGGTAGATTAATTATGTCTCCAGGAGCTCCAGGAGCCAACAGCACCATTCCGCCGTTCCTAGCGGTAAACGTATTCATGAAGAAACTTTCGCCGCCGAGCAATGATCTCTTTGCCGCTTCGAATATTCCACCGCGCATTCCGGTATCTATCTCAATTCCTGAACTCATTGCAACCATAGCGCCGCTCTCTGCAGAGATGCTTTCTCCGGAAATAAGGAGAACCTTTGCAAGCGAGAAGTCAGGCTTGCCGATAATTTCTATATTCATGATGACCTCGGAGGTAAAAGCGAACCAACAAATTTTCCGAACGCATTGAGATTATGGCTTTGAGTGTAAAGCCGTCCCTTTCCGCTGAAACGTGCAACTAAACCTTCTCCGGAAAAGAATGCTCCGAGCCAAGACGAACCGAATTTTGTAATCGAGTAAGAAAGAGACGGTTCGAATGCGACAATGTGACCGGTATCGACTATAAATTCTCCGTCTAAATCGAGTGCATCAATCGCACCGAAAGAATTCATGAGGACCGAGCCTTGTCCGCGTGCGTGCATCATGAATAGCGATTCGCCGGCAAAAAAAGAACGCGCGCCTTGCCACTCGCCATCAAGA
>Ga0210051_1004576_pt1 | contig 13472 bp, 17 predicted proteins | sample CryGey092014_all_FD_185464 | JGI IMG/M metagenome (GOLD analysis project Ga0210051, IMG submission 185464) | Groundwater microbial communities from aquifer - Crystal Geyser CG23_combo_of_CG06-09_8/20/14_all (SPAdes) (version 2) | ecosystem: Environmental > Aquatic > Deep subsurface > Groundwater...
ACCTTCCGATCTGCGGACGAGGCTCGGCGCTGGCGCGAGCATGGATGACGTGTTCGCGCATTACGCGGGCGGCGTTATCCGCGAAGGAGGGAATTTCAGCGACGCCGTTCAGACCCGCAGAACGGCTCAGCGCCTGGGTTGAGGGCGATCCCATGGACAGATTCCTTCGTGAGAGCACCGCGGTCGTAGAAGTGGAACTGATCAAGCTCGTCCGTGATCCGACCCAGGTTTTTTCACGCGCAGTGCAGCCGGTGCTGTGGCTGGTGGTGTTCGGCCAGGTCCTCGCTCATGTCCACGGCATCTACACCGGAGAGGTCGGCTACCTCGCGTTCATCACGCCCGGGATCCTCGCCCAGAGCGTGCTGTTCAGCGCAATCTTCTACGGCATCGCAGTGATCTGGGAGCGTGACTTGGGCGTCGTGCACAAGCTTCTGGTGAGCCCCGCCCTGCGAAGCTCGCTTGTCTTCGGCAAAGCGGTCTCCGCCGGCTTCCGCGGCCTCGTACAGGCGGCCGTCATTTATCTCATTGCGCTCGCCATGCACATTCCGATCCGGCATGAGCCTCAGGCCATCTTCGGAGTGCTGGCCGGCGTGCTGCTGGGTTCTGGGCTCTTTTCCACTTTCTCGCTCATCATCGCGTGCATCGTTAAGACGCGCGAGCGCTTTATGGGTATAGGCCAACTCCTCACGATGCCGATGTTCTTCGCAAGTAATGCGATCTATCCGTTGGATCTTATGCCCGATTGGCTGCGCATCGTCGCGCAGATCAATCCCCTCACTTACCTGGTCGACGCGATACGCGGGCTTATGATCGTGGGAGGCGAAAGCGTACACGGCTACGGAGTAGATTTCGAAGTTTTACTTGCAGTGTTCGTTGTGCTGGTAATTGTCGCGGTGAGGCTCTACCCGACATTGGCGGAATAAAAACAGCAATGCGCTGTAAAGAAGGATCGGTATTCTGAGAAGCAGAATATGAAAATAAGGAAAAAATATTAATGGCATTGAGAGAGGAATTAAGAAAACAGGGAAACTGGCTTTTCAGGTGGCGTAGCTATCTCCCTCTGATTATGATTGTAATCGTTCTGTTGGCGATGAGTTATTTTGAGTATCCCGGTCATAGTGAAAAATATGATGATATATGGGAAATAATTTGCCTGCTCGCATCATTTTCAGGGGTCGGACTCCGTTTTTTCACAGCCGGATATACACCGAAGGGAACATCAGGAACAAACACACGGAATCAGATAGCAGACATTTTGAATACCGCAGGAATGTATTCCATAGTGAGACACCCCTTATATTTAGGCAATTTCATAATCTGGTTCGGTTTATCTGCGTTTTTTCATCTGTGGTGGTTCAGCCTAATAATCATATTCATATTCTGGTTATATTACGAGAGAATAATTTTTGCCGAAGAAGAATTCTTACGGGAGAAATTTGGTGACACATATTTAGACTGGGCAAAAAAGACACCTGCCTTTATACCTGATATACGGAAATGGCGTTCTTCCGATATGACATTTTCATTCAGAAAAGCCGTAACAAATGAATATAAAAGTTTATTTGCAGTAATTGTTTCTTTTACAGTTCTTGAAATTATTGGTGATATTTTTGTGGAACAAAGATTTGAAATAGATAGGATGTGGCTGTTAATATTAATGATCGGTTTGATAATATATACAATTGTCAGATTTTTGAAAAAGAGAACAAATATATTGGAAATTAAGGAAAAATAAGATGTTGCAGGTCTAAAAAACGGTTACCCCGTCATTTCAGTTAACAGGCTATCGTCCGCCACTGAATTCGGAGTTTGGCGGAGTCCGGCAAATGCAGGGAACTGCGGCACATGCAAGAGGAAACGCAGATGAACTTAGAAAATCAGCTACTTGATTCGGCCATGGCTTGGGGTGCAGACTATTTCGGCATTGCCGATTTGACCCCTGCTCGTGATACTATTATCGAACAAGGCGGAATTGAAATCGCCCAGTACCCACGCTCCATTTCAGTTGGAATCGCCCTGTTTCATACGATTGTAAACCAGTTATTCCGACGCCCCGACCGCGCGGTAGCAGTCAGTTATCGATCTCATTGCTACGACGTAATAAACGTGCGCCTTGACCAAATAATCTCCCGTGTAGCAAGTATCTTGCAGCGTGGGGGGCACAGCGCCTTCCCTATTCCTGCGGCAAAGCGAGTGGATGATGATCGAATCTGTGCCATCTTTTCTCACAAATTGAGTGCTCATCTGGCCGGGTTGGGCTGGATTGGGAAAAACTGCCTTCTGATTACTCCAGACATGGGGCCTCGGGTGCGTTGGGCGACGGTATTGACCGATGCACCCCTGGCAACAACAGGCCGACCAATCGTTGAACGTTGCGGGGATTGCCATGAGTGCGTGGATATTTGTCCGGTCGGGGGCTTCACGGGACAGCCGTTCCGAGCAGAGGAGCCGAGGGCAGCCCGTTTTGACGCCGGCAAATGTGATCGATACTTCTCCAAAATAAAAGAGAAGGATGCCGAAACGGCGGTATGCGGGTTGTGTTTGTACACGTGTCCTTATGGAAGACACTGACAAGGATGATACAAAATGGAGGCGAACCCAGGGCTGAAGCCGATGCGGGCCATGCCTTGGTACTATGCAAATCAACAGAGCTTAAGCCCGAGCGGCTCAGCCTCAATGTCAGCACTCTCTTTTCAACTCAAAAGAAAGGATTTTATTATGTTTAGATCACGGATTTCGTTAGTTATCGTTTTTTGCTTGGCCTCAACGGTAGTCCACGCAGGCGACTTTAAACTTACTAGCCCAACAATCAAATCTGATGCTGTTCTCACTGAAGAACAGGTATTTAATGGATTTGGATGCTCAGGGAAAAATCAATCGCCTGCGCTGAAATGGACGGCAGGTCCAAAGGAAACAAAGAGCTATGCGATTACTGTGTATGATCCCGATGCGCCTACGGGCTCGGGGTGGTGGCATTGGGTCGTCTACAATATCCCCGCGAATGTTACCGAGCTTGCCATAGGCGCCGGCGATCCAACTGGGAAGCTGTTGCCTCCGGGTGCCATTCAAGGTCGTACAGACTTTGGCACCCATGCGTTTGGCGGCGCATGTCCTCCAAAAGGAGATAAGCCACACCGCTATATTTTTACGGTTTATTCGCTCAAGGTTGAAAAAATTGATGTTCCCACAGATTCGAGCGCTGCACTAATCGGTTTTATGATTAATGCGAACTCCCTTGGGAAAGCGAGATTTACTGCCAAGTATGGTCGCTAACATTCTCTTTGAGCGGATCGCAAAAAGCAGCTCCCGCTGAAGAAATGCGTCAGCATCATCCGTTATCGGCAAGGATGAGAAGAACCGGCGGAGTTCTCAAGCCGTGGCATGTATGAAAAGATGCATGCAAGAACTTGGGAGACCCACCGGGCTCCTTTCACAAACAGGGCATGCCGTTAATGAGGCACGAACGGGAAACCGGGAGACGGACAATACGGAAGCCTATGTTTGTGAGGCAACGGAAAAGAGACGTCTGCATCAGCGTGAGTTGGGATAAGCCGATGTGGAAGCGACTACAACCAAGGAACCGGATGCGGGAAAACTGCACGTCCGGGACTGTGTGGGGGGTGCTAGGCAACCGGCATTCCTACCACAACGCTCTCCAGGCCACAGTGGGAAGGTCCTTCCGATGATTCTAAGCTTTTTCTTGCCTTTTTGTTTCCCATAAGATACTCTTGACCTATGATAGAAGTCCGGCAAACCGATGAATACGCCGAATGGTTCAAGAGCCTGCGAGATCGGCAAGCGCGGGCTCGTATTAATACGCGCATCCGTCGCTTGTCGTTGGGCAACCCTGGGGATGTGAAACCCGTGGGAGAAGGTGTCTCGGAATTGTGTATTCACTATGGTCCTGGGTACCGAGTATATTTCGTTCAGCGCGGGGAGACGCTCGTGATCCTGCTCGCTGGCGGTGATAAGCGGACTCAGAACCGAGACATCAGGACAGCGCTGGAACTGTCGCGAGAACTCTAGGAGATTCTTATGGCGAAGAAAACCAAAACCCGAGTCTGGGATGTTGCAGAACATTTAGAAACCAAAGAGGACATGGCTGCCTATTTAGAAGCTGCCTTAGAAGACGGTGATTCTGCCCTGGTGGCGGCTGCTTTGGGTGACATCGCGCGCGCTAAGGGAATGGCGGACATCGCGCGCGAGACGGGTCTCGGACGCGAAAGCCTTTATAAAGCGTTATCGCCCGAGGGGAACCCTGAGTTCGCCACTGTGCTGAAGGTTGTTAGGGCGCTTGGCCTGAGGTTACGGGCCACCCCCCGTTTCTGAATTTATATCCCAAAAGTTGGATTGAATTACGCTACGTAGGGAGAAGCTGACCATGAGTGCGAATTCAAACGGCGTTCAAGACGACAAGAAGCCGCGGCGGTTTTTATCGCCAAAAAAAGTTCCAGATCTTTTTAGAAGCCCAGCGAGGCGATGTGCCTGCGGCTGAGGTATTGCGGCGGGAGGGTCTACTCGACGGACCCGGTTCCGGATCTGGCAGAAGGTGAAAGAAGGGGCCTTGGAGCGTCTTTCCGATCGGCCGGGGGCCAAAAAGAAAATGATCTCCTTGGAGTAATACGAAGCCTTGATAATAGCATGTATGAAGCGGCGAAAAGTCTATCAATAAAGGTGGTGACATAATCTCATGAAAGTTTACACGTATTCTGAGGCCAGAGAGAAACTATCGAGTATCCTCGAAGAATCGAAGACTGAAGAGGTTGTTATAAAACGTCGTAGGGGTGATACGTATGCCATTGTTCCCCGGTCTACCCGCCCTCGCCATTCTCCATTTGATGTACCCGGTTTAAACAAGGGTGTCGCCAGACAGGAAATACTGGAAGCAATCAGCGAATCAAGAGAGGGGCATAACCACGCAGGCTTGCTTCCAGACATCCGGGCATCAAGCCGTTGATGATCTGATAGGCGTCTTCCATGCCTTTTTGGGTCAGATGAAAGTAAGCCATGGTGGTTTCTATATTGCTGCGTTGAATGACCCTGGGATTGGTACCTGCTTCGAGTAAATGAGTGGTGTAGCAATGTCTGAGGGTTGTGTACCGAGACGCGGCGTTTTATGATCCCGGCGGCGATCTTGGCCTGCTGTAAAGCGCCTTGAACACTATCGATTGCCATCGGTGTTTTGGACGTTGCCCTCATGTTGAGGCCTCGGCCTAATGCCGGGAAAATCAAGACCGGGTTCTTGTGGATGACCCAATACCTGATCGGATATCTTTATGTCCAAGGCTTCAGAGAGCCTGAGTTGGCAGGCATACACGGTCGATAAAAAGGCATAGTTGTGGAAGGTCTTAACTTTACTTAAGATATGAAAGACTTCCTCGCGACTCAAAATACAAGGCAGGCGGTACTCCCTTTTTGCGTTCAGATAGTTGAAGGTGTGCCGATCGCACTTGAGCACGTTGGTGAAAAAGAATTTGATACCGCTTTGGGCGATACGTAGTGTGGCTGCTGATCACTTGTTCTCATTGCGGCGATGCGGGAAATAGTCTTGCAGCTGTTCTTCGGTAACCTTATTTGGCGACTGGTTGTAAAAATCGACCAGCTGCCGCACTGACCGGGTTTATACCCGCCCTGGCGGGACTGGGTGCGTTCGCTTTATCCGGCGAGTTGCAGGGCTTTAAATTTTTGGTAATAATCTTTCACGGTATCTTCTATATTTGAGGTTGCCAGCTGCCCCTTGTAAATGGCTTTAAGGGGAGATACCCTATTTGAAATCGGCAGGTTAGATCAGGGCAGCAACCACAGACAGATAATTTGGTGACGTATAAATGAGTTTGTTTCCGCCGCGAAGCGGCTTTCTTGAACAGTACATAGAACGAGGGAAAAATGACTCAAGCGAAAATTGGTGATAAGGTAAAGGTTCACTTTACAGGTACCTTGGAAGACGGAACGATATTCGGCTCTACTAAAAACGAAGAGCCGTTCGAGTTTACCATCGGAGAAAAGAATATGCTGCCGGGTTTTGAGAAGGCGGTCATCGGCATGCAAAAAGGAGATACAAAGACCATCGCACTTCCACCGGGTGATGGTTATGGTGCTTATAATGAAAAACTCATATTTGCTATGGAGCGATCCGGTTTTCCCAAGGAAATATATTTGGAAATTGGGAAACGGCTGAGAGTTCGCAGTCAAGATGGAAGATATATCATGGTTACCATTATAGACTTCAACGAAGACAGTATCCTGTTGGATAAAAACGATCCCCTTGCAGGCAAAACCCTTATTTTTAAAATCGAGCTGATTGATATTATTTAAAAAACACTAAACCCTGTTGTTGCAACAACAAGGTAAATAGAAATGAACCGATAGAAACAACCGAGAAAACTAAACCGTTTCAAGGAGCAAATAATGAAATATGTCCTATTTGTTGAGGGGGACGAGTCTTTCTTAGAAAGATTAAAATCGGAGCTCATCCATTTATCCTTGAAATTTTCACCCCTTACAGCTTCTAATGGGAAGGAAGCCGTCCAGGTTCTAGAATCCGGCATGGTTGACCTCGTTGTCACGGGCCTTGAAATGCAGTTTATGGATGGCTTTGAGCTTCTAAGCTACATGACGATTCACTTTCCCTCCATACCGGCCATTATTTTAACCACGTTCTCATCCGATAAATCGAGAAAACGGGCCGAATCTCTGAGTGCCCTGAAGGTCCTGGAAAAACCGATTGATAACCAGGAAATGATTCAAGTCGTCACTGCATACCTCGATCAGGAAGACAAAAAAGAATTCCTAAGCGGTATTACCGTCGCCAGCTTTCTTGAACTCATCGAGATGGAGCAGAAAACCAGTCTGCTGGAAATCAACAATGAAGATAAAAATGAAAAAGGGTTTTTCTTTTTTAACAAAGGCGAGATCTTTGATGCAATTAGTGATGGAAAAACCGGAGAGCAAGCTGCAATCGAGATGATTGCCTGGAAAAGAGCAGAGATACGACTCAGAAATGCCCCTACGGAAAATATCAGGAGAAGGATACATAAGGATTTGATGAGCATCATTCCGGAAAGCATTTCTTTTGAAAACCAGATGGACCTAAAAAATATAGGTGGGACAATTGACTATGAAATGACCGAAACCGAATCGACCCTCCATCAGCAAGAAGCCGAGATGAACATCAAAGAACCATTCTTGGTTTTAGGATCGACGTTGCCCGATACCTCGGCAGAAACGGAGGAACCTCCTCCGAAGGACTTGGAGATGGGTGATCGGATGAAAACCCCAGAAGTTCCACAGCCTTTAGAAAAGACTTCCACCCAAGTCCTTAGCGAAATTGCAAATATTCAGGGTATTGAAGCCGCGGTGATTGTGACCCGGGATGGTTTTGTCGTTGAATCAGACGGCATCCTGACCCGTATAAACCTGGATATGATTGCCGCTTTTGTGGCAATGGCAGTCAATGGTATAAAAAAATCCGATCAGGAATCCAATGAGGCCGCTTTTATGGGATTAACGCTCGAATTCAGTGATGCGCTCATCAAGTGCGTTCCTGTAGGAAATGCTCTTCTGGTCATTCTCGTATCGGAAGTATCCGATTCGAAAAGGCTCAATGAGATTCAATTGAGCCTGAAAAAATCAATTTCTGAACTGGGCAATCTATTATAATCAAGAGATAATCCTCTTTTATTCCATACAGGATCCCATTGCCAGCGGGAAAATCACTACCACTTTCACGCCTTGACTCGGGATGGAGTTTTTTAAGCTGGCTCGAAAGATCTTATCAAGGATTCTCGATCCAGGCCTTGAAACGCCATTCAAATTCTTTTTGGATGATTATTTTAATCCTGGCCGTTTCGGGTCTCAACGGAACGGTTACAGGCTGCCGACAGGTTCGAGAAGATCCCATGACGCAACCGTCAACGCAGGAAAAAAAGAAAATGGTCATAGTCGGCCATCGAGGTGCGGCAGGGCTTGCCCCTGAAAACACCCTGGCATCGTTTAAAAAAGCCCTGGAATTCAGCGTGGACGGCCTGGAGATGGATGTCCTGATTTCCGCCGACGGAGAAGTGATGGTGCACCACGATTTTACGCTAAAGCCGGAAATCACCCGGACCGTTGATGGGCAATGGCTTTTGGAAAAGGACCGTAAACCCATCAAAGACCTGACCCTTTCTGAGCTGAAGACCTATGACGTGGGCCGCCTGAAGACTTCCACGATTTACGCCCGTCGCTATCCCGATCAGAAGCCCGCAGACGGTGAACGGATCCCGACTTTCCGGGAAGTCATCGGGCTTTTGAAAAGCCGAAAGGACACCCTTACCGGCCTTTGGGTGGAGATCAAAACCTCCCCGGAAAAACCGGAACTTACACCCGAGCCCGGGCAGGCGGTGGAAGCGGTGGCGGCAGTCTTAGAAAGCGAGGGGTTTTTGATGCGATCGCGCATCCTTTCCTTTGACTGGCGGGCTTTGGTATACTGCCTCAAACATCATCCTGAAATGCCAGTCATCTTTCTTTCCTATTCCAGCTCCACCCTCGACAACGTCAAATCCGGGCGCCCCGGCCCTTCCCCCTGGACCGCAGGCATCGATGTGGACGACTTCATGGGTTCCGTTCCAAAGGCTATCCATCATCTCGGTGGAAGACTTTGGGGGCCGCAATTCCGCTCATTGAAGGCGGATGAGCTTGCCGAAGCCCATGGGCTAGGGATCCAGGTCTTCCCCTGGGTAGCCGACGAGAAAGACGACATGGATGTCTTGATCCGGATGGGAGTGGACGGGATCATTACCAATCGGCCGGATATTTTCCGGTCGTTTAACAAAGCGCGTTGAAGGTACATGCGCCGTGGTAAGCGGGGAAGCAATGAAGGAGCGCTTCACAACACCCGAAAAAGGCAAGCCTCGATGTCGGCGCATGGTACCGGCCCGATGACTCCGGAATGGATACAGGGGGATGCGTGAACGTATTAACCGTCGTCGAAATTTAGCTCAGCTCCCGTGAGGCTTCGGAAATAAGTTTTGAAATGGCCATTTTTTGGGGGCATCGCCTCTCGGCTTCGGAATAGTCGACACGAGTAAGGTGCGATCGAACCGATATTGGAATCTTGCGATATAAATCCGCAGCCATGGAGTGATCCTGGTAGCTTCGACAATACATGAGGCACCGCATGATATCACCTACCGGGATCGGTTGGGAGAGAGCCGATTCGCATATGGCGGTGCAACCGGCACAGTACTCGGAGGCTGTCTCATGGGCATAGCGATCCATGAGCCTTCGATCCATGGATGAAAGCCGAGTTTCATCAACGGCTGCCCGGACATTGGTCATCAACAGTGTCAACGCGGGCATCTGCGAACAGATGCTTGCGACCCGGGTATCCTCCCATACCGCCTTGAGCTTTGCCTGACCGTCGGTAAACCCTTTTTTCAAAAAACGGCCGGCAAGGGCCATCTCCGTTTCCGAACTTGTTTTCACTGCGCCGCCCCCTTGCGTCTTCATGGCAGTTACCCCGACTCCGGCATAAATACAAGCATCCACCGCACGACGCATCGCATCCGTTTTCATCAGCCGGTAGTTGTACGTCGTCATGATCCCATCGATCCATCCCAGCTTCGACGCCCCAGACAAGCACGACTCCATATTGCTGTGGGTACTGAAACCAAAAAATCGGATCTTTCCGGAAGATTTTACCTTCTCGGCCCATTGCCGGGTCTCTTTGACTTCGTCGATTCCCCCGATTCCGTGGACAAAAAAAAGGTCAATGAAATCGGTTCGCATCCGCTCCAAGGAAAGCTCGAGATTCCGGGTCATCCCATTTTGCGTCCAGGCGTTTGATTTGGTCACCAGAAAGACCCGCTTTCGGTCCTCGGGAAACCGGGAAAAGTACATCCCGATCCCCTCCTCGCTGCGCCCTCCGCCGTAGGAATTGGCCGTATCCCAGTAGGTGACCCCCCATTTCAGGGCCTGCTTCAGCATGAGCTGGTTGGTTGGGATATCGAACATCCCGCCCAAGGCAAGGATGGAAACGGTTACGCCGGTCTTTCCGAAGGGGCGCACGGGTACGCTCATCTCTTTTTCCGCTGTTTTTCCTGACGGGTTTTCAGACGCTGAAAGAGAATGCAGAGACAGGCCCCCTGTAGCCAGCGCCAGGGACCCGGCTTTCTTCAAAAACGATCTTCTCGATATTTTTTTTTGATGGGATGTCACGTAATCGCCTCACAATTATTATCTTATTCCATAATGTTCTTGGATCCATTTCTGGTATTCCCCGCTTCTGACCCGATTCACCCAGTCTTGATGCTCCAGGTACCAGGATATGGTCTTTTTCAGACCCGTGGACAGGGATTCCCGGGGATACCAATCCAATTCCTCTTTGAGCTTGGTGAAATCGACGGCATATCGACGATCATGACCCGGCCTGTCTTTCACAAAAGTGATGAGACCGCGTCTTGTCCCGGTTACCGATATACCGACCCGTTCATCAACGAGGTCGCAGATCATTTCAACCATGCGGATATTTTCCATTTCGCTGTTCCCGCCGATGTTATAAGTTTCGCCTTTTTTTCCATGCTTCATGATGATCCAGATTGCACGGCAGTGATCCTGGACATAGAGCCAATCCCGCACATTTTGACCGTCACCATAAACCGGAAGGGGTTTGCCCTCAGCAGCATTGAGGATCATTAAAGGAATCAGCTTCTCAGGAAATTGGTAGGGACCATAATTGTTCGAGCAGTTGGATACCGTGATGGGCAATCCATAGGTTTTATAAAAAGCCCTTACCAGATGATCCGAAGCCGCCTTGGAGGCGGAATAGGGGCTGTTGGGACTGTAGGGCGTCTTTTCGGTGAAGAAACCCTCCTTCTCCAGACTGCCGAACACTTCATCGGTGCTGATGTGATGGAATAAAATCATTCGGTCCCGATGCTTTCTGGCCATCTGTAAGAGATTGAAGGTTCCCACAATATTGGTTTGAACAAAGGCGTCCGGCCTGACAATGGAACGATCCACATGGGATTCGGCGGCGAAATGACAAACCGTATCGATTTTGTAATTTTCGAAAACCGCTGCCATGGCACCTAGATCACAAATGTCCGCCTTCACGAACCGATATTGCTCGGGAAAACGTTCCGGGATATCCGCCAGATTCTCAGGGTTTCCGGCATAGGTCAAGGAATCCACGTTAATGACGTATCCGTTGAAATCGGATTCTTCCAAAAGGTACCGTATGAAATTGGCCCCGATGAATCCGCATCCCCCGGTCACAAGCATGTGTTTCATTGCCTTTTCCTGTTCAATCGACTTCATATAAAAACGGCTATTCGTATCCTCTCGGATGAGACTTATGCCACTTCCAGGCGGTTTTGATCATCGTTTCGATGTTTGCAATTTTCGGCTTCCATCCCAAAACCGCCTGGATTTTTTTCGATCCTGCCACGAGCACGGGAGGATCCCCGGGCCTCCTGTCTCCGTAGAGGATGGGCACTTTTTCTCCCGTAACTTTCTCCGCAACCCGAACGATATCGCTGACTGAAAAACCCATTCCATTTCCTAAATTAAAAAAGTCGCTTTTCCCTCCGGCAAGAAGATAATCCAACGCCAGAATGTGGGCTTCAGCCAAATCCATCACGTGAATATAATCCCGGATGCAGGTTCCATCCGGCGTATCGTAATCGGTCCCAAAAATGGTCAGGGGTTTGCCGCCGGCATTTTGCTCGAGGACGGCCTTTAAGGCCAGCGGAATGAGATGGGTCTCGTGGGCATGATCCTCGCCCATGCTCCCATCCGGATAAGCGCCCGCAGCATTAAAGTATCGAAGTGAAACAAATCGGATATGGTCCGCGGCTGAGGCGTCTTTTAGCACCTGCTCCACCATCCTTTTGCTCCACCCATAAGGATTAATGGGAGTTTGGGGGTGATCTTCTTCAAGAGGGACTTTTTGGGGAATTCCAAAGACCGCCGCACTTGAAGAAAAAATGAAGTGCCGGACTCCGCATGCCGTCATCGCCTTGAGCAAATTCACCGTATTGGCGACATTATTGCAATAATATTGAATCGGTAACAGCACAGATTCCCCGACAAGGATAAAAGATGCAAAATGCATGACGGCGTCGAAGCGATCCGAAGAAAAAAGATTCGTCAACATCTTGAGATCGGCCAAATCTCCTTCAATGAGGGGAATTGTCGGGTGTAAGGCTTTTCGATGCCCCCAGGAGAGGTTATCCAATACGACCACATTGCAACCCTTTTCGTGCAGCAGTCGGGTGACAAAGCTTCCAATGTAGCCGGCGCCGCCGACGATCAAGACTTTCATTGGATCCGCCCCTTTTTCGGCGTCTGGAATAAAGACGGTTTAAAAAGGCTCATTTTATTACCGAATGAATATTTCTAACCATGGTCAGGCAGTTTCTTCCGGAATTTGGATCAATGTAACAGAATATGTGGCAGAAGAAAAGATTGATGAAATCGTAAAAACTCAAAATTGGGATGGCAAAGTAAAAAGCTTCAGATGCAAGGCGCGCAAATCCTGAAAATGAGACGCACCTATAGGTACGCCGCAATGATTTACCCGGTTGAATCCTGCGAAGCAGGGCCGCAAAGCGGCATTCAACCGGGCAGGGGATGCAGCGTAACGCAGCAAATGGACTTTTTACGAAGCCATCAAAGATTTGAAGGCTGATGGGTTATCGAAAAGCCGTTCTTCATCAAATCCCGCCAACATGTTTATTCCGTTCCACCAGTTAAACTTTGTCGGCTTTATCTAACGAATGGATTCCCTTCGCATTCCCAAGGGTCAACGCGTGTTTCAAATTTCTGGATTCGTTTTCCGCGGTCACCCTGATAGCCCGCCTTCCGGAAACCGGACATTCGTGCTCACATACCCCGCAACCGATGCAGCGATCGATATCCACGTGTGGCTGTTGCAAGCGGATTTCGACATGGATTCGGGTTCCCGGCGGAGGTGGCATTACCCAAGGATTTCCCGGGTGGATCCCGATTTGATCGTTGCCGTTTTTGAGAATGCGACGGGGGTTGGAATCATCGATCCCTTCGGTGATGCAATAATAATCGCCCGTTTCGAGCCTGCCCGGCTCCATCGAAGCCTCGTTGAACACGGCCTGGGACTTTGTCGCCTCCCTCACGGATAGAGGACCCAAAAAGTGCAATGGGGCAAAATACTCCCGTGTGAAAATGGCCTTGGGACTGACAGGGCAGTTTTCCTGACATACGATGCACGGCTTGTCCATGGCCCAAGGGAGACATCGACCGCGGTCGATAAACGCAGTCCCGATGCGAATCGGTCCGTTGCTCTCATGAACGTTTCGTCCGAACCGTTCATCGAAACTCAAAGGGCGTATGGCCGATGTGGGACACAGATGCCCACAGGCGATGCAATGATAATGGCATCCGCTGCTCCCCATGCGGAAATTGAGGACCGGCGTCCACAAGCCTTCCAAGCCCGCCTCCAGACCGGCGGGGGG
>Ga0210051_1004580_pt1 | contig 13461 bp, 11 predicted proteins | sample CryGey092014_all_FD_185464 | JGI IMG/M metagenome (GOLD analysis project Ga0210051, IMG submission 185464) | Groundwater microbial communities from aquifer - Crystal Geyser CG23_combo_of_CG06-09_8/20/14_all (SPAdes) (version 2) | ecosystem: Environmental > Aquatic > Deep subsurface > Groundwater...
AATCTTCCCAGAACCAAAAAGAGAAAAAGGAGATAAAAAGGAAAGTAAGCTGGTCTCAACCGGAAAAAGGAAAAACTCTGTCCGGTAAGCTGTCTGGGATAGTAAAAAAGGGAATAAAAAGTTATTTGCCCGATTCTTTTAATACTAATTTTTTAAGAAAGAAAAAAGAAAGGGCGGAAATGGTCTATCCCAATAATTTGGCTGATAAGGATAAATTAAAGGAATCGCGTCGAGAGTTATTAAAGCTTATTGGCGAAGAGAAAAATCCGGCTAGTTATCCCCCAGTAGCCGGTCAGGCGGAAGAAGCAAGCTCCGTTAGAAATAATTTTCCAAGTCCCGTTGTAAGTAAAAATTTTAACGAAACAGGGGAGACTAACGGGGTAAAAACCCTTCTCGCAAAGAAGAGACGGCCGGCGATATGGCCGGGAATTACTAAATTTTTTAAGCCGGTAGTTGCTGGTTTTAAAAAAATTTGGCCAAAGCCGAAGATGAGCGTCCGCCGGGAAGAAAAAGAAAAAGAACAAAATCAGGAACAACCTTCAGGGAAGGAGGAGGCAGGCAATCACCGCCAAGGCCACCGCGGGAACCACCGCCAAGGCGGGACAGGCGGGACAGGCGGGACAGAGAAAGAGGTTGCCCCAGAATTTATCCAAGCTAGAGATAAAAAAGAAGAGGTGGGGGCAGAAATTTTAGAAACCAATTTAGTAAAAGGTGAAATTACTGTCTTTTTTAACTGGCGGAAGAATGTGGCCGTTCTTTTTTTGGCTGTAATTTTAGCCGTTTTAGCCGTCGGGGCGGTGTACGGCTGGCTTTCCTGGAAGGGCAGCCAAGAAGAAGAAGGCCAATATTTCGTTGATAAGTTTTCTCAATTAGATAAAGAGATAGTCAAAATTGAAGAAGAGGCAAATAAGGTTTTAGTTTTTAAGAAAAAATTAAGCTTAGTAAATTCTTTGTTAGATCAGCATGTTTATTGGACTAATTTCTTTAAGCTTTTAGAAGAGAATACTTTAGCCGATGTCTATTATTCTGGCTTTTCCGGAGATAATAAGGGAAAATATGAGCTGATGGCTAGCGGTAAACACTTTAGCATTATCCAGGCCCAGGTAGAGAGGTTCCTTTCCAGCGAATATGTTTCCAGCGTCAGCGTTGACCAGGCGAGCATTTCTGCGGCGGGAAAGGAAAAAGCGAGCGCTGACGGCGAAATCGCCTTTGGATTAGAACTGGTTGTAGATCCGGCCATCTTTACCAAATAGCAAAATTATAGCGTTGTGCAGATACTATAAATAAATTATAAATTTTAGTCTATGGATAAGGGAAAAGATGAGAAAGAAGGACAAACCAGGCAGAAAATTAATGTCTTATTAATTGAGTACTTTAAGTGGTTAATCGCTTTTCTTGTTTTAGTCGTGCTGGCTCTTGGATATTTCTTTCTGCTTAAACCAGAATACGAAGAAGTCGTCCAATCAGCCAAAAGCGGCCAGTTAAACAAGGAGCAGGAATATCTGGAGAGGCGGGAGTATCTTGGTAAGTTAAAAAATTTAGTGGCGGTTTTCCAGAGCGTTAAGCCGAGCGAGATAAAAAAGATTGATTATATTTTAAAGCCAAAAGACGTGCCGGAAGAATTATTCAGCCAGGTAGAGGCAATTGTCAAAAAGAACGGCTTACTTTTAAAGTCCTTGAAAATCGAGTCAGGAGGAGAGGAAAGCAAAGATAGTAGCCGGAAGGTCAGCAGAACAACAGAAGAAAAAACAGAGGTGGCTCTGCCTCCGGAAATAGGGAAGACAAAAGCGACGTTGGAGGTTTTGGGGGTTGATTATTTTGGCTTAAAAAGTCTTCTCGTTTCGATAGAAAATAATTTGAGGCTAATGGATGTGGTTAACGTGGATTTCAGTCCGGAGGGAAATTCCGTCCAACTGGTTTTTTATACTTATTACTTGAAAGAATAATATGTTAGTTCTAAAAAAAATAGGAAGAAATAAGTTAATAATATATATTTCCGTCATTGTTGTTATGATCGCCGGGACAGGTTTTTCCCTTTATAAGAATTATTTTTTAACCGCGGTCAAGAAGCCGATGACGATGGAAGCGCCGGCAGAGACCAGCGAGCAGGCTAGCTATAATTTAGATAATCTTTCAAAAGAAGTAAAGCTTAAAGAAGAGGGGGCGGACGCCGGAGAGAAGGAAGGAGCTGATTTAGCCGGTGAGGAACCGAAGCAGGAAGAACTGCTTGATTTAGATTTGCTGGCCGAGGCAAAATTTAAAAAGTTAAAAGAAAATCCTATAAAAGAAGGGGGTTTTAAAGCCGGTAAAAGCAATCCTTTCGCCCCTGATTAAAATAATATCAGCCAGCCCGCCCCGCTTCGCTTGGCGAGGCCGGGGAGGCTGACCCCCGCCAAAGGCAGGCAGGGATCCGCCTTTGGCGGGAAATAAAAAATAGCAACTAAATTAGTTTTTTATATTATTCCTGCCTGCCGGCAGGCAGGTTATTATTTAAGATATGGGCAAACAGGAGGAGCTATTAAAATTATTGAAAGCCAGCAAGAAGTTGAGCGAGAGCAGCCTTTTGGAAATAAAAGGAAGAGCCGACGCGTCCGGGAAAAAAATAGAAGATATTTTAATCGGGGAAAACCTAATTGATTCTGAAGAAATTGCGCAACTTAAAGCGAAAGTTTATAGTCTTCCTTACCAGAATCTTCTTGACCGGGAAGTGAGCAACGAGGTGATTAACATCATTTCCTTTGAGGCGGCGGAAAATTATAAAATAGTCTGTTTTGACAAAAGCGGAAACAAAATAAAAGTCGGCTTAACCGATCCGGAAAATTTCAAGGCCGTGGAGGCGGTTAATTTTTTAGCCAAGGAAGAAAAGCTGCGGGTAGAATATTATTTGATTTCCGAATTGAGTTTTGACAAAATTTTTAAACAATATAAAAACCTGAAAAGTGAAATCGGCAAAGCTTTAGAAACCCGAGCTAAAGAGGAGAAGGAGGAAATGTTAAAAAAGAAAAAGGAAGAAGGGGGAGAATTAGAGGAGATTATAAAAAGCGCGCCGGTAGCCAAAATCGTTTCCGTCATCATTAGGCATGCCGTGGAAGGCCGGGCGAGCGACATCCATATTGAGCCTACCCAGAAAGAGAGCCGGGTCCGCTACCGTATAGACGGCATTCTCCACACTTCTTTAGTTCTGCCGAAAAATATTCATAGCGCCATCGTGGCCAGGATCAAGGTATTGGCTAATTTGAAATTAGATGAAACCAGACTGCCGCAGGACGGGCGGATAAGATTGGAAATCGAGGAAAAGAAGATCGATTTTCGCGTTTCGGTCCTGCCTTTAATGGGTGAGGAGAAAGTGGTGATGAGAATTTTAGACACCACCCGCGGTGCGCCGACCTTAGAGGAATTAGGGTTTGACAGTCGGGCTTTAAGAATAATAAAAGAAAACATAAAAAAGACTAACGGTATGCTTTTGGTTACCGGCCCGACCGGATCCGGTAAGTCCACCACTTTATTTTCAATTTTAAATATTCTTAATAAAGAGGGAGTTAATATTTCCACCCTGGAGGACCCGGTAGAATATTTTATAAAGGGCGTTAACCAGTCCCAAACCAGGCCGGAAATCGGTTTTACTTTTGCGAACGGGCTTCGTTCTCTGCTGCGCCAGGATCCCGATATTATCATGGTCGGTGAGATAAGGGATAATGAAACCGCCGAGCTGGCTATTCATGCCAGCTTAACCGGGCATTTCGTTTTGTCCACTCTCCACACTAATGATGCACTGGGAGCGGTGCCGCGCCTACTGGATATGAAAGTTGAGCCGTTTCTTTTGGGGTCGACTCTTAACGTGATAATTGCCCAGAGACTGGCGAGAAAAATTTGCCCTTTTTGCCAAAAAGAGGAAAAGCTTCCCGAAGATGTTTTAGCTGACATGGATAAGGAGATAAAAAATATCCCCGCCAGTATTATGAAAGAGTCGGCTAAAGATTTTACCGATTTCAGGAAGACGGTTTTTCTAAAAGGCAGCGGTTGCGCCCGTTGCGGCAATTCCGGCTACAGCGGCCGGATAGCTATTGTTGAAGTGTTTGACATTAATGACAAAATAAAAGATATAATAATGGATAAAAATAAAAATTTGCGGTTTGAAGACGTAAAAAAGAGCCAGGATTTTATAACCATGAAGCAGGACGGAATTATAAAAGTCCTGCGGGGCGAAACAACGATGGAAGAAATTTTACGGGTCATTCAAAGTTAATTAGATGGTAATTGATTATTAGTAATAATTAATATATGGGTAACCAAAATTATCAGCCAAGCGGCTCATCTAAAATTAAAATTTTATTAGTGGAAGATGATCCCTTTTTGCTGAGCATGTACAACACGAAGTTTGAGCTGGAAAATTTTAAGGTCGTAACGGCTGAAGACGGAGAAAAAGGCCTGAAATTAGCCATAAAAGAACTCCCGGATGTAATTTTATTAGACATTATGCTTCCCCGGATGGATGGCTTTGAAGTTTTAAAGGCCTTAAAAGCGGATAAAAAAACCAGCGGCATTCCGGTGATTTTGCTGACTAATTTGAGCCAGAAAGAGAAAGTGAAGGAGGGGCTTTCTTTAGGGGCGAATGATTATCTCATCAAAGCCCATTTTATGCCCTCGGAGGTAGTTGAAAAAATCAAGAAATTGATAAATAAGTAGATAATGCTAATCCGCGAATTAATGCTAATGCCGCAAATACTAATTATGCGAATGATTTATGTTCGCATTTGCGGCATTCGCATTCTAGCACCGTTCTCTAAGATAAGTAACGTCGGATTCGCATTAATGGTTCACCTAAATAAAGTAACCAACTAAAATATCTTGAACATTATGGAAGTGCCATCTATTTTTTTAAATAGAATATTGGCGGAAGCGGTCAAAAAAGGAGCTTCCAGCCTTCATTTTTCCGTTGGCAGCCAGCCGGTAACTAGAATTGACAATGAATTAATTTCAATGGAGAAAGAGAGCATCTTAACTTCGGAATGGCTGGATAAAATTATTGAATCTTTTATCAGCGAAGAGGAGGCAAAAAAATTCAGGGAAGAGAAGGAGGTAGTAGTAGTTAAAACTTTTGCTGGCGATTTTCGTTTTCGGGTAAATATTTTTTATCAAAAAAATTTGCCGGCCCTTTCTTTTAATTATGTCCCGACGGTTATCAGGAGTCTGGAAGATTTAAAGCTGCCCATCGCTTTTAGAGAGAAAATCAGTCTAAATTCTGGATTATTGATTGTGGCTGGGCCGAATGATTCCGGAAAAACATCAACGGCCGCCGCTTTCATAGAAGATGTTAATAAGAAGGAAAAAAGATATATTATTACTCTGGAAGATCCGATTGAATATTTATTCGTCAATAAAAAAAGCATTATTGAGCAAAGGCAAATCGGCCGGGACGTAAAATCCTATGTCGCCGGCTTAAAGCACTGCCTGGATGAGGATGTTGATTTAGTTTTTATTGATGAGATAAAAAGAGAATTTGCCACGGCTCTTCCCCTTATTCTGCAGCTAGCCGCCGGTAACTCCTTGGTGGTTTTAGAAATGAATGCGGCTAATTCAATAAGAGTAATAGAAAAGATTTTAGATGCGGCCAAAACGGCAATTTCTCCGGAGGCGGCCCGTTTCAGTCTAGCTGATATTTTGGTCGGTATTATTGTTCAGAAGCTTATTCCCCGCCTGGGTGGAGGCCTGGCTTTAGCCAGCGAAATTTTAATTATTAACCCAGCCGTTAAATCTTTAATCAGGGAAGGTAAGATTTATCAGCTAGAAAGCACTATTCAGACTTCCCGGGAAGAAGGCATGATCAGCATGGAAAAAGCCGTTGAGGAATTGGTCAGGAAGGGAGAAGTTTCTGCTGAAGAAGCCAGGAAAATAAAACTAAACATCTAATAAACTTATGGCGATTTTTAAATATAAAGCTCTAGACGCGGATAAGAAGATAGCTGAAGGATTGATAGAAGCGGCTAATGAAAAAATGGCCGCGGAAACCTTGCAGGAGAGAGGCCTTTCTATCGTCTCCATAAAAAAGCATTCGGAAGGCAAAAGAGAGATAAAATTTTTGACTATTTTAAACCGAGTTAAGGGCAAGGATGTAGTGGTTTTTTCCCGCCAGTTTTCCGTGATGATTTCCGCTAATGTCGCTTTAGTGCAGGCCTTGAAAATTTTGATTGAACAAACGGAAAATATTACCCTGAAAATGATTATTTCCGAAGTGGCTGATGAGGTAGACAGCGGGCTGCGCCTTTCTGACGCTTTGGCTAAACGGCCGAAAGTTTTTTCTGATTTCTATATTAATGTTATAAGATCGGGCGAGACTTCGGGAAAACTAGATGAAATTTTAAATTATCTGGCGGATGAGATGGAGAAAGATTATGATATGATGGGTAAAATAAAAGGCGCAATGATTTATCCGGTTTTTGTCCTTACCGGCTTAGTGGTAGTCGGAGTGCTAATGATGATATTTGTGGTGCCGAAACTTACCGACATCTTTACAGAAACCGGGGGGACTCTGCCGCTAGCGACAAGAATTTTAATCGGCACTTCTAACTTTCTCTCCGCTTATTGGTGGCTTGTTTTAATTATTTTAATCGGAGCGGTTTTCGGTTTAAAATTTTATGTCAAGACGCCGGCGGGCAGAAGGCAGTTTGATTTTTTGAAGCTCCGGGTGCCAATTTTCGGCAAGCTATTCCAGAGAATTTATTTAGTCCGCTTTACCCGTTCCATGAATACCCTGATTATGGGCGGAGTGACAATTACTAAAAGTTTGAAAATAGCCTCGGAGGTGGTGGGCAATGAGATCTATAAAGAATTAATAGAGAAGACCTCGCAGGCGGTTGAGGACGGGGATTCTATTTCCAGCGTTTTTGTGGAAAGCAAGGAAATACCAAAAATGGTTTCCCAGATGATGGCGATCGGAGAGAAAACCGGGAAGATGGACGTAATTTTAGGGCGAATAACCGATTTTTATTCCCGGGAAATAAACAATATCGTGGCCAACCTCATGACTTTAATGGAACCGATAATTATGGTGATTATGGGTGTAGCTGTCGGCGTTATGGTCGCGGCCATAATTTTACCGATGTATAATCTGGCCAGCCAGTTCTAACCTATTACGAATTACAAATTTATTATCAATTTCTAATTCCTATCTGCCAGCCGGCGGGCTAATTTCCAATAAAACCACAAAAATTTAATCCTGATAACCTGATTTCTGATAACCTTTCCCCGATAAACCGATTGTCTGATTACCTTTTAGAATATCAGTTTAAACAGGATATCGGGGAAAGGATAATAGTTTATCAGGATATCAGTTGAGCGATTTTATTAAAAATTATAAATTTTAATTTTAAAACACTAATATGAAAAAAATGAATTTATCCGGGTTTACCCCAGCAAATACTGCCAAGGGCAATTTGACGGGATTTACCTTGATTGAGCTTTTAGTGGTTATCAGTATAATTGGCATTTTAGCTTCTTTCTCCGTGGTTTCCTTGAATGGCGCTAGGATTAAAGCGCGGGACGCTAAGAGAAAGGCCGATATGGTCCAGATGAGAATTGCCCTTTATCTTTATTATGATGATAATTTAGAATATCCCAAATGCGGCACTTGGGATGATGGAGAAGATGATTTTGGCGCTACGGCTGATTGCTATAGCGGAACTTTAAGCAGCAGTCTGATCGACCGCGCCAAGCCCTATATGTCAGACTTGCCAATAGATCCTAAGAATGATGGAATTTATATTTACCGTTATGTTTCTAACGCCAAAGGGAGCGAGTTTGTTTTAGCTTATAATGTTGAAGAGAGCGCCAAAATCCAGATTATTAGGGGTTGGTAGGGGGAAAAGGCGGGAATCCATCATTATTTTTGCGGGTTGTTTCGTTTTATGGTATAATGTGGATAAGTGGCAACAGACTTATTTTTAGGTAAACCCCGTTAGAAATTTCAGCGGGGCATTAAATCCAGCTGGGATTATTCTAAAATTTAATAAAATCTAACCCCGATGTTCACCCCGTTAGATAGCTTTGCATCTAACGGGGCAAGGTAGCAGGCATTATTTCTAACGGGGTAAATTTAAATATTTAATTTTTAAAATTAAATTATTCTCCCGGTCGCTAACTTAATTCCTGGGATTAAGTTAATGACTTTAAGGGAAGTAAGAGGGGAGGTGAAATATGAGAAAACAAAGAGGCTTTACTTTAATTGAGTTGCTGGTTGTTATCGCTATTATCGGTTTATTATCAACTTTAGCCGTAGTAGCTTTAAATAACGCCAGACAAAAATCAAGGGATGCCAAACGGGTATCTGACATAAAGCAGATCCAAACGGCTTTAGAGCTGTATTATAATGACGCTAACGCTTATCCCGCGACATTAGCTTTTGGCACCGGTTCAATCGCTTATGGCGACCCGGCCGTTACCTATATGTCAATTGTACCGAGCAATCCTTCGCCGAGGAATGACGGAACCTGCGCTAACGTCGATTATGGTTATTCCCAAGTTAGCTCCGCTACCTACAGCATTTCTTATTGCTTGGGCGGAATAACCGGCGGCTTAGCCGCTGGTGCGCACAAAGCCACCCCGGCCGGAATAATTAACGATTAAGGTAAATTTTTAAATTAAATCCTATTTCAGGGTTTAAATAAAAACTCTCATCCTCAAGGGTTGAGAGTTTTTTGTTACCTGAAAATAATGTTATAATTATAAATATAGTTTATGTTTCGCGATCTATCACTTAAAATTAAACTAAGAAGATAATTCTATCTGCTAAATAGTAATTTGAAATTTGCCCGCCCCGCTTCGCTTGGCGAGGCCGGGGTAATTGGTCCCGCCACTTTATTATATTTATAGTGGGCGGGATCCCGCTGAGGCGGTGATAATTTGGGGATGACGCAAAAGACGTGAAAAACAATATCCAAATTATCACCGCCATAGCCACCGCATTTTGCGGGGTAAACGGGATCCCGCCCACCTAAATTAAAAAAGTGGCGGGACAAATTTCTAATTACTAATTTCAATTCATAGAAGTTAACTTGAAAATTAGCTAAAATTATATTAGGGCGTAAGTTATGTTACTGGATGGTAAACTATTAAATTTATGGTTAATAAAATCATAAAAATCTGCGATTATCTGCAGGAAATTATCTTGTTAGGTATAATTTTCCTTATTCCCGTTTATTTTGCTTTTGTCCAGGAGAATTATAATGTTTTTGAACTAAATAAAGTAGCGATTTTTAGGATTCTTTTAGCCATCGCTTTTTTGGCTTTTGCGGCCAGAGTCTTTATCCCGCACCTTTCCGGAATACCCCATATCTCTGCCGCGGGGATGACTGGACGCAAAGAGATTATTTCAGCGGTGTCTAATACCCCATTGAAAGGTGCGGGATTTATTACGGGGATTAGCCGCTGGTCCTTTCCAAGGAAATTATTTATATTATTGGCTTTGTTTGGCTTATCAGTTTTTATTTCCACTTATTTTTCAATTCACCCCGCCTTGAGTTTTTGGGGCAGTTATGGCCGCCAGCAGGGTTTTTATAGCGTCTTACACTACTGGCTGTTTTTTATTTTATTGGTTTTGACCTTAAGAGACTGGTTAAGGGTGAAGAGAGTTATAGCCACTTTAATTTTTTCCTCAATTCTTGTCTGCTTCTACGGCTGGCTTCAGCATTTTAACCTCGACCCCCTGGATTGGAAAGAAAAAGCCCTTTATACCGGCCGGATTTTCTCTACTTTAGGCCAGCCCAATTTTTTGGGCCAGTATTTAATTATAGTTATTCCCCTTACTGTTTTTGGTTTAATTTTTTTAAATCAGCGTTTTTTGAGCCGCTTTTTGACGATCATCCTGATAATCGCTCAGTTGGCCTGTTTAATCTTTACTTATAGTCGTTCCGCCTGGCTGGGGCTTATTGTTTCTTTGACCGTTTTTCTATTTTTATTTTTCTGGGTTAAGGGCTTTAAGAAAACATTTTGGGTTTTGGCTGCGCTTCTTTTTATTGTAATTTTTTCCGCTATTTCTTTCGGGGTCTTTTATTCTCACCGTAATTTTTCCCTGGAGGAGGGTATGACTCTTTCCGGCCGGGTAAAGAGCGCCTTTGATATCAGGGCCGGCTCAAATAGAATCCGGCTCTATTATTGGCAAGCCGCTTGGCAGGAATTTAAGAAGATGAGCCCGTCAAGGAAATTAATTGGCTACGGGCCGGAAACTCTGGCTGATATTTTCGTTAAACATTATCAGCCGGAATGGGGCATATATGAAGAAATAAATACCTTTCCCGATCGCTCCCACAATGCCTTTTTTGATATAATCTTACAGTTCGGTTTAGCCGGGCTGGTTTTCTTCGCTTTGTTTTTAGGCTATATTTTTGTGACGGCGTTAAGATATTTAAAGAAATCGTTTTTTACTAAAGAGTCCTGGTTGGTTATTTTTCTTTTGGCTATTCTGGCTGGTTATTTCACTAATAATTTATTAAGCTTTTCTCTGACGGTCGGTTATGTTTATTTTTATCTCATACTGGCTCTCTTGGCGGTTATTATTTTTTCCGCCTTTCCCTGTCGCTCCGGGGAAAAAGCGAGAGAATTCTTCCGGCCGGTTTCTTTGATTTTAATCTGGATGGCTGCGCTCTTTTTAGCTGTTGTCTTAATTTATTATTATAACATTAATGCCTGGCGGGCCGATTATTACTATATGAAAGCCAAAAAAGCGGAAGTAAAGAAAGATTGCCGCCAGATTTTAGATAATATGGAAAAAACCGTTGTTTTAAATCCGATGAGCACTTTTTATAAAGAGCGCTATATTTACCATAGCTTAAATTGCTTTGAGTCTACTACCTCAAAAGAAAGCCGGCTTGATTTATATAATAATGTCTTAAGTATGGCTAATTCCGTCGGCCCCCAGGAGCATGGATTTTATACCTGGACCCATATCGCTCACGCCAAATCTTTATTCGGGTATTATATTGACCCGGCTTACTATCAAGGGGCGGAAGAAGATTATGAGCGCCTAATTAAAATAAACCCTTTTATTACTACTACCTATCAGGATTTAGGCAGAATGAAGCTTTGGCAGAAAGACTATGAAGCGGCTATGGTTAGCTTTAATAAGGCGGCGGCTGCTTTTCCGGCCCTAGACAGCCCCTACCTTAATGATGAACACAAAGAAGAGATAAAATCGGAAAAGGTGCGCCTTTTTGAGATGATGGGACTTACCGCCAGCTTCAAGAAAGATTGGGAGAAGGTCTTAAATTATTACAGGCAGGCGTTAGAATTTAATCCTCGCTACCTGCCCCTTTACAAAGAAATAGCTGATGTTTATTATAGAGAGGGAGATTTAGATAGCGCTATTTCTTATAATAAGAGGGGGTATCGACTAAACCCCGAAGATTCCGCTTGGCCCTTAGCCATAGCTTTGCTTTATAAAGAAAAGGGCGATAAAATCGAGGCGCTAAAATATGCCAAAGAGGCAGAAAAATTGGCTCCGGAGAATAAAGACATAAAAAATATTATTAATGATTTAGATTAAGCCGAAGATATGCCGGGCGAACAAAAAATTTTTTATAATAAAGATTATTTCAAGCAGAGAATTGGAATTTTTGATAAAAATAGAAAAATAGTAGAAAAGAAAAGACTGGATGCTTTGAAACAATATATTCTTCCAAAGAAGTTAATCAAAATTTTAGATATAGGGTGCGGAACAGGATATTTTCTTGCCCTTTGCGATAAGGAGAATTGGCAAACCTTTGGTGTAGATATTTCCAATTATGCCTTGGTGGAAGCTTCTTTTTATACAAAAGCAGAATTACATCAAGTTGATTTAAATAGTGAACAGTTGCCCTTTGAAAATAATTTTTTTGACGCTATCTTGGCCATGGATGTGATTGAGCATTTAGAGAATGACGAATCTTTTTTGCAAGAAATTAAAAGAACGTTAAAAAGGGGTGGATTTTTTCTTTTATTAACGCCTGATGGGCATTCTCTTTATGATAATGACTCAACTCATATTAATATTTATAAAAAAAAGGATTTAATTAATAAACTTAAGACATTCGGTTTTAAAATATTAGACGTTAAGGAGGACAGAGGATATACCCAAAGAGTTATTCCGCTGAGAAGATATCCATTTATAAATAAAATTAATCAAAGATTATGTGATTTGTTTGGAAGGTATGTTAAAGAGGTTGTGATTACCGCTAAAAAATAATTTTATGCCAGAACCATTAGTTTTAATTATTATTCCCAACTGGAATGGGCTCTCTTTTTTGGGGGATTGTTTAAGATCTCTTAAAAAGATTACTTATCAGAATTATAAAATCGTTCTAGTTGATAATGGTTCCTCGGATGGTTCGGTTGAAATGGTAAGGGCTAAATTTCCGGAGGTTGTTGCTCTAGTGAATAAAGAAAATTTAGGATTTGCCTCCGCTTGCAATCTCGGTATGCGATACTCTTTTGACAGGGGGGCGGATTTTGTTTTATTATTGAATAATGATACTGTTGTGGCTCCAGATTTTTTAGAAAAAATGGTTACAGCGGCCGAGAGTGACAAAATAGGAATTGTCGGAGCAAAAATCTATTATTTTGATCAGCCAAATAGGATCTGGTTCGCCGGCGGCAAGTTTATATGGTGGCGGGCATCAGGCAGACATTTGTTGTGGGGGAGAATAGACACTGATAAAATAAAAGGAATAAGGCCTAGCGATTTTATAACCGGATGCGTTATGCTTATTAGAAAGGAATTGGTGGATGATATTGGATATTTTTTTGAACCTTATTTTTTGACTGTTGAGGATTTGGATTTTTGTTATTTAGCCAGAAAGAAAGGGTGGTTAATTAGGGTGGCTTTAGACGCCGAAGTTTGGCATAAAGTCAGTTTTTCACGGGCTGGTGAATTTTCTTTTTCCAACGGTTATTATGGATCTAGAAACAGGCTATATTTTGCTTTTCAGAGAACTAGAAATTATTTAGGCGGTTTAGTTTTTATGTTTGGAGTGGCGCCGGTAAGAATTTTGCAATGGTTGGCACAAAAGAAATTGAGCATGGCCAAAGGAATGATTTTTGGGGTAAAAGATTTTTTTATAAATAAATTAGGCAGAAGAGTATGAATTATATAATATTGTTTTTCATTTTTTTTCTTGGTCTGATTATCGGTTCCTTTTTAAACTGCCTGATTTGGCGCCTGCGTAAAGGGGAGGGAATGTGGAACCGTTCTTATTGCCCGAAATGCCGGAAGCAAATCGCCTGGTACGACAATATTCCTATCTTGAGTTTTATCCTATTAGGCGGGAAATGCCGGCATTGTGGCAAGCCCATTTCGTGGCAATATCCAATCGTGGAGTTAGCAACGGGGGTTTTATTTGTATTAACTGTAATTTGTCCCGCCACTTCATTATGTTCATTGCCCACGGCCCCGCTATGGCGGAGCCTCGCCTCTGGCGGGGCGTGGTGGGCGGG
>Ga0210051_1004585_pt1 | contig 13452 bp, 10 predicted proteins | sample CryGey092014_all_FD_185464 | JGI IMG/M metagenome (GOLD analysis project Ga0210051, IMG submission 185464) | Groundwater microbial communities from aquifer - Crystal Geyser CG23_combo_of_CG06-09_8/20/14_all (SPAdes) (version 2) | ecosystem: Environmental > Aquatic > Deep subsurface > Groundwater...
CTTGAAAGCCCCCTTTTTTTGGTTCTTTACTCTTCGGTGCTTACACCGATTTGTCCAAGAAAAACGGGGCTTTCTCGCTTCCTCACCTCTCGAAAATATTGAATATCATGCTTGTATAAGGATTAGTCGAGCAAATCTCGTGGGTGTTGTTTCTGAAGTGCCTGGAGGAGTTGGAGCGCAAGCGGCGCGAGACATCGGAACGCTCGTGGGTTGTTCCTGTCGAGGACATCGTTGCCCGCAACTACGACCTGTCGGCCACCAACCCCAACGCTTGCATTGCGCTTGCGCATCCCTCGCTGTGGAGCAGTTCAGCCCAAGTGGCGAGCATTGGTATCCGACTCATGGAGGCGATAGAGGAACTGCAGGAGTCCCTCGAGATTGCGGAGCAAGCGAATGGAGCATCCAAAATCGCCTCAACGTGGTGCCGTCAGCCTGTGGGGAATTTCATAAGCAGGAGAAAAGAGCTGATCACAATCTCCGATGACAAGCTCTACAAGCGCGTAACCGTGAAGCTGCACGCGAAAGGGATAGTGCCAAGAGACGCAGTCTACGGGCGGGAGATTAAGACAAAAACTCAATATCCAATCGAGGCGGACGAACTCCTCGTAGCTGAGATTGACGCGAAGGTGGGTGGATACGGAATCGTCCCCAAGTCTCTCGCAGGAGCAATCGTTAGTAGCCATTACTACCTTTATCAGGTTGACACAACACGACTGAACCTGCGCTACCTTGAGTTCTGGCTAAGAAAGCAAAACGTCCTCGAACAAGTCAGGGGCTTTATCAAGGGCGCGTTGAATTATGCAGCGATACGACCGCAACATTTCCCGCAGGTGAAAATCCCAGTTCCACCAAACATTGAGGAGCAGGAGCGAATTGCCCAACTGCTCACGAAAGCTCATTCACTGAAATCGCTCAACGGGCAACTGGCGTTAGAGATTGACGCTCTGTTGCCGGGCGTATCTACTGACAAAGCTGGAGCTTTATCCTACGGCAGAAAACGTGGATTCTCAACCTTAACGAGTATATCTACAAAGGAAACCCGATTCACGGCTGCGCGAGTTCTGAGAACGACCGCACCAGCTCCACGGCATTCCGAATCGACAGCATAACGTGGTCCATGTTGATGCGCTCGGCGGTGGTGTGGATGTTCTGTTGTCCGCAGCCGACGACGACACTGTGGATGTTGCGGTGGTTGAAGACGTTGGCGTCGCTGCCTCCGCCACTCTCCTGAAAGACGGGCTCAACGCCCAGCGTCGCTGCCGCCTTCATGACGCACTGGCAGAGGAGGTCGCTGGTGTCGATGCGATAGGCTTCGTACTTTGGGGTAATCTCGATTTCCGCGCGTCCACCGGCAACGGAAGCGACTTTCTCAAAAGTAGTTCTCATGTGGGCGATCTGCGCGTCCAGCTTCCCTCGGTCGCGGCTGCGTGCCTCACATTGCAACTCCACCGTGTCCGGAATGATATTGGTAGCCCTTCCGCCTTGGATGACGCCGACATTGGCCGTAGTTTCCTCGTCGATACGCCCCAGCTTCATCTGTGAGATTGCCTGGGATGCCAGCAGAATCGCGCTAATCCCGTCTTCCGGATGAACGCCCGCGTGGGCAGCTTTGCCGTGAATCGTGACCGACAGGTTCTCCTGCGATGGCGCCGCGATGGTAACCCTGAATGGCCAACTCCCGTCGAACACAAACGCATGCCTCGCCCGCAACAGGCGCGTATCCAGCCCGAACGCTCCGTGCAGTCCCGTTTCTTCGGCAACGGTGATGACAATCTCGATATCTCCGTGAGGAATCTCGCCCGTCAGCAATTCGCGTGCGACCTCAATGATGGTGATGACCCCCGTCTTGTCATCTCCGCCGAGAACGGTGTTTCCGTCCGAGTAGATGACTCCCTCCCGCACCTCGGGATTGACGCCTTCGCACGGAACGACAGTGTCCATGTGTGCATTCAGTAGTAAGGGAGGAACGTCTGACCGGTTTCCGGGAACACGAGCCGAGATATTTCCGCAGTCGCCACCGATGCTCTCGCCGGCGTTGTCCAGCTCGCAATGCAGTCCTATGTCGCCGAAGAGCTCGGCGATCAACTCCGCCACTCGCCGTTCGTTGCCGGATGGACTCGGCACGGATAACAGCCTTAAGAGATCGTTCTGAACTTCTTCTGTGGTTCGCAATTTCTCACCTCAAAAAGAGCGCCCTGATTCTGTTCCTCACCCTCACTTCCCCATCGCATCGAGGATTTTCAAGCCCGCTTCTGCCACGTCCCATCGCAGTTTCTGATAGTCGCGCGGTCTCAGCGACTTCAGCGAGATACGATAATCACTTTGGATGACGCTGCGGACACGCGCAAGCGATTTCTCCGCGTTGGCAATGGCCTCTGGCAGGCCCGGGCGTCGCACGTTGCGAACACCGGTGATGAGCTGCTCCAGGAACGTGAGATACCTGAGGTCGTCGATGCCTTCGCGCGCCGCCTCCCACTGGATGGTGTCGATGACCCCCTGTTTCGACGGGTAGGTCATCATTCTTTGTCGTAGCGTCGAGCCCGCGCCGTCGTTGAAGGGATCTTCTCCTGCAATCACGCTCTGGTAGGTTTTTGGCAGAATGCCGCGCATCCTGGACTTCCATAGATAGAAACCGCAGAAGAGGCGATTGATGGACGGGTCCTCTTGCATGGCTTCCCAAGTGTAACACTCCGTCGTCGAGAGCGGAGCCGCTTTCCCCAATATGCGGTCTCTGACACAGTCGCCAAAGTCCGGATTGGTGACCGAATAGACCGGGGTGTCAAGGACTCCCCGCAGCTCCTCGGCGCCCTCGGGAGTTGTTACCACCATCGTCGTCCCTCCCCCAGCTCGGATGACCAGCAACTTCTTGCGGGCCGTTTCAATCTCAGTCTTTGTTTCAACCAGCTCGGGGAGGTAGAAGCTCACCGGTGGGTACTTCCAGCGACGTTGCTCATCCAGTACCGAGGACACCTCCGCTGTCTGCTGGAAACCGTCGACCACTGCGACGGGTCCTCTCATCCCGGACTTCTGAATGAACGCCAAAGCACGGTTCCGCTTGTCCCCGGTGTCAAAAACGGTCACTGCTTGGAATCCATGGTCACGAATGTTCTGCATCTCCGCCTGATAGCGTCCCTGGGGGACCGACGACAGTCCTTGCCCTTCCTCCAGGCGGTTGCGGTACTCGACGCCCAAATACTGCGGCGCTACCGGGAGCACGAATGGCAATACACGCAGTTGCATCGTGAGTGAGGTAGAAGGTTGACCTGGAGCGGACACGCTCAATGTGGACAAATACGCTCCCGCTGACGCACGGGGGGGAACCGATACAGTAACCCAGAACTGCTTCGTTCCTCCGGCGGGAACATCGGTGACAGGATCGTTGCGGGGAGGGTTGTCGGGAAGAGCACCCTTGAGGATGACACGGTCATCCTTTAGCAGCAGTTCGGGCACGAGGACCAATTGCTCATCCTTGACCGGCGTTCTCCCCGCTTGCCACCAGTGCCGGAGAATGTGGATGTCGATGGCCGCTGCAGGGATCTTCCCGGCGTGGCCGATGAAGTCGGTTGCCTTCACGGTCACATTCTCGAGCGCGGTCTTTGAGCGTATGAGAAACGTTGCAGCCTCGATTTCGCCGGGTGTCGCAAACATGGCGACGGTGCGGCGAATTTCGTCCTTCTCGGGCATTGCATTCGGTGCGGCGGTCTCGAACGGCGGCTTGGTGAAGAGTACATATTGCCGAACCATGCCGGTTCCCCGAAGCTCTTCCTGTGTGTACCCCGACAGCACGGAAAGCGTCACTTCGCCGTCGTGGAGCACGTCTTCGGCGACGCGGAGTTTCCTGTCCACCTCCAGCCAAAAGGCTGCCGTCGGTTCCCTGGGCAGGTCAACAGATTTCGTCAGCCGATACGCCGTGTTCAGGCTGGTCACCAGCTCGGCGCGAAGGGTAACGACCTCGGTGAGCGAAGATTGCAGTCCGTCAATGATGGCAATGTGCTGCTGACTCCTGCGGATCACCTCACGGATGCGAGGACGCAGAAACCGGTCCTTGAGGGGAAGCACGCCGGAATCGAAAATGGCTTGATCTTCGTCGGTCACGAGAATTCTGATTGTGGCATCCCCTCTGCCGACAACGGCGTACGGGGCGGCGACCACTTGTGCAGATTGGCGCTCAAGCACGACCTCGACGGGGCTTGGGGATTTCCACGCGCCCGCAGGAGATTCGGTGGTGGCGAGGATGCGCGCGGTGAGAGGGCTGACATTTGGATTTGCCAGGTGCAAGCGAAGCGAGGCGCCACCCGGGCCGAGGTCGCCCAACGAATCGCCGATGTCTTGCATACCGACGCCAGCAGCATTTGCCACAAATCGCACGCTCCCAAACTGGCCGGAATTGAAAAACCCATCGGAGACCGGGCTCCAACTGCTCAACTCACGCGGCTCCGTAGCGTGTCGGTTGAAGTTGACGCGCCACGTCGAACCCTCCTTCAACTCCGGCTGCAGATCCTTGAGGGGAAGGGAGAGCTCGACAATCCAATTCTTCGCTGCGGTCGTCACCCCGACCTCGATCTCGGCATCCCAGGATGTGGGTTCTCCAGAGACGCTCTCGTCGTAGACTGCCCCGGCGGCATTGACAATGACGTGATGAATCGGCGGAGCTTCGTCCTGCGCATTGACAAAAAACTCCACGCTGTCGTCCAGCCACAGGCGGTTGGAGTCGCGCTCCTTCACATTCTGCGAGAGTGGCTTGTCTTCCGGTTGTTCGCACTCGAAGGCCACGTAAATATTCTGTGTATCCCAACAGAGATAGGCGATCGTCTGACGCTTGGCCAATCGCCGCGCATCCATGACAAAGAAATTCGACGCGCGCGCCGCTCGCTGCCAGCACCCGTCAGCGAGGACGCCATCAATCTCCGGCGGCAGCTCCGTCCGCGGGGCCGTAAGAAAGGGGCGGGCGGAAGCCTCTGCATCAGCGAAAGCTCTCAACGGAAGAGCGTGGGAAACGAACAGCAAAAGCAGCGAGACGAGCGAGAAGGTGGAGAGATTCATTCGATGTCACTCCTAAGGTGGAATCGACGACAGCAGATCGTCGCCTATTCTGCCACAGATTCGCCAGACACGCCATAGGGAAGACCCCCCTCCCACGTATTCGACGGGGAACTCTCGACATGTTTTGCTCGCTCAGTGGAAATGCCTGTGGAAAAAGTCGACAACACGGCAGGAACATGGTAAGATCATGGGCATGGAGGAATGCACGGGCAATTCCTTCCACCGCAACTCTCAGGAGGACGCCAATGGGGAACGCACTCAAGACAGGATTTCTAATGATCGCCATGACCGCGTTGCTGGTGTTTATCGGCGAACAGTTTGGCGGAGTCAACGGTATGATGGGGATGCTCATCTTCGCCGTTTTGATGAACTTCGGCAGTCTGTGGTTCTCGGACAAGATTGTTCTCGCGATGTACCACGCTAAGGAAGTGGGACCGCACGAAGTTCCCGAACTGTACGGCATAGTGCAGCGGCTCACAACGCAAGCCGGAATGCCGATGCCGAAGGTCTACATCATCCCCACGGACTCACCCAACGCTTTTGCTACGGGGCGCAGTCCCCGCCACGCAGCCGTCGCCGCGACCGAAGGCATCATGCACCTGCTGACCCGCGACGAGTTGGAGGGTGTCATCGCACACGAGTTGGCCCATGTGAAGAACCGGGACACGCTCATTAGCGCGGTGGCGGCAACGATGGCGGGGGTCATCATGATGGTTTCGCGGTTGGCGTTCTTCTTCGGGGGATCGAGCGATGACAATCGCGGGGGGAACCCTCTCGGGCTGCTGCTGGCGATGATCGTGGGACCCATTGCAGCCATGCTCATCCAGATGGCCATCTCACGCTCTCGGGAATACGCTGCGGACGCGGGCGGCGCGGCCATCTGCGGGCGGCCCCTCTCGTTGGCAAATGCGCTGTCGAAACTGGAGTCCGGCGCGGCGCGGCATCCCCTGCCCGCCACTCCCGCAACGTCTCACATGTTCATCGTCAACCCACTGCGGGGCGGGGGAATCGCAGGGCTGTTCATGACCCATCCACCCATCCCCGAACGCGTCGCGCGGCTGGAACAGATGGCGAATCGGCTGTAAGAAGTGTTCGGGGTTCAGTGTTTAGTGCATCCTTTCGGAAATCCTCCGACATAGGACACCGGATCGCTTCAGCGTCCGGTAGCTCACACAACTGACTACTACCGAGCGCCAAGAAAGGACATCTTTTCTCCCCTTTCAACCCGTCCCGAGCGCTCGGGACGGGTTGAAAGGGGAGAAAAGGAGGGTAGCCTCCATCGTGTAGCTGCCTGTGTGAGCTACCGGACGCTGAAGCGATCCGGTGTCCTTCTGTTGGCAAACTTGCGAAGCGATGCAGTAGTATTCAGTATTCAGTGAGCAGTGGGGAGCGCAATTGGCTCCTCGTGAGCGGTGATCCACTTTAGGCTGAACACTGAGCACTGAACACTAACCGCACGCTCACCCCAGCCTCACGACCTCCCCGGTCCTCGCGGACTCGTACATGGCGAGGATGACTTCCACGGCAACGCGCGCCTGGCGTCCGTCCACCTTCGGTGGTCGGCCGTTTCCGAGCGCGTCCACAACGTCGGCGTAGAAGAAGCGGTGTCGTCCGTATGGCTCTGACCTTACCGCGTAGTCGTCCGGGTTGAACTTGAACTCGGGGTCCATCATTTCCCACCGGAATCCGTTGTCTCCCCAGAGCACGCTGCCCTTCTCGCCGTGGACGGCAATGTCCTCACGGAAATCAGGATAGGCGCAGGTGGTGCACTGAATGTTTGCGATAGCGCCGCTCTTGAACCGAAGCGTGGCGCACGCAACGTCCTCCACCTCCAGCGCCTTGTGCCCCAGGGTGTCGGTTTGAGCGTAGACCGACTCCACCGGCCCGAACAACCAGAGGAACGTGTCGATGGTGTGGATGCCCTGATTCATGCACGCTCCTCCACCGTCCCAGGCCCACGTGCCGCGCCACTGGCTCTCCGCGTAGTATTCCTCATCCCGATAGCGGCGACACATCGCCGTGCCGCAGATCAGCCTGCCGAAATCGCCGCGGTCAACGGCTTCCTTAATCGCGCCAATGGCTGGCACAAAACGAACTGTGAAACTGACGGACAACATCACCCCAGCCTTCTGGCACGCTTCGATGGCCGCGTCGCATTTCTCCAGAGTGACATCCAGCGGCTTCTCTACCAGCACGTGTTTCCCCGCTTCTGCGGCGGCAATGATGGCTTCTGCGTGGGCGCCGCTGGCGGTACAGATGCTCACCGCGTCCACGTCGTCGCGCTGGAGCAACTCCCGGTAATCGGTGTAGTATTCAATACCGAATTTCTCGGCGAATCGCTTCGCGTGCGCTTCGGTTCGACTAACACACGCGACGACGCGCGCACCTTCCGTCTCGTTAATATAATGTGCGTGCCACTCGGCGATGCCGTTGTATTGCGGCAAACCGTCGAGCGTCTGTTCGGGCACTCCGGTTCCTATGATGCCAAAACGAATGTCACTCACGCGAGAACCTCCGGGGGGAATGGTCAATGGTCAATGGTCGACGGTTGATGGTGACTCAGGACGGGAGGGTTGGTCAAGCCAGAAGGTTGTATGCAATTCCATCTTTCCCCCTCACCCTCGAACCCTTTGGGTTCGCGCCCTCTCCCCATCCGGGGAGAGGGTCGGGGTGAGGGGGTGTTTTCACCCGTAACGAGTATAGATTGAGGCAGTCATCGAAAGCAGTAGCCCAGGATGTTGATCCCCCGTTGGAAGCTCGTCTTCGCTACCACCTCCGATACCATCGCCTCCAAACTCTCATTGTGACCCGTTTGTTCCTTCAACCCCAACGCATCCAAAATCGGGGTAAACCTCCTCCCACGTCCACAACATCCAACATACCCCACCTCAAACTCCAAGCAGCCAGTGTCCGTCCGCAAGCCAACACGCAGCGCCCCACGCAAGCCCAGCGACACTGCTAACTCTCGGATCTCATCTGGGGAAACAGAATGACGTCTCGTATGGATTCAGCGTTGGTCAGCACCATCACCAGACGATCAATGCCTATCCCCAAGCCGCCTGTGGGGGGCATGCCGTATTCGAGTGCGCAGATGAAGTCCTCATCCATCGGGTGCGCCTCATCATCACCACCAGCGCGCTTCTGTTGCTGTGCGATGAAGCGTTCGCGCTGGTCGATTGGGTCGTTCAACTCCGAAAACGCGTTCGCCAGCTCGAGACCTCGCACTACCGCCTGGAAGCGTTCAGTCAGTCGCGGCTCTTCCGGCTTGCGTTTTGCAAGTGGAGACAATTCCACAGGATAGTCCACGAGGAACGTTGGCTGCATCACGCGCGGCACTACATGTTTCTTCAGAGTTTCATCCACAACTTTCGCGAAATCGTCGTCGTCGCGAACCTTTACTCCTGCTGAACGCGCCGCATCCCGCGCTTCTTCATCGCCGTGAATGGACGCGAAGTCGACGCCCGAGAGCTCTTCGATCACACCGTACAGCGGCACACGTCTCCACGGAGGTTGGAGGTCAATCGTCTGCCCGTCCCACTCAATGGCTGTTGTCCCCAGTGCGTGTGTCGCCGCACCTGCAACCAACTCCTCCGTCAGTTCCATGATCGATTCGTAGTTGACGTAGGCCCAGTACACCTCAATCATCGTGAACTCGGGATTGTGGCGCGTCGAGACTCCCTCGTTCCGAAAGTTGCGGTTGATTTCATACACCTTTTCAAACCCACCAACGATGAGACGCTTCAGATACAACTCAGGCGCGATGCGAAGATACAGGTTCATGTCGAGGGCATTGTGATGCGTGACAAACGGACGCGCCACCGCGCCTCCGGGGATAGGTTGCAGCATCGGTGTCTCCACTTCGAGGAAACCTCTCTCGTCCAAATGCTTACGGATGGCGCGGATTGCGAGGCTTCTCTTCACGAAGACGTCGCGCACTTCCGGGTTCACAATCAGATCCACGTAACGCTGTCGATAGCGAAGCTCAACGTCGCGCAAACCATGCCACTTCTCAGGCAGAGGGCGCAACGACTTGGAGAGCAACTGGAGTTCTGTGAGGGACACCGACACCTCCCCCCGCCGCGTTCGAAACACCGTTCCACGTACGCCGATGAAGTCGCCTATATCCAAGTCGAGCAGCGCGGCAAATCGCTCCTCGCCGATGTCATCGACCTTTGCATAGATCTGGATGCGTCCGCTTTCATCCCGCAGGTCCGCAAAGCATGCTTTGCCATGCTCGCGCTTGGCGGTGAGGCGGCCCGCGATGACCACCGGTTCTCCCTCCAGCGATTCGAAGTTCTCATATACTTCCTGCGCCTGGTGGGTCCGCTCAAACTGCGTCACCTGAAATGGATCGAGTCCCGCAGATTTCAGCGATGAAAGCTTCTCCTGCCTCAGCCGCATGAACTCGTTCTCATCAACCGGTTGTTCTTGTACCTGTTGCACCAACGCCCCCTCCTGATTCATCGTGGAAATCTCCCTGCCACCACTCACGACTCACCGGCGGCCTTCACCTTTGGACTCTTTAAGTCCGCACCGACCGGCCAGTTCCCGGAACTGGTCTGCCAAATACTGCTGTTCATTGTCGGTCGCCGTCGGGGCGATATAGACGACGCGCTTGCCGAACTTGAAGCGCAATCGCCCCACTCCGGGAGGCTGCCGTCGTCCATCGGGGAGGTCCGCCAGTTCGAGGGTCGTCAGGAGCTCCATGGGGAAGCTCCTCCGCAGTCGAATCCCCCACAAACGCCGCTCGCGTGTTAGCTTGCCGAACTCGAAAGTCCACTGCTCGCTACCGAACATGATCATCAGTCCATGGACGACCTGCGCCCCTGCAAACAGACCTCCCACCGTCCAACCTGTTAGCCAAAAGAGCAGGAATCCGATGACGAATGCCCCGCCCGACTTGTCCACACCGCTTACCATTCGGATGACCTGATCCACCGCGAAGAACTCTCCCGCCGCCCAGCCACAGAGCCAGAAGCAGAGGAACCCCGTCGAGACACATCCCGCGCCCTGCACTCCCCCCGGTGGAATGGTGATTGTGGTCTCACCGTGGAAGCCTGGCCCGATAGTGATCCTGCTACCGGCAATCTTTCCCGTCATCGTCTATCCTCGAGCTGATTGGCTTCTCGTCTCGCCGCTCCGCCACAACGGCCAGGTCGTGCAGGTCTTCCAGCAACCGGTGGTGCTTCTTCACCGGAAGAACAACTCCCCGTCCGTCGCCTCCGAAAATAAACCGCAAAGACGCAAAGAACGCAAAGGCTCTTTGCGGCCTTGGCGGCTTCGGGGTTAAAAAGAACTCTCTCCCGCTTTCATCTTCCGTGGTGACCGAGCAGTCATGGGAGATTCCCTCTGGAGTCGCCAACATACTTCTCCGATATCAGGCTCATCAGGCTCCCTTCGCGATCATCGCTCGGACTCCGGCTCCACAACATACAGCACGGCCCGGTTCAGGTCGAGAATCCGTTTGGCGACGGCGCGCACATCCGCCGCGGTGACCGCCTCGATGCGGTCGCCGTAGTGACGGCTGTCGTCGTAACCCAGCCCGTACAGTTCGTCATACGCCGCCTGCTGGGCCTGCGAGGCCGCCGACTCCTGTCCCAGTTCATGTGCGGTGATGGCCATGACTTTGGCGCGGCGCAACTCGTCTTCGCTGATCGGCGCCGAGGTGATCGTTGTGATTTCATCGCGAAGAATCTGCGTCACCTGATCCCGGTTCTTTGGACTGGTCGCCGCGTAGATGAAGAACGCGCCCGTCTCCAATCCCGGCTGTCCATACGCGTGCACCACGTAGACAAGCTGGTTGTCGCGCAGTCGCGCGTGCAATCGTCCTCCGGGCAGGTTGATTCCCGACAGCGCCCCGTCCATGACGTCGAGGGCGTAGCGATCCTTGTCCTTCACATCCAGTCCGCGAAAAGCAAGCACGATGACCGTCTGCGCGATCTTCGGCTTGCCCTTTTCTTCCTTAACAGGGCCTGTCAGCGCCGTCGGAGAAGAGACCTTTACCTCCATCGGTTTCCCCGTGAATCCGCGAAACGCCTTTTCGATTTTCGCCTGCGCGATGCGGGCATCGAAGTCGCCGAAGACCGCCATCGTCGCGCCTTCGGGTTTCACGCACTGATTGTAGAAATCGACAATCGCTTTCCGATCGATCTTTGCCAGTGACTCCCGACTCCCCCGCGCGTTCAGTCCATAGGGGTGGTTCGGGAACAGCAGCCGCCGCGCCCCGAGGAGCGCCATGCTGAAGGGATCGTCCTCCTGACTTTTCAGCCCGGCAACGGCGCGCTCCTTCAATCGGTCCAATTCCTCCTGCGGGAAGGTTGGGTGCAGCAGCACATCGGTCAACGCGGCCAGTCCGTGGTCGAAGTCCTGCGTGAGAACGGTGGCCGACGCGCCCAGCGAGTTATTCCCACTGAACCCGTCCACCGACCCGCCGATGGCGTCCATCATCTCCGCAATCGCGTCGCCCGACATGGACTTCGTGCCCAGCGGCAGCAGCGCCGCCGTGAGGTTCGAGACGCCGTTGTTCGCACCCGTCTCGTACCGCACGCCTCCCATGAAGGCGACAAGGAAATGCACTGTCGGGTTGGTGTGATCTTCGCGCAGCAACAGGGTCATGCCGTTGGGCAGAGCGGTCTTGATGATGGACGAGGACTCGACCTGATGTCCCTTCACTGCCGCGTCCGCTGTCGTCCCGCGCGGCGCGACAATCGCGAGGGTGTAGTTCTCGCGCGAGAAGTATTTCTGTGCGACGCGTCGCACCTCCTCCCGCGTCACTTTCTGGATGCGCGCCACGTAGGCGTCGCTGAAGTGGATGTCACCTGCCAACAACTCGTCCGAGCCCAGCCGCGCAGCCTGGTCTTCCGCCGATTCGTTGCCGTAGATGAACGATGCTTCCGTCTGCCGCTTCACTTTCGCCAGTTCCGCGCTACTGACCAGTTCCTTCTTCAGTGTCTCGATCTCCGCAAGGATCGCCGCCTCGGCCGCGTCCAGTTTCCCCGGGTCGAGGACGGAACGGATTCCGAAGTAACCCGCGTCGTATCCCGGCGTCGCCGACCACGCGCTGACGGAGTGCACCAGTTGCGCCTTCTTCTGAACACGCACATTCAGGCGCGAGCTTTCCCCCTGACCGATGATCGCTGCCAGCACGTCCAATGGATACAGATCCGGGTGACTGAGAGGCACCGTGTGGAACCCCATCATCACATGCGCCACCTGGATGTCCATCTCCTCCACGGCGCGGCGCGGTCCCAGTTGCGGAGGCTCCACAGGCAAGGTGTACGCGGGAATCGGTTGGCGCTCCCAGTCCGCAAACGCTTTCTCCAGCGCCTCAAACGCGACTGCAGCTTCCACGTCTCCGGCCACGACCACCAGCGTGTTGTCCGGGACGTAACGGGAGTTGTAATAGTCGAGAATGTCTTGCCGCGTCAGTCGGTCGAATATCTCCGGATACCCGATAATCGGGTAGCGAACCGGATGCACTCTCCACGCGGTGTAGTCGAACAGCTTGTAGAGGACGCGGTTGGGGTCGTCGTCGCCCATCGCCATCTCGTTGCGGATGACTCCCTTCTGCGTCTCCACTTCCGCTTCCGGAAAGGTGGCGTTCTTCAGTTCATCAGACAGAATGTCAACGGTCTTCTCGAAATAGCGGCTGGCGGTGGTGATGTGATAGCAGGTTTCATCCTTCGAAGTATACGCGTTCGCCTGCCCGCCCACCTCCGCGACGAGGTCGTTGATTGCTTCCTTGGTGCGCGTCTTTGTCCCCTCACCCAGTGTGTGCTCAAACAAATGCGAGATCCCCGCGCCCAACCACTTGTCTTCATCGATGCTCCCTGTCTTCACATACATGCGAACCGCCACCACCGGCGCGCGGTGATTCTCCAGCACGATGGCTGTGACACCGTTCTTCAGTACCTTCTTCGTTGCTCGCCCAACGGAGGGCGGACTTTTCTGTCCGCCCTGTGCGCCTTGCCCACCCGACGGATGCTGTGCACCGGGGAACGGGAACCGTTCTCCCACCCCGCGGTCCGCGGCAACGCCGAAAAGAATAACACCAACCAGCGCCCATCGGCGCGCGGTCTTGCTTGGAGCTGTAGGGATGCGCATATGGGAAGTGACCTCATCTCAGCGGACTCAAAGTCCGAGCAGACTCTGAGTCCGAATCGTACATGTGCGCAGGCACTTTAGCGCCCGCACCGAACTTAAATTTTAGCACAATTTGGGTGAGGCGTCACACAAACACGCCCACAGCTAAAATTCCAGCATAAGAATAATCCAGGCATGAGATGCCCACGATTTCATGTCGGGGGAAGTTTAGGACCACGCTAACGGCGGGAGGCGACAGACAGAATCCCCCCGAACTTGTTTCGGGGGAAGTTTAGGACCACGCTCACGGCGGGAGGCGACAGACAG
>Ga0210051_1004589_pt1 | contig 13446 bp, 17 predicted proteins | sample CryGey092014_all_FD_185464 | JGI IMG/M metagenome (GOLD analysis project Ga0210051, IMG submission 185464) | Groundwater microbial communities from aquifer - Crystal Geyser CG23_combo_of_CG06-09_8/20/14_all (SPAdes) (version 2) | ecosystem: Environmental > Aquatic > Deep subsurface > Groundwater...
CGTTGGTTCCAGGTAATCGCCAGAGTAGTTGGGCGCGAAGTCAACTGTATCCTTGTCAATGTCGGCTAGCAACGGGTCGGCAATTTTTTCCAGCCGGCATTCCGTGTAGCGCATGGCGGCGGCAGTGTCCCCGTCCATGGAACCAAAATTTCCTTGGCCGTCAATCAACGGATAGCGAAGGCTGAAGGATTGCGCCATCCTTACCAGCGCATCGTAAACGGAAGTATCTCCGTGGGGATGATATTTTTTTAGCACTTCGCCAATAACAGCGGCGCATTTTTGGTAACGGGAGCTTTTAGCCATTCCTTGGTCATGCATGGCGTAAATAATCCGCCGTTGTACTGGTTTTAGCCCGTCGCGGGTGTCTGGCAGGGCGCGGGCCACTATTACCGACATAGCGTAATTAAGGTACGCATTTTTCATTTCGGTAGTGATTTCCCTTGATACTATTTTTCCCTGTTGGAGATTTTGTTGGCCTTCAATGTTCTCTTGGGAATCGTTGCTGGTGTCGGTTGGTTGCTCGTTATCCATGTGTTTATGCTAAAAAATTGAATTAACGGAGTAAGTATATCAGATTGCAAGCGGAGAGAGAAGATGGGCAGTAAGCGCAATTATCTTTCCATGGCAATGAATTCTTCTAGATTACTCATAGCGTTTCGGCAGTAGGGTTTATTCGTATCTCCGTTTCTTGTGTATGCGCCGAGAAAGCAGTTTCCTCCGCATATAAAAACAAGCGGGCAGTCTTGGCATTCTTTTAGATAGATAGACTGCCTGTTTTTGAGCAGTATTATATTCTTACGGTTCCATTTTAACTTGGGATAATATCTTCCTAAAGAGAACTTCGCTATGCCAACAACGCACTTGCCGCCGTAAATTTGACCATCGGGAGAGAATGTTAGGGAGTATGGGGGACATCCCCTCCTGTAAATTGTTGTTGGGACAATTCTCTTACCGCTGGTCAGATTAGTCCAATTGGTTGTGTCAAGCGGGGGCGGTGGGTAGTTATAGGTTTACCTATGGGGCGGGGGCCGAAGGCCCCCGCCCCTAAAGGTTTTTAAGGAACTTACGAACATCTTACAGTATTTTAATCTTCATTTGCGCAGTTCATACCAAAAAAGGCTTGTTCTTTACCTCCTAATCGTGGTCAATGCCCTCCTTTTCTAATTAGCCATGTTAAGTCAATATTGTTTTGCGTAGCCCAATCCTGCAACTACTGCCGCTGCTCCTGATTCTTTTGGTGTTTTTGTTCCTGTGTCAAATTCTGCCAGTTACCTTGGTTTTGCTCTCTTTGATCTTTAATCTGCCGATGTTTTTCCAGAATTAAATTCTTTTGTTCCTCGGTCAATTGGCCATCGGCAACCGCCTGGTTTAATCTTTCCTCAAAGTTTGTTTCCATTTGTTGCTGGCGCTCCTGCCGGTCCTGCTCAAACACGGCCTGCACATCCGCTTCGTTAAGCCCAAATTTTTGCGCTAATTTTTGAATCAGGTCATCGCGTCCATTTTCGAAACCCTGTGCTTTGGCCCGGTAAACCCCTAGAGCAACTGTGCCCACTAACGCCAAAGAAAGTCCGGCAATCACTAAGATTCTTTTGCTCATGAATATCACCTCCTGTATATTTAATTAGAGCTTTAGCTTACCTGTTCAATCTGAAGAAAGTCTTAAGGATTGCCGGTTCGGCTAAATTGCTCCGTGGGATTGAGTTGGATATTTTCGGCAGTTACGGTTCCGTCTTGGTTTTCCTGACCAAATACCGCCACTGTCTCCCCTACTGCTAGATCTTCTTTTGCAGCTTCGCTGGCTTTGTTAATTTGGGTTTTTTCGGAAATGACTACTATCTTGCCGCCGCCATCAGCTGTTTTGACAGTAATTGAGTTGTCATCGGCGCTAATAATTTCTCCGCTGACCGATCCGCCTACCCCCCGTCCCATTTGTCCTCTAGTCTGTTCGTTATTTTGACCAGCACCCATCCGCACGGCGTTTGGTTGAGCAAAGTCGGCTCTAACTTTATTCTTTTGATAGTAAATGCCGCCAAAGAACCCACCAGCACCTACTCCAGCGCCGCTATTGGCGGGAGATCTTAATGGCGATAGTCAAGTTGATATTGCTGATTTAGTTATTGTTGGGGTGAATTTTGGCACCGGCAATTCCGCTGGTGATGCTAACAGGGACGGTTGGGTGGATATCGCTGATTTAGTTATTGTTGGCAGTAACTTTGGTAAAACTTCACTTTAGAGTTTTTTGAGATAACGAAGAAAGCCGCTAGGCCTCTTGGCCGACAGGCGCGGTTGGGTCTGTGCATAAATCTTGCCGATTGGTATGAAGAGAGGCTTTAGTAAATAAAAATCCCCACTAATGTCGTTGGTTGCCAAAAGCAGCCAATACTTTAGTGGGGAAAAAGGAAATTCGTTTGGAAGGCATGTTTGTAAGTCAGCCGGAAAACTCTGCCTTTCTCATCATCTCTTCCGCGCATTTCTGGCAAGTAACGTCGCTGAAGGGGCAGTTGACGCAGTCCGGCCATCTTCTTTGAGTAGCGCATCCTTGACAACAGCTATTACGGCTGTAGCAAATTTCACATACCCATTTTTGGCAGAGAACGCATTGTTCAAGATCTTTTGGAAGGTTCCAATTCGTCTCCCACCAAGTAGTTGCCTCAGGTCCAGAACCTTCACGGTGCATAACTTTCCTAGGACCTGTAGGAAGATGGCCACATATGTAGCATTTACACTTTCCCTGAAGTTCGTGGAGTTTTCTTTGGTACTCCCGCTCCTCTGCCTCTTTTTTCCTTCTTTCTTTCTCCCTTTCTTTCTCCGCTTCTCTTTTATTTCTTTCAATACTGAACCTGCCAAATCTCTCTTTCCAGTCGCTCATTTTGGTCTCTCCTTATGTAGAAAAGAAAAGCTGTAATACCAAAGATCCCAAAGAAACACTTTTTAAGCCGGAGTAGTAAGAAAAGCTGGAGTGAGAGGGTGTGGTTGGGAAAACTCCAATTCAGGAGGACTTGGCCATCGCCTCTCACTCCGTAGAACGTTACGCGCAAGCTACTTGGGATCGGGATCTGGCCCAGATAGTGCGTCGGGATCTTGGCAAGGACTGCGTCCACCGGTGTTGTCAAAGTTTGAATTGCCCGCCAAAGCATCTCGTCTATCTAGGAAGACACGGCCGTCTACAGAAGTGAAATAGGTGTATCCTCTACCCCGACCACCGTGTCCACCTCTGTTGCCCCTATTGCCAGAACCTCGTCCTGAACCTCTGTCCCTTTGCGACATGGTTACCTCCTTTCCTTGCGAACACATACGCATAAAGGTGAGCTATTTTCCCTCTATCCTCCTGACCTAATTTAACCGTACCTTAAATATATACATATGTCAATATGTATATTTGTGGGTTGATGGGTGTGCGTACTCACACTATTTATGTTACAATCACTGATAATTCACAGGATTTATGCACCTTCGCAGAATACCACGGGCTTGCCCATGGATGAATGCGATACTCGTAACTTACAAGTATTTACATTAGTTTACTTAGTGCTGCGGCGCATGCCCGTCCTCCGCAGTAGCAGCTGCTACTGCTACGGAGGATGGATCGTACCACTAAGTTCCACCGTCCCGCCAGGGCGGGACGGTGTCACCAAGTGGTACCACGCGCTTGCGCGTGGGGCTCCATAAGAATAGTATGCGTATATACATTTCTGTTGCCACACAGAATATTAAGGAAAATTTAACATCGGCGGACAAGATTCATACTCTTGTGCAAAAATATGGACATACGCATACTGCCTCTTGGAATGTTGCTTTTTATGAAGGGCAACAAAATTTTCCAGAGGAGCGGAATTCTGATTTAAGGGTTAAAAATGAAATCCTTAGAAGCGATCTGATGATTGCTGAAATAAGCATTCCTTCGTTTGGGGTTGGCTATTTTGTATGTCTGGCCCAAATGTATCAGGTACCGGTTGTTTGTTTGTATCATTCTAAATATAAAGACAACGTATCGGCGTTTTTAAAGACATTTTCGGCTAACAACTTTTTGGTTTTGGAATATGACGACAGTAATCTTGAGCAGGTGTTTTGCACCGCGGTGGAAAAATCAACTCCAAAAAAAGTAAGATTTAATTTTAACCTGCGTCAAAAGAGTTACAGATATTTGAATGTTTTGGCAAAAGAAGGCCATAAAACAAAAACTAAGGTCATCAACGATATTATTATTGAAAAAGTGGAAGGGGAAAAAATACCAAAAAAAAGATCTTCTGTTAATCCCAAAAAACCTGCAAAAGAAAGACCGCCATCTCTTTGGGAAGATTAGGTTATATGGTCAGACCAGCGACTTTATCAGAAAATTAATTTGGTTAAAGAAAAATCCCCACCAACCTTTATTAGACATCGCCGTTTAAAAGTATGTAGTTTGTCATTATGACAAAATTCCATAGGTTTAAATGTCGTTACTCTAATCAATGCTGACTTGGAAAGAATAAGAGTATTTGTTTAGCTTTGTTTGAAGTAATTTTAGCTAGATTCATACGCTGAAATCTAAATATAAGATAATTGTTTATTTATTATTATATGGTGGAAAAACAGACGGCACACGCGCCGGAAGGGTCCCTAGAAAGAGAGCCATCGCTAGATCGGGTTAAATCTTTTCTGGCTAAGAAAGTACTGCCTGACTTGGAAAGAGGCCGCCCAGAATTTGACGCGCCTCATACCCAGGCGGTAGTTAATAAAATGGAGGCTATACTTAACTCGGATCCAACACTAGATAAACATATAATTAACTTTTTTTGTCCCCGTTTACTTTTCTGGACTTCTTAATTTGCAGATGCTAAAATCAAAGTGAGTATGGAAAAGGAAGCAAGTGCAAAAATGTCCAGAAGAGATTTTCTAAAAGCCTCAGTAAAAGTAGCTGCAGGTGCAGTCTTGACAGCAAGTGGCGTAGGCTGTTCTCCGCTTGCGAAGATGCTGGAAACAAAAAAACAAAAAGGCGAATCGATTTTTCCGGAGAGCGGTGAACCAGAAAAAAAGCCGCAAGAAAACTTACCGGCAAACTTTGAGATCGTCCGCCCAATATCCAAAGATTTTCCTTTGCCAGAGGGATACATTCCTGAAAAATTAATTACCTTGAATAGTTTCCCAAATATTAAGCTGTCTCCCGGGAAAGAAAAGATCCAGGGTCAAACTGAAGCAGTTAAATCTCTGGATGAACTTTTTAAAGCCGCAGGTCAGGCAAAAATAGATGATATTTATATAGGTTCGGCATACAGGAGCTGGGAAACACAGAGGTATCTGTATGAACAAGCAGAAGCGAAACAGTCAGGTCAAAAATGGAGTGCCGCACCGGGCACTTCGGAACACAATGCGGGATTAGCATTTGATTTTACCACAGAATCGATTAGCCATAGAATTCACAGCGAGGCCGGTTTTGAAGATACCCCTGCAAGCAGGTGGCTAAGGGAAAATGCACACCAATATGGTTTTATCTTGACCTACTGTCGTCCCGATATAGGAGGGATTAATCAGGAACCGTGGCATTACCGTTATGTGGGAAAAGAATTGTCAACAGAGCTTTTTAATCAGGGTTATCTTGAGGCGGATTCGAATATTGACCCCATTAACTTCCTTGCAAGCCACAGGGATTGGTAAGGATTCTAATTAACTCTCGAAAGTAGTTCAATATCCTTAGTGGCTATTTTGTACTTTACCTTTAATTAATGAGGGAAGAGGAGAGGTAAAAATGCGTAGAGGCTGGGACAATCTTGGGCATTTGGTCCAGCTTGGTTGGATCGTTATTCTTTGGTGGGCTTTGCCTTTCGGCATCTTTTACGGTCTGTACCCCGAAGAGGGGTACGATATGTTATTCGAGAACCAAACACTGGGCCTGGAGCTTAGCTTTGGGTCATTTGCTTTGCTGGTTCTCTCCTGCTTAAGTACGATCCTTATCAACTGGGGGGATGCTCAGCAAGACCAGCCCATTATTAGATTCTATTATGCTTTGGTCTTGCCATTGTACCCCTTGTACACCACAGTACGAAGTATTATTTGGTGGTTCAATCTATTTAGAACGGTAAGATAGGCGGATGAGGGGATGGCCTATTCGGTCAGTTGTAAGCAATTACTAACTGATTCCGCCGGATAGGCCATTTAAGTTACAAAAAGTTCTTTCCTCCTTCGCCAAGGCTACGGAAGGACAAGTAAAATTTTTGCGTTTTTCTTCATCCTTTTTTTCGGCGGCGCAAAAAATAATTGCCATGATTTATCAATCATGGCAAAAACTGTCGGCTCGAACTATTCTTTATTTAATCGGCAACTCCGGCCCGACTTAAAATATCCCTTTGCAGCGCTGTCTGCGGAGAGGGGTGCAGCCAGCGCTGCCCCCAATTCTCTTGCCATTTCCAAAATGGTGAGCCCGGAAGGAGTCGAACCTTCATCAACAGGTTAAAAGCCTGCTGCTTTACCGCTAAGCTACGGGCCCGCACAAAAATCTTACTGATCCGCCGCAGGCGGGAAGGTTAGAGTTTTGTAGTGCCATGTGTTTATCACATGGCGACTAACTAGTTTACTCTTACCGCTCCGCCAAAACAAATTCGTTCATTACTGTTATCTTCAGCGGAATAGCCCGCTTTGGCAAGGAACTGCGCCGCATTTTTTCGCGAGGCTTATTTTAAGTCTAGCAAAAATGCGTTAATAGTTCCACTACAAAAACAAAACTAAAGTATACTGGTTACTATGTTGTCTCTCTCGCCGGACCAATCAAACACCTTAAAAAAACTTAATCTTTGGTACAAAGATCCAAATCGTCCTCAATTTATTACAATTGGCGGCTACGCCGGAACAGGAAAAACCACTTTAATCGCTTGCTGGCGGAAGCGGCTTTTGGAAAAAGAGCCAAAACTTAAAGTTGCTTTTTGCTGTTACACCGGTAAAGCTACTCTAGTGCTCAAAGCTTCATTAATTGAACACGGGTCTTTATGTAAACGAGATTCGGTATCCACTATTCATGGTTTAATCTACTCCCCTATTGAGGAAAATCAAATTATAGTCGGTTGGGAGAAGAAAGATGATATTGAAGCGGATTTGATTGTGGTTGACGAAGCTTCTATGTTGGACCAGTCAATCTGGCTGGATCTGCTGTCTTACCGTCGGCCGGTGGTGGCCGTTGGCGATCACGGCCAACTCCCTCCAATTTCCGGTCAATTCAGTTTGATGTCCTCCCCTAATTTGCGCCTGGAAAAAGTTCATCGCCAGGCGGAAAGCAATCCGATTATTCGCGTTTCCCTCTTGGCTAGAGAACAGGGGTTGGTGCCAACCGGCCGGTTCGGCGGCCATGTTTTAAAAATCAACCGTTCTAGCGACGATTACGCTTCTTTGATTGATGATCTACTATCTTCTTACAATTCCGAGACTCTAATTCTTTGCGGTTATAATCATACTAGAATCGCTCTTAACAACGCTATCCGCCAAAAACTGGGTTTTGACACTTCCCTGCCTCAAGTCAACGATCGGGTTATTTGTTTGCGCAATAACCACAAAAAGCAGATATTTAACGGCCAATTGGGAACTATTCAGTCTATTAAGAACAAAGATTCGGATTGGTACGACTCAAGAATACTATTGGACGAAGGAGTGGCTTTTGAAGGAGCCATTTCCCGCCATCAATTCAACCAGCCGCGGGGGCTTAACTTTACCGACCGGCGCGGCCAAACTTTGCGGGGGGATATTTTTGATTTTGGTTACGCGTTGACCGTTCACAAAGCGCAGGGCAGCCAAGCAAAAAAGGTAATTTTATTTGAAGAGCGTTTTGCCAAAATGGACGAGCCTTCCTGGCGCCGTTGGCTTTACACTGGTGTTACCCGCGCGAGAGAGGAATTAGTTTTAATAGGTCCTTAATTTCTTTTTGGATTATTCTTCGGTTTGGGCTGGATTTGAGGCGTTTGACTGCTCCTCAATATCGAGCAATCCGTTTATCAGCTCTACAATTTGAGTTGGCCCCAAGTAGCATTTTCCTTGACTGACCATCATAGGTATCGCAATCATACTGTTGTCAAAGCCGCATTTTTTGGCGTCTACCGTCAGTCTGGCTAAATTCTTAGGGTTTTTAGATATTTCTTTTTCTTTTAGATTAAGTTTGTCACGGAGGCCATTTTCATCAAGATATTTATTTAACTCATGGCAGTGCGGGCAATCGTAACTCCAGTAATAAATTATTTGGTCTTTTTCGGACTGGCCTTCAAAATAGATAAGTAATGCCGCCGCGGCGATAAGCGAAGCTATGATAATGGCAGTTATGAGTTTTTCCTTTTTGTTCATAATAAAAGGTTTTGTTATTTTAACACTATTTTTCTTTAAGTGAAAAAATCGCTAGCGTCTCGTTTTTAAAATCAATCATTTTCACTGGTTGACCGAGCCGGTCAACTATCTCGTTTAGTTGTGTTTGAGATCTATCTTGGCGATTGTGATAAGTTTTACTGCCCAAGCTCTTAGTAGAAAGGGATATTACAAGCCAGTTAGCTTTTAATTGCTTAATCAATTCTAAAGCCAAACCCTTTTTTTGGCTATCTAAAACTGGCGCCATTTTTAGCAGTAATGCCATGTCAACCGGGGGAGGATTCTGCGTTTGCGCCAAATCCGCGGTTTGGCACAATGGTTGATAGCCAAATTGGCGCAAAAGAAGGTTAACAAAACTAACCATCTTTTCATCAGCCTCCAATCCGTACCATTTTATTTCCTTTGGCATTTTTAAACAAATCATTGATAGCGGATTTAGTCCGCATCCGAGATCCAGCACAGTGGAAGGTTGGCCAGTAATATCAAAAATCTGTCTGTAAAAACTCCTAAGAAACCCAGTTCGTTCACCAGTTGAGGCATGCATACCTAGTATTTGTTTGAGCTGGGTTCCGATCAAATTTTTATTATGTGATTTGCCTGCTTCTTTTAATTTTAACCAAGCTTGAGAATAGTTTGTCTCGCGGATAAAAGATCCGTAGATTCGATGCAGTTGGAGTTTAGCCGATTTCGTGGCTTGCTTGTCCTGCCTGTGTTTAATCGCTTCTTCTCCGGCTATTCTGTTAACAACTAGTGGAGAGACGTTTTTGTATTTTTTGCCAGCTATGATTTGTCTGGTGATGTTTTGTGTTCTTTGTCTAATTAGGCTATTTTTGTCCATATTTTTAGTGGATTATTAAATTATATCGCAGATTCGGTTAAGTAACATATGCCTGCGAGGAAAAAAAAATCTCCTGCAGGCGCGATAATACTTATTTTAATTGAGGCGAAACTCATAGATGTTTGCCAAGTCAATAACCTGAACATCTCTAAATCGATCCTTTACCTCTTCGATTATGGTTTTCCACGCAATGGGAAAGAGCCTTCCAACTGTATCAGCGAGAAGCAGTTTTGTTTCCGGATACTTTTTCTCTTCTGTTGAGGAAATGAGTGCCACTGGTCCATAAATGATATTGGCCAAGTTTTCCTTACTGTCGCAGTGTTTCCATTAGCTGGCTGTAAAATCTTAGATTATGGATTGTCGCCAGACGCCAAGCAGTTACTTCATTTATTTTAAAAAGATGATTAAGATAAGCTCGCGAGTAATTCTGGCAGGTGTGGCAACTACAGTTTGGATCGATCGGTTTTTCGCTGTATTTGCTGATAGAATCTTGAATGTATAGGTAATGGTAAAAATCCGGTTTTTTTAGCAGTTCCTTTGTCGGTATGTCGTCAAATACATACAACCGTTTGTGACGGGCGTCTCTAGTAGGAATAACGCAGTCAAATAATTGCCAGCCGGCATTTACGCAGTCACGGATGTTTTCCGGCTTGCCCACCCCCATGGCATATTTTATTTTGTCTTCTGGCAATAGTTCCGAAGTAAATTTAATAATTTCATTATCCAATTTTCCGTTAGGCAGGATCGGCCAGCCGCCAAAACCGTAGCCATCAAAACCGATATTCAAAAGATCCCTGGCGCATTTTTGGCGAAGCCGTTTGCTTTGTCCGCCTTGGACAATTGCCAACAGCAGTGGCTTGCTTTCCCAATTTTTTGTTAGCTTAACGAACTCTTTTTTGCAGCGAGCCGCCCAATTGGCTGTCCGTTCTATCGATTCTATTTGTTCCTGCTCTGGCTCCTCCGGTTTGGTACAATCGTCAAGGCACATTACGATATCCGACCCTAAACGAAGCTGGGTTTGCACCACTTTCTCTGGAGTAAGAATTATTTTTTGATCTTTGCTTCCTTGCGGGTAGAAGACAACCTTGTTTTCCCTAATCGTTCCCATTTTTGGATTCTGACGAATAAGCGACATAACTTGAAATCCCCCAGAATCAGTGATTATCGGGTTTTTCCAATTCATAAACCGGTGTATTCCTCCCATTTGGCGCGTTATGTTAATTGCTCCGTGGTTGAGCATATGGAAGATATTCACTACCAACCCTTCTACCCCGGCATTTATCAGATCAATACTATCCAAGCTCTTTACTACTGCTTTGGTGGCATCGGGAAAAAAGGCAGGTAGGTTGATTGAGCCGTGTTTTGTGGGTATAGTTGTTTGAATCATAGAAACTGTGAGGACTTTGGGTATTATATACTCTTTATCCCAGTTTTGTTACGCGGGCTTTGGACATCTTTCCTTTTGTTTTGTATTTCGCCTTACAAAGTTATATACTTAGTCTCCAGCCGTTTTAGCAATCAAATTTTTGGATCTTGCGAAAGGAGAGGATTGTGGAAGAGAAATCTGTAATCATGAATACTCTTAAGGGCAACATTATGAATATTCCACAGGGACTGTTAAGGTATTTGGCCGGGGAGATAGATAGAGTTTATGTTGATCTTGTTGCCGGATACCCAGTATTGATCGAGGTTCCATATTTATATGAAGGTGATGACCAGCACACTCGGTTTTTATTACATCTCTTAGATAGTTTATTTCTTCATCCGATTGGAATAGATATAGAGATTGTTGGAAGTGTGTCGGGAGCGGTAATGGTTTCTCTTTCTGAAATATTGGCCATAGAAAAATCATAAAGGAGGTTTTGCCATGCCTGCTGTTTTTGTGAATGATCAGAATCGTCTTGAGATTAAACAGGCATTGTGTGATTTGGCTCTCCCACCGGTATTTTGTCGCGCTATTTGCGCCCTAATCCAGCACCAAGTCCTTTCTTGTCCTGGAAAGACGGTTAAGCACGCATATAACTGTCGGCAAGTGGGGTTGCCGGTGGAGTTTGATGAATTGTACGCTTTTCTTGATAAACTAACCCGTTGTCTAGCGGATTTAGGTATTACCTCGACAATCTCTTTTGTATTTTTTATTAATGGGAATCCGCAATCTGATGAGGGGGCGGTTGAGTTTGAGTTCGCGTATACCGGTCTTTGTGATTGAGTTTCTTTTTGTTTGTTTTAGACCGGAGCGGCACTATCGCTTGCCTCTCCGGTTTTTTTTGACTGGTTGGTTAGTGAAGCGAACGAAGTGAGCTGAACTTACCAACCATCAATCCTGCCGTAGCTTGAGCGATAGCGAAAGCGGAGGCGGATGATTGCTAAACGATCCCGCCTGTGGCGGGAGAGCTTACCAACCATCAACCCGCCAAAGGCGGGTGAAGAATCTCATCACTATTAGTTGGTTGGCGGGTTGCCAGCTATTTTTGGTAAGTTTTTAACTGTTTCCCACTGGCTGAATTTTGATCCGTCAGCTTTAATAAAGGCGAAGTTATCGTACTGATCATATTTTAGGATAAAGGGAGTTGCCGCCGCTACGCGGTTATCTGGTCCCCAGACTTGGGTAAAAGCGATGCGGTAATACTCGGCCACAGTTTGTTGGTTAAACCAGTTATTAACGGTGATTGCTCCTTCAGCATGAGGCCAGCCGGTTTCCGTTATAAAGACCGGCAACCCTCCGGCGCCGTATTTGGCCAAAATTTTTAATTCCCACTTGTAGGAACCCATGGTATTTCTTCCAGCCTCCCAATCTTTTTCTCCGGAAACGCGGCTATCGAGCGGGTGTCCGCGGTAGCCGGGGTGGGGGTAGCAATGGCTCGCCCAGCCATCTAGCTTACTAAATATTCCCGGTACTGCTTGGTTCATTCTTTCAAGAAACTGGTCTTCGCTTAGATAGCAGGTATCTACTCCAAGATCGGTATGTACGCATATTCGCGGATAATTTGGCCCAGAGGCGGCGGAGGCGTTAAAGGGGCCGTTTAGCACAAAAAACTCGCTGCTTTTGGTTTTTAATTGGTCAATAAGAAAATTTAACGAGCGGGCGTATCCTTCCGGATCAATCGTTCCTCCCCAATACTCATCAGCGTTAACCTCGTTGAATGCTGATATTACTCTTATTTTGGTAGGCCATCCCAAACTGGCCAAAAAATCGGCTGCTTGAGCAAGCTGGTCGTCGGTAGGGATGTTTCCATCGTTCATTAATTGGATAATGGGTATAATGTGTTTTTCCTTGCACTTGGCAAAGACCTCATTCCACCAACTAGTATCGCGGTTATTAATATGCCAGGTCATGGTGGCCCAGCCCCAATCCCCGCCATTTGAATTGACTAACTCGGCCGCCAGTTCAATTTGATCCGGTCCGGAAAAGAGATGAACTCCGTATTTATTGTTGGCAAATCCCAATTTATTGTTAGCCGGAGCACTGGCTGGATTGCTTGTCTGGGCTGGAGTTGGACTGGGGGTTGGTGTATCTGTTGGGTTGGGGGTGCCTGTCGGGCTGGCGGTCGGCTTGGCAAGTTTTTCTGGTTCCTCAATCTGGAGTTGAGCGGAAGCGCTTGAGGCCAAATCATCACGGGCGTTGCTGAACTCCCAGGCGGAGATTATTTCCGGATGTTCCTTGGTGTTACTGGACGCGGTTCTCTGTATTAAAAGCCAAGTTCCGGTTACCAACAAGGGAATTATTAGCAGGCTGGTGATGACTAAGAGGTAATTCCAGTCCGGCGCTGTTTTTTTAACCACTAGTGAAGATTCCATTGGCCCATTAGCGAGTTTTTCTTCACTGGCGATGTTTTGACTATCGCTTGCTAAATTTTGATCCATGGTTTGCATTCTACCATTATAGTAAGGTATAATTTAACCCCAAGGAGTTAAGCGGCATTGATTTGGAGTTTGAGTATTTCGGAAAGGAGACAGAAAGAATGAGATGGTTTATTGTTAGGAGACGGTGCTTTTTTGCTTGGAGCAGCCTCGTTCTGATGCTCGCTGTTATGGCGGCATTTAATTTTATTCCCTGGTGGCTGCCGCTGGTTTTTCTTTGCTTGTTTGTTTTTATCGGGCTGATATGGCTCTATATCACCCGGCCTCACAAGGTACCGCCTCCAAAGATAGATCAGAGTTATTTTGATAAGTAGAAGTGGTGGTTTAACTTTTTATCGCTTGGCGCAAGAAGCAACAATGTTTGTTGCTTCTTGCGCCCTTTTCTTTGCTCTAAAGGTATTTTTCCACTTCTTCTTTTAGCGCTTGTTTTG
>Ga0210051_1004591_pt1 | contig 13445 bp, 11 predicted proteins | sample CryGey092014_all_FD_185464 | JGI IMG/M metagenome (GOLD analysis project Ga0210051, IMG submission 185464) | Groundwater microbial communities from aquifer - Crystal Geyser CG23_combo_of_CG06-09_8/20/14_all (SPAdes) (version 2) | ecosystem: Environmental > Aquatic > Deep subsurface > Groundwater...
ATTCAGGCCAAAAGAAATCAACCCAAAGAACAAAAGAACAATTAGAAGAAGCTAAAAAAGAAATTCAAAACAAAGCCAAAGAAATCCAGCAAAGCCTTTTTGAACCAAAACCCGGCAATCTCTGTGACTTCTGTGAATACAAACTTATTTGTGAAGCTTGGAGTTAAAGCACAAAATGAAGGTAAATATTGTTTGCTATTGACAATTTTTGTTATGTTTGGTATAAAATAGTTATGTTTAATCAAAAAATATACACTCCAGAGCAAGTAGCGGAGATACTCCAGCTTTCTAAAAATACGGTTTATCAGCTTATAAACCGAGGAGAAATTGTGGCTAAAAAAATTGGCAAGGTTTATCGGATACCGGCTGTTTCCTTGTTTTTTACTCTTACCGGGCTTGATTATGATTTATATCAAGCTGAACAAAAGGACTTGAAAGAAATACCTCGAATTCAACGGGAAATTTCCAAGGTAAGACTTAGTTTATGAAGAGAAAAATTACGGCTTTTGTGGATTCCGATGTCGTCATTTCTTCTTTGATTTCCAAATTGGGTGCCGCTTATTTTCTTATTAACGAAACCAGTCTTAAATTTTTCATCTCTAATATTTCTTTAAAAGAACTTAAAGTTGTTGTGAAAAAACTAGGATTGAAGAATGAAGCTTTGGAAAGATTAGTTAAGAAACAATTTTATATAACGTCATTAAAAACAGACCTGAAAAAGATAGAAGAAAAATATAAAGATTACGTTATGGACATAAACGATTCCCACATTATTGCCGGGGTGGTCAAATCAAAAGTAAAATTTCTCATTACCTACAACCTAAGACACTTTAATGTCGATAAAATCAAAAGAGATTTTGATATTTTAATAATGACCCCCGCCAGATTTCTTCAGTATTTAAGAAGTTTGTAGATGAAAACTCATTAATTAATAGACATTTTCGTAATGAGTTAGGCGGAGTAATTGATTGTTATTATCAAAAACTATGGCAACGACATCAATGCGGCTGGGGAGAGTTTCCCCTTTAGTGTAAATAACGGCCATATGGCGGATTTTCTCCAATTTTTTCTTGCCGACCATTTCTTCGGGGAGTCCAAAATCTACTCCGGTTTTGGCTTTAACCTCAACAAAGACTAAAATATCTTTATCTTTGGCAATGATATCGATTTCGCCAAAACGATTGGCAAAGTTGCGCTCCAGAACGACATAACCCTTTTCTTTTAAGGCGGCGACCGCCAAATCTTCAGCCAAAAATCCGGTTTTGCGGTTAAAAAACTTTTTCATTTTTTTAAATGGTTTGTTTGTATTGTAAGGCTTCAGCCATATGAAAAGGCATAATTTTTTTATGGCCTTCTAAGTCAGCGATAGTTCTGGCGACTTTTATCAAGCGGAAATAGGAACGAGCCGAGAAATCATATTTTTCCACGGCCATTTTTAATAAATTTTCTGCCTCGGGGGTTAGGAAACACAATTTTTTTACTTCTTTATTACGCATTTGTGAGTTGGTGTATATTGATAAGTTTGTAAAGCGTTTACTTTGAATAGCACGGGCTTTAATCACTTGAGTTTTAGCTTGTTTAGAGGTAATTTTGTGAGTTATTTTGGGATTTGTTAAAGCCAGTTTTTCGACTTCTACCGCGGCGACTGAAACCCACAAGTCGATACGGTCAAGAATGGGACCGGAAATCCGCCGACGATATCTGGCGATTTCTTTTGGGGTGCACTTACATTCTTTTCTTGGATGTCCTAGCCAGCCACAAGGGCAGGGATTAGTGGCGGCAATTAAGGAAAAGCTAGCCGGATAACGAATGTGACCGGAGACGCGAACGACTTCCACTTGTCCATCTTCCATTGGCTGACGTAGGCTTTCTAAAATATGGCGGGGGAATTCCGGCATTTCGTCCAAAAACAAAACACCCAAATGAGCTAGGCTGACTTCACCTGGCAGGGGGTGGCTGCCGCCGCCAATCATACCAGCCGCTGAAACTCCGTGATGAGGAGCTCTAAAAGGTCGTTGTCTAATAATCGTTTCTCCGGGGCGAATAAGCCCGGCTACTGAATAAATACGAGTAACTTCCAAAGCCTCGAGTGAAGAAAGTGGCGGAAGGATTCCGGGCAAGGCTCGGGCTAGCATTGTTTTTCCTGTTCCCGGTGTTCCCCACATCAATAAATTGTGGCCACCGGCCGCAGCGATAATCAAAGCTCTTTTGGCTTGTTCCTGACCGGCAATTTCACTCAAATCAAAATCCGGCACTAAAGAATCAATGTCTTCTTTAATTTCAACTTGATTTAAAGGAGTAATAATTTCTTTTTCTTTTAGATGGTTGACTAATTCAGCTAAATTTTTAACCGGCATTATTTTTATCCCCGAGACAACCGTAGCCTCATTAGCCGAAGGGTAAGGAACAAAGATGGTTGAGTGGGGCTTTTTTTGGGCAAACAAACCCAGAAGAAGGATACCGCGGGTAGGACGCAATGTGCCGTCCAGAGACAATTCCCCATAAAAGAACATTTGTTTTAAATCAGAACTGGAAGTTAATAATTGTCCGCTGGCCGCCAGAACTCCAATGGCCATTGGTAAATCATAGGCGGAGCTGTCTTTGGGTAAATCAGCCGGAGCAAGATTGACAGTAATTTTTCGAGGCGGGAAGATAAAACCCGAGTTAATCAGGGCTGTTTTTACCCGTTCTCTGGCTTCCTCAATTGCCTTGCTGGGTAAACCGACAATAGTAAATCCCGGAAAGCCAATCGAGGCGACATCGACCTCAACATCAACAGAGACAGTTTCCAGTCCAATATTGGCAATTGAACAAATTTTAACTAACATTTTTTAAATAATATTTTCCTTCTTTTTCAGTTAATTGACCTTCAAGAGTAAGCAGGGAAAGTTGAGCGCCAACTTGAGAAACCGGCTGGCCAAGTTTACGGGCAATTTCATTGGCAGTTAAAACATCATTTTCTAAAAGATTAATCAGCGGATCGGTTTTCTTAATTAACCTAGTTTGAAATGAAGAAAAATCGCCTAAATACATTTTGGCTTTACCAAAAGCGATAAGATTGTTTGTCCCAACTGACAAGCGGCTGGTAATTGGGCCTGGAACCGACCAAATTTCCCGTTTTAATTTAGCGGCAATTCTAGTAGTAATTAAAGAGCCGCTTTTTTCTGCGGCTTCAATAACGATAATTTTTTTAGAAAGAGCGGCGACGAGACGATTACGAGCTGGAAAGGTCCAACAAGATGGTTGTTGATTTTCCCACTCAGAAAGTAATAATCCCTCGGCCTTAATAACTTTTTGAGCCAGTTTTAAATCAAAACCTTCAAGTTTAAGGTTGATGCCCCAACCTAAAATGGCAATTGTTTTACCGCCGCTTTCAAGACAAACTTGGTGAGCGTATTGATCAACCCCATACATAAATCCGGAAATAATTGTTTGCCCTTGAGAAACTAACTGAGGAATGATTTTTTCAATAACTCTTCGTCCGTATTCCGTCATACGGCGTGAACCAACCACCGCCACGCAATTTTTAAAAATTTCCTTTTGCCATTTGCCGACAAAATATAATTCCTTTGGAGGTGTGGTTAAGTCTGAAAGTCCGGAAAGCTCCGGACGTTTTTGCCAGCCGGTTATTTTTTGATACTTCATATGATTGATATGAAATCCGGCTCGCCTACTTTTAGGGTATCATATCTAGCTTAGAATTAAAAATTGGAGGGTTTAGAGTGTAGAAAAACCCAGCGAAGTTTATTAACTAGATTAAAAAGTTTATAAAGAGGTGGGTTAATGACTAAATCATAAGTGCCGATGAACTTCACCAATTCCCCACCAAAACCTTCTTTGAATTGATGAAAGCCATACCAAGGGTCCCGTGGACTTGGATGGGGGCCGGGGCTACCCCACATATCAAAAAGTTGGCAGTCCATTTTTTCACCAAACTTAATGACCTCCCAAAAAAGAGCATAGGTGGACATCACCTCTCGATGCTCTCTGGTTGAGGCCCCATAGGGATAATAAAGAACTTTGTTAAAGACAAAGAAAATATAGGTGGCTAAAACTTGGTTTTGATATTTAGCCAAAAAAAGATGAGCGATACCTGATTTGCTCATCACTGCCCACATTTGACGATGATATTCAGCGCTATGGGCGTAAAATTTCTGCCTTCTGGTTGTTTCCGCGGTTAAACGCAAATACTCTTCAAAAGCTTCAGGCGAATTGTCTTCCACAATCTCTACGCCGTGTTTCTGGGCGACGCGAATGTTATAACGGGTTTTCGGTTTCATATTAGCCAAAAGCTGTTCCTCAGATTGACGCAAGTCCAGCTGAAAGCTATAAGGGGTAAAAAGTGATTTGCCCTGACGGCAGCCATTGTCTAAAAGAAATTTTTGAATATCCGGATTTTCCCGAATATTAGGTTCTATTTTAATAAAAACAGCTTTTTCTTCTTCGCCTAATTTTTGCAAAGCCTGAAGCATAATCTTGTCAGGCAAAGGACCTTTAGGGAAGTAAAGTACGTTGTCATTGATTTTAGGTAAAGGATGAACCGTTAATTGGTAGGCGGCTTTGATTTTCTTACCCTCAAAAGCCCCTAGCCTGATGACTTTTAAACCGGTTTGCTGACGGAATTCTCCCCATTCCCAGGATTGAAGCGGATGAGAAGCAACTTGATTAAAACTTGTTTTTTCTTCCGGTAGAACTTCCCGAACAATCATACTAAATTTGATTTTATCACATCAAGCAGTTCCGGCGAGATGTCATTTAAGAAACGGGAAGCCTGATTGGCTGATTTTTCCCCGAAATAAAAACGGCGATGGGCATAAGAAAGATAAAGTTTTTCTTTGGCTCTGGTCATGGCTACATAACAGAGCCTTCTTTCTTCTTCAACCTCGTCTTTTTCCATAATGGCTCGGGCATGAGGGAAAAGTCCTTCTTCCAGGCCAACGATAAAAACAACAGGGAATTCAGTCCCTTTAGCGGCGTGAACGGTCATCAGGGTGATGGCGCTTTTGGGCTGGTTGGTTTCTATTTCAAAAGCTTCAGCTGGCAAGTATTCCTGCTGAATTAAAGCGACGTTTTCCAGAAACTGATTTAAATCAGGGAAATTGGTGGCCACTGAACGCAATTCTTTAACGTTTTCTATCCGGGCTAAATCTTGAGGATCATTTTCATCAAAGGCTTTCAGATAATCAGTGCTTACCAGAATTTGATCAAGATATTCCAGGCTGGTTAAGTTTTTGGGTTTTTTCTTTAACCAAGAGAAAAACTTTTTGGCTTTTCTTTTACCGATTTTTTCAATTCTTTTGTGGGCCATCTGGTCTTGGCTATTAGCGGTTAGACGAAGATAAGCGAGACAGTCTTTAATTTCCTTTCTTTCGTAAAAGCGCACCCCGCCAACTAGAAGATAAGGCAAGCCAGAGTGAAGGAGAGTTTCTTCAATGATTCTTGACTGGGCGTTAGTCCGGTAAAGAACGACAAAATTATTCAGAGAAGAATTGGGTATTGATAAGAGATGAGTTTTGATGATATTCACCACAAATTGGGCCTCTTCCTCTTCATTGGTGGCTTCATAGAGGCTAATTTTTTCACCGCCTTTTTTGGTTGTCCAGAGATTTAAAATAGGATGGGAGCTGTTTTTTTGGATAACCTGATTGGCGGCTTGAAGAATGTTTTCGGTAGAACGATAATTTTGTTCCAGATTGATAATTTTTAGCTGGGGAAAATCTTCTTTGAGATTAACCAGATTGCGATAGTCAGCCCCTCTAAAACTGTAAATCGCTTGCGAAGCATCGCCGACAACCGTTAAATTCTGCTCTTTTTTGGCTAGGAGTTTGGTTAAAAGATATTGGGTATGATTGGTATCCTGATATTCGTCAATTAAGAACCAATGATATTGATTTTGGTATTTTTGCAAGACGCTCTTTTCTTTTTGAAAAAGTCGCACCGTTTCCAACAATAAATCATCAAAATCCAAAGCCATCGATTCTTTTAGAAACTGCTGGTATTTGAGATAAATTCTGGCCGTTGTTTCCTGAAATGTGCCCCGGGCGTATTGCGGATATTCCAAAGCCGTAATCATTTCGTTTTTGGCTTGGGAGATGAGATTTAAAACAACCGCTGGTTTGTAGGTTTTTGGCGAGAGATCGAGATTATCCAGAACTTTTTTTATCATTCCCTGTTGGTCAGATTCATCATAAATGGCGTAGTTGTGGGGAATATTTAAAAAGTGACCGTCAAGCCGAAGAACCTTAGCACAAAAGGAATGAAAAGTCCCGGCCCAGGGGATTTTATTCCTTTCATCCTCTAAGATTTTTTTCAACCTTGTTTTCATTTCCCCAGCCGCTTTGTTGGTAAAGGTTAAAAGCAAAATGTTTTCCGGCGGAACTTTCTTTTGGCTGATTAACCAGGCGGCGCGGTAAACCAGAGTCCGGGTTTTCCCGGAGCCTGGTCCAGCCAAAATCAAAAGCGGCCCCTCCTTAAAACTAACTGCTTCTTGCTGAGGCTGATTAAGATGAGATAGAATAGGATTGTTGCCAAGACCCATCATTAAATTCTAACATGACTTTGCCTTGGAAAAAATCGATTTTTGTTTTTGGCTTAGTCCTTTTAATTTTAGGGCTGTTGATTTTTGCTTTAACTTTTCTTTTGCAGCCCAAACCCGGACGGACCAGTTTTTTAATCTTGGGAGTTGCCGGAGAAAATTATAGTGGTGATGATTTAACCGATTCGATGATTTTCCTTTCTACGGAAAATCAAACCGGGAAAACCCTGATTCTTTCTTTGCCGCGCGATATTTGGGTTACGCCTTTAAGAGCCAAACTTAATACCGTTTATCACTATCAGGGCTTGGCAGAGACGAAGAAAACCGTTGAAGAAATTCTTGGCCAAAAAGTTGATTACGGGATTTTAATCGATTTTAAACTTTTTACTCAGCTGGTTGATGATTTGGGTGGCGTGGAAGTAACGGTGGAAAGAACTTTTGATGATGATAAATATCCCATTGCCGGGAAGGAAAATGATTTATGTGACGGTGACCCTGAGTACCAATGCCGTTATGAACATCTTCATTTTGAAGCGGGGCGCCAAACTATGGAGGGAACGACAGCCTTAAAATATGTTCGTTCCCGCAACGCCGAGGGTGAAGAAGGTACGGATTTTGCCCGTTCGCAAAGACAGCAAAGACTGCTCTTGGCCATTCAGAAAAAGATTTTTACCCCGAAAGTAATGCTTAATCCCTGGCGAACCTGGCAATTGATAAAAATCACTTTAGCTAACATTAAAACTGACATTCCTTCTTCAGACTATTTTGATTTAATCAAAACAGCTTTAAAATGGCGGAAGGCTAATTTTAAGATGTTAGTTTTAAATGACGGTTATTTAATCAATCCGCCTACTTCCCAACAGAAGTATGATAACCAATGGGTTTTAATTCCTAAGACAGGAAACTGGGAAGATATCCAAGATTATATTAAGGGCTTACTTGGTAAATTTTAGTCTGATTTGAGGAAAAAACAATTTTCCCCAACTGGAGGAATTTATCTTCTTTTAACTGCGGATAAGCTTGTTGTTCTAAACTTCCTAGAAATATAAATTTAACTTGATATTTGGCTAGTAGTTGCTGGCTTTTGCCTAAATCATTCCCTTCATAAATTTCCTTGACTTCTTCGGTTCTTTTGCCGATTTCATCAAAGCTACCACGCCAGTACCATTCATGAACTCGCCAGCCTAAGATGGTTGATAAGCCGGTATTAGCCGAAACTCTGGCAAAATCGGTATAGCTTTCACCGACCGCTTCAACGATTACCGGCTGGTTGGGAATGTTTTCCTTTAACCATAAGATGGCTTGATAATCATCAGGATAAATTTCTTTTAGGTAAACTATTCCATCCAGGCCTTTATATTTAGATATCCTAGGTGCTTTGATAGCCCAGAATGGATAGAGCATCGCCAAAATGATGACCATCGTAATGATCAAGCCTAAAATTTTTTGTTTAACCTTGCTTCGATTAATTGAAAAGATTCGAATTGCGATATAACCAACCGCAATATCAAATAAGACAAATACTTGAAGAGTAACTTTCCAGACTGTATTGGCTCGATAGCAATCTACAGCGGAAACATCCTTTTGATAAAAAACTTCCGAACCGATTAAGAGACCCAATGCACAAATACAAATAAGAAAGATAAAAAGATCAGGAGTGGACAATTTGGCAAACATTTTCTGATAATGACCTCGAAATTTATTCTTAAAGATAAAAATGAAAAATAGAATGACAAAAAATAGCTGATATCCCCAGATTATAAACATTTGGAATAAATAAAGAGGTGATAATAAATGACTTAAGCGGGTAAAATGAATTCCTTGGGTGGGATTGGTAAAATTGATTAAAAAAGGGGTTAACAACAATAAAGATAAAATAAGAACCTTGCCGCTATTAATTAAGGTAAACAACAAAGCTCGATTGCTAAAATTATATCTAATCAGGTTAATACCTAGAAGAAATATTACAAAAACAATGAAATAAATCGGATAATCCCAAGTGTTTGTCATCCACATTACTGGCAGTAGCAAAACCATCATGATTATTTCTATGGGCATAGAAAACCACCGGTCCGGGGGCTTTTTATTTTTTATTTCCTCAATCAGCCGCGCCAGAAAAGCCAGTAATAATCCCAAAAAGGTAAGGACAAAGAAGACATCAATAATTTGTGCATGAAGATCACCTAGAATATATGAGTAAGAAGGGTACTCCGTAATTAATTTATCATTAGTTGGAGGATTAGTTCCGATATAACTGCGTGGATCAGTATAAAAATATGTTTTAATTTCTCCATGATATAAACCGACATTTTTTAAAAAAGGGAAAGCTACGGCGTAAACAAAGGTATGAAAGTTTCCACCTAAGGTAAGTAGAAATGCCGAAATTAATCCTGCCAAAATAATAAGGAATGCTTTTCGTTTGCCAGAAAGATAAACGAGATTTGCCGTAAGTGAAAAAGTCAGCGAAAAACCAAAAGTAAATAAAGTTGCCATGGCCAAATTATAAGTAATTTTTGAACTAATACCTGTTAGTTTAGTTAAAAAAGCAAATAAGTATTGTCCATAGTAATAATAATTTGCCGTTTTTCCGGCCTGCCACATGTCAATTGGAGGCATAAATTTAGTTCGTAACAAATTATTTAAAAAAGCAAAATCCATAAATTTCTCGACACCGTGGATATCGGGCATTTGCCCCCTGTAAAATGCAAAAAGAATTAATACTAAGAAAAATAGAGCCTCTTCATAGATAAAAGCATTAAGCAGTTTTTTTTCTTTCAATAATTCTTTACCCTGTCTGTGACCTTTCAACGCAAACCAGATAACTCCAATAGCCAAAACCAGTAACACGAAAATTGAGATTCGATAAAATGGTAAGATTCTCAACGAGGAGAGTATCCACAAGATAAAAGTTAAGATAACTAAGCCAATTATTTTTGAAAAAAGATATCCTTTATCAAAAAATCGAGAAAATATCTTTTCCGTGACGGGTAAAAAAATGAGACCGATTAGAAACAAGGATAACCACCAAATAATTGTTGGCAGCATATCTGCTCTAAGAAGTAGATAGGCTAATGATCCTAAAGCCGGAAACAAAAGCAAATTTAAATACATATTAGTTAACTCGATCTTTTTCTTTGGGCATATTTAAATATGTAATAGATTGAATAACCCAAAATGATTAAAGAGATACTGGCGATAAATAGGGCTAAATTATCATTTTTAGGTAGCCAGTAAAAATCCTTCTTGGCCAATTCATACATATAAGATTGGTTAACCAAAACCGCCATGCTTAAAATGAGAGTAGGAAACCAAAGCGAAGAATCCCATAATACGCAGACGACTAAAAAAATTAAGGCAGGAACTAAATAACGCTCATGCATTCTGCTGTAAAACATAAAAAATCCAAAACCAAGCAGATATGAAATATAAAATAATGAAAAGTTGTTTTTCTTTATTTTTACTAAAGCCCAAAGAGCATAACTCCATAAGCCCAACAGTAAAATTTTGCTCCAAATAGCATAAGTTAAGCCAAAGAATGGTTCACTATCTAAAGTAGTTTGTCCCCAAAAGATTGTCCACAAATTAAAACCATTGGCAGTAGCATAAGGATAATCATTAACATGCTTTAAATATAATCGCGGTACCCAAAGAAATAAATCAGTGACAGCCAAAAGTGGGTTTCCATTTGAATTGGGGCTTGGTTTGAAAAAAGGCAGGACAATTAGGCTGTAGGTAGATAATATAGCTATAGTTCCTATTAATATTTTTATCCAGTATTTCTTGTTAAAATATTTTTTAAATTCTTGCCTGGAATATTTTTCTTCAAAAAACGGAATAACTTTTTTCCATTGTAACCCTTGGAAAAAGAATAAATAAAATACTAAAGGAAATAAAAAAATACCTTGTGGTTTGGTGAGGATGGCGATTGTATAAAGAATCACGGCTAAAATACTTCTATTAATATAAAAACAGTAAACTGTGACAAGCAGTATAGTAGCAAGCAAAGAATCAAATTGCCCCCAAATAGATGAATTAATGAAAATTGCTGGGTTTAATATATAAAAGATTCCAGCCCAAAAACCCAATCTGGGTTTTCCAATTTTTTTGCCAATCAGATAGATCAAATATCCACCGATAAAATCAAATAGCACTGCCCATAGCTTAATTAAGAACTCATGAGTTAAATTACTAACTGCAAAAAAAGAAGCAATCTTGCCAGAAATTAATAACAAATACATATAAAATGGAGCATAGACTACATGTAACGATTCATAAAATCCTTGGAAACCACGCTCTGAAAGATAATGACTCCAATAATTGTAGCCACCCATATCCACCTTATGACTGGGTGATAAGGTGAGTAAGATTCTGATAATGACTACACCAAGCAATACCCAAAAAATGGTTTTTACTGATAACAAAGATTCTTTTTTAATCATTTTCATATAGTAAAGATTAAGGTAAACAATTTAATTTTAACTCATAAATTTGAAATTCGTTTTGGTAACTTTTGTAAACTGGTTGAAAATTTGACTGAAAAAATTCAAGATTAATTATTGGCAGATTTTTATCACCTTTTGTATCCTCGATAGTAAAATAATCAATTTTATTATCAGTAAGTAATCGACAAATCTCTTTTTTATCGTTATTTTTATAAATATTCCTTATAATTTTATTCCTTTGTTCAGTGTCATATCCCGCTGACCAGGCGAAATAGGGCCAGCCTAAAAAAATCTTTCGGCCGGCTAAAGAAGCAGGGTGATAAAGATAAGAAGAATTTAAGAAAATTGAATTGGTTGGGGTATTTTCCTTTATCCATAAGATATCTGGATTTTTAGGCGCATCATCAATGGCATATAAGAAATCATTTCTGATAGGGAAAAAGTCGATAACGCCTGATAAAGTCAAGAAAAAAATTAAAATTAAAGCTAATATTTTTCCCAAAATTTTCTTTTGCCAAATGATAAAAACTGCCCAGGCTACAAACATGTTCCCGATGATTAAAAAAAGATTAAAAAATTTATGGTTGCCTGCAATTTCCGGAGAAAATTGGAGAAGATTAGCAATTAAAAAAAGCGGTAAAAAAGATAAAAAGACTTTTTTGTTCAATAAGGGAGCTTTAATAAAACCGATGAGGATAAAGAAAGGAAGTAGGCCAAGATTTAAAAACCAATATTTAATGAAGTCAATAAAAGTAAGGTTATTGGCAATTAAAAAACCAGGGTTAAATTGAAAACTGCTGATTCCCCCACCAGTTTGGACCAAAAAGATTTGTGGTAACCCTAAACCTAGGGTAATCGCTAGTAAAATTAACAAATTTTTCCGATAGCCCCTTAAAAGAATCAGAAAACCTGTAAAAATAATAACACTCATGGCAAAAACAGCGCTGTGTAAAAATGGCATTAACCCTAATAACATCCCAAGAAGAATGGTTCTTCGGTAAGTAATTTTTTGTTTTGCCAAAATGGGGTTTACTAAAAGAAGGATAGCCAGAAGGGTTAAACTGAAAGCTAAAGCCAAATGTCTTTGATTAGTGTAAATATTTAAATTCCAGAAGGCTGAAACAATTTTTCCATCGTATGGCCCAAAAGAAGGGAAAGTATTGTTTTTAAAAATTTCTATCGGGGTTCTTAAAGAGAGTGGATGGTTTTTGAAAAATTCCAAAAAAGATAGACTTCCATTAAAAAGAAAAAGAATAATACTTAAAAAACCCACAAAACGTCTTTTAAAAATAGTTTTAGCCAAAAGATAGATGATTAAAAGCAAGCCAAAAAAGGATAAAGCACTGGGTAAGTTTAAGGCCCAATCTAAAGGAAGCCCAATTTTTTCCAAAAGCCCAACTAAAGCATAAAAAAGAAAATGATAATGAATAAACGGGCCTGGAAATAAAGGATATTGTGGTGGCCAATTTTGCCCCCAAGAAAAAGAGCGGATCAGGGGGATATGGGCGGCAAAATCACTCCAGACTTTGGCAGCAATATAAAAAGTATGGTTTTGATAATTGAAAGTATGCCACATTAACCAGGAGGAAAAAACAAAAGCCCCTACGAAAAAAATTGATTCCGGCCAAAATTTTCTAAGGAAAGTCAAAAGTTTTTTCATTTTTGAACCAGTTGAGCGATTTTTTCACCAAGTTCTATAGCGTAGTTAAGGCCTCGGTCCCAAGGATAAACTTGCTGCATACAGGCTAGAAAAACGTCTTTGACTGGAGTTTGAAAAGAAGGGATGATTTCTGAATAATTCAGGGGGATAATCGGTTGAGCATACAAACTAATGAATAATGAATAATGGTTAATGGACAATGGATTGAAATCTTTATTTATTTTTTTGAGATATGGAAGCCATTCCTTCAGAATTTCTTCTTTGGTCATTTTAAAGTAGCGGTGGTTTTGGGAATAATAGCCAAGAACATAGAGAATATAATGATGGCGATAATGAGATTTATCAATAAAATTAGTCTGTTCAACCATCCCGACAAAAGGGAAATTTTCTTCATTAATATTTAGCCAATAAGTGCCATCTTTTAAAAAGCTTTCCTTGAGAACCAGAATGAGGTTTAAAACCCCGGACATTTTAAGCTGGTTTAATTTTTGTTGGTAATCTTGGGGTAATTTTTCTTTCATAATTTTTAAGAAAATCGGGATAGGAGTGGTGAAAATAATCTTATCAAACTTTCCTTCCAGCTCATTAAAGTTTTTGATTTCTTTTTGAAAGTAAAAGTGGCCGCCATTTTTCTTAATAATTTCTACAAGTTTATTAGCCAGAGATTGAAAACCGCCTTCTGGATAACCCAAGCAAGTCGTTCTTTTTTTGATTCTGGCCCAAAACCAGGCCATCGGTACTTTTTCTGCCCATGAGCCAAATTTCCCTTTTAAAAGAGGCAGCCAGATAATTTGGTAAACTTTTTCCC
>Ga0210051_1004592_pt1 | contig 13443 bp, 7 predicted proteins | sample CryGey092014_all_FD_185464 | JGI IMG/M metagenome (GOLD analysis project Ga0210051, IMG submission 185464) | Groundwater microbial communities from aquifer - Crystal Geyser CG23_combo_of_CG06-09_8/20/14_all (SPAdes) (version 2) | ecosystem: Environmental > Aquatic > Deep subsurface > Groundwater ...
ATCTGCTGTTTGTGGTGCCGGGCAACTTCTCGGATAGCCAGACCGGAATGTTTCGGCGCAGCGGACCCAGGCTGACCCTGAACGACGCTGACGCGATCGCGGACCCATTCAATGTGCCCGATATGGCGCAGGTAGCCCCTGAGCTGATGGCTTCGGCCACCCTCAACCACAGCAACGTCACCTTAAGCGCGACCGTCTCCGGCGTCACGCCCGCTTACGAGACCGTGCGCAACTTCCCCGTGGCCTTCGGTAGCTTTGTTGGCGACACCGACCTCAATACGCGCGCCCGCGTGGCAGTGTTGGGCAGCCGGGTCGCAGAGCGACTGTTCGAGGACAACGTCTACCCGATCGGGGAAACGATCAAAATCAACAACATACCGTTCAAGGTCGTCGGCGTGCTGGAAAGCAAGGGCGGCACCGGCGGGCCGGGCGGCGGCAACCAGGACGATGTCGTGCTCGTGCCGCTGAGCACGGCGCATGAACGACTTTTCCCACGTTTCCACACCAGCCAGGGCGAGCCGCAGCTTTCCGTGATCTACGTCCAGGTGATCCGCGAGGATCGCATGGCCGCGGCCACCGAAGAGATCGCCACGCTGTTGCGCATCCGCCACGACATCCAGTACCAGGACGAGGACGACTTCACGGTGATCAACCAGCAGGATCTGCTGTCGATCTTCGGGCAAATCACCGGCGTGTTGACGATCTTCCTGGGCGCCATTGCGGGGATCAGCCTGCTGGTGGGCGGCATCGGCATCATGAACATCATGCTGGTGTCGGTGACCGAGCGGACCCGAGAGATCGGTTTGCGCAAAGCCGTGGGCGCCAAGCGCCGGGACATCATGACCCAATTCCTGATCGAGTCGGTGATCCTGGCCGTTATCGGCGGCATCCTGGGCATCCTCCTGGGCGCCGGCGGCGCAATGGTGGTCTCGCGCCTGGCCGAAGGGTTGACTGCCGCGGTGACAATGCAATCGGTCTTGCTGGCGACCAGCTTCTCGGCAGCCGTTGGGCTGTTCTTCGGGATCTATCCGGCCACTCGCGCGGCCCGGTTGAACCCGATCGACGCGCTTCGCTACGAGTGAGACACTATACGTGACAAGGTGACAAGGTGACAAGGCGCAGGGGTGACAAGGTGACAAGGTGACAAGGTGAAAAATTTCCCCCTACGACCGTGGCGAGTATTGATCAGTTTTGATGAGGACCCAGCAGAGAGGCCCCAAGGTGCGTAGGATCGTCATAACTCCCATTTTCATAGCACTGACGCTGGCCCTGGTCGGCTGCCAGGGCCTGACCCGCGACCGGCTCCTGAACCGGGCCACACCGCAGATCACGCCCACGCCGATCTTGCTGGCGACCGAGGCCAATCCCAGCCCGGCGGCCGCTTCGGCGAGTCAGGCCACGGTGAGCGTCGCCAGCGCGGCGACTACTGCACCGGTGGTCACACCCACGCCGGCTGCGGCTGTCAACGCAGCCACCACGATCGCACCCCCCGCCCGGCCCGCGCCGCCCGCGGCGGACGTGGCGCAGCCCGCGCCGGCGCGTACCCTGGCGCTGGGCATCCGCGCCGCGTTGACGCTGCACACCTTGCCGCAGGCGGGAGCAGCCGTTGCAGCCACTGTGCCCGGCTCGCAAGTACTATGGGCCGAGGCGCGCAGCACAGACGGTCGCTGGCTCTTCGTGACCTATGACGAACTCGGCGCGCGCGCCTGGGTGGCGGCGACCGCCGTCAAGCTGTTGGGTGAGCCGGATGCCCTGCCGGCCATGACGTTGGAAACTGCACAAGCCGACCTGGCCGCCCGCGCGAGCGCGACGTCACAGCCCGCGGGCCAGGCCGCAACCGCCGGCGCCCGCGCCAGCCTGCCGGGCCGTAGCCGCGTCGCCCAACTGAACGTGCGCGGCGGTCCGGGCACGGACCAACCGGTGCTGGGGCAGTTGACGGCCGACCAGGCCGTGGCCGTCGTCGGCCGGAGCCAGGCCGGGGAATGGCTCGCCATCGCCTGGCGCCAGGGCGCCGCGCTGGAGGATAAAGGCCCGGGGTGGGTCGCGGCGCGCTACCTTGAGGTCACGGGCGATGTAGCCGGCCTTCCGATCCTGGCTCAAGCCACCACCGGCGTCCCCAGCGCGAGTTCAGGCCTGGTAGGTCTCTCGGGCAAGATCGCGTTTCAGACCGCGATCGGCGGCGACATCTACGTGGTGAACGCCGACGGCAGCGGGAGCCTGCGGAAAGTGGCCACCGGTCTGGATCCGGCCTGGTCACCCGCTGGAGCCCGGCTGGCCTATGCGCGCTGGGACGCGCCGCACGGCGTCTATGTGCTGAACCTGGCCACCGGGGAGGAGCAACGGATCGCCACCACAGAACGTCCGCGCGGCCCGACCTGGAGCTCTGATGGCACACGGCTGGCCTTCAGCCACAAAACCGGCAGCTACACCTGCCGGATCACGCCGACGGGCTGCTACCCGGAGGATGTCATCCGCCAAACGTTCGGCGGGCAAGAGTGCGTCGACACGCCGCAAGGCCGCTACTGCATCAGTGACTTCCCCGAACAGAGCAGGGATGACACCGGACTGGCCCAGGTCACCCTGGCGGATGGCGCCTGGCTGGATCTGCCGTCCGAGCAGAGCACTCAATCCCCAGATTGGCGCCCGCGCTCGGAAGAGATCTTGTATCGCGGCAAGACCGGCCTGCAGATCACGGCGCCGGGCGGCGCGACGTGGCCGCTGGTGGACAACCCCGATCTCAGCAGCCCGGCCTGGGCGCCGGATGGCCAGCGCATCGCGGCGCAGATCTACCTGCACGATCACAGCGACATCTTCCTGTTGGACGCGGGCGGCAATATCCAGCAGCGGCTGACCGCGCCGGCCTCCTCGTTCGAGCGCGCGGCCAACAACGTCGCCCCAACCTGGTCACCCGATGGGCGCACCATCCTGTTCCTCAGCGATCGCGCCGGCGCGTGGCGGCTCTACCGGATGAATGCGGACGGGACGGGCCAGACGCGCTTGCTGCCGCAGGCACTGGCGGACCTGAGCTTGCACTACGATTTCGCCGCGGAACGGGTCGCAAGTTGGGGTCATTGATCCCAGGCACTCAGATCCACCCAGCCGCCATGCAGGGCATGACGCAACGACGGCCATGATCTTCGTTTGGGCCACTTGCTCGGCGGGGATTGCCAAATCTCCACCCTGGCCGTCGGATTTGGCAATCCAGCGGGAGCGGCTGGCCGAAACGAAGACCAACGCCGCAACGACGAAGGAGCGGGAACACGAATGTGCGCAGACGAGCGCAGAAAAACTCTCGTCTCTGCGTTCCGGTCTCGTGTTGGCTGGCAGCAGTGCACCGATGCTTGCAGCGGCTATTGTCAGGCGGGGCTTGACATCCCAAGTCAAGACGTATACTATAAGTAGCGCAGGGTGGCTCGGGGAGTGATCATGTCAGCAGGCAACAAAGCTGTGAGGGCACGACGTTACACCACCGTTCCTAAAGAAAAGGCTGGTGGTGCAACATACACGCCCAAAATACTCGCCGATTTTGTTGCCCGCAAGATTGTTGAGTTCTCCAATCAGTTGTCTCTCAACTGTCCACTGCGTGTTCTGGACCCGGCCGTTGGCGATGGTGAGCTTCTTGTCAGCCTTTTGCGGCAGCTCGCGGACCGGCCGGGACTCAGCATCAAGGTCTCTGGTTTCGAAACGGATCAGGCAGCCCTCAGCATTGCCGCCGGAAGACTGGGGCAACGTTTCCCCACAGTTGAGGTCGATTTCGAGTCAGGGAGTTTTCTGGAGTTTGTCCTGGAACATTTCGGGGCTGATGGCAACCGTTCGCTTTTCAGTCCGCCTGTTCCAGAGACCTACGACATAGTCATCGCCAATCCGCCCTATGTGCGCACCCAGATCATGGGAACCGCTCAGGCCCGGCGTCTTGCGCAGCAGTTCGGCCTTTCGGGCCGCGTGGACCTCTACTATGCCTTTATTCTTGGCATCGCCCAGGTGCTCAAACCTCAGGGCATTGCCGGCATCATCGTCTCCAATCGCTTCATGACCACCCGGTCTGGCGCTTCAGTTCGGCAGTACCTCTTCAAGCGTTTCAACATCCGCCACGTTTGGGATTTAGGAGACACCAAGCTCTTTGACGCCGCCGTGCTGCCCGCCGTGTTGCTTGTTAAGGGCAAGAACGGTCACAAGCTGGAAGCCCCAACCTTCACATCGATCTATGAGACCTCCGAACTGTCCAACACAACGGCCACTGATCCGATCACCGCACTCGCCGGTGAAGGCGTCATCAGAGTCCCGGACGGGCGGCGCTTCCGCGTCCAACACGGCAAACTGGACACGAGTGGTACCTCCGGCGGTGTTTGGCGCATCGCGACGGAAGCCGTTGATACCTGGCTAGCGACAGTTGAGGCGCATCGCTGGGGGACATTTCGCGACATTGGCAGGATTCGTGTCGGTGTCAAGACCTGCGCCGATAAGGTTTTCATTCGGAACGACTGGGAAACCTTGCCCGAAGCCGCCCGGCCGGAGCTTCTCAAGCCGCTCACTTCTCACCACATAGCACGCCGCTTCAAGCCATCCATTTCCGATCGCCCAAGTCAGATTCTCTATCCGCACGAGGTTGTGCAAGGCCATCGCTGCGCTGTCGACCTGGCAAAATACCCCGGCAGCCGAGCCTATCTTGAGGCGCATCGTCCTGCTCTCGAAGCCCGTAGCTACGTCATTGAAGCTGGACGTGAATGGTATGAGATCTGGGTGCCACAAGACCCGAATGCCTGGGCCCTACCCAAGCTCGTGTTCAGAGACATCGCCGAGGAGCCCACATTCTGGATAGACCTGAACGGTTCCATCGTGAACGGCGACTGCTACTGGCTCATCTGCCAGAAACCCACACAGACGGACCTGCTATGGCTGGCCGCCGCTGTAGGGAACTCGACCTTCGTCGAGCGCTTCTACGACCACCGCTTCCACAACAAGCTCTATGCTGGCCGCCGCCGGTTCATGGCGCAGTACGTCGAGAAGTTCCCTATGCCCGATCCGCAAAGTCCCCTTTGCAGGGCCATCATCGCCAAGGCCAAGCGGATATACGAGTGCATCCCATCTCCGGAAGCCAACCGGCTCCAAAATGAACTGAACACCATGGTCTGGGAGGCGTTTGGTCTAGTCGTTGAAGAACCCGGGCGGTAGGGGAATCTGGAGTTTTCTGTTCAGCACCTTGCCCTGGAACTGAGGAAAGCGGGTAAAGAACTCCTCGCCGGTTGTCAAGAACAGGTGGGTCAGAATGACATCCTCTCCGTCTATAGTTGCATAGAACAGAGCATAGCGCACATCGCAGTGCCTGATCTGCTTGCCTTTGATTCTCGGCACGTCGAGGGCATCCTTGCTGTCTGGACACACTAAGCCGAGATCAATGGTCTGCGATGTTTGCAGCTTCACTTCCAGAAGCTGGTGACGCACGTCCGGAAATTGTCCGCAATCACGGTAGTCAGCGTAGCCCAGGTGTTGGCACACGAGCTGGTGCAGCGCCGCGCCTCGATTGCGTTCCTGATCATGGCCAACGTCTGCGAATCGTTCCCCAACGAGCGATTTCAACTGGTCGAAAAGTTCCTTTATCGGCAGCAATTGTCCCGCCCGAGGATGATCCACCGGGCTCGCGATGGCCGCGAGATCGACGCCGGACTGCACGTATGGTCGGAGAATGTCCGTATCCTTGTCGACGATCAGCTCCGCCTTTGCCTCACCAGGGATCAGCCGCGCCTGGTACTTCTGGGTCACCGTGCCAGTCGTATCAAGCAACGCTAGGGTGTCGCCCGTGACCACCTTCACCCTGGTGATAACATCGTCGTGTCCGACCCGAATGATCACATAGCGTCTCGTGGGCGCAAGTTCCTCATTCCAGACTTGGAGGTTATTCGACTTCTGAACATAGGTATCGAAAAGTTGACCGGGAAAGCGGGGTTTTGTCCTCCTGAAGCTCGGTGGCGCCGGATAGCCAAGCGCCTGGCACACAAGTTGTTTGACCACTTTCGAGCGGGTTCGAAGTGGCAATCCCACGAGCAAAACGCCGGTCAATGCGGTGTTGAGTAGCCCTTCCAGTACTGGCGTCGGAATCCAAAGATCGGGATCACCAATCTCGATAGGGTCATAGATCGACAGTTCGCTTCGCCGGATCGCTGCAACATATCGTTGCGCTACCTTACTTTTCATTGCCGTACTCTATGCTTCCCGCAGTCAATAGCTCTGGTACGCTGACGCCAAGAGCCTCGGCGATCACCTCCAATGTGCTGAGGGTGACGTTTCTTTCCCCCCTTTCCACAGATCCCACGTAGGTGCGGTGAAGACCGGACATTTCAGCCAACCCTTCCTGGGAGAGGTCCTTCATCCTCCGAAACGCTCGAATGTTGTCCGCCAGGATTCGTGTCATCCTGTGACTCGGGTTTCTCAGCTTGTCTCTACCTGTATGTTCTGGCATGGTGGCTTATCCTTGTTGGAGCTATTTTACGATCGTGATGACTTTGAGTCTACAGACTATAAGTAGCGTTGTGGGTGACAAAGGCCGACTGCCAACCCGACAACCCCAGATGTGAGACTCTACGCGTGACCGCTGTTCCGCTGACGCTCCCCGGCGATGGGTGAGTCTGGTTGTCAGGCTACCAGATATCGCTCGCAACGCCGTGGATCAGGCGCAGAACGCGTTACCGCAGCAGAACCTTGACAACACGCGCCGGCCGCGGTATTGTAGCGCCATAAGACACAACCGTGTAACAGGGCTCAGGAGGCGCAACGATGTCTCAACCACCCCGAAAATCCGCTGGCCTGCTCTTCGCGCTGTATGCAGGCGCTGTCCTGCTGATCATCACGCAAATCGGCGCACTGGCCCCAGACCGTCGCGGCCCCGGCGCACCCGGTCTTCCTGCCCCTGGCCATGCTTGTTTCCGACGGCTCGACCGCCACGCCGACACCACCGGCCAGCCAGCTCCGAGAGGGATGGGAGATCATCCGCAAGCTGCCGGGCCTTTAGCGCATTTGATCTTTTGCCCTGCCTGATGTAGAATGCATAAAGGATTTAGTAGGGCTTCTTTCGAGGTCCTGCTCGCCCCTCCATGAGATGCGGGTGAATCACCAGGAGTGACGGATGGCTGACACTGGCAAGCAAAAAGCATTGGACACGACTCTGGCCAATCTGAAGAAACGCTTCGGCGAGGGCACCGTGATGAAATTGGGCGACGCCGGGCGGCTGAAGGTGGCGGCGATCCCCACCGGCTCGATCTCGTTGGATCTCGCATTGGGCATCGGCGGCGTCCCGCGCGGCCGGATCACCGAGATCTACGGTCCCGAAGCGTCCGGCAAGACGACGATCTGCCAACACATCATCGCCGAAGCGCAGAAGATGGGTGGCATCGCGGCGTTCATCGATGTGGAGCACACCCTGGATCCCGTTTATGCGGCCAAGTGCGGCGTCAATGTGGACGAGCTCTACATCTCCCAGCCAGACACCGGTGAACAGGCGCTGGAAATCGCAGAGGCGCTGATCCGCTCCGGCGCGGTGGATGTGGTGGTGGTGGACTCGGTAGCGGCGTTGGTGCCGCGCGCCGAGATCGAAGGGGAGATGGGCGACAGCCACATGGGTCTGCAAGCCCGGCTGATGTCGCAGGCGCTCCGCAAGCTGGTCGGCGCGATCAAGACCAGCAACACCGCTTTGGTCTTCACGAACCAATTACGCCAGAAGATCGGTGTCATGTTCGGCTGCGCGTCGTATGGCACACGTATTACCCTCGCTGACGGTAGCCAGGAGAAGATCGGCAAGATCGTCAACCAGAAATTCTCCGGTGAGGTCATGTCGTATGACTCCAAGGTCGGTCAGATCATGCCCAAGAAGGTCGTCAACTGGTTCGACAATGGCGTCACCGACGAGTTTCTCCAGTTCACCGTGGCGAGGTCCGGCAAGAACGGCCGATCGCAATTCGCACTCACGCGCAATCACCTGGTTCGCACGCCGGGTGGCTGGGTTGAAGCGGACAAAATCGCTGTAGGCGATCGTGTCATGCTGGCGCAGGCCGACTATCTCAGTGATCTGCAGTGGCAAGTGGTCCGTGGCGCCCTGATGGGTGATGGCGCTCTGTCGCAGAATCGCCTGTCCGGCAACCGGGGCGCCCGCTTCCGGATGGGCCACAGCCCGAAGCAAGCGGCTTACATTGACTGGAAGGCATCCCTCTTCAGCAACATCAGGCAGAGCCGTTCGACCAACAGCAAGGGTGACATCTTCATCGACCTGACGCCTCTGCCTGAGCTGGCCGAGTTGCGCGAGGCAGTCTATCGCGGCGGCCAGAAGCACTTATCGTCCAACTACCTTGAGTCACTCACGCCATTGTCACTCGCCATCTGGTACATGGATGACGGCTCGTTCTCGATACGTGCCAAGGGTCTGCAGGAGCGCACCCACGACGGCAGCGGCCGTTCGGAGATTTGTGTTGAGGCGATGGCCGAGGACACACGCCAACGGCTCGTCGAGCACCTGGCCGGCGCCTTCGACTTGCATCCGACCTTGTCCCTGAGGGGCGCTCGAAAAAAGGCAGTTCTGACTTTCGACAAGGACGAGACAGCGAAGCTGCATGCGCGCATCGCGCCTTACGTGCACCCCTCGATGGACTACAAGCTGCTCGAACGCTTTCGTGGACAGTTTGCCGTCGAGCCGGAGTTCGTCACCCCGCGCATCCTCCCGGCGCCCGCGCCGGTGCTCGACATCCACGTCAAACCGAAGACCCGCTCGATGCACCGATTCGATATTGGGGTCGAGGGATCTCACAACTATCTTGCCGACGGCGTGATCGTGCACAACTCGCCTGAAACCACCTCCGGCGGGATGGCGCTCAAGTTCTACGCCAGCGTCCGGCTCGACGTGCGCCGGATTTCAAGCATCAAACAAGGTGGCGACAACGTGGGCAACCGCACGCGCGTCACCGTCAAGAAGAACAAGGTCGCGCCGCCGTTTCGCCAGGCCGAGTTCGACATCATGTACAACCAGGGGATCAGCAAGGCTGGCGATCTCCTCGACCAGGGGGCCAACCTGGGCATCGTCGACAAGCGCGGTTCCTTCTACAGTTTCGGGGACCTGCGTCTGGGCCAGGGCCGCGAGAACGCCAAAGAGTTCCTGGAAGTGACGTCAGAGGTCGCCCAGGAGATCGAGCGCGCCGTGCGCGCCGCAGTGGCTTTATCGCCCCTGCCTGTCATGATGGCCAGTGACGGCGAAGACACCGACGATTTTCGGGACGAATAGGCATCAGCCCTTGACACCCTGCCCCGAACCCGGCTGCCAGCGCACTGCGGTGGCCGGGCCGGCGGTCGATGACCGGTTTCGGGGTGGGCTATACGACCACAGCTATGGATGGACAAGTCCGGTGCGCCTTTTAAGGCGTTGGCGCCAAGAATTCGCGGGAGTGAATGTGCTAAGGACTGAGGATCAACTAACTTGAGCGAATCTGCCCTTCATTGTGGCGGAGCACATGGGAAAGTTATCAAGCCCTTAGCCCCAACCGATCGATCGGTTACGTGAAGGCAACGACGGGAAGCCAGGTACTTTGTCCCTAACCCGGACAAGCCGGAACTAACCAGGCACATGCCATCAGAAGATTCTTGTCTGTCGTGCAAGGATTTAACTGGTTAGGACCTGATCCCGATGCGCGCTTCGGGTTGGATTTGATAGGTTTTCATCTGACCGGCCCATAGCGCGGCGCATCAGGGCCTGACCCACGAAGTCCTTGCTTGTTGTGCAAGAAGTCTGTGGCAAGGTGGTGGCCGTCTTGGTTCCGGCTTGTAAGCGCAGCGGCCTTGTCCGGGTCAGGTTTGGTACCTGGAGATACGGCCACGTTGAGCTCTCGTTGCAGAGCTGGCCCAACCGAACGACACACCCGGCAGAGCCCGGCGCTCTCCGTGAAGGAATGTGGCGTGCTTTCGCCGTTGAGTCGGTAAGGACGCAGGCCTGTCGCGGCCGGCGGACCATCGGGCGGCAGTCTGTTGGGCGGTAAACTGTCGCTTCAACAAGAGCTGTGGTGCGAGATCCCCATCAGGGAGATCGCGCGGCCACGGCTCTTTTTTGTACTCAGAGATCCCATGGCCGGCAAGATCACCAGCCTGCGTTTTCAGAAGCGCACGCCAGATCGCGTCAATGTCTACCTGGATGGCGGATTTGCCTTCGGGCTGCCCGCCATCGAGGCGGCCCGGCTGCGGGTGGGCCAGGAACTCAGCGACGCGGACATCGAGCGGCTGCAAGCGCTCGACGCCATCCAGAAGGCGTACGATCGGGCCGTGCGCTTCTTGAGCCCCCGCCCGCGCAGCGAGGCCGAAGTCCGGCGCAGGCTGGCCAAGGCGGGCATCGATGCGACCGTGATCGACGCGGTGGTCGCGCGGCTGACCGACCAGGGCTATCTGGATGATGCCGAGTTCGCCCGCTTTTGGGTCGAGAATCGCCAACGATTCCGGCCGAAAGGGGGCCGGGCGTTGCGCCAGGAGCTGCGGCAAAAAGGGTTGGCCGCGCCCGTCATCGAGGCAGCCATCGCAGATGTGGACCCCATGGCCGCGGCCTACGCGGCCGCGCAGGTCAAGGCCAGTCGTCTGGCCCACCTGATCCAGGATGACCCGGCGGCCTTTCGGCGCAAGTTGAGCGCCTTCCTGATGCGCCGCGGGTTCAACTACGAAATCGTGGCCGAGGTCGTAACGCGTTTGGTCGAGGAGTTGGCGGAAATCGACTCTGAGTAGCACCTCCATACGCTCTGGCCGGTCGCGCCTCCTGGCTCGGTCGCAGACCCTTCGGACTGAGCCTCAGAACGAAGCCGGCCAGAGCACCCGTGGAGAGAAGATGCTCGAAGTAGTACCCGATCTGGAATTATCGGGCTGCTGGCAATCGCCAGCGCTCATTCATAACCCGATTATGCTTATGTGAAAGTGAGGAAGCATCATGCAGAGCCCAGGGCGTCTCTTGATCTGGACGCTGGTGGACTTGCTGCTGGCTGGCGTAGCAGGCGCGGTGATCGGCTATCTGATTGCCAGATCACGCATGTTGCGGGCCGAATCCGAGGCCGAGGCCGCGCTCCACAATGCGCGCGCCGAGACCGATCGGATCCTGGCCAGAGCTGAAAGCCAGGCCAAGAGCATTGAACTTTCCGCCCAGGAACGCAGAGTTCAGATCATCGAAGAAGCGGAAGCCGAAATCCAACGGCGGCGCCGAGAGTTGGAACGCTCCGAGGAGCGGATTCAACGCCGCCAGGAAACCGTTGACAGCAAGCTGGAGCAATTGGAAGTGCGCGATCGGAAGCTGAATCAGCGCCAGAGCAAGCTCGACAAGTGGGAGAGCGATCTGAGCAAGCTCGAAGAACAGCACACGGCAGAGTTGGAGCGGATCGCGAGCATGAGTCGCGAGGACGCCAAACAGGAGTTACTGGTGGTCGTCGAACGGGGCGCCCGCCAGGACATGGCCCGCAAAATCAGAGAAGTCGATGCCGAAACGCAAGCGATGGCCGACGAACGGGCCCGCGAGATCATCACCCGGGTGATGGAGCGTGTGGCCTCCGACCATATCTCCGAGACTACCGTCTCCAGCGTGCCACTGCCGAATGATGAGATGAAGGGGCGGATCATCGGCCGGCAAGGTCGCAACATCCGGGCCATCGAAAATGCCACGGGCGTGGACCTGGTCGTGGACGACACGCCGGAAGCCGTGATCATCTCCAGCTTTGACCCGATCCGTCGCGAGGTGGCGCGGCTGACCTTGAGCCGCCTGGTTCAGGATGGCCGCATCCACCCGGCCCGCGTCGAGCAGGAAGTGGAGAAAGCCCAGCAAGAGGTGGACAGGTCGATTCGGGATGCCGGAGAGCAGGCCGTGATCGAGACCGGTTTGCAGGGGTTGCACCCGGAGATCGTCAAGCTGTTGGGGCGGCTCAAATACCGGACGAGCTACGGCCAGAACCAGCTCTCCCACGCCATCGAGGCCACTCACATCGCCAGCATGTTGGCCGCGGAGTTGGGCGCCAACGTCCAGATTTCCAAGATGGGCGCGCTGCTGCATGACCTCGGCAAGGCAGTCAGCCACGAGGTGGATGGCCCGCACGCCCAGGTCGGCGCGGACATCGCCAAACGCTACGGGGTGTCAGAGGCGGTCATCAACATCATCGCGTCGCACCATCACGAGGTCGAACAGCAGACGGTGGAGGCGGTCATCGTGGCCACCGCGGACGCCATCTCCGGCGCGCGGCCCGGCGCGCGCCGCGAAGCGCTGGAGACCTACGTCAAGCGCATCAAAGCGCTGGAAGACCTGGGCAACTCCTTCTCGGGCGTCGCCCAGACCTACGCCATCCAGGCTGGCCGCGAGATCCGCATCATCGTCAAGCCGGAGGAGATCGACGACCTGTCCTCGATCACTCTGGCCAAAGAGATCGCCAAGAAGATCGAGGACAACCTGGAGTATCCTGGTCAGATCAAGGTCACTGTTGTTCGGGAAACCCGGGCCGTCGAGATGGCCAAATAGTAGGACCTGACAGGGGCTATAGTATACTTGACAAGGTGACGCCGATGCGGGCAAACTCACCTGATGACCGTGGCGAGTATATTACCCTGTGTATCTTCTCAATAATCTGGGGCGAACGTGCCTGGCACTTTTCGGAAGTGCCAGGCACGTGATGGCAATGCCCCTACAAATTGAGAGGATACTACCCTGTGACATTTGCGTCACATGTAATTCGGAGGAAAACCATGATCGTTACAACCGCTGAGCTGTTCAAGCTCGCCTACGGCCGGTTTGCCGTCGGCGCGTACAACATCAACAACATGGAGCAGGCCCTGGGGTTGTTCCAGGGCTGCATCAAGTCCAAGGCGCCCATGATCATCCAGATCTCGAAAGGCGCCCGCAAGTACGCCAATCCCATCATGATCGAGGCCATCATCCGCGGGGCCGCCGAGATCTACCCGGAGGCGGTCTTTGCGGTGCACATTGATCACGGGGACGAGGCCACCTGTTACAGCGCCATCGATTCGGGCTTCTACAGCTCGGTGATGATCGACGCCTCGCACGCGCCTTTCGATGAGAACGTCGCCATCACCCGCCGCGTCGTGGAGCGCGCCCATGCCAGGGGCATCAGCGTGGAGGCGGAGCTGGGCCAGTTAGGCGGCGTGGAAGAGGACATCGCGGTGGACGAGGCCAGCGCATTCCTGACGGACGCGGATGACGCCCGGCGCTTCGTCGAGCTGACCGGCTGCGATTCGCTGGCGGTGGCCATCGGCACCAGCCACGGCGCGTACAAGTTCAGGGGCAAGCAGGGGCTGCACTTCGACCGGCTGGCGCAAATCCAGGCCAGACTGTCCGGTTTCCCCCTGGTGATGCACGGCTCGTCGTCAGTGCCGCAAGAAGAGGTGCAGCGGATCAACGCGGCCGGCGGCAAGCTCGATCCCTCAGCGCGCGGGGTGGAC
>Ga0210051_1004594_pt1 | contig 13439 bp, 8 predicted proteins | sample CryGey092014_all_FD_185464 | JGI IMG/M metagenome (GOLD analysis project Ga0210051, IMG submission 185464) | Groundwater microbial communities from aquifer - Crystal Geyser CG23_combo_of_CG06-09_8/20/14_all (SPAdes) (version 2) | ecosystem: Environmental > Aquatic > Deep subsurface > Groundwater ...
GCTTTATCGAAAGAACCATCATCTTCGGCGCGTACGACAATATCATCGCGCGCTTTGGCCCGCTGGGGAAATTCCTGCGCGCGATTCTGCAATGGCTGGAAAAAACGCCTTTGCGCGCGCTGGGGTTGTCCCATGTTTGGGTGGTGGAGAAGGAGGGAAGGGAAAGGATGAAATATGAAGGATGAACGATGAAGTTGCGTGGTGCGTGTTGCGTGTTACGTCCCACGGGGATGCTTCGCAATGTTGCGTGTCTACGTGTCTACATTCTTTGGGGTGGCGCTTGACTTCGACAGGCTCAGTCCAGGGTTGTGGAGAGGATGTGTTCTGTCGCCCAAAGGATTAAGTGTCGCCGGTGCGAGGGGAATAGTGTTTGAGGTTGATGGCGTCGCGATATTGGTGGAGCAGTTTTTTCCCTGCGTCCTTACAGGATGCTCCGCGAGGGACGATGTCTCTGTTGGAGGATCGGGCTGTGTCATTTTGTTGCCTTTTTTGAAGTTGCGGGCTTATAATCCATGTATCTGTACATGGCCTATTATGACGAATTATTCGGTATACCGCCCAAAATGCCGAACAGTTCGGGTAAACTCATAGGTTGGCGCCGACCACTTCGCTTTCGTTACGCTCATCGGCGCCAACGGAGCGGCGGATGTACCCCCCCGCCCCGTTCGGCGGCTGATAAGAATGGAAGAGTCCAAATTTATTGCAGGATATAGACTATGGGAAAAAGATTAGAAATCGTCAGAGATATACTTTGGAGACCAATTTGGTTTTTCATTACTCTTATCTGGGGCATTGTTAGTAACGTGCCCACTGTCATATCTCTTGTCGGAGTAATTATTAACCAAAACCTCACGTCCTACGCGGGCGTCTTGATGAAAACATCACTTTTTCATTTCTTATCAGTTTATTGGATACCATTTTTAGTAATAGGATATTTGGCGGCAGTTGCAGAGGGAATATATATCAGAGCAAGAGGGTATCTCGGAGAAAGGATTATTGCAAGAAAAATCACTCTTCTATCGGGTGAAGAAACCTTGTCAAAAGACAGCCTCTACGCCTATGTTTTGGTACAGAACGATGAAAACTACAACCTTGAGGATTGTCAGGCTACCATAAAAACCATTAAAGTGAAGATAGACGGAAATTGGGTAGATAAGACCACGGATATTAATCCAAATTATGCGCCCTTGACTTGGCCTAGATTCAAGAAAGAAGAAAACAAGGTTGTCGGCAGTCTTGGCAAAGAAAGGGTCAACATAGTTAAATATGTACCCAACACATTTGCCTTTATTTTTGAGGATGGGGATAGGAAAGCAACGCCATTTAATGATTTTGAATATTATATTGAAGTTGTTGTGAAAGGTAAGATGAATGGTAAATTCATAGAAGATAAACTGCTACATGGGTTCATACGTTATAGTTCAGAAATGCACCCCTTTAGCTATAAAACAGATGGAACGATCGATTTGAAAACTGGTGAAATTAGCTATGGAAAGGAAGTTGAGGAATATTACGCTGAAATAACAAAATTGAATATTGAGCCGGGAGAGATTAATGACAATTCAAAACGAGAGTAATGAGTATTAGCAGTCGCCGCCCAACAAAGCGTGTAGCAGGATTCGCCCCGCTAAATTGGGTTTATGCTATACTTTGCCGATATAGGGGAGAACCATGAAAAGGGTCACTCCCCGCAAAACCAACCTTTTTTCATCTGCCAAAGGAGGCAACCATGAGCGTGAAATTCAATGTCGTTGAGCGCGGCAACCCCGCCAAGCCAGCCGACCCCAAGAAGTTCTACCCTTCCATCGCATCCAGCGGACGCAAGACCATGCGCCAACTGGCGGCGCAAATTTCGGCGATTTCCACCGTTTCCAGCGTGGACACCATGGCGGTGCTCGAAGCCCTGCTGACCACCATCCCGCAGGAATTGGCGGCAGGCAACATCGTGGAATTGGGCGATTTCGGCAATTTCTGGTTGAGAGCCGACACGGAAGGCGCAGATACCGCAGAGGCCGTGCGTTCCAGCCAGATTAAAGGCGTTCTGCCGCGTTTCAATGCGGGCAAGGAATTCAAGAAGGTGCTGGACGCCATAGAATTTGAGAAGGCGTAAGCTGTCTAAAAGACCTGTGACGTTTTGGAAACGTCACGGGTCTGCTTCTTAAAAATGACAGTACATTTTCCCAAACATGTCAGTACGTTTTTCCAAAAATATCAATACTTTTTTGGAATCCTTCCTTGACTCGTTTGGAATCCCTCCTTGGAAGGTTTGCGAAGCGTGCTATTCGTGTAAAATGTAACGGGAACATAACTCTATGCCTTCTGATTATTCAAAAATCGTTCAATCCATTCGTGAAGCAGTAAAGATTGCTTCTGCTACTCCACAACGCCCCGAAGGTAAACTTCGTGATCTTGTTGCGCCAATTTGGGATGAATGTTTGCGGACAAAACGAATCAATTTGACATTTCAGCCACGTGATGAGCGTATCCTTGCAAACGGACGTGCTGATACCGTCTTTAACAGATTGATTCTTGAATACAAAAAGCCCAATGTAATCAAACCTAGCAACGCCAAGAATCGTCAACTTATCACGCAGGTGCAAGTTTATATTGAAGACCTTGCAAAAGAAGAACGCTGGAAGGAAGAGCGTTTGCTTGGGGTGGCATTTGATGGCAATTATTTTCTTTTTGTCCGCAAGGTGAAACGCTGGATTGAAGAAGAACCTGTCGCGGTGACAGAAGAAAGCATCGAGCATTTTCTGACCATGCTTGAAAGCCTGACCAGTAAAGCCGCGCTGGTGTCAGACAACCTGATTAGAGATTTTGCGATTGGCGCAGGGGCGCGTAATGCGATTGCGGCGCAAACCGTTCGGGCGCTTTACTTTGCGCTGAAAGATGGCTATAACGAGCGCGTGAGGGTTTTCTTTGAGCAATGGGCGCTTCAATTTGCGGAAGTGCATGGGACAATCGAAAACAAGAAGTTTGACTCAAATACACTCTTTGAATCGTATGGTTTTAAAAAACAGGAACAAAAAGATTTTGATTTCCTGGCTTTCTTTTTTGCGCTGGATACCTACTATGCCATTTTGATGAAACTGTTGGCGTATCAGGTGGTGGGCTTTTATACGTTAAAAAATATTGTAGGCTTGCCGCTGGAGGCATGGGAGGAATTGGATACAGACACCTTGCGCAACAAAGTGGAAGAACTTGAAGAAGGCGGTATCTTTCACTCGCTTGGCATTCGCAATTTCCTTGAAGGCGATTTGCTCTCGTGGTATCTCAACGATTGGAACAAGGAAATTGAATTCGCTATTCGTACCATTATCGAACGTCTGAATCAATATGATCCGCAAACGATGGAACTGCTCCCCGATGAAACCCGCGATATTTTCAAGAGACTTTATCAGTTTCTTGTCCCCAAACAAATTCGGCATGACTTGGGCGAATATTACACACCTGACTGGCTTGCAGAACGTTGTTTGAATCAATTAGGGTATGGCGAGAAAGTACCCGATTTATTGAAATTGCGCCTGCTTGACCCTGGCTGTGGCTCTGGTACATTTCCCATTCTCGCCATTAAACGTGCAAGAGAACATGCCCGCTTAAATAAAGTCAGCCCCGCCGAAACACTCAGTCTAATCACGCGCAACATCGTTGGGTTTGACCTTAATCCTTTAGCGGTAATCTCTGCCCGCACAAACTATTTGCTTGCGATTGCCGATTTGCTCCCATACAAAAAAGGTGAAATAACTATTCCAATATACTTGTGCGATAGCATTAACCCGCCGCGCGCAAAGGAACAATCCGAACTTTTTGATACAGGCGTTGGTATTCACACAGTATCAACAAGTGTTGGCAAGTTTAGAATGCCGAACGCGCTTATTCAAAGAGACTTGATTCAAAAAGCAACCAACCTGCTGGAAGATTCTGTTAAGAAGCATTTGAGTGAAGAAAAATTCCTTGAACGCGCCCGCGCAGAATTAAAGATTGATGATTTTGTTATATTGACTGAAACCTATGCCAAACTTCTTGATTTGGAAAAGAAGGGCATTAATGGCATTTGGGCGCGTATTATCAAAAATGCTTTTGCGCCTCTATTTATGGGTGAGTTTGATTTTGTGGTGGGCAACCCACCCTGGGTCAATTGGGAAGCCCTACCACACGAATATCGGGAAGCAACGGCTGAGATATGGCAACGCTACAACTTGTTTGAGCAAAAGGGCTTACGGGCGCGGCTTGGGAGTGCAAAAGATGACATTTCTGTACTGATGACCTATGTGGCGATTGACAAATATTTAAAAGAAAAAGGAAAACTCTGCTTTGTCATCACACAAACACTTTTCAAAACGATAGGCGGTGGTGAAGGATTTCGGCGTTTTCGCCTAGGTAAAAATGGTGTGCCCATCAAAGTGTTGCAAGTTGATGATATGACTGAATTGCAACCATTTGACTCTGCAATAAACCGCACAGCTGTGTTCTTCTGCCAAAAAGGAGAGCCAACAGAATATCCAGTTGAGTACGCCTTGTGGAAGAAAAAGGAAAAGGGATCAATTGGGATTGACTTGACATGGAGCGAAGTTCAGGAGAAGACCAAAGTCAAAATGTTGAAAGCGCAGAGCATTGACGGTTCGGCGCAAGGCCCGTGGATTAGCGCACGTCCGAGAGCATTGAAGGCGCTTCGAAACGTTTTTGGAAAAGCACCTTATCAGGCGCGCGCGGGTACCTGCACCTGGCTGAACGGGGTTTATTGGGGTAGTGCGGTTCCGGCAGGCGAAGGGTTTGTAAAATTTACCAATATGGCAAGAGACGATAATAGGGGCGTAGCAACGGTTGAAAAGGAAATTGAATCAAACATTGTTTTTCCGCTTTTGAGAGGGCGTGAGGTAAATCGCTGGCATATAAATAGGCAATACTCTATCATCATTCCACAAGAAACAAACCAACCAAGCAAAGCAATACCGCTCAATTCTTTCAAAAAAAAATACCCCAAAGGTTACGATTATTTCAGCATATTCGAGCAAAATTTAGCAGACAGAAGCGGTTACAAGAAATACCTACAACCTGTCGGTGAACCATATTACGCAATTTACAATGTTGGACTTTATACCTTTGCGCCATTCAAGGTGGTTTGGAAAGAGCAATCCACCTCTTTCCAATGTTCGGTTGTTTCATCCGAAAAAGGGAGGGTGGTAGTTCCAGACCACAAACTCATGCTCGTACCATTTGAAAATGAACAAGAAGCGTATTATGTTTGTGCCTTGCTCAACTCGACTCCATCGCAATTAATAGTGCAGTCCTACACCATATCCACACAACAAAGCACTCACATTTTAGAGAATATCAAGGTTCCAAAATTTGAAAAAGCAAGCGTTTCGCATGGAGATCTTGCACGGATTTCCCGACTATGCCACGAAAAAACTACCGCGGGTATTGATGTGAGCGATCTTGAAGAACAAATTGACGAACTAGCGGCGGAGTTGTGGGGCTTAACGAAAGTAGAATTGGTTGAAATCAAGGAAAGCCTGGAGGAGATGAAATGAGAGAGTTCACCGAAACGCTCCGTTCCATCATGTCGGTGGTTGCCCACCAGTTGGAACTAATGCCTGCCAGCGAAGGCGCGATGGAAGAAATGACTTTTTCCGACGAAGACGAGAGAGACGACACAAGATTTGCACAAGATAATCTTGAAGTCGATTCAATGCTTGAAATTCCACGCCCCAATTGGAAATATCGTGAAGTACGTTTCATCCATCGTAAGGAAAATCATTTCTTCCGTTATTTTCTGGACGGCTCATATCGTCATTATTTCCTTGCGACAGGCTTGGAACATGACCGTTCGACCCCAATCTTTCTTTCGCAAATTGCGCTTGCCATTATCAATCGCGATGACAACGGCAAAATTCACACAGTCAGGCGTGAACACCAATGGTTTCTTCTGCTTGCCAAAGCGCGAATATCTGAAAATGCGTGGCAGTCAATTCAAAATGCCACCAAAAACACGCCATACAATATCAAGGTTGGCGATCTGGCAGAAATGGACGCATACAGCGGAGATTTTGGGCAGGCGCAGGATTTACGCGAACGCGGGCGAAGCAAAACACGCCACTTGATGAGTACAATGGAATTTGAAATCGCTGGACAGTTTATGCCCACCATTGCCGAAGGCTGGATGATAAAAGACGGTCTTGTCTCATTTGGTAAATTTGGCGGCGGTATGCAAAGCGAGCGTGTAATTGGGGTTGCAAAAAACTTTAACAGTATTCAAAAATTCTATGTTCAAGGCAAGGCGCGTGAAAAAGAAAGCGTGGCTTCCCTGATTGGCAATCTGCCACCCCATCATCGCACCCCTGCTTTTGAAGGCTTTGGAAGCAAAACCGCCTTTTGGTATTTACGTTTACGCAGTTCAGAACAATTGCAGTATCCATTATTCGGCGTCATCAAAGTTGAAATTCCCGTTCTAACCGAACAGCCAATCACAACTGAACTACTGGATGAAATCTCAGGCGCATTACTCGCAGAGCAATTTGTCACGCCTTATGGTTCGGATGATCGTTGGCATTCTCACCTGTACCCGATTTATCAGGCAGAACACGCCTCCAAACAACAATTTGTTTCAACCCAAATCTTGCAAGGCATTATCAAAAATGCACTAAGGAGTAGTTAGCCATGACTGAAAACAACATCATTGGAAGAACGTCCGCAACTGACCGCGAACCCAACACCTCAGATAAATTCAATTTCTGGATTACTGCGGATGTCATCGTCAACCCGTTTGACATCGTTCAATCCGACCATTTGAACGGTAGCAAAACCTACGGCTTGGTGGCAACCCTTGAACATCGCACCGACGCCGCGAGTCACTTGGCAAACTATGTTTCCAACAACTTTGGCTCGGTTGCTGAAGAACCCAACACCCCGCGCGTTGGCGCAACTTTAGCCCGCGCCAATGTGATGATGAACGATGGCGGCGGCACAAACGCAGACGGAACACCCAAAGACGGAATTTACATGCCTGTTGAGAATGAACAAGCAGTACGCTTTGCAGAAGAAGCAGGTATTCACGCCGCACTTGGCATTGACACGATGAAACCAGAAAATCAAATTCCCGCAGGCTTAATCAAAATGAGCAATCAGGTTGAAGCGGTAGTTTATCTTGATAAGTCTTACGTCATTGGACCCGAATCAGCGCATGTCAATATTTCTGGCATTAGCGGTTTGGCAACTAAAACAAGTTATGCAATGTTTTTACTACAATCCATTTTGCAAAAGGCCGCCGCAGACGATATTGCTGTGATTATTATGAACGTCAAACACGGCGACTTGTTAAAAATTGACGAAGAGCCTGCCCAACTGGATGAACAACAAAAATCCCTGTGGGTTAAATTAGGTCTTGAACCGCGCCCATTTCAGAATGTTCATTATCTTTTACCGCGTGCAAAAAACGGAGAGCCTAACAGCCATTATCGCCCGCGCCAATCAAAAATTTACGCTTACGAATTGAATGACTGCGTTGATAAACTTGACCTGCTTTTTTCCAGCGTCCCTGACCCGACCGAAACCATTGATTCGTTGGTAGGCGAAATTGCCAATGGTTTGATGAACAAAACAGCAAAGTCCCAATTTGCCAGGGTGCAGGATTGGAACAGTTTGCTCAATGATGAACCTCTTTCCAGAGAAGGCAAATCACAGAGTATCGGCGATATAAAAGCCAGTTCAGTCGGCAAGTTCCGCCGTCACTTGCGCCGCATGGTTCAAACCCGCACAACGGGCGTATTCACCAATCAAAGAAATCACAACGAACAAGACCTTGCGCATGAAATTCGCAATATCGAAGGCGGGCATACTTACGTGGTGGATATTGCCAAATTACAGGATCACGAACAAGCCTTTGTCTTTGGCGATATTATCCGCACCGTATATGAAATGTTTGCCGAGTCGGACGAGACGCTCAACCTGCCCAAAAAGGTCTTGATTTTTGTGGATGAGTTAAACAAATATGCGCCCGCTGGCGTGAAAGATTCGCCGCTGATTGAACAAATACTCGATATTTCAGAACGTGGGCGTTCACTCGGCGTAATCCTGATTTCCGCGCAACAATTCATGAGCGCAGTTCATCCCCGCGTCACAGGCAATGCCGCCACCAAAATTCTTGGGCGCAGCACCTCCAGCGAAATCATGCAACCTGATTACCGTTTTCTCGACCAGGACTTAAAGTTATCTACAACTCGCTTATCCAAAGGCGAATTGCTGATTCAACATGCGGTATATCGCCAGCCAGTGAAGATTATCTTTCCCAAGCCAGCATACAAGCAGGATTAGCAATTGTCAAACTTGCGGATTAGAATAGTTCGTTCGGCCAATTAAAGCATTTGCCCCGCTAAATTGAGTTTATACTACGCCCAAGCAGTGTCCCGTTTTGACGGCAAGTCCAAGTCCCGCCCCACTGCAACTCTACCCATAGGGTGCTTCGCGAACGCAAACCGTTGGGCGCCCATTTACTAAAAGGATCTCACTATGCCTATGAATCTATCGCTTTCAGAGAAACTTACTTTTGTGACAACACGGATTGAGTGTGAGGTCAGCCCGGAGAACACAGCAATAGGCACAGGTTTTTTCTTTAGTTTCTCGATCAGCGAAGATATGACTTTTCCAGTAGTGGTCACAAATCGTCATGTCATAAAAGATGCGAGACGAGGAATGTTCCAGCTTACAAGAGCAAACAACGATGGCGATCCGATAATAGGTAGTTTTGAAAATATTGTCCTTGATGGCTTTGAGCAACTCTGGCTTCCGCATCCAGATTCTGCTGTCGATCTTTGTGTTATGCCTCTAGGTCCATTATTACACAACGCCCAAGCGCAAGGTCTACATTTCTTTCATAAAAGCCTCGATGAGTATCTTATACCCAACGCGCAGACTATGGCAGAACTTACGGCACTTGAGGAAATACTCATGATTGGCTACCCAGTCGGTCTTTGGGATTCTGCGAACAATATGCCGATTTTCAGAAAAGGAATTACCGCCACGCATCCAAATCTCAATTACGAAGGAAGAGAAGAATTCCTGATAGATGCCGCATGTTTTCCAGGTTCGAGTGGTTCTCCTGTCCTGCTCTATAATCTTGGAGCTTACACAAATCGACAAGGTGCTACTATTGTGGGAACAAGAACACAACTACTTGGGATTCTTTACGCAGGCCCACAATATACCGTTGAAGGTAAAATGGAAATTGTTCCAGTGCCAACAGAGATGAAGCCAACTCCCATGTCTCGAATTCCAATTAATCTGGGCAACGTCATTAAGGCAAAAAAACTGCTTGACTTCAAACCTTTACTCACCAAATTGGCGGGCGGTTAACTACGTCGTGCAGTGGACGCCTGGGAGTCTGTGCGGTTTACAAGCATTTTCTGGCTTTGAGTTTTTCCTGCTCCCAGGCAGAGTCCACGCCCGCGCACAAACCGCTACATGAGGATTGACATGCGACGAGCAAGCGAGTTAATGGAAGGAGGAACGCCTATGCAGTAAAAGACCTGAATTGCTCCTACCCTGCTTGTTATCAACCATCGGTGCGACTCGTCTGGAATCGCACGCTATTAACGCAAAGGAGAATAACCTATGCTAACCGAAGAAAACAAAGTCATCGCTCGTCGCCTGCGGCAAACGACACGCGCCGTGAAAGCGAACCCACTGTCTCTGTTGCTTATCCTTGTCTTACTGAGTTCCTATATTTTCGGCGCGAGTTCCGCCAAAGCCTCACCTCTATTCGGAAATGGCAAGCATCCAATCAGTTGGAAGCCAGATCGACTCGAACTTGAGGTGATGCAAGGCGTCGCTCAGACGCTTATGGTTGAGATGACATCAGCCGTCGCGGTGAGCAGCCCAACGATATTTGTGACACCATCGCTCACCGATGTTTTGTCTGTTTACACGGAAGGACTCGAGTCAATTCCCGTCGGACAGACGGTTCGCCTCCCCATAACGGTCCAGATTCCGCTGGATGCGCATGCCGGGACTTATGCAGGCACAATACACATCCAGAATGGGAACAAGACGCTGTCGGACCCGCTTCAGGTGAAAATACGGGTGATCGAACCAACTAGCGACAGCATCCCTGTAGGCCCGGCCCTGCCATCCTCCGATCGGATTGGGACGAGCATCTTTGAAACACAATACATCATCGATGAGCTGGTCGTGGGACTGGCCATGGATACGCCTGATCCGGCACAGAAGATCGTCGAGATCGCCACGAGCACGAACGGGCTGATCATCGGTTCGGTGCCCAAGGTGCTTCTCTATCAACTGCGCTATCCACAAGCGACCAGCTTCGAAGCGCTCCAGGCCATCCAGAGTCAGCTCCGGACAGACCCGGCGGTCGAAGTGGCGGCAATCTCGCACGTGATGCAGCCTTTCGTGACGTATCCGGACGATACGGAATACACCGATCCGTGGGATGAAGCTCACCCCGCCGGGGATAACTGGCATCTGGAAACGATCAAGGCTCCCTCCGCGTGGGATATCCAAACGGGAAGCTCGGATGTGACCATTGCCATTCTCGACTGGGATTTTGATAATCTCCACTCCGATCTCAGCGGCAATATTGCCAAAGTCACTGGGACGGCGACCCCTCATAATGGGCATGGAACGCACGTCTCCGGGCTTGCCTGTGCGGAGGGCAATAATAACAATGGTGTGACCGGAGTCGCGTGGGACTGCACGATAAATGCCTATGATCTGGGCGGCCCATTGTTCTGGCCCACGCTTGTTGATAACATGGTCAAGGCGGTTGATGATGGCGCCCGGATCGCGAATATGAGCCTGGGCATCACGATGAAAGGCGGACTATTCACGACAGAAGAGCATCGCCTGCAACAGGTTGCAGACGCGAACAACATCGTGAAGCGCGGCATGCTCTATGCGCAACAACAGGGCAAAGATGTCTTATGGGTCATCGCGGCAGGGAACGACAATGAAGATACGAAATTCACAACGCCTGCCAGCCTGTCTGAGCAGTTCCCACTGAATGTCATCACCGTGGGTGCCAGCAACCAGGCCAATGAGTTGTCGAATTTCTCCAACCATGGCCCGCTGGTCACGGTCGCTGCGCCGGGCGGCCAATCAAACTGGTTTTTCCCAACGGAGCAGCTCTTCAGTACACTGCCCCGTTCTTACTGGCCTTTCTTCGGGTATAGCGATCAATACGGTTGGATGGCAGGCACATCGATGGCTGCGCCTCAGGTGACGGGGCTGGCTACCCTGGTACTGTCCGAGCATCCTGATTTCACCTCATCGGAGATCAAAGAGTGCATCGTCTCCGGCGCAATCGCCGGCGGATTGCAGATACCCGGCGAAGAGTTCTATATCATCAATGCTGAAAAAGCGGTTGCGTGCGAGGATACCATCGACCTCCCGGATGAAGTCGACATCGTCTTTGCGCTGGACCTGACAGGCAGCATGGGTCAGGAGTTGGCCCGGGTTAAGGCTGAGGTCGCCGAGATCATGCAATCCCTTGAAGCGCTCGCCCCGGGCACGGACTTCCACTTTGCGGTCGTCAGTTATGAAGATTACGCCGGGGCTTTTGACTCGCGGACCTGTGGGAGCAGGTATCGAAGCACTTATGGCGCGAGCGGCGATGAATCCTTCCGCATCGACCAGCCTATGACCGATGACATTGATGCGGTGGGCGGGGTCGTTAACGGGCTGACTTTGGGAAGCGGCTCGGATGGTCCGGAATCGTACGCGCGTGTCTTCTGGGAAATCGGGCAGGTGGACACCGGCGCCACCTTGGGATTCCGGGCAGATGCTTTGAAACTCGTCGTCAACTTCGGCGACAACATTCCTCACGATACAAATCTCAATGAAGGCTTTGAGCCGCCCCTGACGCCGCCATTTGGACAGGCGGATTTTGGCATTGATCCAGGTCGCGACAACGACATCGATTGCTCCTCCGTCGAGGGTGACCCCAATAATGGCGACATCGACTTCCAGGCGGATGCCTTGCAAGCGCTGATCGATCAGGATATCCGCCTGTTGTACATTGACAGCTCGGAAGATACGTCGTTCATCCAGGCATGGCAGTTCTGGGCCAGCCAGACCGGCGGCGCTTCCGCGGCGATCGCACGCGATGGCACTGTCCCTGGCGATCTCGACCTTGCCGGGTTGATCGCGGATCTACTACGTTTGATCGAGTGACCCGTGGTTCCATCAGGGCGGAAGGCGAAGAACAGCTTCCGCCCTGACTCATCTTGAAGGGAGTCCACATGGTGAAACGCTTTATGGCTCGATGGTCAGTAGCTAATACACTGGGCTGGGGAGTAGGCCTGTCGCTGGGGCTGATCCTTATGAATGACAACCGGTTGTGGGCCTGGGATCCGACTGCCGCCGTCGGGCTGGGTCTGGCGCTTCTCGCCGGGGGCGTTGCCACCGGGCTGGTGGTGGGTACGGCGCAGTGGATCGGATGGCACAATCCAGCCATCCGCCTGGCAAGCTGGTTGGCATCCAGCGCGGCGGGCGGAGTTCTAGTGTACTTTGTGACACAGTTTACCTTTCCGCTCCTGCGGACTGTCGATTTTGACATGGGCTTTACTATCCCCGTCCTGGGCGTGCAGCAACCTGACTTCTCGCTCGGGAATGTACTGGGCGGCCCACTCACGGGCCTTGTGGTGGGCCTGCTGATGGGGCTGGCTCAATCGACAAGCCTAAGTAAGCAAATGTCGTCACTGCGCTGGATCGGGATCAACACCCTGGCTGCCGCTCTGGGCTTTCTCGTTGGTAGTCTTGTGAGCTGGATGATGATACCCAACCTGTTCATCTGCGCCAGCATCACCGGACTGGTTTATGGCATCGTGAGCGGGATGCTGCTGTCAGGCCGGACACCTGCACAATGAGTCCTTAGCAGGCACGATGGTAGCGCAGGTGACGCAAACCGTTGGGCAAGGGAAGAGTTAGAAGATAAAGAACAACGCAATAACAATCTTGCCTAAGATGACGCGCACTCGCTTCCCTTTTTCAAGTTGTGAAGCTATAGCTCGCAAGTGAGTCTTGCCAGCCAAAGTCAACATCTCCGCGATGGCGGGAAGCGAGAGCGCCCTTTAGGTCAAGTCAGTTTGCCCGCCATGTTCGTGAGTTGCTGAAAAAGAGTCATCGCGCAAAAGCAGCCCAGGTGTAGTCGGTGGGGTGGTCTCCCACCCCACCGCTACTTCAGAACCGTGCATGAGACTTTCGACCTCACACGGCTCCTGAGTATACGGGCTGTTGTCACCAGCACCACGACGAATAAACCATCGTGGCTTGCCTTCTGTTCAGGTTGGATGGCAGAGTTTTGGTTATGCTCTGCGGTTTTCAGTACGTCAAAGACGCCTGCCATAAAACCCTCATCCTTCCATTGCCGAAGACTTCCCGTATACCCGACCCACGTCAGCATATCCATCGGCTTTCCCGAAGGC
>Ga0210051_1004595_pt1 | contig 13436 bp, 10 predicted proteins | sample CryGey092014_all_FD_185464 | JGI IMG/M metagenome (GOLD analysis project Ga0210051, IMG submission 185464) | Groundwater microbial communities from aquifer - Crystal Geyser CG23_combo_of_CG06-09_8/20/14_all (SPAdes) (version 2) | ecosystem: Environmental > Aquatic > Deep subsurface > Groundwater...
TTACGGGGATGGTATTTTTAATATTTGTTGGCGTGATTGCGAGCCTGGGTTTTTTGCTTTTTCCGCTCCTTCTCTTAATAGCCTTTATTTTACGCCTTGTGTTAAGCATTGCCATTCTAGTATTTTTCATATGGTTAGCGGGTAAACTTATCCTTTTTCTCAGTAAAAAATAATGCGCAGAATAATCTCTATAATAATTTTTTGCATATTTTTAGTTTCGTGTTTTCCTGCGGCCGCAGAGGCGGAGAAAGGTTCTGTTAATTTTACTAAAAATGACAGGGTGCTGATCCTAGCCCCGCATCCTGACGATGAGACTATAGGCGCGTGCGGAGCCATACAGAACGCCTTGAAAAAAAATGCAAAATTAAAGGTCGTCTGTTATACAAACGGCGACAGTAATGAGCTGGCATTTATTGTGTATGAAAAAAGAATCACCTTCAGAAAAGGCGAATTCCTGCACATGGGAGAAGTAAGGAGAAAAGAAACTGTGCGGGCTATGGTTTCTTTGGGATTGAAACAGACAGACCTGATATTTTTAGGCTACCCTGATTTTGGCACGCCGGAGATATTTACTAAATACTGGGGGAAAGTGGCCTCATACAAGGGCTTATTTACAAGGGTATCCAAAGTTTCTTATCCCGAAGCCATGTCTCCCGGTGCTCCTTACGTAGGAGAAAGCGTTCTTAAGGACATAGAAAAAATAATATTAGATTTTAAACCGACAAAGATATTTGTTTCTCATCCTGCAGATGTAAACAGGGACCACAGGTCATTATATCTATTTTTACAAGTTGCCTTGTGGAATTTAGAAGGGAAGATTAACTCTCCTCAGGTTTTGCCTTATATTATACATGTCGCGCACTGGCCTCTTCCGCGGGGTTATCATCCTGAAATAGCACTGGAACCGCCCGATTCACTAGCTGATAACGGGATAGCGTGGCATAGTTTGAAATTAACAGAAGAAGAGATAAAGATAAAGCGGGATACCACAGCTTTTTATAAGAGCCAGAATGCATCCAATCCAAAATATCTATTTACATTCAGCCGCAGTAATGAGCTTTTCGGGGATTTTCCAACGCTCAGATTAGATCCGGGGGATTCTGGAGAAATCAAATGGCAGGATCTAAAGGTTTATCATAGTCTTGAAACAGATCCTGAATACAAAAAAGATGGGGAAAACAACATAGTGCCTGATATTGCCTATGCGGTTAGTGGCGGCAGACTGCTCGCGAGGTTTCATTTAAAGAAAAAGATAAATAAGAATTTAGGCGTGTCTATTTTTCTTATAGGGTATAATCGTAAAACAGATTTCAACAAAATGCCTAAATTATATATCAAGGCAGACAGCCTGGGATTGCACGTCAGGGATAAAAAACAGCCTTTGCAGGTTAAAAATATTGAAATTGAAACGCAGGATAATGAATTGACCCTGAAGGTTCCTTTGGGCCGGCTCGGTAATCCAGACCGTATTTTATCCTGCGCCAGGACTCATCCGGACAGCCTGCCTTTGGATGAAACAGCTTGGCGCGTAATATATTTACAGCAATAACCTCAATTCTAATTTTTATTTTTAGTTTCTTTTATTCATAATCTGTGATAAAATTTTAACCTATGGCATACTTACCTTTTGCGCGTAAATGGCGGCCCCAGGATTTTGACGAGATAGTAGGCCAGGAGCATATTACCACTACCCTTAAGAATGCTATTTCAATGGCGAGGCTCCACCACGCCTATTTATTTGCAGGGCCCAGGGGCATAGGCAAGACATCTACTGCCAGGATATTTTCCAAGGCACTGAACTGTGAAAAGGGGCCTTCTATAAAACCATGCAACGTGTGCAGCTCCTGCGAAGAGATAACGTCAGGTTCCAGCATGGACGTGATAGAGATAGACGGCGCTTCAAACCGCGGCATAGACGAGATCAGGAATCTTAGAGAGACTGTAAAATTTTCCCCTTCAAAAGGCCATTTCAAGATATACATCATAGATGAGGTGCATATGCTTACGACAGAGGCTTTTAACGCTCTCTTAAAAACCTTAGAAGAGCCGCCGCCGCACGTAAAATTCATATTTGCCACTACAGAACCGCATAAAGTTTTACCTACTGTACTTTCCAGGTGTCAGAGGTTTGATTTCAGGCGCATACAGATGAAGGACATCATGGCGAAGCTTCGCGAGATCAGTAAAGTTGAACACCTGAATATAGACGAGGACGCGTTTTTATATATCGCAAAGGCATCTGACGGAAGCATGCGCGACGCGGAAGGCATCCTTGATCAGATAGCGTCTTTCAGCAAAGGCAAAATTCATCTAAAGGATGTGATAGAATCGCTTGGCATGATAGACCAGGAGACGCTCTTTAAAAGCGCGGAACTTATTATTAATAAGGATGTAAAATCAGGCATTCACCTGGTGGATGAGATATTGAATTCAGGCAAGGACGCGAAGCAATTTCTTATGGAACTTCTGGAACATTTTAGAAATATAATGATAGTCAAATCTGGAATAGTGTCTGATGAAATAATAAGCCTTCCAAAAGATTCTATAGACAGGATTAAAAAGCAGGCGGATTCGTTTACGCAGGGAGATATATTTTATATCATAAGCGTCATCTCCAGCGGCCTTAAGATGATAAGACAGCTTCTTCCCGAAAGAATAGTTTTTGAGCTTTCAATGATAAAGCTTGCTTCCAGGGAATCCATTGCTTCAATAGAGGAAATACTTTCTAAATTACAGGATGCAGGGCCTGTCGTTAGCGAGGCGCCCAAACCGCAGCCGGCTGCAGCGCCCCAGGAAAAATCTTTTTTAAAGAAAATCTTTCCTGCCTCTGAAAACATCAAAAAGCCGGAAAGGCCTAACCCTGCGCCTGGCCAGGATAGCGTCGCTCAGGAATCAATAGATATGACCAGAGTTAAAAATGCCTGGCCCATACTTGTGAAAGCCATGGCGGTTAAAAAGATGTCCATCTCTTCTTACCTCGCGGAAGGAGAGCCTGATTCTGTAAACGGCAATACAATAATAATAGGATTTCCGAAGGAATTGAATTTTCACAGGGAAGTGCTTGAAGAAAAACACAGTAAAGACGCCATAGAGCAGGTGCTCTCGCAGATAATGGACATGCCTGTAAAGATGAGTTTTGTTGCGACCGATAAAAAACAAAAAGAACCTGTGCCTGGCGCTAATGTTATTAAGGAAGAATTAAAGGCTAAAGAGCCTGTGATTGGTTCCGCGCTGAATATATTCGGCGGCAGAATTTTTAAGTCAACCAAGAATAACTGATATGAGCGCTTATACAAAATCCATGCAGGAATTAATAGATTGTTTTAAGAAAATGCCGGGCATAGGCGCAAAGACTGCCGAAAGGATGGCTTTTTATGTGCTCAAGGCGCCCGGCGATGAAATGGTAAAATTTTCTTCCGTGATACGCAGGGTAAAAGAAGACATGAGGTTTTGTGAGAAATGCGGGAATCTCAGCGAGAAGGAAATCTGTTCTATCTGCAGTGATCCCAGAAGGGATAAAACCACGGTTTGCGTTGTGGAAGAGCCGACAGATTTGATACTTATAGAAAAATCAGGCAGGTACAAAGGCGTGTATCATGTACTTTTCGGAGTTATAGCTCCTCTGGATGGCATCGGGCCTGAAGAATTAAGGATAAAAGAGCTTTTAAGCCGCATCAAAGAGGATAAGGTAAAGGAAGTAATACTTGCCACTGATTCAAACGCGGAAGGCGAGACCACTGCATTGTATCTTTCAGAGTGCATCAAGCCCTTAAAGATCAAAATAAGCCGCATTGCGTATGGCATTCCTGTGGGCGGGAACCTGGAGTATATAGACCAGGCCACCCTGATAAGGGCTCTTGAGGGAAGGCTTCCTGTATCTAATCGAACTTGACAAATATATAGCAGGGTTATACAATAAAAAGACGTTTTTTAAAATAATGCCCTCTCCCATTTATGGGAGAGGGTTAGGGTGAGGGTAATTATGTCAATGGTAGAAGTTGCATGGCACGGAAGAGGCGGCCAGGGGGCAAAAACAGCGTCTCAGTTTTTAGGAGAAGCGGCCCTTGATATAGGTAAATACATACAGGCGTTCCCTGAGTATGGGCCTGAAAGGGCGGGAGCTCCTATGAAGGCATATACCCGCATAAGCGACGAACCTATATATGTCCATAGTTCTGTCAAAAACCCAGATGTGGTTATTGTCATAGACCCCACGCTTTTGGGTGTGGTGGATGTTATAGAAGGCCTGAAAGATGACGGTGTGCTTCTTGTAAATACGGAAAAATCCCCGGATGATATACGCAAAAAAGTCGGCCTTAAAAAAGGAAAAGTAGGCGCAGTGGACGCCACGAAGATTGCCCTGGAGACATTGAAGATCCCCATGCCCAATATGCCCATGTTGGGCGCTTTTTTAAAGGTAAATAACATTGTTACCATAGATAAGGTGAGCGATATAGTAAAGGCAAAGTTTGTTAAAAAGTTAGGCGAGGAAAAGACAAAGGCAAATATAGAAAGTATAAAAAGGGCGTATAACGAATTGAAAATAGGGTAGTTCTCGACTTGTCCGCCTTCGGCGAGACTCACTCGAACAATAATATTCTTCGAGCGGTCACGAAAACTTAATAAGTGAGCAGAGTCGAGAAGATAATAAAATTATGGCTGAGAAGAAAAAATCCTGGAAAGAAATACCAATAGGCGGTTTGATACTTGAAGCAGGCAACGCCAAAGAATATAAAACAGGCGGATGGCGCACGTTCAGGCCTGAAAAAAACGATAAGAAATGCATCAATTGCCTTTTCTGCTGGATGTATTGCCCGGATTCCTCCATAAAGGTAGAAGACGGCAAAATGGCAGGTTTTGACTATGAGCACTGCAAGGGCTGCGGCATATGTGCGTCAGTCTGCCCTGTAAAATGCATTGACATGAAAAAGGAATAATTAAAAACCTCGTAGGTTGCCGAAGGCATCCTACGAGGTTGAAATGGTTGATATGGCAAATATGAAGACTAAAAAAATACCTTTAACAGGCGACCAGGCAGTGGCAACTGCGATGAAGCAGATTGATCCGGATGTCGTAGCCGTTTATCCTATTACGCCTCAGACTGAGATAGTAATGTATTTTTCAAACTATGTAGCGAACGGCCAGATTTCGACAGAGATGGTACTTGTTGAATCAGAACATAGCGCCATGAGCGCGTGCGTCGGAGCTTCAGCTGCAGGCGCCCGCACAATGACTGCTACTTCAGCGAACGGACTCGCGCTTATGTGGGAGGTTGTTTACATAGCAGCTTCTTTAAGGCTTCCAATAGTAATGCCTGTTGTAAACCGCGCACTTTCAGGCCCGATTAATATTCACTGTGACCATTCTGATACAATGGGCGCCAGGGATTCTGGCTGGATACAGATTTACTGCGAGAGCGGCCAGGAAGCATATGAAAATACAATTCTTGCCGTCAGGATAGCTGAGCATAAAAACATACTTTTACCTGTCATGGTATGCCAGGACGGGTTTATCACAAGTCACGCCGTAGAAGGCGTCCAGTTATTCGACGATAAAAAAGTAAAGGAATTTGTAGGAGAATATAAGCCGGCTCATCCTCTTCTGGATGTCAATCACCCGGTAACGTACGGTCCGCTGGATCTGCAGGATTATTATTTTGAGCATAAACGCCAGCAGTCAGAAGCAATGAAAGGTGCGCTGAAGATACTGCCCGGGCTGTTTAATGAATTTGAAAAGACATTCGGCGCCAAATATGATTTTATAGATACCTATAAGTTAGAGGACGCTGATATCGCAATAATCGCTTTGTCATCTACAGCTGGTACAGCAAGAGTGGTTGTCGACGCATTAAGGAAAGAAGGCGTAAAAGCAGGTTTATTAAGGCCCAGGGTTTTCAGGCCGTTTCCCAGAGAAAAAATTTTAGCTGCGCTTAAAAATGTAAAGGCAGTAGCTGTGCTTGACAAGGCAGAATCATTTTCAGCAGAGGGCGGGCCGCTTTACACAGAAATAAAAGCTGCGCTGTATGATTCAGACATAAGGCCTTTAGTAGCAAATTATATATACGGCTTGGGCGGAAGAGATATATTTCCTGATGATATAAAGAAAGTTTATTCTGATCTGGGCGCAGCGGTAAAAAATAAAAAGGTTTCTAACCCCATAAATTATCTGGGTTCAAGAGAATAGCATGGCAAATATAAAAGAACTTGCGAAGATACCGGAACGGCTTTCAGGCGGGCACAGGCTTTGCGCGGGATGCGGGGCTTCAATAATAGTGCGCCAGGTTTTAATGGGTACAAAGGATTATGTGGTAGCAGGCTCAGCTACAGGATGCCTGGAAGTGGCAACCACGATATATCCTTATACCGCGTGGAAGATACCTTTTATACATAATGCCTTTGAGAATGCTGCTGCTACAATGAGCGGTGTGGAGACAGCTTACAGGGCGCTTAAGAAAAAGGGCAAGATTACAGAAGAAATAAAGTTTGTAACATTTGGCGGAGACGGTGGCACCTACGACATAGGCCTGCAGTCTCTTTCTGGGGCGATAGAAAGGGGCCATAAGTTCGTTTACGTGTGCTACAACAACGAAGCTTATATGAATTGTTTGAGCACTTCTTCTATGATTATGACAGAAGCTGGCCTTAAAAAAATAACAGAGGTTAAAACAGGCGAGAAAATTTATGCATTTGACCAAAAAACGCATCAATTGGCCCTAAAGGAATGCACAGGCGTTTTTGACAACGGCGTTAAAGATGTTTATGAACTCAATACCTTGCATCATTCCATAAAAGCTACTTCTAATCATCCGTTTTTGGTTTTAAAGAGGAATGGGACAGGCAAAACCAATTGCTTCGTATGGAAAAAATTAGAAGACTTAAAAATAGGAGGCCAGGTAGTAACGCTAAAAGGTCTAAATGGGTATTCTAAGTCTGCTATGTTTAAATTTACAAAGGTTAAAAAGGGAGACTATAAGGTAAACACATTGAACGAAATTCGTATACCACAGTACTCAAACCCGGACCTTATGAAATACTTTGGGTTATATATAGGAGATGGATGGGTACGGGAAGACAAAGGAGAAGTAGGATTTGCGCTTCCCGAAGCAAAAGCAGGCAGAAAAGAACTAGTAAGAATACATGCTGAGATTTTTGGAAGCAGGATTAACACATCTGATAAGGAGTATGTTTACATAAATTCTGTAAATCTTGGACAATTCATAAAAAGCACAGGCGTTGGTATCGGCGCTAAGAACAAAACTATTCCTGGATGGGCATTTACTTTACCATTAGAACAAAAAGAAGCTCTGCTAGAAGGGCTTATGCTTTCAGATGGGTATAAGTGCGGGAATAGTTGGCGCTATGTTTCTGTAAGCGAAGATTTGCTTAAAAATTTAAGGTTATTTCTGCAAACAATGGGCAAAAGAGTAGGGAAAATCCACTGGCAAACTAAGAAAAAAGGAACAAAGTGCGTAAAGAGGCTTCTATTAAAAGATTCGAAATACGGGTATATATGTTTTAGCACTAGACAAAGGTGGAACATAAAAAAATATCCGAATCAATATAAATACCAGAATTTTCTCATAGGAAATGAATATTTTGAATTAGAAAAAGTAAGTAGTGTAAAATTAATCGGCAAAGAGCCGACTTTGGATTTAAGAGTAGAAGGAGAGCATAATTTTATTGCCGATGGGATAGTGGTTCATAATACGGGCGTGCAACGTTCAGGCGCTACTCCGAAAGGCGCGTCAACTACTACGGCTCCTCATGGAAAAGAAAGTTACGGCAAATGTCAGTTTAAAAAAGATCTTACATCAATAGTAGCGGCGCACAGGATTCCTTATGTAGCTCAGGCTTCAGTGTCCAACTGGAACGACCTGGTTACAAAGGCGGAAAAGGCGTTTAAGGCAGACGGCCCGGCATTTTTAAATGTAATCAGTACCTGCCACAGGGGATGGAGATTCCCGCAGGAAAAATCTATAGAGATATCAAAACTGGCTGTTGAAACAGGTGTATGGCCTTTGATAGAAGTGGAAAATGGCGTATGGCGTTTCACCTATAAGCCAAAAGAGAGAAAACCAGTAATCGAATGGCTTAAATCCCAGGGCCGCTTCAGCCATCTTTTCACGGAAGAAAATAAATCTATTATAGACGAGATCCAGCAGGGTGTAGATGAAAACTGGGCCCGTCTTGAAAATCTTTGCAATTCAACTTGTAAGGTAGCGTAAAGCTAATATTCTTCGAGCGAGTCCCGACACCGATAGTGTCGGGACGAGTCGAGAAGTTCATATATCTGTTCTTTTAAACTAAATACACTCCCTGGTAGCTCAATGGTAGTAGCGACTGGCTGTTAACCAGTAGGTTGCTGGTTCGAGTCCAGCCCAGGGAGCCACTTGTGTTTCATTCCCCCTATCAGTACTGATAGGGGGAATTTTTTTGTGAGGGGCTGAGGCATTTTTTCGGACTGCGGCTGGATGGGGGCAGCCACAGTCCGAAAAAAGAGAATCCTTTTCCTCAAAACCTCTTTTATAATAAAGCGTTAAGAAATTTCTTCTTTTGAATAAAGTATATTTTTTATAAAGCTTTTTACCCAGATGTTTTTATCAATTCCTTTTCTTTCAGGCAGGCCTTTTACAAAGAGGCAAAGGGTTTGCTCGAAAATTTCAGCTGAAATTTTCGAGGACTCGGACGATAGTTCGAGTCCTATGCGGCCGCCCGCTTGCGAATTATTAAGCTTAAAGATCAAACTATCAATGTAATGCTTATCTACGGAAATCCTTTCCATGTTTTCAAAGATATAATCTTCTAATCTATTAGCGCTTACCTGTCTTGTAGCGCAACTATCCCAATCTCTTTTAAATGTTTTAGTACAGCGATAGTAGTAATAGCGTTTCGTTTTGTCCTGTTTCTTTCTATTTGTATGGCAAGGCGTCATAAAAGAATCGCACTCTTTGCATCTCAAAAGGCCAGCCAGAGGAAAATCTTTATACATCCTCATAGTCCGGTTTTTCTTTTTATGTGTTTTTTGTGCTAAATTGAAGATTTCTTCCGAGATAATTGGCTGATGAATGCCTTGATAAACTTTATCTGCATATCTAATCTTTCCTGTATAAATAATATTTCTCAAAATGTAGGATATGTTACTTTTTGAAAAATTAATACCCTTGGTTTTTAAGTCATTATAGACTTTAAAAAGGGATGCAGAGGATATATAGGTTTCATAGATATTTTTTACAATTTTAGCATCTTTTTCATTTATGGTTAGTTTTTTATTTTCTGTTTTATAGCCAAACGGCACATTGCCGCCATTCCACATACCTTTATTGGCTCTCTGAAGCATTTTATCTTTTGTTCTTTCACTGGTAAGCTCTCTTTCAAACTGCGCGAATGTAAGCATAATATTCCTGAGAAGTCTGCCGGAAGGTGTAGAGGTATCAAATCTTTCAGTAACAGAGATAAAATCCACTCCATATTTATCAAATAAGTCTATAAGCTGATAAAAATCTTTAGGCGAACGTGTTAGCCGATCTATCTTATAGGAAATGACAAGATCGATTTTATTTTCTTTGATATCATTTAGTAATTCTTGCAAGGCAGGTCTGTTAATATTAGCTCCTGTGTAACCTGCGTCAGAATAAACCCTAAAAACATCCATATTTTCTTGGCTTTTAATAAAGGACATGATCTTTTCTTCCTGTGCTTCGCAGGAATTAAAACCCTCAAAGCTAAAATAAATTCCATAGTAAAGGCCCGAGATTATTCCATAGTAGTAGCAGCCCTTTTTCTTTTGGCTACCTTTTCTTTTTGTTAATAATGTGGATATGTGGATAAACTAGTTTTAACGATTGAAAAGATCACCTTTCGGTGCAAAAGTATTACCGGGAGGTGTAAAGATGATAGGAGCAGCGATGTTTACAACAATAAAAACGCTTTGGGAAAGACATAAGAATAAAACAATGGTAGCCGGATTAACAGGGCACGACTGGAAGACCGTAGATAAGATAGTAAAGCTTATAGAAAGCGGCGGCAAATACCCCGAAAGAAAGCCTCATCCAAGGATCCTGGATCCTTACAGGGAGAAAATCCTAGAATGGCTTGAAAAAGACGGGTTAAACGGCTTAAAAACATTTGAGCGATTACGCTCGGAGGGAATAAAGATAGGTTACACAACAGTCAAAACCTATCTGGCGGATATAAAAAAGCGGGATGAGATATTTATGAGAATAGAAACCCTTCCTGGCGAAGAAGCGCAGGTAGATTTTGGATATGCAGGCCTGACCCTCGACAATAACGGTAAGAAGCGAAAAACCTGGGTCTTTAATATGCGCCTATCTTGTTCGAGACTCGATTACTACCAGAAAGTCTATGATCAAAGAGTAGAAACGTTTATAGAGTGTCATATCAATGCCTTCAAGTATTTTGGCGGGGTGCCGGAATATGTAAGGATAGATAATCTAAAAGCGGCTATCCTTGAGGCAAACTTCTACGAGCCTATCTATCAGGGCCTCTATTCCAACTTCGCTAGTCACTATGGGTTTAAATCAATCCCCTGCCGCGTAAGAAAGCCTAACGACAAAGGCAAGGTAGAGTCCGGTATAAAATATGTAAAATGCAGCTTCTTTCTGGGTAGAACCTTTACAAACGGCGATGACTTGGATAACCAGCTTCGATATTGGTTAGACAATACCTGCAATCAAAGGATGCACGGAACGATTCGGAAGATTCCAAGAGAAGTATTCGAATCCGAAGAAAAATCCAAATTAAGGCCGCTTCCTGTAGAAGAGTTCAGGATGCCTCAAGTCGGAACCCGTAAGGTCTATCATGACTGCCATGTCTTTATCGACTACAGCTACTATTCTGTGCCATTTGAATATGTGGGAAAAGAGGTTGATATAGATATGACAAAAGAGCTTGTCCGGATATTCTATCAAGGTAAAGAGATATCCGTCTATCCGCGCGCTTCTGAAAGGGGCAGGTTCCAGACCAATGTCCACCACTACCCTAAGTACAAGAGATTCTCCGATACTGAGTACCAGGAGAGATATCAGGCGAAGATGGCGGATATCGGCCCATACACCGAGCAGCTCTTCTTCATGGTAATAGAAAAACATCCTCGAGACTGGTCAAGGACTGTCCAGGGGGTATTGTCGCTCGTCAAAAGTTATCCCAAAGAGATTGTTGAACTTGCCTGTAAAAGGGCTATTGCGTTCAGGGTATATCACTACCATGTTATCAGGAACATATGCCACAACGGCAGTTACAACTTACCTGTTGAATTTAACGTCGAGGAGATAAACGAATATGAATACGCTAAAGTCTAGATTAAGGGATTTTAAGTTATCAGGGATATACAATTCGCTCGAAGAGAGATTATCTTATGCCCATGAAAAATCTTTATCGCATGTTGAGCTATTGGAGCTATTATTCGAGGACGAGACAAATAACCGTATAAATAATAGTTATAAGAAACGTTATGCGAAAGCAAAACTGCCTTCGCACAAGACCCTGGAAGACTTCGACTTCTCTTTCCAGCCATCCATTGACAAAAAGATCATCAATGACTGCGCGACCTGTAACTTTATAAACGAGAAGAAGAATATCGTATTTATCGGTAATCCCGGAACAGGCAAAACTCATCTATCGATAGCCATAGGCATACGTTCTCTCATGAAAGGATTCAAGGTATGTTTTACCTCTGTTACAGAGATGCTTTATGTCCTTAATACTTCAAGAGCCGATAATAGCTACTATGAAAAGGTATCTTTTTACCTCTCGCCGGATTTATTGATTCTGGATGAACTGGGATTTAAGAAGCTGCCGGGCTATAGCGCTGACGATCTGTTCGAGATAATCTCCAAAAGATATGAAAAGGGCTCTGTTATTATCACTACAAACAAGGCTTTTGAGCAATGGGGGGATATATTTAGTGATAATATCCTTGCTTCGGCTATATTAGACCGAATTGTCCATTATTCTACGGTTATCAAGATAAATGGACCCAGTTACAGGGCTAAAAATCTTAAAAATAGGCTGTCACGAAAGTCGTTCCAGCCTATGATTACAGCGATTACATCGTCGGTAAATAATCTCCTGAATCTGCATTTTTAATCTCTGTAATCAAGGGCGGCACTTTTGTGACGCCCTATTAAAAAGGAAGGGGGTGGCAAGGCATAGTCACTATGGAAAAAAGCCGGGCTTTTGCTATGGAATTTGTCTTGACTTTGAGGGCTAATCAATGCTCGAATCAATATTAGCCAATAAGCTATAGTAAGAAGAACATTTAAGATATTGGCCACTGCTATTAATAAATTTGACAATATGAACATCTTATATCCTTTCAATGCGTATCCGCGGTAAACATTCAGGAAAGTGTTGTTGCAAAAATTCCAGAAGCTTTTCCCTGACTTCACAACGTAAGTCCCACATAGTAGAAGAATCCGCCGCGCTCATTAGCGCTCGCAATTCGACTGTTTTTTCAGTCGCATTGGTAACCTGCAGTACATTGACCTTTTTATCCAACTTTGAGTTGTTTTCCAGAATACGCGTTAATTCATTGCGGACTTCTTTCACAGGTATAGTGTAATCGGTATAGATAAGAACAGTCCCCAATAAATCCGCTGAAGTCCGTGTCCAATTCTGAAACGGCTTTTCGAGAAAATACGATATCGGGACTACCAAACGCCTTAAATCCCAGATACGTACTACCACAAAAGTGAGAGTAATTTCCTCAATCTTTCCCCACTCACCTTCGATAATGACCACATCATCCAGCCGGATTGGCTGAGCGATGGCTATCTGAATGCCGGCAATAAGATTCCCCAGTGTTTTTTGCGCGGCAAAACCTATAACTATCCCGACAACTCCTGCCGAAGCCAATATGCTCACCCCTATATGCCTGACTTCTGAAAAGCTCATCAGAATAAAAGAAACGGTTAGCAAAACTATAACTACGACTATGATGTTTGAGATCATACGCATTTGTGTATGCATGCCACGAGCGCGCATATTGTCCCGAACCTTGATATCATAATTGTTCAAAAACGCATCGCGAAAAATATAGACAATCTTTATAGCAACCCAACCAAACAAAGCAATAAGCAAGATTTGAATAAAATGGCTAATAAAGCCACTCATATTTTCCGGCAGGCGTAATAGAGGGATAACCCCCGCTATACACAAAGCCTGTATCAAAAAACGTAACGGATTTTTGAGAAGCCTAAAGTCGGCCTTAAGCCCTTTCAAGTGAAAAGTACCCAGCCGTTTAATTAAGGCTGCGGCCAAAAAATAAAGAATCCATCCGACAACAAAACTAGCCCAAGTTCCGCAGTTAACGTCAAAAATGCAGAATTTTTCAATGGCCTGAGTGTCAGTCATCGACTGTGACCGACGGCAAAAGGGGTGAAAAAGCGAATGTAGTGAAGACCACCCTCTTGAAAACCC
>Ga0210051_1004599_pt1 | contig 13429 bp, 9 predicted proteins | sample CryGey092014_all_FD_185464 | JGI IMG/M metagenome (GOLD analysis project Ga0210051, IMG submission 185464) | Groundwater microbial communities from aquifer - Crystal Geyser CG23_combo_of_CG06-09_8/20/14_all (SPAdes) (version 2) | ecosystem: Environmental > Aquatic > Deep subsurface > Groundwater ...
GTATTGACTTCTGGCCGGAATTTTCGAGGCGATTGGAAAGAATTGTTCGAGTATATTGCGTGGCGAATGGGATACTACCGGCGTCTGGCCCCATTCCGACCGGACGCTGATTACCTGAAAGAAGATTCATTACAGAAATCCCACACTCGAGGCTGAGGAGTATTCGCTGTGGCTGAAAGACGACCGGAGTTCGAAACGAGAACGATCGAATGATCGCAACAAAATAGTACTAGGTATTTTCACTAATTATCGAATTGAACTGATTCAAGGTTTTCCATGCTGGAGTGTCACCCTGAGCCACAGCCCTGAGCGCAGCGAAGGGGCATGCGAAGGGTCTCCCGCCCAACGGGCGGGGATTCTCACCTGCACCGCACCTGCGGTGCGCCGCAGGTGCGGTGCAGGTGTCACCCCTTCGGGGCTCCCTGGCTTAACCCGCCACCTGTGCCTGCGTCAGGTGCAGGCAGGGCAGGCAGAATGACAACCATGATGAGAAAATTCAAAAAAGTTTAGATCAATTCATTGTTAGCAGACCAAGAAATGGTAACGAACAGTATTCAGCAAAGATCGGTAGGATTGAAAGTTGCTTTCACGTTTCTAGCCCTTATTGTGGGAGGTGTATTAGGTTTTGCGATAAGCCAATTGGGTAAACCCTTGTATATTGTTGTCGGGGTAATTGGGGGGGCGCTCTTTATTGCCAGTATCTTTTCCGTGGAGACCGGTCTGATTGTTCTATTCTTTTTGACTTACACCCGCTTTTCGGATATCGCCGTACACTATCATGATGCCCCTTCAATAGCGAAATCATATATCTTATTATTGGGAATTGTGATCCTGATCCGCTGGGCCGTCTTCAAGGAGCGTCCAGAGGGTTGGCAGCGCGCCGCCGTTATTATCGGGATCTATGGCCTGGTTCTTGTCTCCTCGTTGCTGTACGCGTCTGATATAACTCTTGTCAGCGAGTCTTTGAAGGATATAGCAAAAGATGTCTTTATTGCTTTCATCGTTATCGTTCTACTAAATAGCGGTGCAAGGTTGCGCGGGGTTGTCTGGTCATTGCTGATTGCCGGGATTTTTATGGGCACGATCAGCGTTTACCAATATTTGACCGGCACTTTTGGAATTTACTATTGGGGATTCGCTCAAGCCAGTTATATGCAGTATGCTGGTACACAACAAGGTTATCGCATCTCTGGCCCGGTAGGCGACCCGAATTTCTATGCGATGGTTATGCTGGTTCTGGTTCCCCTGGCCCTGGAGAGGCTGCTCGATGAACGCAGCCGGCCGTTACGTTTGGCTGCTCTCTGGGCTTTGACGGTAATTGCTTTGACGGTTGTCTTTACATATTCTCGCGGCGGCTTTGTTGCACTCGCAGCCGCGATATTCGCTTGGTTCTTTCTATACCCCCTGCGAGCGAAATATTTTCCTATCTTGATCTTGGTGGGTATCGCTTTTCTTATGTTGATCCCCCAGGAATATATAGCCAGGATTTCTACGCTGAAAGAATTGATATCCGCGCCCTCGGTGGGTTTTCGCACCCAAGATTATGCGCTTCGCGGGCGCGCAAGCGAGACACTGGCCGGATTGGAGATGCTCAAGCAGAATCCAATCCTAGGCGTCGGCCTGAACAATTACACAATCCATTATCTGAGCTATGCCAAGAGCTTAGGCTTCGCTCCAAGCGCAACTGAAAGGGCAGCCCATAACCTCTACATCGAAGTCGCTGCTGAAACGGGGCTGCTTGGTCTCTCGGTATTTCTCGTATTGCTGGGGACAATGGCGAAAAACATCATAGACAGTTGGAAGAAATTAAGAGGTACGAGGAGAGATGATCTTGCGAGAATGGTAGCTGCGATTGGGGCAGGTATATTTGGGTACCTGACGGCGTCTATTTTTATCCACTCGGCATATCCCCGATATTTCTGGCTTTTGGTGGGTATTGCCTTCAGCATTCCGAATATCGTAAAAAATGAGTTGAAAGAGGATCACTGAGTTTGTTAGATTATCCTTCGCTCCAGGCAAGCAATCATGGATGATAATCGCTTACTAGTATCGGCCACGATAAAAGGGACGGCCTGGAACTATGTAACTTTCGCTTTGAGCAAAGGCGTTACGTTCATCGCTACTTTGATTTTAGCCCGTCTGCTTACTCCGAATGAGTTTGGTTTGATGGCGCTCGGATTGATTGTGATCGGTTTCTTGGATACTTTCAGGGGTATGGGGGTTGAGAATGTCATAATTTATAAACAGGAGAATATCGAACATAATTCAAACGTTGCTTTTACACTGGGACTTATCATTAATTCGACGATTTCGATTACGACTTTCTTGATAGCACCTTTTGTCGCGACATTCTTCGAAGACCCGCGCATGACTGATATTCTAAGGGCCTTATCCGTTGTTTTTGTCATTTGGGGGATCGGTAATATTCATGCCGCGCGCCTTAAGAAAGAGATGCGCTTCCGCCAAACTTTGCTTCCGGAATTGGGTAAATCTACGGCCAAGGCCATCGTTTCGATTGGGATGGCCTTGTTGGGATATGGGGTGTGGAGTTTGGTATGGGGGCAGATCGCGGCTAACGTGGTTGCAAGTTCGCTTTATTGGTTGAGTTACCGCTGGCGGCCGCATTTGGATTTGGACTTAGACACCTCCCGCGAACTGCTCGGGTACAGCTCTCAAATCGTCCTAATAGCATTCATGGGCATGATCTCGTCTAATATTGACTATATGATTGTAGGGAAACGTCTCGGCTCCGAGAATCTGGGGTATTACACCATGGCTTTTCGGGTTCCGGAATTGCTTATTCTCAGTACATGCTATATCGTAAGTAATGCTCTTTTCCCTGCGTATTCGAAAGTGCAAAACGATCAAAAAACGCTCCAGAAAGGCTTCCTTCTTTCGCTAAGTTATGTTGCTTTGTTTACTGTTCCAGTGGGGGTGGGCATAATGATCGTTACCCCGGAATTAATTAAAGTTGTCTTCGGTGACCGCTGGATTCCATCAATCCCAGTAATGCAGGCAATATCATTATACGCGGTGATTTATTCGCTTAGTTTTATTGTCGGCGAAATTTGTAACGCAACCGGCCGGCCTGATATTATGATCAAATTGGGACTCATTAATTCTGCGGTAGCAATCCCTCTTCTTTGGATGGCCGCCGGTTATGGCATCCACATGGTAGCTCTGGCTCAAATTGTAGCCATCTCGTTTTTTACGATAATGAGTATGCTGGTTATCAAGCGCATCATTTCGCTCCGTTTTGTTGATATCATATCAGCGTTACAACCAGCCGCGAGCGGAACTCTTATCATGGCAATTGGTGTGTATTTTCTTCATATCTGGCTGAGAGGTCTCGATCCCCTTTACCAATTGGTAATCCTGCCTGTTGTCGGTTGTGCAATCTATGCCGCCGCGATCTGGATCACAAATCGAGATGTTGCACAACAAGGTATTTACTTGCTGCACGAAACCTTTAGGAAGAGGCGAATACAGGAGGATGAGAAATGAACGTTGAAGAGTTATGTTAGAAATAGGTGTGATTGATTGGGAAGGTTTCACCCATCCCGATTTACTGTTCCTTAATATTTTCTTATTCGTGACTGCCGATACTTTATTCTATCCATGGTATGGTTGGAAAAGTTGCTCCACTGAAAAAGCGCTTGTTCTAGGCTTTATCGAAGAAATTAGGTTATCAACGAATATCAAGGAGACTCTCGAGCTTTTCTTCCTGAAAAATAATGTTCCACCTCGAGCGATGTATTTAATATTCAATCTATTCCTGATAGAAATGTTATTGTCCTTTGCGATTACAAATGATCCCCGCTATCCGCCCCAGTATTCCAAACGGTATAATATATTCCAAACCCTGATCCAAAGCAAATCGCCATTCCTTGCCAGGTAAGAGTTGGGTGTGGGGGCAAACCCCCACCTTCCCTTGGATTATTGCAAAGATACATTAGCATGTCATTACGCACTGTTCAGATAATTGATAATCTAACCATCGGAGGCGCCCAAAAACTCCTGATAACCCTGGCCGGTCAGGCTCAGGCGTACTCGCTAGATGTTACGATTGTGTCATTATCCTCGAATAATGACCGGATGATCCTGGATGAATTGTCCAGGCTGGGAACGAAGGTCATTATCTTCCCGGCTAAGCATTTGCTTGACCTGCGGCGTATTTTCCGCCTGGCGCGCTTTCTATCTGGTCCGAAATTTGATCTGGTTCACTGTCATTTGACCTATGCCAATATCATCGGTACGCTTTGTGGCCGGCTGGCTGGTCTTCAAGTCGTAACAACCTTGCACTCGACAGGTGATGTTCTCCCGGTCTTCCACCCTCTCATCGAAGCCATGGAAAGTTGGGTAGCGCGTTTATTGGCCAAACGTGTTATAGCAGTAGGATACACAGTTGCTGATAAGTATCAAGCGCGCCTCAGAAGATCTATAGACGTGATCCCAAATGCCGTTTCAATGGCAGAGAAAATTACTAAGGAGGATCGTCTTGCCATTAGAAGAGAATTAGTGGGTGAAATACCAGGCCCAATCATTATATCCGTTGGGAGGTTTGCCCCTCCGAAAGGTTTTGAGGATTTAATTCTTGCCGTTTCGATTTTATCTTCGTCCTACCCAAATCTAAAATTAATCCTGGTCGGCGATGGGCCGCTATTCGAAAAAATCCGCAATTTAATAGCTGAATTAAACCTGAAGGATCGTGTTATCTTATTAGGCGCACGCGGCGATGTGCCGCGCCTGCTTGCGGCCAGCGATCTTTACGTCTGTTCATCGCATTGGGAAGGGTCGCCGCTGGTGATTTTGGAAGCGATGATGGCCGGTTTGCCGATCGTTGCGACCGGCGTTGGTGATATCCCACGTATGGTTATGCCGGACATTGGGCTTGTGGTGCCACCTCATCAACCTCATTTACTGGCTGAAGCTGTGGGAAAACTTCTCAACGAGCCAGCGAAATTAAAACAAATGGGCGCCGCCGCACAAACTATAGCTATTAGGAATTATTCGCCTCGAGTATGGATGGAGGGAGTGTTGAACCTTTATACGCAAGCACTCCCATTGAAATCCGGATAAATATAGCGAGAGAATGAAGCATTGAAAACCTCTATTCGGGTTGTCATGTTGATTCATGGATACTACCCGCGCGTCGGGGGAGCTGAACTCAAACTGGCGGCTGTTGCACCTCTGCTCCAAGCACGGGGCGTGGAAACGCATATCGTGACGCGCCGTTTGCCTGGAACAAAACCGTCCGAGATAATTGATGGCATCCTTGTTTACCGGCTACCGGTTCCAGGGCCGAAGCCCCTTGCCTCGTTGACCTTCACGCTGACAGCCTTACCGTTGATCAAACGGCTGAATCCCGACATAATTCATGCACACGAACTTATCTCTCCGGCGACGACAGCAATCCTTGCAAAGATGCTTTTTGGTAGACCTGTTGTGGCCAGCCTGCAAGGAAGTGGATTAACCAGCGATGTGAGGGTACTGAAGCGCAAGTTTTTAGGCGAAGCCCGGTTCAAGATCCTTCGCCGAGAAATTGATATGTTCATCGTAAAATCCCGTGAGAGTGATAATGAGCTTGCAGCGGAACGAATACCCAATTACAAGCGAAGTTTAATTCCAAACGGGGTTGATATCGAACGGTTTATTCCGCTGGCGGCATCCAGAAAATCGGCCTTGCGCTCTCGCTTGGGGCTTCCTGTAGATGCCCAGATCGTCATTTTTGTTGGACGTTTGGTTCCCGTGAAAAGGGTTGAGCACCTGATCGGTATTTGGAATTCCATACGCGATACTTTCCCTCAAGCTTTATTGCTCATTTTAGGCAGCGGGTCAGAGGAAGGTGTATTGAAACAAAAGGCAAATGATAGTATTCTTTTCATAGGTGACAAGCTAGATGTGGTACCATACTTACAAGCTTCCGATTTGTTTGTATTACCCTCGATAGCTGAAGGATTATCGAATGCCTTGCTAGAAGCCCTGGCATGTGGCTTGCCGGTAATTGCATCTTCTGTAGGTGGTACTCCAGATGTAATCAGCCATAAAGAGACTGGTTGGCTGGTACCCCCTGATGACCCGGCCGTGCTAAGCGAGGCGATTATCACACTGCTCGGTGACGAGAAGCTGCAATACAAACTTCGCAGGCAGGCGCGTATTCAAGTTGTCAATAATTATTCTTTGGCGAAGATGGCAGACCGGCTTGTTGACCTCTACCGCCAGGTTCTCGAAGGGGGGCTATCGCAGATATGATCGGGATCCTATTCTGGCTGTGCGTGGTGGGCATTTTCTACGTTTACGCGGGTTATCCGTTGATATTGATTTTGCTTGCCAGTTTGCGCCCACGCCCAAACGCCTACGAGCCGTATCTTCCGAGGGTGACGCTGCTCATTACGGCCTATAACGAGCAGGAGGTCATTGCAGCCAAGCTGGAGAACAGCCTGGCGTTGGATTACCCACCCGAACGTCTCCAAATCCTCGTGGCTGCGGATGGCTGCAACGACCGGACTGTGGAGATCGTCAGATCGTTTGCGCCCCGTCGCGTCGAGCTGAGTTACGATCCGGCCAGGCGCGGCAAGATGGCGGCCATCAATCGGGCGATGCCTCTCGTCCGCCACGAAATCCTCGTGTTTTCAGATGCCAACAACTTTTATGAAGCGTCAACCCTGTGGGAACTGGTAAAACCTTTTTCCGACCCAGTGGTTGGAGCGGTAGCCGGCAGTAAGCGTATCGTCAAAGAGGACAGCGTTTTGGGCGAGGCCGACAGCCTCTACTGGAGATACGAATCTTTTATCAAGAAGCAGGAGACGCGCCTGGGTTCCTGCACCGGCGTCTCCGGCGAGGTGTTCGCCATCCGGCGGGGCTTGTTCGAATCTCCTCCCGATACGGTCATCAACGACGACTTTTTCCTGGCGTTGAGCATTATCCGAAAAGGTTTTCGGCTCATCTACGCCCCTGGAGCCTGCTCGCGGGAGACTGTATCGTTGGACGAACGGGACGAGATCGTCCGCCGGACGCGGATCATCGCTGGCCGCTACCAGATTATGGGGATGTCCATCGGCAGATTGCCCTATCGGCAGCCATTGATTGTATGGCAAATCTTTTCCCACAAGTTCCTGCGGCCGCTCGTGCCGTTCGCAATGATCGGGGCGTTGCTTGCCAGTTTCATCTCCATAATATGGGTACATCCGTTGGGATCGTATCCGTTGCTCTATTTGTCGCCGCCTTATCATTGGCTGGTTTTCATTCTTCAACTCCTTTTTTACCTCTTGGCCTGGCTTGGCAGACGCATTGCTATTAAAGGCTTTTTGGGAAAGCTGTTATATCTGCCCACTTTCCTGGTCAACAGCAATTATGCCGCCTTGTTGGGCTTGCTCGATTACCTGACCGGTAAAAGCACCGTAATCTGGAAAAAAGCGCCGCGTCGAGGGTACAATAGTGATTGATGAAGAGACATCCATTCAGACTCAGTAAATCACAGATTTCCAGTAGAGCAGGCTCCCACGCCTGCGATTCGGGGGCATGGGAGCCCCCTCGACAGAGAATCTGTGATCCATTGAGACTCGTGAGGTCATCCATGAATAAGCTCATTCGCATTTTCGTGCTGGCGATGATTTTGGCAGCCCTGTTCGGCGGAACAAATTACTCGAACGGTTACGCCCAGGAGGAAAATCCGCCTGCTGTTACGACGGATCTGAGACTATTGCCGAGGCCGATTTACCAGCCGAATCTAACCACCCCTGGCGCAGCCTCTTTAGTCGTCCCCGACGCTCCTACAGCAGATGAAATGAAAGCGGCCCTCATCGTCGCTGCCGGCTTTGGGCGGATGAGCAACGGAGAACTTGCCCTATCCTTCCTTACTGCCAGTCGGTTCTCTGCCACGGCCTGGGCGAACCAGGATCTTATCTTTGTGGGGAAACCGTCCGCATTTCCCATGTTGGCGCAAGCTTCATTACCCGCCCCAAGCTCTGGTGCAGGTTACACTCTGTCAGAAATGCAGCCGGAGGATGGGATTTTGCAAATGGCAGTCTCTCCCTGGGATAAGACGCATGTCGTTCTGGTGGTGGGGGGGAATACAGATGCCGGGGTAATCAAAGCTGCTCAGGCATTGAGCACGGGCAACATCCAGACCGGCTCGAATCCCAGCCTGGCCATCGTTGCGGGTGTGCGCGCCGGCGGCTCCACAGTTGCAGGCGGAGGTGGTTCGTTGATTCCCCCATCCACTGACCGCACTTTCCGGGATATCAACTATGAAAGGAAATTTGTGACAGTGAGCCAGAGCCAGGTTGATTACCAGTTCGATATTCCTCCTGGTTATTATGTGGGGGAAGGCCCGTATCTCGATCTTGTGTTCGGCAATTCGACGCTGCTGGATTACACAAGTTCAAATCTGGAAGTGTATCTAAATGACCATTACATCGGTGGTTCCCACTTTTCGGACGGAACGGCGAAAAGCGGCACCCTGCGGATCAGTATCCGTCCCAGTCTCTTTGTTTCGGGAACCAACTTCATCACCATCCTTGTGAATCTTTCGCCTCTCGCTGGCGCTGCGGAGGGATCCTTCGGGGGAGCGATGATCGAACCCGAGTCGCTGATTCACGTCCCTTTGGAGCCTGCGACCATTTCCGCCTCCGATCTGCAAAACCTGGGTAATTATCCCTACCCATTCATTAACGACCCCGCTCTGGCGAACGTAGCGTTCATCTTACCTCAGCAAAACCTGGCAGCCTGGGATGTCGCTGTCCAGATTGCGTTCAACTTGGGAAGGAGCGCCAATGGCGCGCCGTTCGACCTGGCCATCGCGTATGATGGACAGATTCCAGAGGAGGTGCGCCGGAATCATGATCTAATTATCATTGGACTGCCAATGGAATTGGCGATCATAACAGAATTGCGAAATGCGCTTCCCGCTCCATTCGAGGAAGGCAGCAATGTCGCGATACTGACAAACCTGCCGGTCGAGTACCGGTTGCCGGAGGGGGTGGAGCTTGGTTATCTGGAATTGCTCAACGCGCCGTGGGATAGTGCGCGCACCATTTTGGCCGTGCTGGGAAATGCAACGGGTGGAGTCCAGCAGGCCGGGGGCGCGTTGACCAGGGCTGCCCTGAGAAGCACGATAAAAGGCGATTTTGCACTGATCAATGGCGAGACCATCTCGAGTACGGATACCCGAACCGGGTCCGTAGTCGAGAGTGTCGTGTCAGGTACCACCCTGCCCCCTTCCGTTGAAGCATTGTCCACCGGGATGGCGTCAGTGCAGACCCCAAGCGTTAGCGCCGCCAGCCGTGACTGGGTGCCTGTGGTGGTGATTGGGTTGGTTGTGATGATGGCGATCATCATTATGATTGGCGTGATATCGGGTATCGGTCGCAAGAAAACGGTGAAGTAAGAAGATTGTCGGGAGGCCCGGTGAGTGATGATATTAACCAACTCTATCGTCCAATAAAGAAAACTGGATGGAAATCAACAGCCTTCAATGTTGCTGAGAATCTGGGGGTGATTGCCTTTTTCCAGAATTTGGGCCAATACCTGAAAGGGTATTTATATGTTTTGGCTTATCACCGCGTGGATGAGTATGAAAACCGCCCGTGGTTGGACCCGGAATTGATCAGCGCTGAACCCGCACAATTCAATTCCCAGATGCGATTGGTCGCAGAGAAGTACCATCCGGTATCAGCAGAGGATGTGCTGAATGCGATAAGGGGTGAGCAACCCCTTCCGCCAAATTCTGTATTAGTCACTGTAGATGACGGCTACCGGGATTTCAGCGAAGTCATATTCCCTATTACCAGTCAATATGGGATAAAGCCTGTGCTTTTTATCCCTACGGCTTATGTCGGGAGGGGACCATTTTGGTGGGAAAAATTATTCACTGCCGTTTCGAACTACCCCGGGCCGGAAATTTCAACTCCTTTGGGTTCATTTTCCATACGGACCCGGGCAGAAAAAAAGCAGGCGACCCGGCATCTTACGCAAGAGGTTAAGAAGCTTCCTTTTGAACAAGGGATGCAAATCGTTGATGCGCTCTATCATGATTTCAGCCCCAGAAATTCGGATGACACTCGCAGTATTCTAACCTGGGATGAATTAAGGGTTCTGGCACGCAGCGGAGTGACCGTTGCCGCGCATACCCATACACACGCCCTGCTCAGCCGGATCCCAATTGAGCTAGCCAGTCAGGAAATCCGTACCTCACAAGAGACGATTCACCGTGAATTGGGCCAGAGCCTGCCAATTTTTGCTTATCCAAATGGAAAACCCGAAGACTTCACGGCAGAACACGTGGATCTTTTGCGTGATCTGGGTTTTATATTTGCAGTTACCACGGTGGAAGGAAGCGCTTCGCTTTCTAATGAACGGCTTCTATGCTTTCCCCGCATTGGCGTATGGCCTGGCCTTTCGCTTTCAGCATTTCACTATCACCTGACTCCAGTCTATAGACGCTTCAAACAAAATCTGGTTTACTAAGTAAGCAAGTCCTTACCTTGCTTAGAGAGTGTTTCATAAGTCGAATTTAACCGAATTTCGCGACCTTTAGCCCTGCTGAAATAGAACGAATCGAACGATTTTGCCCATTCACTGCGCATTTTCAACCAAAAACCGGCGGTTGATACTGAAATAAAAGTACTTAAGAAACACTCTCTTAGGGGGTCAACATCATCGAGTTGCCCTCAAATTTGCCCAATTCGAGTCATTCGATGCCGAAAGATTTTATTCACGACGAAGTCAAATGTTTATCCGGCCCAAGAATCGGTTATCTTCGGTCATCTCCGGCAACTTAGGATTTTCCGGGCGCTCTCTTATAAAACAGGGATTTTAATCTGGGCAGCCAAATGTATGCAATCATAGGCAGCGGTCTATTTTTGGCGACGAAACGCAATTGAGTATATGATCGCTCTTGTATTTGCCAATGGATTTTATAATCTTCATCGCCGCGTAAGAAATCTACCCCTTCATAGGCGCGTTTAAAGCAATCTTCAATTACCAGCATAAGTAAAACTTTGCCAACTGATAGCTCAAAATAGTGAGTATTGAATCCATTTCGCCAATCTTCAAATTTCCTGTTGAAAATAAAGCCATAGCGGTAGGCTGCGGGTTGGTCGTTGATGTACAGCAAATAAATATCCGGCCAGCCTCGATCCGACATCAATGCGAGAAGCTCCCGTTGAAATGCTCGTTCCTCGCCTGAGATGTAAAGATAGGGGTAGCGACCGTTCTTGTTTATCTCAAAAATCGTTGAAATGTCCCGACAGGTCACTTCCTGTCCGGAATGATGCTTGAAGGTGAGCTGGCCTTGTCTCTCAATCCGACGCACTTTTCTTCGCAGGTCACCGCGCAAATTTTGAGAAAGCCGTCCCAAGTAACTCGTCCAGTCGCCTTGGATTGGAAGGTAGAAATGACGGCTGTTTTCTTGGTGTTTAGCAAATCCCGCATTGTGAAAGTAGGAAATTAATTGTTCAATTTCGGGACCATCGAGCATAAATACATTTAGTTCAAGAATATCCCACATTGATTTCTGAGCAATCAAATAATCGAGAAGAGCAGTATAGATTTGTGAATCACCATCCCGGACAATAAAACCGCCCACATCTATATCCGGCGTCCCCAGGCTGCAAAGCACTCGCAGCCTCAGGCTATATTTCCGCCTTTCCTCCAACATCAACGGTGCAATGCCGACCAATTCCTCCGCGATCCAGGCAGTGATGAGCCAGAGTTCGCGCGGCTTTCCATAATGCTTCCACCAGGTGTAAAGCCATTCCCAGGTCAGGAAAGCATCTTGGACGGGATTATTCTGCAGCAGTAAGTTCCAGGCATCGCGAAGGCTTCCGAATGCCTCAAAGTCCTTGATATGACAAACATCAATTGCAGGAGACTCTTGAGATTGATTCGTTTTTAACATATTCTCTAGAAACCTGGGAAGAATTTAGAGCGGAGGTTATGCAGGAAGCCGCGCCATGTAAAAAGTTCAGTGAACAGATTTTGGAATGGCCGTATGGAAGCTTGGTGATGCGGATTAATCTCCTTCATACTCATAGACTGTCCAAGGCCCGAGTTCTTCTATAACCTTGTAGCTCGATCTAAGGAACTGTAAAGCTTTTTCAATTCCAGGAGAGGTGAAATTAAAATTATATAATGGCGTTTCTGGATGTTTCGTATCTATTATCAGGCGCGGTTCGTGTTGGATGATATCTTCGAGGAATTCTTCGATGATTGTTACGTTAGCGTAGCCTGGCTCATATAGGGGGTACTGGTAGACAAATCGCGATGGGCTGCGCCTTTGTGCGGAATAGTTTATTTCCGCATCAGCCCCCCATAGCAGAACAGTATCATCTTCAGATGTGTGAAGTTTGATGTAAGATATCACGTCGTTGTACGCTATCCCCCGATCAGAGATATAATGCGTGTCTTTTACCAGCGCGATGCCGGCCCACACAACAGGCACAAAGAAAATCGCTGCAATGAAGATTGTGAGCGGTCTCTTTATCTTTCTGGATATGGGGGGATAGGATAGCTGCGAGAGCAAAAACCAAAAACTGAAACCGGCAAAGGTGGCGTAGACAGGTAAAAGCGACATATAGTAGTTCCGATAGGAAAAACCGGAAATGCTTGCCATGATAACTTCGATGGGCAGATCAATCAAACCGATTGATAAAAGCGATACCGCGCCGGGATCGAGGGTTTGTCGAAGATGCAATTTTTTTAACTTCAGCCCCAGAAAGCATGCCACCCATCCAATAAGCGCAAGCAGAGTCAGCGTGGAAAGATAGAACATGCCTGTGGCGATGGACTTGACGCGGCTCAAAAAACCAGACGAAGAGTAAACGAAATTATAGACAAAGGCAGCCTCCCAAAACTGCTGGGTGACGCCCTGCACAGCCATCCAGGAAACGATCCCCATCAGGGATGTCATCCCTCCAAGAATTATCAAGAATGAGTCAACCAACGCTTTTTTCCAGGAGGCAGGCCTTACCCTGGTTATGAGGTTATGCAATAGGATCGCAATTCCAATGCCGATGGTATTCTGTTTCGTGAAAAAAGCCAGGCCGCACAACACTCCGATCAGATAGCCGCGCCAGGAATAAACATCTTTCTTCTCGGATTCATAAGCAAGCCACAAACAGGCAAATTGGATGGGCAATATATATTCGGTCGCATAATTCCCGCCTGAGATTATGCCAATCAAGGTTAAAGCCCACAGGCAAGTACTGAGAAGGGCAGGCAGTCTTCCAAAAATCCGCTTTAGCAATTTGAAACCGATCAGTGCAGCGCAAGATAGGGAGATGAATTCGATCAGCCACACCCCCCAGCGAGAACCGCCCGAAATTGCCAGGCCGGCCGCGTTGATATAGAAAATCACGGGCGGCTTGTTATCCCAGATGTCCCTGTATGGTACTTCTCCGTTCAGTATTCGCCACCCGCTGTACAGAAA
>Ga0210051_1004603_pt1 | contig 13425 bp, 15 predicted proteins | sample CryGey092014_all_FD_185464 | JGI IMG/M metagenome (GOLD analysis project Ga0210051, IMG submission 185464) | Groundwater microbial communities from aquifer - Crystal Geyser CG23_combo_of_CG06-09_8/20/14_all (SPAdes) (version 2) | ecosystem: Environmental > Aquatic > Deep subsurface > Groundwater...
GAGAGATAGCAAAATAAAAAAAAATGTTTGATAGATGTCCGGGACAGTCATCAAGAAATCTAAAGGTCGGTATTTATATCTGCAAAAATTGCGGGCAGGAAGTGGAGATTTTTTCAGACGAACTCCGCGTGAAATGTCCGAAGTGCGGAAAATTCGTTCACAAAGAAAAAGTTCCTTCCTGTATTGAGTGGTGCAAATCGGCGAGGGAATGTCTGGGCGAAGAAAAATGGAAAGAGATTCAGGAAATGTTGAAAAAATAAAATGAATTTGCGTAATGGCAGGTTTCAACCTGTCGTCAATGGGGCGACCGAAGGGAGTCCCTTTAGGGACAAATTCACACAATAAATGTAGTCCCGACCTTCAGGTCGGGATGAGCGAAGGGTATTGTCAAAAATAAAATGAAAACCACAGAGACAGAGAATAATATAACCACCGAAACACGGAATCACGGAAAGATACATTTAATATCAGAAGAACTGAATTTTTTCAGTGTTTCAGTGCTTCAGTGGTTAGATTTTGACATTACCGAGCGAAGCGAATGGAGGGAAAGATGAAATTGAAAGGAAGTGAGACGGAGAAAAATCTTTTGAAGGCATTTGCGGGCGAGTCGCAGGCGAGAAACAGATATACATATTTCGCATCAGCGGCAAAAAAAGAGGGATATGAACAGATAGCGGCAATTTTTCTTGAGACGGCGGAAAACGAAAAAGAGCATGCAAAGGTTTTTTTCAAATATCTTGAAGGCGGAGATTTGGAAATCACGGCAAGTTATCCGGCGGGAATTATAAAGAGAACATTAGAAAATCTGCTTCATGCGGCTGCCGGTGAAAATATGGAGTGGACGACTCTTTATTCAAATTTTGGAAAAATTGCCCGTGAGGAAGGTTTCGGGGATGTTGCGGAATCCTTCAAGCAGATAGCAAAAGTTGAAAAATTCCACGAAGAGCGATACAGAAAACTTGCAAAACAGTTGGATGACGGCAGTTTTTTCAAAAAAGAAAAAATTGTAAAATGGCATTGTCGGAACTGCGGATATATTTTTGAGGGCAAAGAGCCGCCGAAGGAATGTCCTGCATGCAATCATCCTCAAAGTTATTTTGAGGTGCTGGCGGAGAATTATTGATGGACGATATAATTAAAGAATTTTTAGCGCAAAAAAATATTGCCGTTGCGGGTTCTTTCCGTTTGAAAGAAAAAGTCGCTTACAAAATTTTTTTACAACTTAAAGAAAAAGGTTACAATGTTTTTCCGGTTAATCCGTCTTTATCGGATGTGGAAGGGGTAAAATGTTATCCGTCAATTTCCGATATCCTGTATCCTGTTGATGCGGTTGATATTGTAACGCCGCCTTCCGTGACGGAAAAAATTGTTGAAGAATGTAAAAAAAAGGGAATAAAATATGTCTGGATGCAACCCGGTGCGGAAAGCGAAAATGCTATAAAGTTTTGTGAGCATAATAACATAAAAGTAATTCACGATTTATGTTTAATGGTTGAACTCGTATAAATATATGAGCGAATTGAGATGTGCGAGAATAAATCAGGTTTTGAAAGAGCGTCTTTCAGAAATTTTCATACGGTATCTCAGGGATGAAATCGGGTTCACTACCATTACTGATGTTAATGTAACTCCGGACTTGCGCAATGCCACAGTTTATTACAGTGTCATCGGCTCCGACGAGGAAAAGATAAGAACAGCGAAGTCGCTTGAGACCTCCAGATCTTTTATAAATGTTGAAATGGGAAAAAATCTTCATATAAAATACACGCCCGTCATAAAATTTGAATACGACGATACGCAGGAAAAAGCATCAAGGATATTTGAACTTCTTAATAAAATTGAGGAGGAAAAAATTGCTGAAAGTTCCCCGAAAATACAAAAGCCGGCTCGCCGCCCTAAAAAGCGTTCTAAAAAATCCAAAAAATAAATTTTTTTTCGTGGCAGGCCATCAAAGACCCGACGGCGATGCTATCGGCGGATGCCTTGCCGTTTACTCAATTTTGCGGCGTCTTAAAAAAGATGTTTTTTTATGCAATTTTGACACGGTTCCGTCATTCCTGAAATTTCTTCCGAATTCTTCCAAACTTAAAAATATAAAAAAGACAGACAGGAAATTTGATGTTGCGATAATCCTTGAATGCTCGGAACTATCGCGACTCGGAAATATCATAAATCCGAAAAAGCAATCAAAAATCACCGTCAACATAGACCATCACGCGAACGTGCGAAAATGGGCTGATATCAACTGGACCGATTCCAGTTCGTCTTCCGTTTCGGAAATGATTTTTTATCTTTTCAGGTTTTTGGAACTGCCGTTGACGAAGGAAGAAGCGACCTCGCTTTATGTCGGAATCGTGACCGATACCCATAATTTTACTCAAACGAATACAAACTCCCAATCGCACATTATTGCCTCCGAACTTTTAAGAAACGGGGTTGAACCGCCGGTTATTGAAAAAAATGTCTACGGAACAAAATCGCTTAATGCTCTTCGTCTTTTAGGAGTATCGTTAGCAAACATTAAAATTGATAGTACCGGCAAAATCGCATATATTCAGATTACGAACAAGAATTTTTGCAAAACAAAAACCACTCCCGAAGATACGGAGGATATTATAAATTATGCCGGTATGGTTCCCGGTGTGCTTGTGTGGTTGCTTTTTAGAGAAACAGAGAAAAAAAATTTTATAAAAGTGAGTTTTCGCTCGGTAAAAGATATTGATGTCCATAAAATTGCAGGCACTTTTGGCGGCGGCGGTCACAGGAATGCTGCCGGCTGCACGGTTAAAGGAACAATGCCGGAAGTTATAGATATTGTTCTTTCTGTTGTAGAAAAAGAATTAAAAAAATGAAACCACAGAGGTCACGGAAAAAAAAGCCACAGAATTTCACAGAAAAGCACAGAAAAAGACATTTCAGTGAAGTTCTGCGTCAATCTGTGGCTAAATAAAAAATGAAAAATATTCTTTTGATAAACAAGCCGTCCGGAATTACTTCTTACGATGTTATAAGAATACTTAAGAAAAAACTCCATCCGAAAAAAATAGGGCACGCTGGAACGATTGACCCGCTGGCATCAGGACTGCTTATCGTTTTGATTGACGAGGCAACAAAACAATCGGAAAAGTTTATGGCTCTGGAAAAAAGGTATCGCGTTGAAATGCAACTCGGTATTAAAACTGACACCGGAGATATAGACGGTAAACTTACACAAATGTGTAATATCCCGGAATTGAATGAAGTAAAAATAAAAAAAGTTTTAAAAAAATTTGAAGGAAGAATAAAACAAATTCCTCCTGTTTATTCCGCAATAAAATATAAAGGAAAAAAACTTTATGAATATGCCCGCGCAGGAATAAAAGTCAAAATAAAGCCGCGTTTTGTTGAAATAAAAAAAATCAAACTGGTAAGTTTTAACAGGGAAACGATTGAATTGCGGGTTGATTGTTCCAAAGGCACATACATAAGAACGCTGGTTGAAGATATCGCAAAAAAACTTAAAACGGTTGCTACTGTCAGTCGCCTTGTAAGAGAACGAATAGGAAAATATTCAGTAAATCAAGCGGTTAATATAGATTTATTGTAGTCGCCAATTTTAATTGATGTATCATCTGCATAATCAGTGTTATTAGATTTCCGTTTTTGCGGGAACGACGTCTGTGTAATCTGCGTTATGAAAAAAAAAGTTGTTGCCATAGGAATGTTTGACGGCGTGCATCTCGGACATAGAAAAGTTCTTAAAACAGCCGTTGATTATGCCAGGAATTATAATTCAGAAACAGTTGTTTTGACTTTTGACAGTATCCCCAAAAAACAATCTGGAATGCTTTTGACTCTGGCCGAAAAAATTCGTCTGATAAAATCACGGGGCGTAAAAAAAATCAGGGTTCTGCCGTTTAATGAAATTAAAAATTTAATTCCCGAAAATTTCTTAAAGTTATATTTGAAAAATTGTTTTTGTATTGTTATCGGATATAATTTCAGGTTCGGGAAAAAAAGGCGCGGCACCGTCAAAACGATAGAAAATTTTTGTAAAAAAACGATTATTGTCAAGCCGGTCAGATATAAGAGTAAAACAATTTCTTCGACGCTGATAAAAAAAGAACTGCTCGCTGGAAAGATTGAAAAAATTAACCGGTTACTCGGACAAAATTATACTTTTGAGGGCAAGGTTATAAGAGGTTTGGGTTTCGGAAAAAAACTCGGATATCCGACGGCAAATTTGATTGTGGAAAAAGAAAAAATTTTACCGGAAGGTATTTTTATAAGCCGTTCTGAAATTGGCAGCAAAAAATATCATTCCATTACATACATAGGCAGAAGACCCACGCTCGGATTATCCGCTATAACGGTTGAGGTTTACATTCTCGGTTTTGCCGGCCGGTTATACGGCAAAAAAATCAGCGTTGAACTGCTTTCAAAAATTAGAAATGATAAAAAATTTCTTTCCGTTGAGAAACTGGTACAACAAATAAAAAACGACTTGGAAATTACGAAGAGCTATTTTAATAGATAGAACTCTTATGAAAAAAATTTTATTCGTTTTTGGAACCCGTCCCGAAGCAATAAAAATGGTGCCTTTGATAAGACAACTCTTAATTTTCGATTCTCAATTTTCAATTAAAGTATGTGTTACCGCCCAGCATAGAAATCTTCTTGATGAAGTGCTGGATATTTTTCAAGTTGTGCCGGATTATGATTTGAATATAATGACGGAAAACCAGTCGCTTTTTCAGATTACAATTTCCGTGCTGAAAAAACTTGAGCCGATTCTCAAAAAAGAAAAACCGGATATGGTTTTAGTGCATGGCGATACGACAACCACTTTCGCAGCCGCTCTTGCTTCATATTATCTGAAAATTCCCGTGGGGCATGTTGAGGCAGGTCTGCGTTCTTACGATAAATTCAATCCTTATCCTGAAGAGATAAACCGGCGACTTACCGATGCTATCTCCGATATTTATTTTTGTCCCACATTAACGGCTAAAAGAGCGCTCCTTAAAGAAAATATAAACCCGAAAAATATTTTTATCACGGGTAATACAGTTATAGATGCGCTTTATATGATTCTGAAAAAAAAGCATAAATTCCAAAACCCAACATTAAAAAAAGTTTTTTCTACTCGCTACTCGCTACTCGCTATTCGCTTGATTCTTGTCACCGCACACCGACGGGAAAATTTCGGAAAACCGATTGAAAATATATGCAATGCTATTAAAAAAATTTCAAGAGAATTTCCTGACTGCAAAATCTTTTATCCTGTTCACCCGAATCCCAATATAAAAATTCCGGTTCATAAAATTCTTAAGCATTTAAAAAACGTATATTTGGTGCCGCCGTTAAACTATTCCGACCTCGCCAATCTTATGAAAATTTCATACCTGATTTTGACGGATTCCGGCGGTTTGCAGGAGGAAGCGCCGTCTTTGGGAAAACCTGTGCTTGTTATGAGATGCGTTACGGAAAGGCCGGAAGCAGTCGGAGCGGGAACGGTAAAATTGGTCGGAACGGACGAAAAAACAATTTTCAAAGAAGTAAAAAAACTTTTAACCGATAAAAGCGAATACAATAAAATGGCGAAAAGCACAAATCCTTACGGCGACGGTTTTGCAGCGAAAAGAACGGTAGATTTTATTAAGTATTATTTCGGTTTAAAAACAAAACGAAATGTAGCCCCCCAATTTATTGGGGGGTGAGCCCCGATAAAAATCGGGATAAACTCCGCGAATAATTTTATGTCGGAACCAAAAAAATTCATTAAGGGAAAACATATTTATTATCAAACGAGCGAGTAAAATCAAGAACGAAGTTTTTGAATTTCCGAGCGAGCGCTGATAACAAACTTGTTTATACCAAGTGGGGAAAAAATTTCAAGGAGGTAAAGACAATGTCCGAAACAGGCGAGCAGAAACCGGTTCAAATACAGATTGAACTTGATGATGTAACGGCGCAAGGAAGTTATTCCAATCTTGCATTTATAACGCATAATGAGACGGAATTTGTTTTTGATTTTGTGTATGTCCAGCCGCAGCAGCCGAAAGCGAAAGTGCGTGCCAGAATAATCACGAGCCCCGCCCATGCAAAAAAATTATTACAGGCGATTGCGGATAACATAAAAAAATACGAAGACAAATTCGGTGCGGTGAGAGTTTCTTCGGAATTGGAAAGAAAAGTCGGCTTCGGTAATGCATAGATTTCTTAAAATGAAAATAACTATCATCGGTGCAGGTGCGATGGGCACGCTTTTTGCTGGAATTTTGTCAAAAGGCGGTAATGATGTTTGTATCTTAACAAGAAATAAAAAAACAGAAAAAATACTTAAAAAAAACGGAATTAGAATTTCGGGCATTACAAAAACAACCATCCCGTCTTCAAAATTAAAAATAACAACCGATCCCGCTGAAATATGCCGCCCTGACCTTATAATAATTCTTGTAAAATCCTACGATACAATTTCAACTGTTCCGTCAATAAAAAAAATGATGGGTAAAAATACGGTTATTTTAACTCTCCAAAACGGCCTCGGAAATTATGAAGTTTTCTCCGAATATTTTTATAAAAAAACGATTATCAGCGGGATTACATCGGAATCTTCAACGCTTGTAAAATCAGGCGAGATTATTCACATGGGTAAAGGAGATACTATAATTGAAAAAAGCGATTTTTCCGGACAAGTCGCAGATATTTTTAATGAGTGCGGGATAAAGATAACTTTAAGCAGTAAGATTGAGTCAGTAATTTGGTCAAAACTTGTTTTGAACTGTGCAATAAATCCTGTCGCTGCGATTTCCGGCGTCAGAAACGGGGAAATAATCAATTACAAAAATCTTTTTGAGGTTGCCGTGGAGGCGGGAAAAGAGGTTGTAACAGTTGCCAAAAAGATGAAAATAAAAATTCTGTTTTCCGATGTCGCACAGAGAATAAAAAATATATGTCTTGCAACATCAGAAAACACCAATTCAATGCTCGCTGATATTTTAGCCAAGAGAAAAACCGAGATTGACTCGCTGAACGGTGCGGTTGTAAAAATCGCAGAAAAACTAAAAGTTCCCGTACCCGTTAATAAAAGTTTGTATGGAATTATAAGAAAACTGGAAAAATCCAATTAGATCAATTGGACTAATTGAAAGTTTATGATTTTACAAATCAAAGTTATCCCGAATGCAAGAAAAAACGATATAAAATTTGAGAATGCCTTGTATAAAGTTTATATTACCGCCCCTGCTGTTGACGGAAAAGCAAATAAAAAACTGATTGAATTTCTTGCCGAACATTTTAAGGTTAGAAAAAACGAAATCTTTATAAAAAGAGGCGAAAAGTCCCGTCACAAAATCATACAGATAAATGAACAGTAAAAAGATTTTATTATTGATATTTTTTTCTGCACTTTTTTTGCGGGTTTCAAATTTTTTCAATCAAATCTATAACGGGCAAATCTTATTTTTTACAGGTGATTCCGACGCTTATTGTCATCTATTAAGAGTTCAATCAGCCATCCAAAATTTTCCGAAACTTCCTCTTTTTGAACCGTTTCTTAATTTTCCGCACGGAACACACCATTTCTGGCCCCCGGTTTTTGATTACCTAACTGCAGTTTTATGTCTAATTTTGGGATTGGGTTTCCCGTCCGTTAAACTTATTGAATGGATTTGCGCATTATTACCGCCTATAATAGGAGCCGTAACAATTTTTCCTGTTTATTTTTTTTCTAAAAATATTTTGTCGGAAAAAAATTCCATTTTTGCATCCGTCGTTTTTGCTATTATGCCTTTTCACATTTTATATACGACTTTTGCAAGATTTGACCACCATTTTGCAGAACCGTTTTTTTTCATTTTAATTATTTTGTTTTTTATTTTTGCCGTAAAAAAATCATTATTATATGCTTTTTTGTCCGGCATAATTATTTTCATATCAGTCGGGACTTGGGTCGGTTCAACAATTTTTATCTTGATTTTAGGAATATCCGTGCTTGTCAAAATGATTTTTGATATTTTGGCAAAAAAAACCTCCGATAGATTATTTCAGACGGCAATTATAACTTATGCAACTGCTCTTTCTGGCGTGATGTTACTGCGTAATCCGTACTGGAAAAAAATTTATGCAATCTCGTTTGATACTATTTCTCTTTTTCAGCCGTATATGATATGGATTTTTTTATTGTTGTTTTTGATTTTTTATTTTTTTCAGTGCCTCGTTGTTTTTTCAAAAAAGAGAAAGTTTATAATTATGGCAGGGTTATTTGCAGTTTTCCTGATTTTTTACGCACTACTTTTTTCGGGTGGTTTTTTGGGAGGACTTTTCGCCGGAATAAATTTTTTAAGTAGCAGCCCGCCTCAATTTTTCAGCGAATTCGGAGAATTTGAGTCATTTATTACATCTACCTCCGGAATGTTAGATATCACATTTGTTGCGGTTATATTGGTTATTGTTTTATACGGTGTCGTTGTGTTTTTAAAAGATACTGTTAAAGTTCCGGCATTTGAAAAAATATTTCTTTTAATTTCAACCGTTATATTAGGAATTTTAACACTGAAAAGAGCAAGATTCTCCGGATTATTTTCAGTAAATTTTGCAATTCTGGTCGCCTACATTTTTGAGCAAATCCTCAAAAACGGAAAACAATCGTCGGTAAATTCAAAAATCAAAATTGAGCAAATCCTCAAAAATAAAAAACCGTTAAAAACATCAAAATTTTTAGTTTCTATCCCTGCAATTTTAATTTTTACTTTTTACGGATACGGTATTCACAAAATAACGAAAAATGATTTTAAGGAGTATTATCAGTCATTTTTATGGCTTAAAGAAAACTCGCCGAAAGTTTCTTGCAGTAATCCTGAATATGGAGTGTTACCATCGGCATCCGAATACGGCAATGGCATCGTTTATGTCGCCGAAAGACCGACCGTTGCAACCAATATGCATCTTGAGCCGCAGGGTCTTATTATACTTGAAAAGTTTTTCCTTGAAACGGATTTGAAAAAAGCAAAAAGGATTTTAAGCGAGAATAAAATCGGTTATGTGATTTTGAGCAGGACTCCATATATAGAACAAAAAGTAAAAAAAGATTCAATGTATAATAAACTATGGCAATTGGAACATTTGTCCCAATTAGAAGAAGTTTATCTTTCGCCGTCAGGGAATATAAAAATCTTTAAGAATGAAAATAATAACAAATAGATAAATGCTTGAAGATTCCATAAGAAGACACATAAGCGGGGTATGGACAAATCACCAATGATAACTTGGTGATTTTTTATTTGTGTAAAAAATCACAAACTTGTATTTTACCGACGATAATTTATCCATCGGGAATACGCCTAAAATCTTTCCTCTTGACAAAACTCCGAAAATACTTTATACTTATATTGGGCTAGTTGGGATTTTTAGGATTATTGGGGGGGCAGATGAAACCATTAACAACCTATCAGATTTCACAAATGGTAAATGCGGATATTTCAACGGTTATTGATTGGATTGACAAGGGGCTGCTTAAAGCATACAAAACGCCCGGCGGGCATAGAAGGATAAAATGGAACGATTTGGTTGAGTTCCTTAAAAAATACGAAATGCCAATTCCGGATAATGTAGCGGTTGGATTGCTATCCAATGAAAAAACGGCGAATGGCAATTCGCCCGCTACAAAAAAAATCCTTATAGTTGACGACAATGAAGATATTTTGGAGTTCATTTCCAGAGCGATTAAAAAATTTTACAAAAAAATAAAAATTGAAACCATAACCGAGGGCTTTATAGCGGGAAAAAGAATCGCTGAGTTTAAGCCGGATTTGTTGATACTTGATATTCGGCTTCCGGGAATGAATGGTTTTGAGGTGTTGGAACATTTGGACAAATCAGAAAAAGATATGAAAATTTTAGCAATAACTGCCTATTCTTCCAAAGAAATAAAAGAAAAAATCATCAAAGCCGGCGCCGACGATTATCTGATAAAACCGTTTACGGTTGAACAACTCAAAGGAAAGATAGAAAAATTGGTAGAGTAAAAAATACAAAAATCGGCAGCATCATCTTTGCAAATTTATTGGAATTACCGTTACAGAAATACAAAGTTTTTGTTAAAAAAGTAGAAGCATCGTCGCTATTTAAAAGGGTTGTAGAAAAAGAAAAAAAATTATCTAACGGAAGGACTTTCAGCAATAAAAAATATTCTAAAAAAGTAGTGGCGGTAATATCAACCAACAACAAAAATTTCGTTATTAGATATACCGATAATGTTCTTAACAAAATTTATATTATTTCTGGGAATTCGTCCCGCACTTGCACGCAGGCAGGGCTTAAAAATACTTCGTATCTTGCATATAAAATAAAAAGAATAAATTCAAGAAACCTGCTTACGCACAGGGTCTTAAAAGGGGTAATTAAACAACAGCGGCGGTATCTAAAAACGGGTAATATCAGTGATTTGGCACCGTTCAGCCAGACACAATTGGTAAAAATGCTTCCCGGGTCGGTGGATATCAGTTGGATTTCCCGGTTGGTAAATAATCTTTCGGTGCTCACGCCGTTTGGCGAGGAAAAACGGTTAAGAACATTTTTTCAAACCACAAAAGATGTAAATAAAATATATCTAAAAAAGTTGTTTGAAAAAAAGTCATCTTTGACTTTTAATGATGCTCAAATTAAGGATTTACTAAAAAATGAATTTGCTCTTTCTGTCTCAAGAAGGACAGTTTGTTATTATCGGAAAGAACTCGGAATACCGTCTTACAAAAAAAGATTATCATGCGATAGGTATTTTGCATTTGTTTCTGTCTTTTCTTGTGTTTATCCGCTACTCATTGAAACAGTAATAAAACATTCGCCTGAAAAAAACGGGGTTTATGAATTACTGACTGAAAAAGAAGCGTTTTATATAGGAAGTACAAAGAATATAAAGAAACGACTGAAAGAGCACTTAAAACACTCGAATAAAAATGTTAAAATAAAAAAAATTCTCAAAAGTAACAACTGTTTTTTCAGATATTGTTTGTTTCAGGAAAACTGGCGAAAAAAAGAGAAGGAATTATATGACTGTTTCCTGGAAAGATATAAGAGAGCACCCGAATGTAACCGAATAAAACCGGGGGGATAAAAAAATGGATTTGGTCTGTCAGTGGTTTCAGAATAATTTGGATATTGTGTTTTTTGTTTACGGACTTTCATTCGTAGTGATGGGGCTTGCTATTTCATTCCAGCCAAAAAAAGAGAGTGAATTTAGTATCGCAAAAATTTTATGGCTTTTAGCATTTTTCGGTATAACTCACGGAATAAACGAATGGCTAGATATGTGGGCTATTATTAGAGGACAAAATCGGGGTTTAGATTTAGTACGCTGGTTTGCATTAGTTATCTCTTACTTTTTTCTGTTTGAATTTGGAAGACGGATTTTCAGGATTACATCTTCAAAATGTCCTTCTTGGCGAAAACAAATTGCTAAACCGTTTGGTTGGTGGTTATCGCCTATTATAGGAATTTTTATTCTTATTGCCGGTTTTACATCCTTTGATTTCTGGAAAACAGGTAGTACCTGGGCAAGGTATCTTTTAGGATTTCCCGGCTGTGTTTTAACCGGTCTTGGGTTTCTTTCATATTACAGATGTGAAAAAGAAAAACTTGAGCCATTAAAAGTCAAAGCGCACTTTTTATTAGCAGGGCTTGCATTTTTGATTTATGGAACTTTAAGCGGTCTAATAGTCCCGAAAGGTGATTTCTTCCCTGCTAACTGGCTCAATACCGACTCGTTTTTATTAACCGTAAAAATTCCGGTTCAAGTTTTTCGCGCATTCTGTGCAATAGTTTCTGCTGTTACAGTAAGCGGGATACTTAAAGTTTTTCATTATGAACAAATGGCAAAAATTCAAAATGCATTAGCGGAAAGGGAAAAGATAACGGAAGGTATACAGGACGGAATTTTTTTAGTTGATAAAAATTTTAAGGTAATCTGGGCAAATAATAAGGAAAAAGATGCTTACGGGGATATAATCGGCGATTTTTGTTATCACGCAACGCATAAAAGAGATAGCGTTTGTCAGCCGCCGCAGGACCCCTGCCCGCTCGTTGAGGTTCTAAAAACAGGTAAACCACAAACACTCATTCATACACATTTTGCTCAATCAGGTGAACCGCTATATGTTGAGGTCTCGGCGTATCCGATTCGGGACGAACAGGGTAATATCGTAAAGTTTGTTCATTTATCGCGGAATATCACGGAAAAGATGAAATTAGAAGAGACGATAAAAAGCATCGGTGACCCTTTAATTGTGATAAATTCTAAGGGTAGAATCACTGTGGCAAACCCGCTCGCTATGGAATTAGCAGGTTATATTGAAGAAAAAGAACTTGTTGGTAAGCATGCGGGAATAATTTTTGCAGAAGAAGAAGAAGAAGAAGAAGAAGAAGAAGAACTGCTACAGCATATCGGACTTGGTATTCTATCAAAGAACGGTTCTATTCAAAATTATGAAACCGAAATTTTTACTAAAGGAAGAACACAAAAAATACCGGTTTCAGTAACTGCTTCTTTGGTAAAATATCAAAATCGGATTTTGGGAATTGTCTGTGTCTTAAGGGATTTAAGAGAGATAAAGCAACTTCAGTTACAACTTATTCATCAGGGTCGGCTTGCTTCTGTCGGCGAGTTAGCAGCGGGGCTTGCACACGAGATAGGAAATCCCCTGCAGACCATACTCGGCAACACGGAACTTTTGCTTATGGAAACAAAAAACGAGGAATTAGAGGCGATAAAAAATGCCTCGCTTCACTGCAAAAAAATAATAGAAGGGCTTCTGGATTTTTCAAGGCAGCAGGAAATGAATTTTGTTCCCGAAGATATAAATAAACTTTTAGAAAAGACACTTTCATTATACGGGAAACAACTTGAACTTAAAAAGATAAAGGTTGAAAAAAAATTCGGGGAATTGCCGAAAATAACGGTTTCGCCGTCGCATATTGAACAAGTGTTTTTGAATATGATTACAAACGCACGGAAGGCAATGCCCAAAGGCGGAACATTGACGATAACAACAAGTTGTCATGCTGAACTTGATTCAGCATCTCTTAAGATCCCGAAACAAGTTCGGGATGACAACTTCGTTGTCATTTCTTTCAAAGACACGGGAATCGGTATTCCTAAAGAAAATATTTCAAAACTATTTGAACCGTTTTTCACTACCGGAAAAGACGGTTCCGGTCTCGGGCTTTCTATTTCTTACGGAATTGTGAAACAACACGGCGGAGAAATTTATGTTTTTTCCGACGGTGAAAACAAGGGAGCGGAATTCGTGGTCAAATTGTCTACACCGGGGGGGGGGTAAAACAGTTTAAAGGCGACACAAAGTGACACTTCGTGTCATGCTGAATTTATTTCGGCATCCCAAAAGCAATGAAACATTATTTTGTTTATATTCTTACAAATAAAAGCAACAA
>Ga0210051_1004606_pt1 | contig 13423 bp, 13 predicted proteins | sample CryGey092014_all_FD_185464 | JGI IMG/M metagenome (GOLD analysis project Ga0210051, IMG submission 185464) | Groundwater microbial communities from aquifer - Crystal Geyser CG23_combo_of_CG06-09_8/20/14_all (SPAdes) (version 2) | ecosystem: Environmental > Aquatic > Deep subsurface > Groundwater...
ATTTCTTTTTCTTTAATAACCAGCCGACAGCGAAAAATTTTGTATTTGCAGGAGATAAAATGCCTGACTCAAATTTTATTCCTATCTTGGAGAAATCCATTTTTGATAAATTTTTTTGGTTTTCAAAGACAACTGCTGGTTCAACCGCTATCGGTTCTAAAAGTTCACAGCGTTCTTCTTCAGCTTCTTTCTGTATAAGTTTTAATACAAAATTTTTTGCGGCTTCAAGTCCGTCCTTAAGTGAGGTATCAAGAATTTCATTTTTGTAAAGTGTTTCAACTTCTTTACCGAGTGTAACGGCAAAAAGCGTTGCAGCGATGGATTTCCCGGAATCAATTTTTTCCCCAAATACTGCAGGATTAAATGTCTCGTAGACGGTGGCAGGTTTTATATTGTTCTGAATTTCTTTTATTTTTTCCGATAATTCATTCTCGTTATCTACGACCATTTTTTTCTTTTTTAAATCCCGAAAAATATACCCTTGCCTCAATGCAATTTTGAAGTTTTTTATCATTTTCATAGTTATTTTATTATATCAGAAAAAGGTTGGTTTTTCAAGAAAAAATTAGAGACGAACAATATCCGTATTGTGGTATAAGGAAAGAAACATCAGAAAATACTCGCGTAGATGTCTCGTCAGAAGAAAATTATTTTTTACATGTTCGTGACCGTTAAGTCCGAGTTGTTTTGCATATTCCGGCGAGTTAAGTAGTTGTTTTAGCCAGTAGGCAGTTCCTTCAACGGTATGTGTTAAAATTCCAGAGTATTTATGAGTAATCTGAAGTGGGATGCCGCCGACGGCACCTGCAATAACCGGTTTTTTCTTCCACAGTGCCTCCGAAACGGTGAGGCCAAAACCCTCTCTTAATGATTTTTGCAGAATTATGTCGGAGCCCCTCTGAAGAGCATTTATCTCTATATCATTATGAGACCGTTCAATAATGAGAAGATGTATATCCGGGTCATCGGCGGCTCTTTCTTTTGCGGCAGTGAACACCTTATCATGTTCAGGGTCGTCGGTTGCAGTATTTCCGGCAAGTATCAACTGACAATTGACATATTTTCTCACCATCTTAAAAGCATCTATTACTCCAACCGGGTCTTTCAAAAAATCATACCTGGAAATTTGAGTTATAATCGGTTTGTTTCTTTCAATCTTATATTTTTCAAAAACTGAATCAATAACTTCTTCGGGCAGGTCCTTGTTTTTATCGCTTAACGGGTCAATTGACGGTGATATCAGCACCTGTCTTATTGAAAGTTGTTTCGCAAAAGCAGGTACGGAAAAGACAGCGATATCATACATTTCAACAAATTTTTTAAGAAACTGCCAGACATTTTCTTGCGGTTGCGAAACATCAATATGACACCGCCAAATCCATTTTTTGTCAAAATCTTTTTTCCTTGTAATAAGACCGATTGGCTGGGGGTCGTGAATAAAAATTACATCGCCGTAAAAATTTATCGCTTTTGCATTTTCATTTTCAACTTGAAGAAAAAAATTAAATTCATCATCGCTTATTTCAATTGAAATACCATGCAAAGCATTATGAAACTTTTTAGTTATATTAAAAAATTTCTCTCCGCCTTTGAGTAAATCCCATCGCGTATCCACTCCCAATTCGCTCATCAGCGGAACCATCCTGTTTAATATTTCGGCAACGCCTCCGCCGACAGAAGTAGAATTGATATGTTGAACAACCTTGCCTTTAAGTTTTTCACCGAGAATTTTAAGCTCCTCAATGGTATCATCTCCGACTATCGGAATATAATCATTTATTTTGGGCATTCAGTCGTTTCTCCGCCAGATATATTATTTTCTGTCTGAGTGATTCAAGTGTTTGGGTATATGGATCGAGTCGGGAAATTTTTTTTGCGAGTTCTGCCTCGTTCAGTTCGTTCCCCAGCCAGTTAGAAAAATCATTGTTTCCTTTTTCAAGCCGCAGGCGGGCTTCAAAAATATGAAAATATATGGAATGTATGGAAATCTTTTTTACCGCATCTAAAAACTCCGCTAAATTATTTGCAACATATTGCGTCGGGATAACAAATGTAACAGATTTCATAAAATGAAATTCTGATGAGGCAGGTGCTTCCCTAATGCCATGCTTCGTCTTTAAGTATCCTTCAATTATTGAAATAAATTTTTCTCGCAAATCGTGAATTTTTTTGAATTGTATTATATCAACTGCTGCGAGTTGCTCTCCAATCTTTTCTTCTTGTAAAATGTTGCTGACCCAATAGGCGAAATCGTTTGGCGGTTCTGGTGATAAAAAATGGTGTTGCTGGAGAAAGCGATGCGTATGATAGTAAATTGACGAACCCGGAACCGCTTTTATCCCTTCAAGCAGTTCAGAAATGTTTTTCGCTTTTCTGCCCAGCAGTTCCGTAAGATTTAAGCGGGTATAAAAATGAAAAGGATTAGGCATAAAGTCAGTGATTGTAGTCGCAGGATTTATCCTGCGATTAAGTGATTACTAACAAGAGCGGAATATACTTTACATGGAAGATGGTGTCATGCTGAACTTGATTCAGCATCTATAGACCCTGAAACGAGTTCAGGGTGACAGACGAAGTACTTTACGGATGTAAAGTATTTTATGCTCCCCTTAGTAAGTAAATTCAGAAACCTGTTTATTTCCGATTGATTTTTCAGATAATATTTTGCTTTTGATTTTTTTGATTTTCCTATTCTTACAGTAATTCCATTTTCTAACACTTTGAATACATCTTCGTCAGTTGCGTCATCGCCGATAAAGACAGGGACGACTTCGGACTTCGGACTTTGGACTTTGGACATTACAAATCTTACCGCTTTGCCTTTGTGCCAGTTTATATTCGGTCTTATTTCCCAGACCTTTTTGCCTTTTGTTAACTTCAAACGCGAATTGGCGCGAATGGTTTCGCGAATTAGCGCGAATAACTTTGGTAAATCTTTTTTGCTGGTTAGCCGCCAGTGAACGCTCAAAGTTAAACCTTTATCCTCTAAAAAAGCACCGTCAATTTTCTTTATCTCTTTTGCAAGTTTATCTTTTATACGGCGAATTTCATTTTTAGTCCGATGGTCCGTGTTCTGAATTATTTTCTTTCCTTTTATTTCTATCTCAAAACCGTGATTGCCCGAATAAATAATGTTTTTAATTCCGATAAAATTTTTAATTTCACTAAGCGGACGGCCCGAAATAATAGCAACTTTATTTGCCTTGGAAATTTTTCTTAATATATCTTTTATTCTGGAATCCAATTTTGCAAGTTCCGGTTTTTTAACAATCGGCGTAAGTGTTCCGTCGTAATCAAAGAAAAAAAACCTCTTTTTTCCAACTAATTTTTCGCTGATTTTTTTCCATTCGGTAAAAAAGTATTTCATTTTTTAAGAATATGTACTATTTTATAAAAAATCCAAAATATAACGCCGACAAGTGTGTTTTTTCTCGGTTTAAGTAGCGGAGATTCTACATCTTTTATTTCTTTGTTAATACTTGTCCTGAAACTTGAACTTTTTGAAATACCTAAAATCTGACTTGGATAAACCGACCTGTACCCGACAATTGTAAACGCCACGATTGAACACACGGAAGCATAAACACCTATTTTTGCTCCAAACAATTCAATCGCCATTACAGAGGAAGCAATTGGAGTATTTGTGCAGGCGGCAAGAAGCGCAATCATTCCGATAGCAGAAAATGTTCCTATATCAAAACCAAATATCCTTGCAAATAAATTTCCGCTCGCAGCACCTGCAAAAAATATCGGAGTAACAATTCCTCCGCTGCCGCCGCAGGAAAGCGTTATTGCCGTCAGAATTGTTTTCCATAAAAAAGCAAACGGCGGCAGTTTTTCGCCGTTTATTGCACCTGCAATTGTATCAAGTCCCAGCCCCAAATACTGTTTGGAAGTAACCAAAGCAATGAAAACAACGAGCAAACTTCCTAAAATTGCACCTTTTACAAACGGAATTTTTCTAAACACTGAATGCATTAATTTCAGCGTTTCTATAAACATAAAAGCAACCAATCCGATAAGAATTGCAAAAAATATTACTTTAAGTAAAAAAAATTCGGTAAATTTTGGTACGATATTAATCGGATGTTTAAAGTATGTTATTCCAAAAAGCGAGCAGGTATGATAACCGATAACGCCTGCAATAAATGAAGGATACAGCACCTCATACATAATCTGACCGATGAATAAGACCTCAACACCGAAAAGTGCGCCGGCGATGGGTGTTCCGAATACGGACGCAAAACCGGCGCTTATTCCGCAAATTACAAGTTTTTTTCTATCCGTCGGATGAAATTTAAGAAGTTGGGCAAAAAATGATGCTATTCCCCCTCCGATTTGAGCGCAGGGACCTTCTTTACCGACGGAACCGCCGAAAGCGGTTGTTATAATAGATGTAAAAAGTTTTACGGGAATAACTTTTATCGGGATATCTCCGCTTTTTTTATGAACTGCTTCTATAACTTTTTCCGTGCCGTGCCCTTCCGCATCAGGAGATATTTTTTTTACTATTATAGCACTTAAAAGAATCATCGGTGGCAACAAAAGATAATAATAATTAAACCCTGTTACAAAGTTTGTGGTAAGTCCTAAAAGATATAAAAAAACACCCGTGGATACGCCGACTGCCGAACCTACTATCACGGCAAAAAATGTCCATTTTAGAATACTTGCTATAAGCACGCTCTCTTCCAAAATTTTTTGTTTGATATTTGTTTCATCTATGAAAAATTTTTCAAGAAAACTGCGTAGCCACAGAATTTCACAGAATTTCACAGAATCTTTCTGTGTTTTTTCTGTGTCCATCTGTGGCAAGGTGTTTATACTTTCCTGTGCTTTAAAAAATACGCTCATTTATATCTTAATTAACTCGCCTATGAACTTTCCCGCCCATTTATAGATATTATTTTCCTGAATTGTTTCTCGCATTTTTTTGAGCCGTTCCTTTTTTTCATCCGGCGGCATTTCAATCGCTTCTTTTATTGCATCGGCAAAACCATCATGGTCAAACGGATTCACCAGAACCGCTTCTTTAAGTTCTCTCGCAGCACCCGCAAATTTTGACAACAAAAGCATTCCTTTTAAGTCAACATTCGCGGCTATAAACTCTTTTGCAACAAGATTCATACCGTCGTGCAAAGAACCCACCAGACATAAATCGCAGGCACGATAAAGGGCAAGATGCGTCGCATAATCAATTTTACTGTTCAGCAAAACAACCGGATACCAGTTGCCCGAGCGGTATTTCCAGTTAACCTCTTCCGCAACCGACTGAATTTCATCAATGAGATTTTTATATGTTTTGATGTGGAGACGGCTCAAAGCACCTTTCTGAAAAAAAATAAATTTTTTCTGATATTGCGGATATTTTTCAAGAAACCTGTCAACTGCATGTATTTTTTCAACAATACCTTTCGTGTAATCAACCCGGTCAACACTTAACGCAAGAATCTCATATGGCGGGTCTATTTGAGAAGGCAGGTTATCAACTTCTTTTGCGACTTTATCTTCGGAAGCGAGTTCCGACAATTGTTCAAAATCAACACTTATCGGAAAATCTTTTACCAATGTTTTATGCCCCTTGTAAGTTACCGCCGATTCCTCCCAGTCAACCTTTGCTTCCAATTCACTTTCACATGTTGATAAAAAATTATGGCAGTGATATTTTATGTGAAAACCGAGAAGGTCATTTGCAAGAAGACCTTCCAAAATTTCCAATTTCTGGGGACAGATTCTGAACACCTCCGGGTTGGGCCAGGGAATATGCCAGAAAAGAGATACTGTCGCATCCGGATTTTTTTCTTTAATATATTTCGCGCAGAGAGTTAAATGATAATCCTGCAACCAGATAAACGGTTTCTGCTCGTCAAAAAGTTCCGCAACGCTTTCGGCAAATTTTCTATTAACATTTTTGTAATGTTCCCAGAAGGCACTACTAAAAACCGGCTGTTTGTATGCAATATGACAAAGCGGCCATAACGCTTGATTTGCATAGCCATAATAGTAACCGTTTTCTTCTTCTTTTGAAAGAAAAACCAATTTTTCAAGATAGAGATTTTTTTCAGGCGGCACTTGGACGCTGTTGTTTTTATCAATAACATCGGTATCCGCATCACCGGAAGAATAGGCGACCCACACACCGCCGGCCGTCTGCATAACAGGATCAAGTGCCGTAACAAGTCCGCCGATTGTTTTAACGCATTTTATTTTTCTTCCGGCATATTCATAAGAATACGGCTGTCTGTTTGAAACAACAATAAACTTATAGTCGGAAAGTTTTTCTTTAATTAATTCTTGCAGTGTTTTTTTATCCCACATAATAAAATCAATTCAAAATTAAAAGTTAAAAATTAAAAATGCTTTTCGCCATAATTTTGCATTTTAGCGAAGCGTCATTTTACATTTTTAATTGCTGTTTTTCTTATTTCCCATTCATAGACGATGGGCGCGGCGACAAAAATCGTGGAATAGGAACCGATGATGACTCCGAAAAGGAGGGCAAGCGAAAAATCATGTATAACTTCGCCGCCTAAAAAGAAAAGCGACAAAAGAACCAGGAAAACGGTAAGTGATGTAATAATGGTACGGGATAGCGTTTCGTTGACGGAGCGGTTTATCAACTGATAAAGTGTTTCTTTTCTGTAAAGCCGCAGATTTTCGCGCATTCTGTCAAATATGACAATAGTATCATTTATTGAATAACCGGCAAGGGTTAAAAGCGCCGCTATTACCGTAATTGAAATTTCTCTGTTTAAGACCGAAAAAAGCCCGACCGTTATAAATACATCGTGAATAATTGCAATAACTCCGGCGAAACCCCAGATGCCCGAACGAAATCTGAATGCGACATAAATAATTATTCCGACGAAAGACCAGAAAAGCGCAAAAAACGCCTGATTGATTAAATGTTTGCCGATGGTGGGACCTACATATTCGGTTCTTTCAAGTTCAAACGGATTATTTGGAATGTCCGACTTACATATCTCCACAATTTTTTTTGATATATCCTCATCGGCTCCTTTTTTTATCCTGATGATAATGGAGTTCTGTTGAGGGAAATCCTGAAGTTCACAGTTGATTCCGTTTTTGGAAAGGACCGAGCGGACATCGGAAAGCGGGATATGCCGGCTGAATTTCAACTGCACTAATGTCCCGCCGGTAAAATCAATTCCATAATTTAATCCTCTGTGAAAAAAAATACTGAAGATTGAAATTAGAATCAGCGTACCCGAAAGCCCGAAAAAAACTTTTCTAATACCTACGAAATCAAAATTTGTTTTCTTGAAAAATTGTATCATTGTCGCTTCACTCCTCAATCGCGAATAACTAATCACGAATCAGATTCTTCGCCTTCGGTTCAGAATGACTGTCTTTGTGGTGTCATGCTGACCCTGAATGAAATGAAGGGGAAGCATCTCGTCTTTGCATCTATTCGTGTTTTGTTCGCGATGTTTGCCTTTATTCGTGTGTCGCTATTCGTGATTCTATATGGATAACCTCTCTATCTTTCTTCCTGAAAGATATGTATCATATATCTGATGGGTAACAACAATCGCCGTGTACATTGAGACGATAAGTCCGAGAGTAAGTGTTACCGCGAAACCTTTTACGGGACCCGTTCCGAACTGGAAAAGAAATGCGGCGGCAATAAGCGTTGTAACATTTCCGTCTAAAATCGCAGAAAATGCTTTTTCATAACCGAGGTCAACCGCTACTCTCACCGTTTTCCCATTTCTCAATTCTTCACGCATCCGCTCCAAAATGAGAACATTGGCATCAACCGCCATACCGACTGTTAAAATTATTCCTGCGATACCGGGAAGTGTAAGTGTGGCGTGAAAAAGCGACATCAAACCGAGTAGAATCAGCAGATTTAATACAAGCGCCGCATCGGCAATAAGTCCGGAGAATTTATAATAGAAAAACATATAACCGACGACAAGCAGAAGCCCGACCAGTGAAGCGATAAGCCCCGCATTGACCGAATCACGACCAAGCGACGGACCTACGGTTCTGTTTTCTATAATTCTTACAGGGGCGGGAAGCGCACCGGCGCGAAGAACAATTGCAAGTCCGGATGCCTCATCTGCCGTAAAATTTCCTTCAATAATTGCATGCCCGTCGGGAATTCGCGAACGGATAACAGGCGCCGACTGAACCACCCCGTCAAGAACAATCGCAAGCCGCTTTTCTATATTCGCCTCGGTCACCGCAGCAAAAAGTTTTGCACCGTCTCTGTTGAAATCAATCCCGACATATGGCATATTGTATTCTCCGCCGATTTTCATTTTTGCGTCGGTAAGATACGCACCGGTTACCTGTGCAGTTGTCGTAACCAGAAAATAGCCCTCCTCTTTTCCGGGAAGAACTTCGTAGCCGGCGGGAATTAAATCCTCAAATTCTTTTTTTACATTGTGATTTTCGTCGTAAATATCCTTTAACTGAACTCCCAACTCCCTCGCCTTCGCCGCTATTTTTTCAATCGCACCGGTATTTTCAACAAGACGGAATTCCATAAGCGCCGTTTTGCCGATTAAATCAATCGCGGCCTGCGGGTCTTTAATTCCGGGAAGTTGCACGACAATCCATTTTTCGCCCTGCTTTGCGATGAACGGCTCGGAAACGCCGAACTGGTCAATTCTGTTTCTTATGATTTCAATAGCGCGGTTTAGTGCATCGGAAACATTCATATCCTTTTCAAGTTTATCCGAGTCAATTTCCAGAACGAGATGAATACCGCCCTGCAAATCCAATCCGAGATTCAAAATTTTTGAGACGATTTTATCCTTCATCTTTTGCGAGTTTAATTTTTCAGTCGGTGAAAGCCGATACCATAAAAATGTAGGCCAGAGAAAATAAACCGAACCCAACAGCACCGCCCAAAAAATAATCCATTTGAATTTTTTAGAATCCATCGTCGCTTACGCTCCTATCACGAATAACACATCACGAATGAGATTCTTCGCCTTCGGCTCAGAATGACTGCTTCTTTGGTGTCATGCTGAGTGAAACGAAGCATCCCGTCTTCGCAGTTATTCGTGTTTTGTTCGTGATGTTTGCCTTTATTCGTGTGTCTCTATTCGTGATTATAACAATTTTGTCCCGTTTATGTATAAATCAAAATCGGTTTTTAAGAAGACCGCTGCTTTTTTGCATATAATCATCCGTGTGAGAAATATCTCAAAATAGTCCATCACCTGAGAAATGTTCGTGTCAATAGTCAACTCCAGAGAAATAATTTTTTTGTCGGCATCCACTCTCAAAAAGGAACGCTCTACAGCATAATTAACGCGGTCGTGAATATCCAGATTTATCAACTTGGGATTTCTAACCCTGCTTCTGTGGACATCCGCTTTGTCTGCCAATATAACTGCAGCGCAAACGGGATTGACCGGCTCGCCGACGGGCTCCTCGTGATTTCCGATGGCAGAAATAATTATCGCGATATTTTCAGTTGAAATGTTCATCTCGCCGAGAATATCCATCGTGATTAAAGCGCTTGCCGAAACATGGTCTTCCCTGTTGACGACATTTCCCATATCATGAAGATACCCCGCAATCGCAGCAAGTTCCGGAAGCGGTTCTTTGTAATTGAGATGGGCTAAAATATTTTTAGAAAGATTGGCAACAATATCCGCATGACGGAATCCATGCTCGGTATAGCCGATAACGCCGAGATACTCGTTCGCCGCTTCAAGATATGCGATTACTTTCGGATTTGTTTTAATTGCATCTAATGTGATGTTCATTTCTTTATTTTAACAGATTGCACAGATTTACACAGATGACACGAAGTGTCACCCCGAACTCGTTTCGGGGTCTATGGATGCTGAAATAAATTCAGCATGACATTTCTACGCCCGGCTCTGGATTTATTTCTTTTCAATTTGCGGGGTTTCATTTATCACGGCCGATATCGCCGATTTCAGCATCTGCACATTTACATTCTCGGAAATTTTTAACTTCACGATACTGCCCTGAATTTCATGAACGGTTCCGTAAAGTCCGCTCGCAGTTATTACCCTGTCGCCTTTTTTAAGGGCTTCCAGCATTTTCTGATGTTCTTTCTGTTTTTTTGATTGCGGTCTGATGAGCAGAAAATAAAAAACGATGAAAATCAAAAAAATCGGCATAAGCGACGAAAACATCGCTGCGCCCTGCGGTGCTACATTCGGTTCAGCCATAATTTAACCTCCACTAACACGGATTACACGGATTTACACAGAGAAAGTATTTTTTCCCAGTTTTTATCAACATCGTCTTGAATCTGTTTTAAGACATCTTCGTTCCCGGGAGCAAAAAGATGTTTGAACCTTCCCTGTGATTTCAGCCACTCGGTAACCGGCTTTTTTTCTTTCGGCTTGTAGTTGAGTTTATACACCCCGTTTTCAACTTCATAAATAGGCCAGACGCAGGTATCCGCAGCGAGGCGACCCAAACGAACTGTCTCCGCCGGCGGATAATTCCATCCGAGCCGGCAGGGTTGAAGTATATTCATAAATGTCGGACCGTCGGTGGAAAGCGCCTTTTGGACTTTTGTGATTAAATCATTCTGAAAACTGAGTGTTGTCTGTGCGGCATATTTTATATTGTGTGCAACCATAATCGCGGTTAAATCCTTTCTCATCTGAAGTTTCCCGGTTGATTTTTTCCCCGACGGAGCGGTTGTCGTATTCGCCCCCTTCGGCGTGGCGGATGAACGCTGGATTCCGGTATTCATATACGCCTCGTTGTTGTAGCAAATATAAAGAATATGATGCCCCCTTTCCATCGCACCCGACAGCGATTGAAGCCCGATATCGTAAGTGCCACCATCACCGCCGAATGCAATAAAGTTTATATCATCAGTGATCTTCCCTTTCTTTTTGAATGCTTTATAAGTCGTTTCCACACCGGAAATAGTTGCCGCTGCGTTTTCAAATGCAGAGTGAATCCACGGCGTTTTCCATGCGGTGAACGGAAAAATAGTTGTTGCAACTTCAAGACAGCCGGTGGCATTTGCGACGATAACCGGCTTCCCTAAATCATTACATGCGAGTAAAACCTGACGGGCGATAATCCCCGCACCGCAACCCGCACACAACCGATGCCCACCGGTAAACAGTTCCTCTTTTTTAGAAAGTTCTCTTAAATTAGCCATAAATTTTTATCCCTTTTTGTTTTATTTCTCCGGCAATATCCCATTTACTCGCTTTTTTAATTTCTTCGGGTGTAAATCCAAGCGGTTCTATATCAACATTTAAAGCAATCCTCGCTTTGTATATTATGTTTAACAGTTTTTCAATCCGTTTTCCTTTACTGATATTTCTAAACCTTTTAGAAATAAACGCAAGGTCTACATCACTAAATCTATTGGGCATTCCATAAGCATATGAACCAAAAAGGTATACTGATTCTACCGGCATCTCACAGTAAGAAACTATTTTTTTGACTACATTTTTAATTTCTCTTTTTGAATAAGCCATTTCATCACCTTTTCTGTTTTTTTGATAATTTCAGCAGCAGTTTTTTTATTAAAGACATTTTTATTGAATCTTTCGTTCATATATCGTGTTTCAATATAATGACGGGAAAGAGCAGAGAGGAATTCAGCAATCTCATCGGGCAAATTTAACTCGCATCTCACTGCTAACTGTGATAAAGAATGCAAAAATGGTGCAGGTTCTTTCTTCTTTACTACATACTAAGGGGAGCATAAAATACTTTACATCCGTAAAGTACTTCGTCTGTCACCCTGAACTCGTTTCAGGGTCTATAGATGCTGAATCAAGTTCAGCATGACACCATCTTCCATGTAAAGTATATTCCGCTCTTGTTAGTAAATCATTTTTAATAACGCTTCTATCGTCTGCTGACACATAAAGAATACAAAACTCCACCTGCCCGTTTTGTACATCGCTTTGGCAGTTACAAAATTTTCTTTTGCCGATTTAAGCCAGAAATTTATTACTTTTTTCATTTATCCGCAGATTTTTCTTTTTAAAAATTTATTGTATCTGTCCCCCCTTTTTTCTCCATTTAAAATACTTTCCCAATCTATCATTTTTATTCTCTTACGCCAATATAATTTATGAGTTTTTCAACTTTTTTTGTCTGAACATTTTTGAGCAAATCCTCAAAAACCGATTTTATTTGTTCGGTGTTTATGTCACGACCGCCTAAACCATAGATATAGTCGGAAGTCGGAAGTCGGAAGTCGGAAGTGAATAATGCGGATGTGATTTCGGTGAAAAGCGGGCCGGCATAAGCGGAAAAAGTATCCGAGCGGTCAAGAACGGCAACCGCCTTGAGATGAGAAAGTTCGCCGGCGATTTCTTTATACGGGAACGGTCTGAAAACTCTCGGTTTTAACAATCCCGCTTTGATTCCTTTTTCCCTCAATTCATCAACGACAACTTTTGTCGTGCCGGCGGTAGAACCCATGCAGACGACTGCAATTTCAGCATCATCTAATTTATATTTCTCAAAAAATCCGTATTCTCTGCCGAACTTTTTCTTAAAATCTTGAGCGACATCCAAAATAATTTTTCCGGAATTCCTCATCGCTTCCGCTTCCTGCATTTTGTGTTCAAAATAATAATCCTGCAAATCAAGTGAACCGAGCGTATATGGCCTTTTCAAATCAAGCAAAAATCTTTCCGGTTTGTATTCGCCGACAAATTTTTTCACATCGGCATCAGAGAGCATATCAATAACTTCAAGACAGTGGCTGATAATAAATCCGTCGGTCATTACCATAACCGGAAGTTTCGCAATTTCTGCAAGACAAACCGCCTGAATTAAGTTATCATATGCCTCTTGTGAATTTTCAGAAAAAATCTGTATCCAGCCGGAATCCCTCGCACCCATTGTGTCGGAATGGTCGCCGTGAATATTTATCGGCGCCGAAAGCGAGCGGTTGACCTCGGCAACGACAATCGGAAGCCGCAATCCCGCCGCAATGTAAAGCATTTCATACATCAACGCGAGTCCCTGCGAAGATGTGCTTGTCATCACACGAGCGCCGGCAGCCGATGCGCCGATACAGGCGGACATGGCGGAGTGCTCCGACTCAACTGCAATATATTCGGTATCAACAAGTCCGTCGGCAACAAACTGCGAAAAAATCATAACGATTTCCGTTGCAGGCGTAATTGGATACGCAGCAACAACATCAGGATTGACTTGACGCATCGCCTCCGCCATCGCTTCGTTACCGGTTTTTGCTGTTTTCATAATAACTTCAATTAAAAATTATAAATTAAAAATGAAAAATGACTTGTAAAAGTCATTCCCGAATGTTTCTATCGGGAATCTTATAGATTCCGTGTCAAGCACGGAATGACACTTTGTGTCAATTTTTAATTTTGCATTTTACATTTTTAATTGCCTCTTTATTTTTTCTGGTTCTCTAATTCAGCCACAGAATTTCACAGAACTTCAC
>Ga0210051_1004607_pt1 | contig 13422 bp, 16 predicted proteins | sample CryGey092014_all_FD_185464 | JGI IMG/M metagenome (GOLD analysis project Ga0210051, IMG submission 185464) | Groundwater microbial communities from aquifer - Crystal Geyser CG23_combo_of_CG06-09_8/20/14_all (SPAdes) (version 2) | ecosystem: Environmental > Aquatic > Deep subsurface > Groundwater...
AGTTTTTTCATAAGGTGCTTTCCCCTGAAATATAATATAATATTTTGAAACATTAATCAAGGTGATTTTGAGTTCTGTCTTGACCCCATGCTTTTGAATTCGTTTATTGACGATAAATTAATGCAAACAGGAATTGCAGGTTCAAATCCACTCCCCGCAATTTTTATTATAGAAACCTCGTTGAACGACGAGGTTTTTTCTTTTTAGGGGCTTAAAAACAGGTTAAAATTCAGAATCCCATTTTAACCCACTCCGCCATTTTTCCACCAAAGGCTGCATTTAAATTAGTAGATTTTTTAAGGATAATATTAGGTAAGGGATATAAGCTATTATAGTCCTGCAGTAAAAGGCTTAATCCTTGAAAAGCCTCTTTATGACAATCTTTAAATTTATGTCCAGACTTACAAGGACAATTTTTATCTTCATTTAAGGGAACCTTCTTTTTAAGAAAAATGTTTTTCCCAGAATCAGAAAGTATCTCAATACAATTAATGATTACGGACATATCAGGTTTATCTGAAGGAATTCTATTTTCATAATAGTATTCATATATACCTAAATCGTAATGACTATATTCACCCCAAGGCCATTTGGTATATTTTTCATAAAAACTAAGACCATAAAAACAAGGTATCACTAACTTATCTATATAATCGATAATATTTACTCTATCAGGAAATAATTTTCTTAATTTAGGATAGGGGCATAGGCAGATAGTATTATTAACGTTTATATGAATATCAGACTGGCGTATATTGTTTTTCAATAATATATTTTCTACTCTACCACCTATTTCTTTTATTGAGGGTTTATATAAATGGAACATAATTTCAACCTTAAAAGAATCTGATATAATGTAATTTACAGGTATATTAGATGTGCTTTGTGGGGTAATGATAAACTCTTGAGACGATGGTGAATAAGCAGCAAAGAATGATATATTTCCCATATAATAGATATACTTATTTATCATGAAAAACTTTAACTCATGATAGCGATGACTTAGTGTATTCGTCATATATTACATTCACACAATTAAATGCGGTCCACGTGGATTCTTAATAATTATTTCTGGTGAATTATTATTTTCTTTTTTAACTTTATTCTCGAAGATTTCATCCCATTTTTTAATAGCTTCTTCAATATCACCCTTGCTGTTTTCTTGAGTGCTTGTCTTAATTCTTCAGGACTACAGTATACTATCAGATATGTGGTGTACTGTTTTATAGTCCTGTTAAACCGCTCTACCTTGTCTGTGGATGATACGGTTTACCATAAATGTGCCTTATACCGTGTATCCCTAAATATTCATCAAGTACCTTACTAACAAATCCAGAACCATGGTCTGTTAACAATGTAGGTGCAGGGTAAAGTTTATGACCACACCTTACTGCTGTCTCTCTGGCTAATTCCACTGCATCTGTCCGAGGAATATTGAGAACCGAAGAATCACAATTGAATTACCAAAAAGTGGAAAGGACTTTGAATTTGCTTTCCTTCCTACTACCGTAGTTGAAAGATTGAATAATTATATTATACAGAAACAAATGTAACCAGACCAAAAAATATTCAATCTCTCATATTCCGGTGCAAGAAATGTCATAAGACAGGCAGGTGAGCGTGTGGGTGCAAGATTAAGACCGCATGACTTACGAAGATACTCGGCAACATACGCCAGTAAGAACGGTGTCCCCTTAGAAGTTGTCTCTAAAGTTTTTCTCAGGCACCAGGACCTCAAAACCACACAAATATATCTTGGGAAAATAACAGAGAATGAAGCTTTATACTGGGTATACAGTTTGCATAATAAATAATTCAAAGAACACAAGGAAAAGATATGATTAGAGTACCGCCTGAAAGATTAAAACAACGCTACCAGTAGTCAATAGTCGGAGATAGCGGAGATTGGCCAGTTAATCAAGGTCAAGTGCAGGGTTTGGGCTGAAGTGGTAACTGACAAAAGTTGATGAAATCTACAGTTTTGATTTCTATTCAGCAACATATCTATGTCATCCCGTCGTAAGTATCTAAAACACCAAAATCTCGTCAGAAAAACCGCAGATTGCCTGACCTAAATTTGAACAAAACTGCAAACGCAATTGTTTGAGTACTTTTTAGGTGCCTTACCAAAGATAGGATTTATTCACATCAACCAATCAGATTCTGAACTATCAAGTAAACATCCAACCACTTGAAAAGATGTTTTGAATTCCGTATAATCTGAATAGCGTTTCTGACAAGTTCCTTCTCGGGTAAAGAAAAATAACACTAAAAAGGTAATAACTATCAGATTATTTTTCATTCCATAACCACTTTTTCAATTCTTTCTGCTATGGCGTCAAAAAATCCTTCAGCTCTCTTGAGAGAAAGAGCGTCTTGCGCAGCAGATTGTGCGGTTATGCCAAAACCTCGTGTATCGGAGAAAGTTTTGTCCGGAATATCAAATACTGCCAATGTTTTACTTTCTTCAAGAGAAAATACTTTTATTATCACCCGGGCACGAGTTGAATAGAGTTCATCTGATATCTGGCTAATCTTTTCAGCTTCGGCTCTGCCAGAAACTAAAATAGTCGCTCCGTAATCTTTTGCCTGTTTTATCATTTCTTCTTCAGTTGCGGGTTTAATTTTCTTAGAAATAAGTGTAACCTGTTTCCTTTTTAGTGCTTCTACTATACGGCTTTCAATTATTGAACTATCTCTTTTTTTACCAAGAATTCTTTCTTCAATAAAGACAATTATTTTTGTTTTACCTGCTATCTGATTTTCTATCTCTTTTAATCTATTTTTTGTCTCAATTTCAACCTTTTTTATTTCTGCAAGATATCTTGGTGGTAAACCGCTCAAATCGCTGATTTCTTTGAGTGACTGCACAGCCATCATATATCTATTTATTGCCAGAGTATATTTGCCTTTCGCTTCCGAGTCAGAACCTTCCCGAATAAGGGATTTGACCAAGGAAAGTGTTTCACTAACTGTTTCTTCAATAAAATTTTTATGTTCTTCTTCTGAAAACCTTACTTTTGTCCACGCCTTATAGAAATATTCCACTCCTCTTGATGTACTCTTTTCCCATTTTTCAATATAATATTCATCTGCCGAAACTTTCAAAATACTTTTCCCGACAGCATTCATCTGTGCCTGATTGAAAACATTTGAAGCAAGAACATCCTTTGTTGAACCAGTAGTAATTATTTTCTCAATCTCTTCAGATTCTATTTTTACACCGAGTTTCTCTGTAATTGCCCGCTGAGCATTTCTTAATGCTTCCTGTCGTGCATCTACTTCCTGCTCTCTGTCACCGGACATACCAATAAAATATCCCGGTGTTCCTTTTATCCAATTAGGTTCCGGTATAGTTGATACTTTCCGTTCCTGTCCTATATTTTGCCGGACAAACACCGACTTTGTTGCACAGCCGGTTGTAATTAGTAATGAGATAAAAATTAAACCTAATATTTTCTGAATCATTGCCTTATTCTAAAACCGAAATATAACAGATACAAGAGGGCCTTGAAAATTATCTATAGTGTCAAGCCTCGTACCTCCTGATATAACCTCTTTTCCTGTAGTACTATCTGTATAAGTGCTCCCACCGGAACCAATTCTCACAATGTTGTAATAAAATCTGTAATACAATCTTATCGTCAATAATCCATAAGTATAAGAGGGTCCTAAATCAACTTCTATAGCATACGCGATGCCTCCTTTATCAACTATTTGATTTTTCGCTTTCGCATATCCTAAAAAGAGTGAAACATCACCATCAAGCCACATCCAACCATTTTCTCTTTCAGCCAAAGTGGAATCCATTAGTTTTAAGATTCCACAATACCCTTCATAGGTAGTATCTAATGTTTCAGCCCAGACAACTTCCCCTGTCCTTTCTTCTATATTAAAAATTGTATTCGGTATATTGTATCTCCAATATCTTATTCCATAGCCATTGTACCATGTTATGTCTCCAAACCTGGATATTAAGTTTGGCCCAATGAGTAAAATATCTCCTGTAAACCAATCTGAGTTTATAAACATCTTTTTTGTTGTATAGTAGAGCGTCCCGTTTTCCCTAAACCAGTCCTGTCCTTCAGCCATCCCCTTGAAATTTCCAGACATAAATCCAGTTTGGAACCAATTATATTTCCCGTACTTTTTTAATATTTTACCCTGTATTCTGTGTAATTCCCCCTTTTCTGTTTTCGTTAAACCTGCTTCAGTTGTTACTTTTTCTTCCGTCAAGGAAGAAAGGATGCTTCCTATAAAACTAACCCTTCCATATTTTATACCCACTTCTACTCCTTTGAGCAATGCTGGATCTATTTCATAAACGATGGGTCTATAAATATTTTCTCCTTTTGTTTCGGGGTTCCAATTACAATACCAAAGTTGAGGTATGATGCTCAAATTAAATTCCTTTTTTTCTATTTCTTTTTCTTTCCTATGTACTATGGGCACTTTTTGTTCTGTGATTTCAATCAGTCGTTTATCTATTTCAAAATAATTGATTAACAATTCATCTATTTTTTTATTTAATTCTTCTACTAAGAGTTCTTTTAGTTTCCTCTTTTCTTTTGGTTTCTGTGTTACATATTCATCAATAATTATTTCAGGTTTTCCCAATTTCATTTTACCTTTTATAGAATTTTTCAAAATGTTGAGATTGAAATTGCACAAAATATCGTATTTTTTTCATGAGCAAAAAATACTTTTGCCCGAGGTAATCTTTCTCTGATATAGTTTAAGATATGTTTTTTATAATAATCATCAATCGGTTTCTCAAAAGAAACACCTATTTTTTTGTCAAATTTATATCCTGCTATTGGAAGTGGTTCAGTAGAAGTTTTTTTCTTGGCTTCACAGAAAGAAACTTCCAATAAAACACAAAAAACAATAATCACAATAAACTGCAAAAATTTAATAAATTTATTTCCCATACTTTTATGGAACAGGAATATCTCGCATCATTTCTTTTACAGCTTCTTGGGCAAACGGGAGGACAATCTTTCCTTTTCCACTTTTTGAATTTGCTCCTTGCCACAGCACAGCTGCTGTTTCAAAATCAACCATTTTTACTGTAAAAGATACTTCTACGGTATATATCTCTTTTTCTGGAAGTTCAAAACCTCCAACTGTTGGTATATATAGTGATGACTGGCCTTTATGCGATTTTGTAACCGCATATTTCGTAACTGTTCCAACAACAAGTGCTCTAACTCCAAGGATTTTACCAAGTTCAACAGCAGTTGATGGCTCCATAATCCCGAACTCTACCATTTTTAATTCTCTTGCTTGCTCCTTCAAAATTAGGTCAACTCTATTCTTCTCAATAACATCATAACCCCTTTTCAAAAGCTCAAACCCAATTAGATCAGCAATTTCATTTCCAGAGCCATGAAATTCTGGAGCATCGTCAAATCCTACAACAGCCACTCTTTTATATTGAACAAAATCAACACCCGGTCTTACATACATTTGTATATCAGACTTTGGTGTATGAGCACATCCGAATAAAGAGACAAAAAATAAGAACAAGATGCTTACTTTTTCCATTTATCGCATTGATTAATTTATTTAGTTAACGCTCCAAAAAGTCTTCCCAATGTCATTGCGAGGAATGAAATGCCGAAACAATCTCATTTTTATCATCTGGAAAGACGAAATTGCCATAGTCATCCAAGGTGACCTCGCAATGACAGCAATGAAAAACTTACTTTTGGAGCAGAAACTATTTAAGTTAAATTTTATTCTTTTGAAACAGATTTACATTTGAGTCTTTTTATTTCAATATTTTTACCGTCATAATACATTATTTCACCGCCTTTTAAGAATTGTATTTGAGAATCAAATGAACCAACCACATCCTTTTCAAATATTTCTAACGGCTTGCCACTTCCCACATCCCAAATACAAATATTGTTTTTTTCGTCTCCTGATACAAGGTATTTATTATCAGGACTAAATGACAGGGCAACAATATTTTTTTTATGCCAGACTTCTGTCATAGTTGAAGACCAATCGCTTGTATTCCAGATAATAATTATCTTGTCTTTTTTAAGCTGCCCGGCAGATGCTAAAAATTTACCGTCAGGACTGAAAGCAATGCTGTTTATGTCTTTTTTATCAAATTCTGTCAAAACTTTTAGTTCTTCACCTGTATCAGCACTATAGATATAAATTGATTTACCATTCATTTCACCCACTGCTAATATTTTTCCATCAGGACTCAAATCCATTGAGCAAGCCTTCACAGTAGTGTCTTTTTCACTTATAATATTTCCGCTCTCTACGTCCCAGACAATGGTTTTTCCGCCAAAAGAAGCCAATCTTTTACCATCGGCAGAAAATGCAAGATACGAAACGTCATCTTTCTGTCCTCTTAGCACTTTTGATAAAAATATCCTTTGTTTAGAAACATTTACGCCCCAAATTTTAACAGGCACATCTTGAGGTGTATATTCTGGTTTCACATATACTTCTTTACCTGTTTTATCTTTCTCTATCTGGAGAAGAGCATCTCGGTCAAACCAACCGGCAGATGCTAAATATTGACCATCAAGACTGAAAGTCACTGCACGAATTCTTTCTCTAATATGTGCTTGCACTTCACTTGTTATTATTTTTCTTTTAGTATCTACCGCCACATCAGTTCTTTTCTTTATTTCATCAATTTGTTTCTCAAACTCCGTATTTGAATAGGGCAAGACGAAAGTCATCTTATAAGGAGACCACATACATTTTATTGATTTGTAGTGTTCCATATCTTCCATATTCTGGAAAAGCAAACCATTTTCTGTGTCTAACACTGTAGTTGTTTTACCCTTGGTTTCTACCTGCGCCTGTATTTGAATTTTCATCAATTGTTTTCCACCAAATTTGGAAGCTTCGACAACATATTTGCCATTCGGAGCAACTGCGGCAATTGCCAACTGTCCAAAGAAGCGGGAAGATGTTTTTTCAAACAGATTATCTGCTCCATATCCCAAATTTACACCAAACAATCCTAATATACCAACAACCAATAAAAACTTTAAACAGTTTTTCATGATGCTTTTTCCTCCCTTTTAGTTTTTACGCGAAATAACATCACCCGCAGTAACATACCACAACACCTACTTATTATATCTGATGACCTTTCGCGAAAAAGTTTTCATCAATATTTTTTGTAGTATGGTACCTTGAACATTCTTTGTCCTTTTTTACTTTTTTTCAGCTACATCTTCTTCTCTATAAATTACTGTTTTCACAGGGTCAAAAAAGTGGCCAATAATGCAGCCAATAAGAGCCCCTGCCACCGCCACTTTCGGATCTTTTAAAACTATAAAACCAATCACGGCGCCCACAATAGCACCAATAACAGCACCTTTGAAACCCCTTTCATTTTGCACTTCTCCCCATTTTATCAAAGCCATTTTTTCATCGCCCCCTTGTATGAAAACTTTTTACTTCTATTCACTTTTTTCTGTCAGGTCAATTCCTTTGATGCTGTAAAGTTTAAAATTTGTTCCAGTTTCAAATGTAAATCTATTTGGAGTCCTAAACTGTGGATAGCGAGCCATTGCTATTTCTTTGTCATCAATGAATAATCTAAAAACTGCATCAGTTTTTTTAAGTGAAACTTTAACCATCTTTTCCCGAATACTTTCATGGCTTACTTGTGTTCCGCCTATCGCGGCTAAATTGCTATCATATCCGCCACCTATCGTCACTTTAACATCGCCAATATTAACTGTATGTGACTGGCCAGTATAACCACGTCTTCCACAATTGATAATCCATTCAAAGATAAAATCTCTTGGAAAGACAATATTACCTATACTGAAGTGATAATTTCCCTGCTCAAAGTGAGTAAGGAATTTCTTCCTGCCATCGAACTTTACCATCAGTTTTTCACCGCCGAGCCAACCTTCAGGTATATTGCCTTCTTCTACATTAGAAAAATCTTCAAAGTAAAAAATACTTTCCGCTTTTGGTTTTTCTGCTTTTGGTTTTGGTTTGGGTTCAGGTTCTTTGACTACTTCTGGCTTTTTTTCTTCTTTCTTTACCGCTGGTTTTGGGAGCATAATTAACTCACTGGCAAGTTTTATTGTGTCGGCATCTTTTTTTATTTCTACACCAGAAGTTGAGAGGACTTCTCCCGTTTCCGTCTCTATAATTCTTGCATTTACTTGAAAACTTTTTTCAAGTTCAGTGATTGTACCGATAACAATTCCTTGTGCACCAACAAGTTTTCCCAGGGAAGCCGCTTTTGATAGGTCAAAAAAATCTGAAAGAGCATATTTTTGCTCGGCAATTACTTTGTTAATAAGCGCTCTTTCAACAATCTTAAAATCACCCCATTTTGCTAATCCTGTGGACATCTCTTCAGCAATATGTTTCCCTAGCATACTTACTTGACCGTCAAGATTGACAAAATTAATAACGGCAGCATTTTTTAACTCTTCGTGAAGATTAGCGATAAGTCCCCGGGAAAGTGTCTCCATTGCCTTTTTTCTCGGATAAACTTGTGCAGAGAGATTTGTGGCAAGAAAAAAAACTCCACAGAACATAAAATAAAACAGTTTTTTAATCATAATGCCCCCTATATCCCTGCCTTAACCCTCTCATGACCTGAAAGGAAAGAGGCTTATGAGGATATTTTACTTGATGGTTATCACTTTGGATTAACTTTACCCGAAATGATTATTTACTTGGATCCCATTCTTCAAATGTCTTGTCAATAAATGAGACTGCATCTTTTACTTGTTGACGGGCTTTTTCATCTTTTTCGTTTGCTGAAACATCTCTCATAAACTCCTTAGCATATTCACTCATTGCCGATTTAGGAACCATATAGATAACCCTTGCTCGCCAGCCTGCTTTCCGACTTCCATCTGTGTCAACTTCTTCAACTCGTTGACTAACATAATCTCCTCGTTCACCCCGAACTATGCCTTGTGCTTTTCGTACTTCTTTCATTTTTTCTGCTTCTTGGGTATATAAAACCCCGGTATCTACTCCACCTTTTGCCGATGCCGCTTTTACCTGTGTCTCAATCATCTCACCCCAGAGAAAATGAACTGCCGCTCTCTTAGCATCGGTCATCGCACTATCTATCGCACTGCGTTCACTCGCCCAAAGTCCTATTGACTGTCCAATAAATGCTTTTGCCTCTTTTGTGGACTTGGAATTAGGATTTTTTACCCAATCAGGTAATTCTTTTGGTCCCTCAATAACAAAAGTTGCACTGGTCGGACCTTTTGCCCGTGTCCCTGTTGCACATCCTGAAACTAATACACACAAACCCACAAATCCTAAAGTACTCAACTTAATCAAATAACTCTCCATCTTAGTTTTACCTCCTGAATTTTTTTGTGCGATACAGCACACTGCTACGCTTTTTTTATCACCTCCCGTCAATAGTAATTAAAATTTTACAACACCAGAAGCACTTATTGTACTCTGGCCAAGAAATTTATATTCAATATTGATTCCACCAAACGCTATCCATTCAATTGTCTTTTTGGGTCTTGCATCAACAACTTTTTCCCAGCAAGTCGCATCTGAATAGATTGCTATATTATAGCAATCCGACCATTCAACTGCATTCCATTCAAAAACTATTTCAGTATCTGATAAAATACCCTCATTTGCAGGAGAAATTAAAGTTGGAGGCGTAGGGATTGCTTGCGGAAAAATATTCTGCGGCGACAAAAATAGAAAGCTACATATCAAAATTGGTAGAAGATTTTTTGGCAATATGTTAGAGGATGTCCGAGAATTCCCAATTTTTAATAAAAAGTGATGATTGTAAAATAGATTTGTTCTTAGATTTGAAAAATTACTAACTGGTGGGGAGAGTTCTGTCTGTCTGTCTGTCTGTCTGTCTGTCTGTCTGTCTGTCTGTCTGTCTGTCTGTCTGTCTGCAAGATTTGTTCCTGATTCATTTTTTTCTTAAGTTGCTCAATTCTTGTAACATAATTATACCTGCCTGGCTAAATTATACTCTTTTCTGCGTTGTAATGTCAACTTCTTTTTCTCTGTGCTCAGTCTTAATATTTCTTCTTTTCTGCCGACATATACATCATCTGGACTTACATTGTTCAGTGCTTCGTGTGGTCTTGAATTGTATTCCTGTACTGTTAGTGAACAAATATCTTATATCAAAAATATTTCCAGAAGGTACGTTTATTATTCTTTTCTTTTGCATAGTGTTTTAAAATTATTAAATCTGTTATTTAAATCTTTGTAGTTATGTAGTGCATCATTTGTGTTTATATCTATCGTTGTGCTACCTATAACTATATCACCATCTTTTATAGTAAAAATATCTGAAAAGCAATAATCATATATTTCTCTATGCTTTTTTACATCATCTATAGTATTTTCAATATTTGAAATCAAATTAATATCTTCTTGGTTAACTTTCTTGTATAAATCTCTTAAAAAATATTCTAATGTGCCTATAGACATCATGTTTGGTTCTATTAATTTTATTCCATATGAAAGGCATAATTTTCTGATAGTTTCATCTATATTGTTATTAACTGTCATTAAAAACATGATTATCCGATAATTAGATAAATATTGAAAATTTTTTGCGTAATAATCAAATACTTTCCCAAGAAAAGTAAAAACAATTTCTTTGGTAATTTCGGTTGCTTGATATTTCTTCAACTCAAACACATGAAAATCTTGTTCTTTTATACATATTAAATCTATTTCGTGTTGAACTTGAGAAAGAGATGTATAAGACAAACCAAAACCCATATCTCTAACGCTTGAAATTAAATTTAAATCAATGCTTCTATTTAAATAATTACGAAAATTATCTTCAAAACCTTCATCTGGAATAGGAATCCTTTTGGTAGTACCCCATACCTTTTTAACAAAATACCATGAAAAAGCTTCAATTTCGTTCATTGCGGGTTAAGTTAATTTATATTGGGGAATTACATACATATCCTAGAATAATTATACTTCTTGATTCAAGAAATGTCAAGGTTAGATGGAGGTGTAAATTTTCTCTTATTTTATGTATTTCCTTCATGCTCTTGGATTCGTTCATAATTCATCCACCTCCAAGTCTTATACTTTCACGAATGCCCTTTGTTCCAGATACATTCCGTGTGACTAAATCAGGATTTATAAGGGTCTCTTTAACAAGTTCTTCGGGAATATCGCGTTCAGTAATCTGCAACTTGAGATGTTTCAGAAACACTATCTTCATGCAACAATTATATAATATATTTACGTGAAATTCAAAATATGTTCATACCGACTGCTTTAACGTCCTTTCTGCTGCAACCAAGGAATTTCAAACGAGGATTGGGTATGGCAGGTAGGACATTCTTTATCTTTACAGGTTGTTCAAGAGAAACATTAAATTTTTTATTCATAGGTCTAACGAAGCATACCATAAAGTTATAGCTATTTGATTTCTAACATAATATACGAGAAGTGACTCTAACACTAATGATTGCACACCTCTTTTTAGGGGAATTTCAAGGTAAGGTCAGGTATGAGATTAAACCCTCTGGAATTTTTGTCGATGATATTGTCTGAAAGTTACTGTTAGGAGTTGCGTTTCTTTTCATATGTATATTCTTCTAAAACTCGTGAACTGGTGAACTGATGCACACCGCAGACATATTGGACAATGAATCATGTATTTCGTGGAGGATTTCTTCTAAGGCATGAACTTCTTGCTGTATTAACGTCTTCCCGCAGTCCTATATTCAAGATACATAAAATATATTTATTGCAGATTGTGTATTGTTATATTCATTATTGAATTAATTTGACACTCTCCAATTAATATGATATTATATATAACAATGTGGCATCCATTATTGAGGTATTGCGTAAATAATTGGAGGGTATCCAATGAATTCAACTAGAAATCAAAAGCATACCAACATAGGTATGGAACTATTAAGGAATCTAGTTCAGAACAATAAGCGTATATTTACCGTAGAGGATGCAAGGAAGTCCGCTCCGTCTGTAGGGATTAAAGACGCCTATGTTCTTGAGGCTTTGCATTACCTTTCAAATACCAGGTGGATATCTCGGCTAAGGAGGGGGCTTTATGCTGTATCATCGTCTTTCCCAGGCATGACGCCTGTCCATGAATTTGAGGTTGCCATGTCTCTGGTTAATCCTGCCGCAATAAGTCACTGGTCCGCCTTACATTTTCACGGTATGACTGAACAAGCATCGCAAAAGGTCTTTATCACGACTACGCAGGTTATTATCCCCGCAAATGCCTCTAAGCCTAAGGGTAGCCGAAGGACTTCCGGCATAGAAATAAACGGCATTGTCTATGAATTCGTCAGGTCAAAGCCCGACAGGTTCTTTGGTGGTAAGGAATACTGGGTAGGAGAAGTAAGGGTGACAATAACCGACCCGGAGAGGACTATTATTGATGGGCTTGTTAATCCGGGATATTTCGGGGATTGGGCAGAGGTATATTCCGCATTGAGTACCAATATTTCCAAGTTGGACCTGCACAAGATGGTTGACTACACCATACGGCTGGGTGAAGCGGCCGTTATCAAGAGATTGGGCTGGCAGCTCGAGAGGTTGGGCGCAGATAACGCAATCCTTCAAAAGTTGGAAAGTGTTCCTATAAACGGTTACAGGGTACTAGACCCTACCGGGACGAGAACGGGCCATTGCAATAAGCGGTGGATGATCCAAGAAAATCGGAGGGTGGAATGAAACCGTTAAGGAAAAGAATAGAAGAGGAAAGAGACAGGACAAAACTACAGTGGGAAATAATCGAGCGAGACTATATCATTTCCTGGGTCCTTGCAGGTATTATAGCTAATGACAAACTAATGGCATCGTGATTTCATGCCTAAGGTAATGATAGAAATTACCATGGATGAACAAGTTATTATTAAACCTCAAAAAAAGCGGATAATTCACGGATATGAGGAAGATGTCAAGCAGGAAATATTCGTGTATTCTCTTGAAGAGATAGTTGCTGAGAAAATGCGGGCATTATTGCAGCATTTGAAGAAACTGGAAGAACGTGGTTGGAGCAGGTCAAGGGCAAGGGATTATTATGATCTTTGGAAAATATTTGACCATTATAAAAAAACATTAAAAAAAGATGAAATACCTGCTTTGTTTCTGGAAAAGTGCAAGGTTAAGAAAATAGATTTTTCTGGACCTGAATCGCTTTTCAATGATGTCATGTTGGACTACGTAAAGAAAACCTGGCAGCAATGGATGGGGCCGCTTGTACCAGATTTACCGGAATTTGAAGTTGTGATTAAAGATTTAAGAAAGAATATTTTAGGACTGTTTGCTCCCAACCCCGCAATGTAATAATACCCCGTTTTATGACGGGGTTTTTTATTTTCGGGTTTTAGCGTTATTTTCGGGAAGCCTTCGGGTTGGACATGCATGCCCTGTTTGAAATTTATACCGGATTCATGCTTT
>Ga0210051_1004613_pt1 | contig 13414 bp, 12 predicted proteins | sample CryGey092014_all_FD_185464 | JGI IMG/M metagenome (GOLD analysis project Ga0210051, IMG submission 185464) | Groundwater microbial communities from aquifer - Crystal Geyser CG23_combo_of_CG06-09_8/20/14_all (SPAdes) (version 2) | ecosystem: Environmental > Aquatic > Deep subsurface > Groundwater...
GATATAAAATCAGCGATTACAATATCCTTAGAATGAGGCCAATAAAAACTTAACACTAATACCAAACACATAAAAATAGGACATTTCTATTTTGCTAAGAATAGGACATTTCTACTTTGTTATGACATTTCTTCAAAGATCTCTTGACTCTTCAATTTTTTTGTGCTATAATTAATCAACAAGCCGTCACGAATACCCATCTTCACGGGTACAAGTTTCAACAGTGGACGGGACAATCTCAAATGGCTGCAATACACCAGCGGAGGGACATTTATCAAAAAGCTCAAAAAAAGACTTGACAGATGAGTTAAAAAGGGATAAGATAAAAGTAGAAGTGATAGAAAACAGAAAAGGGGTAGGAGAAAAAACAATTTTAGCGGATGATTTTATAAAGACAAGGGGTAAGAAAGAGGAGGTTTGGGCATGCCAATTTGTAACCACATCTTAAAGCCAGGACATATTATATAATTAAATCAATAAATTTAGGAGGTGTAAAATGGTTGGTTTGTATTTAATAACTGTGATAGTTTTTTTATTTCTGATTTTGGTTTTACCGTCACTTAATATAATCGGGCCAACAGAGGTTGGTTTGGTGACTAAAAGGTTTTCTGTAAAAAAGCTGATGGAAGATAACCCTATTGCCTTCAAAGGTGAAGCAGGTTATCAGGCAGACCTGTTGATGCCTGGCTGGAGATGGAAGTTCTGGATTTTGTACACTGTAGAGAAATTTCCCTGGGTTCAGGTTCCCCCAGGTCAAATTGGTGTAGTAATTGCTCAAGTTGGTCAACCATTGCCAATAGGCGCAAAGTCAGCTGTCTATAAAAAAGAGTTTGGTAATTTTACTGATCTCAAATTTTTCGTGGAAAGGGGTGGACAAAAAGGTATTCAGAGACCAGCGCTTCCTCCAGGAACACTTGCTCCAATTCATCCAATTGGTTTCTTAGTGCTTACCAGAGATAAAACTTATGGTATTCCTGTTGCCCCAGATTTAAAGCGCCCAATCGGGAAAGGTATAGGACTTATTCCAGAATCTTTTGGGTTACAACCCAAACAATTGGAAGTTGTGCGCATAGAACCTTTACAAGGGCCAGAGAATAAAATAAGAGATATGATTGGTATTGTTACTACATTTGAAGGTGAACCCTTACCTCCAGGTGATATCGCCAGTCGTTTGAATGGTTTTTTTGATGTGGAAAAGATGGAACAGGAAGGTACTGATGATACTCAACTTATTGAGGCTGTATTAGGAAGTAAAAACACCTTGCATAACAATTACCAAGACTTTCAGGCTTTCTTGGATAATGGTGGAAAAATTGGTCTTCAGCATGACCCACTTCTCTACGGTGCTTACACCCTCAATCCGTTTTTGATAGGTGTAGAGATGAATCCAATGTTAGTGGTAGAACAGGGTGAGGTAGCAGTAATTAAATCTTATGTTGGCTTAGGTCCTAGAGACACTTCAGGAGCCGAATTCAAATTTGGCACCCTGGTAAGACCCGCGCATCGGGGAATTTGGCAGGAACCACTGAGGACAGGGAAATATGCAATTAATCCACATTGCTATCAGGCAGAAATTGTCCCTACAGCGATTTTGACATTAAACTGGGCAGAAGCTGTATCTCAAGCTCACAAGTTAGACCAACATCTAAAGCAAGTTATAGCTAAATCCAGAGAAGGTTTTATATTTACAATTGACCTCCAAGTACAAATTCATGTGGCGGATACAAAAGCACCCAGAGTTATTTCTATTGTGGGAACAATGGCAAATTTAGTAAATGAGGTTTTGCAAGCAGCAGTTGGCAACCATTTTCGGGACAAAATGCAAAGTATGCCGGCTATCAAATTTATAGAAACAAGACAACTGGTTCAGGAAGAAGCCTATGCCCACATCAAGACAAAACTTGAAGAATATCAGGTAGAAACAAAAGGAGTCTATATCCAGGATGTTATTCTTCCTGAACAATTGGTAAAAGTTTTAACAGAGCGAGAAATTGCTAGCCAAGAAATAGAAACATTTAAAAAACAAAAGATGTCCCAAGACCAACGAATAGAAACAGAAAATGCCAAAGGTACAGCTGACATGCAAGCTGAACTAGCCAAATCTAAAGTTAGCATTGACATAAAGATGAATAATGCCTCAGCCCGAAAAGCGGAAGCTGATGGTGAAGCTACCTACATCAGTCAGACAGGTACAGCCCAGGCGGCTGAAGTTAAAGCAGTAGGTATGGCCCGAGCCGAGGCTTATAAGGCCCAGGTTGAAGCCTTAGGACAAACACCAACAGCTTTGGTAAATGTGGTCAATACTCTCTCAGAAAAAGGAATTAAAATTATGCCTGATATCTTGGTTGCTGGTGGCAACGCAGGTAGTATTGAAGGATTAGCCGCTACCTTGATGAAATACTTCACAAAAGAACAAAAAGAACAACAAATTCTTTAAACCCCAAATTTGACAGTAAATGCCTCAATTTTGCTATTTTGGGGAAAAGGATGCTGTATTGATGCGGGTTACGATGTCTCTTCCCATTCCCAACTACGCGCGTCAAATTATTTGACAAACTCCCCGGAGAAAGGGTATAATTTAACATATTGAAGATTTATTCTCGGACAGCCCATCAAGACCTTTACATTCTTAACAGCGCTATCAAGAACTATAAAGGAGGTAATAAAAGGTGAAAAACTATAGAGTTCAAGTCATTGTTGAGCAAGATGAAGATGGGAAGTACATCGCATCTTGCCCAAGTTTAGAAGCTTGCTATACCCAGGGTGACACTTTTGAAGAGGTAATTGAGAATATTAAAGATGTTATAAAGATGTGCAGAGAGGAAAATGCTGGATAAAATTAGGAGGGTCTAATGAGTAGTTTTAAGGAACGTATTATCCGAGCCGTCAAGTTAGATGTTAATCTCTACGAAGAGGTTGAATCTGACAAAGGAGCATTGGGTCAGGCAATGGGGGTTGTTATTCTTTCCAGTATAGCAGTCGGGGTAGGAAGTCTGGGAAGAATAGAGCCTGGCAGGATTTTGCTCGGAACAACTATGGCTACGGTTGGAGCTCTTATCGGCTGGTATATTTGGGCTTATCTTACCTACCTTATTGGCACGAAGCTTCTTCCTGAGCCACAGACCAAAGCAGAGCCGGGTGAACTGCTGCGAACTATTGGCTTTTCCAGCTCCCCCGGGTTGATTCGTGTATTAGGTATCATCCCCGGGCTGACTGAGATTATTTTTCTATTTGCCTCAATCTGGATGCTAATAGCCATGGTGATTGCCGTAAGGCAGGCTCTTGACTATCAAAGCACATTACGGGCAGTAGGGGTCTGTGTGATTGGCTGGATCATTCAAGTGCTAATCCTGGGGTCATTACTTTCTATCTCGGGTGGTCTTCCAAAGCCAGTTTAGAGATAATTTATCTCTGTGCAAGTTAGAGAGGACATTATGGTGAAGGGATGCCTGCCTGCCGTGCATGCAGAAGGGTTGAAAGATGAAAAGTAAAAAGCAGAAAGTCATAACAGAGATATTTAAATTTTGTACAGAAAAGAATAATTTTGTTTTTCATAATGAACTGGTAAAAAAAATAAGTAAGAAACATAACTTTGGAAATCCTTTTGATGCTACAAAACTTGATAACCTTGATAAATTTCCTGACATCTTAATTGAGAATGATTTCTTTATTATTCATCAAGGGAAGGGCTATCATAAATTTGTTAAGAGCATTGAGAAAGCTTTTCATAAGTTTGAGCCGATTCTCCCAAGAGATATTATTGATAAGGAATATAAAAGGAGCATTCTAAACGAATACGACACAAGCGAGTCAAATATGCTTTCTGTTGGAAGCAATCTAAAAATCTTTCATCACTTTCTATATGGAAATACCGATGTAACTCCAAAAATTTATTTTCCAAGGAGAACAAAAAATGGCAAATCCGATTAAAGAAAAAATAATCAAACAAATAGAAGAGAAATTCGGAAAACTTGTTAAAGTTGGCAATACGCAATCGTTGTTTTATATACCTCCGATTGATGTATATATTTATTTTCGTTATTCAGCTATTCAGAAAAAAGATACGAACAAGCCCTACTGTTTCTATGGTTTACGAAAAGAAGATATTGCATTAATGCAAGGGAAAAAATCGTTTATATGTTTTCTTTCTGACGATGAAAATCAAATTTTTTTAGTTCCCTTTAATACATATGAAATTTATTTCAGTCAAACACCTCCATCTATTGATGGTCAATATAAAGCAAATATTTATTTTAAAAAACAAGGAACTGTATTAGACTTTGCTAACATGCCAAAATTTAGCGCTGATGGTTACTTAGGATTAAATTCGCTTTTTAATATAACAAAAATAAACTTAAAAGTCCCCGAGCTCGACCATTATCAACTGCAATCATTAATTGGCTCAATAGGAATAATTAAAGGCTATAAAATATGGTTTCCTATTAATGATAGAGAAAGAATTGATACGAAAATTATTGATAATTCAAAATTAATTTATCAATTACCCTCATTTAGAAAAGATATTGATGATATAATTTCTGAAATTGATGTGCTTTGGATTGATAAATCAAAACTAATTTCCTTGTTTGAAGTTGAATATTCAACACCAATATATTCTGGATTATTACGATTTAACGATGTTTTGCTTTCAATTTCTGGAAGTAATAATTTCAATATAATTTCTAATAAAGAAAGAGAGACAAAATTCGGAAGAGAAATTAATAGACCTACATTTACTCAAAGTAAATTAAATGAATTAGTTACATTTATGAATTATGAAAATGTTTATCAATGGTATCACAATTTAACAGGGAGGTATTATGGAAATTAAATGCAATAATTGTGGTTGTAAAGAATTTGTAACACAACCAAACAGATACGATATTTATGAAGTAATTGAAAATAAACTTGTTTTGTCAGAAAGTCCATTTATTGAAGAAAAAATTGAACTTTTTTGTAGAGAGTGTAGTGAAGATTTACAAAACGCGGTAGATTTGATTTCAGAATGAAAAAATGAAATGATTATACCAAATGGTATATTGAATTAGCAAAAGAATCACTGAGAGTTCTGAAAGATAGTGGGAATATATTCCTAATTAATTATCCTAAACAAAATGCATACTTGAGAGTGAATTACCTGGATAAAGTATGCTATGAGGTTTTGGATTATGTATGGGTATATAATACCAATGTTGGACATAGTCCTAAAAGATTTACAACTGCGCACAGAAGTATTTTACATTGTCGCAAAACGAAAGACAATAAGTTTTATAAAGATAATATAGCAGTTCCTTATAAAAACCCAACAGATAAAAGAATCTTAGGAAATATAGCAAATGGTTCTAAAGGAAGAATGCCTTATGACTGGTTTTATTTTAATTTAGTAAAAAATGTGAGCAAAGAAAAGACATTTCATTCCTGCCAGATACCTCAAAAACTCTCTGAAATGCTAATAAAAAGCTGCACTCTGAAAGGTGACATTGTTCTAATTCTTTTTGGTGGTAGTGGTTCAGAAATAGAAACCTGCAAAATATTAAAGAGACAATATATATCTTGCGAGATTGATGAGAAATACCACAAGATGATATTAGATAGACTAAGTAAAGGCAAAATAGACGAAAGATATAAACTAAGGCTTAAAAAATATGAGACAAAAAACATATCAGCACAACTTACACTCTTAGAAGAACAAGGAGTTTATTTGAGAAATGAGAGAAAGTCGAAATGAATAATGTAGTATTGAAGGGGGCTCGGGAGTGCTGAAGTCCTAGGAGAATCCGTCAGATCTAAGCACCTCCCGGGGTTTGCTTCCCAGGCTGGGACCGATTATCCCTTGCTTTTCCATTAAGTCTATCAAACGACCAGCCCGGGCATAGCCAATCTTTAATTTGCGCTGAAGCATGGAGACTGAAGCTTGTCCTTCACTCATTATTATATCTACTGCCTCTCTAAATAATTCATCATCAATCTCTATCTCTTCATCCCCACCCTTCTCCGGAGGAGCCAGATTTAAAAAATCTTCCTCATATTCAGGCTCAGCTTGCCTTTTCCAAAAATCAACCAGAGATTTTGTCTCCTTCTCATTAATAAAAGCTCCTTGAAGTCGGGTTGGCTTGGAGTCTTCTATGGGTAGAAACAACATATCTCCTTCTCCTAATAACCTTTCTGCTCCATTCATATCCAGGATAGTCCGGGAATCTGTTTGTGAGGCGACAGCAAAGGAGATGCGGGAAGGAATATTAGCCTTAATCAGACCAGTAATTACATTCACTGAAGGTCTCTGGGTAGCAATTATCAGATGAATACCAGTTGCCCGGGACAGTTGAGCTAATCGGCAAATATTCTTTTCTACCTCCAGAGCAGTTTGGAACATCAAATCAGCTAATTCATCAATAATGATTAAGATATAAGGTAACTTCTTCTCTTCTTTGTTATTATATCCCTCAATATTTCTTACCCCGGACTGGGCAAACATCTCATACCTCTCATCCATCTTTTTCACCATCAGTTCTAAACTAAGAGCAGACATCTTAGCATCTATTACTACCGGGCAAACAAGATGAGGAATATCATTATACAAAGTTAATTCCACTCGCTTGGGGTCAATGATTAAAAATTTAATCTCATCGGGCTTAGCTTTAAATAAAAAACTAGCAATAATTGAGTTGATGCAGACGCTCTTACCCGACCCGGTAGCTCCAGCAATCAATAGATGAGGCATTCTGGTTAAGTCAGCAATCTTATTTTCTCCAGCAATACTCTTCCCCAGGCCAAAGAAGAGTTTGGATTTTACCTTTTCTAAAAGGGGAACCTCCTCAATCAATTCTTTTAAATAGACAATAGACTTACTCTTATTAGGAACCTCTATCCCCACCGCCGACTTACCAGGGATGGGAGCCTCCACCCGAATGGGAGCAGCGGCTAAATGAAGAGCCAGGTCATCAGCTAAATTAACAACCTCTCTTACCTTTACTCCTGCCGAAGGCTTAAGTTCATAACGAGTAATTCTGGGACCAGAGCTAATCTCCTCTATCTCAGCTTCAATACCAAAATCACCCAGGGTTTCCAAAATCTTATCCTTCTGCTCTTTAATCAACCCTTCCTGAACAGAAGAGGGAAAGTTTTTAGCCTTGAGTAAAGATAAAGGTGGAAGTTGATAAGTAGGTGACTTTACTTGCTCTTCCGGCAATACTCCTCTTCTCTTTTCCGGTAAAGGGACTCTTTCCTCTTCCTTAGATGCTCCATCTTCCTCTAATTCTTCTGAGGGAGGAGGGAGAACTTCCTCCACAGGGTTAGATAAAAGATTCTTTTTGGGTAATCTTAAGGAAGATAACTTTTTTATCCCTTTACCTAAAACATCCTTAAAAGATTTAAGGTGGGGGAGAACTTTTTTAAAGGTTAGTTGCAAGAAGCGAAGGAGAGAGGACAAAGAAGTGCTAAAGGTAAGAGAGGTAGCAATTAAGATTAAAGATATGACTAAGACATAAGAACCAATCCTTCCAAAATTTTTAAGTAAGTAAAGAGAGGTTAGAGCTCCAATTATTCCTCCACCTCTCCCCTCTTTGGCTATCTTAATTAACTCCTCTCCACTGAGCCCTTGAGAAGCTATTAAGTGAAGCAGAGGAAATAAACTTAAAAAAAGGAGGACTAGACCAAAAGATTTTCGGGAAAATTGGTAAAGCCTGAGACTCTTTTGCCAGACAAGATAAAGACCAAGAATGGCAAAGGTCAGAGGGATAAAATAACTCACCCAGCCAAAGCCCTCTCTAAGGAATGAACTAAAGAGGCGACCTAAAGCACCGCTCTGGGGAGTTAAAAGAAGGCTAAGATAAGAAAGAATAGAAAGAGAAAGCAAGGCAATTCCCACAATCTCATACTCCAGGTCAAAGCTTTCTTTCTTTTTATTCTTGGCCATAACTACCCTCCCCCCTGCCTTCAGCGTATTGTCAAATAACCACAGATAAACACAGTTGGCGATTACATTAACTCTTTATAAAGAAATTTTTTATCTGTGTTCATCTGTGTTCACCTGTAGTTTCACAACATTTTTGACATTACCACATCTGATAAATAATTACTCCTAAGCCTAATGCCCAGCAATAATAAGCAAAAATGTCAAGTCTTCCTTTTTGCAGAACTTTAAGTAATACTCCGATAGCCAGATAGCCGCTAAGCATAGCTATTAGGGCCCCCAGAGAAAAACTAAGAATGTTCCCACTAAAAGAGCCACTTACCCAGAGGTCCTTTAACTTAACTAAACCTGCTCCTAAAATAGCTGGTATAGATAACAAAAAGGCAAATCTAGCCGCCAGTTCCTTATTTAGTCCACAGAAGAGACCAACGACAATTGTCCAGCCCGAGCGGGAAATTCCCGGGGCAATAGCACAGCCCTGGGCAAAACCAACAATTAAAGTATCAAATATAGTCATTTGTTTTTCTCTCTTTTCTCCTTTACCTACTAACCTTGTAGACCATAATAAGAGACCAGTTAATAATAAGAAGCAAGCTACTCCCAAAGGATTTTCAAAAAGTCTCTCAAAGGTATCTTTAAAGGTAACTCCGATTATTGCTGTAAGAGATGAGGCTATAATAATAAGCCAGGATAATCTTATAAAAGGGTCTTCTTGAAAATTAACTTTAAATCTCTTAATCTCTTTTAAACTATTAAAGAAAGCAGAAAGTAATTTAAGTAAGTCTTTCCAGAAAAATAAGATGACTGCTCCTAAAGTCCCCAGGTGCAGAAAGACATCAAAAGAGACTCCCGGCTCCTTCCACCCTAAAAGATAAGGAACAATTACTAGGTGAGCCGAGGAAGAGACAGGTATAAACTCAGTTAAACCCTGGATCAGACCCAAAATCAAGGACTGGAAAACACTCATTTACTTTTAGCTTTGCTCCTCCAATTCTTTTGCTCTCTTCACTGCAGCTAGGACAGCATTAATTAAGCCAGCTCGGAAACCTTCCTTCTCCAGAGCATGAATTCCAGCAATAGTAGTTCCCCCCGGACTAGCCACATTATCCTTTAGTTGAGCTGGATGTTTGCCTGAGGTTAAAACCATCTTTGCTGAGCCAAAGACAGTCTGGGCAGATAGGGTTTGAGCTATTTTTCGGGGCAAGCCTACCATTACTCCAGCATCAGATAAGGCTTCAATCATTAAGAAGACATAAGCTGGACCACTACCAGAAAGACCAGTTATAGCATTAATTAACTTTTCCTCCACTACAATTACTTTACCCACTGAGGCAAAAATACTTTCGGCTAACCTTCTTTCCTTCTCCCCACAGCCCCTACCCAGGCAGATAGCCGACATTCCTTCCTGAACCTGACAAGGAGTATTGGGCATTACCCGAATCACCGGCACTTCAGCTTTCAGCCTCCCTTCAATCTCCTTCAGAGTTACCCCGGCAGCAATAGAGATTATTAACTGGGAAGGCTTAAGTAAGGAGCCAATCTCCTTTAACACTAAAGGTATTATATCCGGCTTAACTGCCAAAATAACTGCTCTTACTAAATTTACTACCTCCCGGTTAGACTTTGCTAGAGCAATCTTTAACTCCTTAGCCAATCTACTCAATTTATTGGAATCCGGGTCATAGGCTAAAATATTTTTGGGGGAGGCCAATTTAGAGACAAGAACTCCCCTCATCAGGGCTTCTCCCATTACTCCAGCCCCAATGAAGCCAATTTTATCCTCAAGCATCTCTATCCTCCGTTTGCTGCCGAGCCCCATTATGCTTTGTCAAATAAATAACGCTGTGATTACGGTGATTAAAACACCGATTACAGAGATTAAAATGCAAGCATTATTTTGTTGACAATGCCCCATCATAATCAGAGTATCAAAGTGTCAGAGTATCAATCTTTGATACCTTTCTTTGGAGTGTCAAACGAAAGTTTGACTTCTATGGAATGCACAAAGCTGTTGCTGCATGCATTGACACGGTCAATGCACTCCAAAATTGACGCTGATATAAAATCAGCGATTACAAATCTTCCAATCAGCAATCTTCTAATCTTCTAATCCAAATTGACATTCTCCGAATGCCGCCAGTTACCTTCCCCAGGAGAAAAGTCCTGCCTCCCGGCTCTCTCGCTTCTCAGCAATAATATTTACATTGCTGGGAGTAAATAAGAAGATACTCTCATTTACTTTCTGCAGGCGACCATCGAGGGCATAGATTACTCCACTGGTAAAATCTACAATCCTGCGGGCTGTTTCTGAATCTACATCTTGTAAGTTAATCACTACTGCCTGACGCCCTTTAAGGTGGTCAGCCACTCCCTGCACCCCCTCAAAATCTTGTGGCTCCACTACTACAATTTCCATCTGCTTGGAAGAAGAGGAGAGACTAAGCACTCTTCTCTTGCGTGGAGAGAGATTTTCTCCTTCTTGCTCTTCATATTCTCCATTCTCTCCCCAGCCCAAAAAATTTAAAGTCTTTTGCCAAGTTTGACCCACAATTCATCCCTCCTTTCAAATAGATGTTAGATGTTAGGTGTTAGGTGTTAGTCGCTGGATACTGGATGCTGGATACTGGACTGGTGGTAGGTGTCTGAAAAAAAGTGTCAAAGTGTCAGAGTGTCAAAGTATCAGATTGGCTATTGGCTATTGCCTCCTCTTAGTTCTTAGTTCTTCCTCCTCAACTCCGCAGGACTAAAGTCCTGCCTCTACTTAACTCTTTAACTCTTTAAACTCCTCAACTCCTCAACCACTCAACTACTCAACTATCCCCAATCTCCAATCCCTTCTGATATTCTTTCCACAATCTCTCCCTATTTAATCCTCCTTCAATGGACTGCCAGGGGAAGACCTCATCCTTTTCCCTCTTCCGATTAGCATAAAAGGAAGGAGTTAGGTTAGTCTCCTCAAAAGCATCTTGCCAGTCCTTAAAATTACCTCCTTTTTCCTCAGCTTTAACTATAACTTCACTAACTCGGCGGTCTCCTCTGGAGAGAGCAGCCTCAATTAAAGCCCAACGGGAACTCTCTAAGTTTAACTCTACCCTTTTGTCCCTTCTTAGAAAATCTCTTAGAAACCTTAATTTCCCAGCAATAACTTTTATATCCTCCATTCCCACCCATTGAAAAGGTGTATAAGGCTTAGGTATAAAGGGAGTGACATTCACCACCACTTTAGTCTGGGAATTTAAGATAGTTAATATTTCCTGAACGAGTAAAGCAATTGCCCTTAAATCTTCTTCTTCTTCACCCGGTAAGCCAATCATAAAATACAACTTTAACTGTCTAAAGTTATATTTAGCAATCAGGTCAATAACTTTTTTATCAATCTTTTTATTAATTACTCTTCTCATTTTACCTGTCCCTACTTCCAGTCCTAAAGTTAGAGTCCGCTGCCCGCCCTCCTTAAGGGAAGAAATTATTTCCTCATTTAAAGTACCTAAATAAAGAGAGGATATTTTAACTTTTGCCGACTTTTCATTCAAATAAGATATTATCTCCTCAAGTCTTGGATAAGCTGAGACTGCCGCCCCTAATAACCCAATCGTATCAGTATATCTTAATCCTTCATTTATTGAAGAGATTATCTCCTCCTTCTTCCTTATCCGATAAGGAGCATAACAAGCCCTTACCATACAAAACCGGCAGGAAAAAGGACAACCCCGACTTAGCTCTACTAAATAAGTATTTTTAAAAGAAGTATTGGGGGTAATGATAAAGGGAGGGGAGCTCATCTTCTTAACCCATCTCTTTTTAATCCTCATTGGTGCACCTTTGTCTGCCTTTACCTCCTTTATAGTCCCGTCTTTCTTATAGCTCACCTCATAAAGGGAAGGCACATATACTCCAGGAATCTTAGATAATTCTTTTAATAATTCTCTCTTTGCCCTTGACCCTTGTCCCTTGCCCCTTCCTACTAATTCCACTATCTCTAAAATTACCTCTTCCCCTTCTCCAACTACCAAAAAATCAAAAAAGGAAGCTACTGGTTCTGGGTTTAAGAAAGTGCAGGCCCCACCAGCAATTATTAGGGGGTCATCTTCCCCTCTCTCTTGGGAAAAAAGAGGAATCTTCCCTAATTTTAAAATCCTTAATATATTCAAATAATCAAGTTCAAAAGAGAGAGAAAAAGCAATTATCTCAAAATCTCTTATTGGTATTTGAGATTCAAGAGAGAAAAGGAGACTTTTTGTCCTTCTGTATTCTTCTTCCTCATCTTTTGAGGGGAGAAATACTCTCTCACAAATCAGATTAGGTCTTTGAGAAAGCATTCCATAAATAAGCTGAAAACCTAAATTAGACATACCAAGAAAGTAACTATTGGGATAGGCAAGACAAATCTTAATCCCGGGAAGAGAAGGTTTAGGTGAGGGCTGAAAGCCTTTCTCCTGGCTCAATAATATCTTCGCTCCTTTAATTAAGGAATAAGACCTCAAGATATTCTTTCCTCTTTTTCCTTTTCTCTAATCTTCAATCTTCTAATCTTCAATCTTTAATCTTCAATCTTCTAATCTTTAGCCTACTTTCTTCTCAAAAAGGCTGGGATGTCCAGATCTCCCCCCGGAGGAGAGACAATAGTTGGAGGTTTTTCTTCTTTCTTCTCTTTAACTTTCTCCTCCTTTCTTCTGGGGACAGCTGTCCCAAAACCAGTGGCTAGGACAGTAACCCGCATCTCTCCCTGCAAATTCTCATCAATCACTGCTCCGAAGATAATATTAGCATCGGGGTCAACAGCTTGAGAAATTATCCCGGCTGCCTCATGAACCTCAGGCAAAGAAAGGTCCAGTCCACCAGTTACATTAAACAAGATCCCCTTAGCTCCTTCAATAGAAGTCTCCAGAAGATGGGAAGAGATAGCCGCCTGGGCAGCAGCTGAGGCCCTTCCTTCACCGCTAGCTACTCCAATTCCCATCCAGGCTGAACCAGCATTTTCCATAATTGCTTTAACATCAGCAAAATCAAGATTAATTAAGCCGGGAATAATGATTAAATCAGATATCCCTTGCACCCCTTGCCTTAAGACATCATCAGCTATTTTGAAGGCATCAATTAAAGGAGTACGCTCTTTAACTACCTGAAGTAGACGGTCATTAGGAATAGTAATAAGCGTATCTACTTCCTCTTGCAGGCATTTAATCCCTTCTTCAGCAACTGCCATTCGTCTTTCCCCTTCAAAAGTAAAAGGCTTAGTCACTACCCCCACAGTCAGAGCCTCCAGAGATTTTGCTATCTGGGCAACTACCGGGATACCACCAGTGCCAGTTCCTCCCCCCATACCACAGGCAACAAAGACCATATCTGCACCCTTTAAGACCTCTTCAATTTCATCCCGATCCTCTTCAGCAGCCTTCTGTCCCAGCTCAGGGTTTGAACCTGCTCCTAGCCCCTTAGTCAATTTCGCTCCAATCTGCAACTTCTGGGGAGCTGTTGATAAGGTTAAAGCCTGAGCATCAG
>Ga0210051_1004618_pt1 | contig 13406 bp, 9 predicted proteins | sample CryGey092014_all_FD_185464 | JGI IMG/M metagenome (GOLD analysis project Ga0210051, IMG submission 185464) | Groundwater microbial communities from aquifer - Crystal Geyser CG23_combo_of_CG06-09_8/20/14_all (SPAdes) (version 2) | ecosystem: Environmental > Aquatic > Deep subsurface > Groundwater ...
GAAAGGGGGTTTGGGGGGAATTCCGCCCGCCGAGCCCGTTAATGAAATCGGTTCGGATATTTTCAAATACACACCGCAGTGCTGAGCACCGGTTCGAGAGACCGATACTCCCTAAGTGATTTTGATACCGAAATGTTCAGAAAATTAATCAAAAACAGCCGATTTTATCGGCTGTTTTTGATTCCATTTATTTTTTATTGACCGCCGAATTTCGCGTTAATATTATGGACAATTTAAGGCCTTGCGCCAGCCGGCGGCTTGGGCCTCGGATTCCGAGCAAAACCATTTTTCGCCGCGTTTTTCGTCTATTTGTGTTTTGGAATAAGAGCCACAGCCAAGCAGATGATAAATCTTTTCGCCAGAGGTACTGATATTGCCTTTGATTAAACAGGAACCATTCGAGGCTGAATCAATAACGGGAACAGTGGTTTCCTTTTCGGCATCGGGACAAGCGCTCCATAGTCCACGCTTTGCTTCTCGCGCTTCCTGTTGCGCTTTCAAAAACTCGCCCTGATATTTTATATCCGGCGGATAGGAATAAGAATAAGCAAAGCCCTGTTTTACCAATTCCAAATTCACAAAAACATCATTCAACCAAACATAGCGCAAAAGCCGATTGTATTTGTCTCTGTCTGTAATGTCTTTTTCCAATCGCACCATTTTGCCTTCAACCATTTCCTTATTTTTCTTAGATGCTTCAACACCGAAACACTGCACGGGTTTGCGCGGATCAACGGTCTCCGGCGTATCAATCCCGATATATCTAACCTTTTCTCCGCCCTCTATTTCAATCGTGTCGCCGTCAATAACGCGAGTGACTTTGACTAAATTATTATCCTTGGTTTCATTTTTAGCCAAAGAACTGGTTAAACTGGTTGTTGCAGGATTAACTGACGGCAAGGACTGGTTTCGTCCTAAACCCAACCCTATACTTACGCCAATAAGTAATATAAAGATTCCGGCTCCGATAATTAAAATTTTCTTTCTCATAAATTTATTTCTATAACATTTCCAGCATTTTTTCCAGCGTCTTAAACTGATATTCAGTAATTGAAAGCAAGCCACCTCTTGCCTGAATAATTCGTATACCGGTTAATTCTTTGATTTTGTTCAAAGGAATGCCTTCTTTAGGATCTACTCTCTTTTTCAAAATTACCCTGACTCCACTGGTCCAGCGTTTTCCTCCTTTTATATCTCCCGGCCTTATGCCCAAATTATCCTGATTGGGGCCCACAGTACCCCGCGCATAAATCGCTTTGGCTCCTTTTAAACCCTTAATGCTGTGGCTGGTTTCATAAAGAAGAAAGCCGGCGCAATTCCTAAATCTTTCGCATTGTTTCTCGCCGCCTTCGGCAAAAGTGATCACATTGTTAATATCATTTGGATATCCCTGCTGTCCGGCAGGTCCCCAAATGTATTTAATATAATATTGTTTATTATTCATAAATTTATTTTCCTATTTTTTGGGAAATATTTTCATCTTCATTTAATAATATATCAAAAAGTTGAAACCAAATTCTGTTGCTTTCTTCTCCCGAAATGTCATTATTAAACTTAAAATTGATTTTTAGTTTTGGATATTTATTTTTCTTAACCATTTTTTATCAAACTTGACGCTATTTCCAGGCGTTTCTTAAAATTTGACTGTGTACGGCCTTGTCCAATCGGGAATGGGGCAATAACATATTTTCTATTCCCGAAATGTAACATTTTTCCGGCTTCTACTGCGCGCGCGTAATTTTGCGTTGGATCCACGAGAAATAGCGGCGAGGATCTTAAGAGAATAACCAAGTCCGGATTACAGAATTCTATTTCGGCTTCGAGCAATGTTTTGCTTTTTGGTTTATCAAAATCTTTATCTTTCCATGAATCATCCTTATAAACCTTAGAAGCGTCGGTTATATAACAAAATCGCAAATCAATGTTCCAATCGAGTAGCTGTTTTCGCATCGTTTCCCAACTCTTGAATACGAATGGATTTTCACTGTCCAATCCTTGGGTAAATTTTATATATTCATCCTTTGAATTAACAACAAGATACAAACAGGCCCAAAATACGATACTCCCGGCATCCTTTGCCAGCGAATCTTGGCTGATCACCATAACTCTGTGGCTGGATTCATTCGTAAAATACTTGGAACCCCACCACGGAAGATCGGCTCCTCTTTGAGAAGGTTTATATATATGCTCGCGCAGAAATACTTCTACTTGAGAAGAAAAATAATTTTTCGGATACAGATGTTGAAAATGGTGTAATGGACTTTGGGAAGTATACTTACTAATCGGGTATGTTTTATATCGGGCGAAGATTTTGGATAATGCCGTTATTTGATTCATATTTTAGTTATGAGACCCAATTTGATAAGACGAGACCTAATAGCTCCATTTGTTCTGCTGAATATTTTTGCAAGATAAGAAATGGATAAATTTCTTACAAACAGATCTCGTAGTTTATCATCCTGCGATTCGTCCCACGGTAAATAAGCGCTTGGATGTTTCTCTCTTATTTTTTCAAAACCAGAATATGCAGGAGTTTTCTGCACAAAGGCAGGCGAAAATTTATTGGTATTGGATTCGCTAAATGTAGCGTGCATTCCCGCAACAGTAGAATCCGACTGCGTGCGGAATTCAGCATCTTTTATTAATACATCCGGATGCACCCGAAAAGTCTGATCGTTCCAACCAAGAAGATACAAACCCGAAAGCCGCCGGACGCGTGAAAGCGCGACATAGCCTTGTCCGAATTCAAACACACTGCTTAAATCCATCACCGCTTCATCTAAACTCATCCCTTGGCTCTTGTGCACCGTAATCGCCCAAGCGAGGCGGAGCGGCAATTGAGAAATTCGCGCGCGAACTTTGCCGTCCTCTTCCATCGCCCAATCCATAGGCTTAACTTTAATTCGTTTTCCGCTTCGCGTTCTAACGATTGGATAGCTATTTTCTTTATCAAATTCTTCAACCGTTCCGAGTGTGCCATTTACAAAACTTCCTTTTTGGTTATTTTTGGTGAACATCACCGCCGCGCCAACTTTTAGATAAAGCGTCTCCGGCGAAAGACATCCTTTCTTAAGCGCGGCAACAAGCGGACTCGGGCCCTGCGAAGACATATTGAACACCTGCGATTTGCCCGAAAGTTTAGCGAGCACTTCGTCATTAACGCGATCAACATCAGCGTTATGTGAAAATAGTTTCGGCGCGCCGGATGGCGCGGCATGAGGATTAATTTTTCTCGTTTTAATGCAGCTTAAGTGATCACTGTCAAAAATATTATTCCGAATTGCCGAGAGCAAGGCAAGATAATTGTTATCGTCCTGCCGATATTGTTCTGTGAGATAACAAACATTTAAATTCGCGCGTTTCCACGCGGGAGAATCATAGGCGAAACGAGCAGGCAATTCTTCAATAAGTGCTGTTTGTGTGTTATCTCCCACTTCTGTTTTTACAATCGGCGGCAATTGGAAAAAGTCGCCGACTAAAACTATTTGAATGCCTCCAAACGGTTCCGAACTTTGATTGATTTCGCGACATACGGCGTCAACCATGTCGAGCGTCGCTGGAGGAAGCATTGAGACCTCATCAATAATAAGTATTTTGGCGCGGCGAACGCGTTTTGCAATGCGACTATTTGCTGCGATTTTATTAAGGCCATATTTATCCAATCTTGTTTTTATTCCTATACCGCTCCATGAGTGAATCGTCATTCCGCCTATGTGTGTTGCGGCAATGCCGGTTGAAGCCGTGATTGCCGGCTCAATGCCGCGCCCGCGCAAATACGCCGCAAATTCATTGACGGTATGGGTCTTACCGGACCCGGGTTCGCCGGTTAAAAAAACATTTACGCCGGATTTTAATATTGATAGCGCTTGAGATTGAGTCATTAAAGTTTTTAAATTATAAACAATACATATCCTGCCCGTAACCTCCAATGCCAATATATTCCGCTTGTCCTTTTAAAATGGCTTCAAATGGTTTGCACGCAAAGCAACCCCCGTCCCCGCGAGGACAATTAAATGCTTTTTTCTCTCGCGCAAATTTCACTTGTATCGCAATTTCAAGAACTTTTTTTCTGGCTTCATCGATATCTGGCAACGCCAAATCCACAGGATTGTCATCTCTATCCAAATACCAATATGCCGCGCCGGAAACTTTACGATTCTGCAGGGCATTCAAAAGTAAAAGATAAATTGGAATCTGAAGAGAATCCCCGCCTTCATCATGTTTGCCTGTTTTAAAATCAAGAACACGAATACTGTCATCTTGTTCAATATATTCCAGCCAATCAATGCGTCCGTTTAAAATTATATTATCTTTTTCGGAGAGAAAAAAATTTGGCGCCATGCCATTATGGCTTTCCGGGAGGCGTATTATTTTTCGGGCAACCGGCCCAGGATTTTGGATAACCCGTTCTATCATTGCCCTGCCGCGAGCTTTTACTTCGAACTCTTCCACGTCATTTGTAAATCCTCCCATTTTACCGGAAACTTTAGTCCACGCTTGTTCAAAGTCCACTAAAAGATCGCGATTAGTTCTTTCGTTGAAAGGAATATTTTTTAAGGGCTCAAGAGTGGAATGAACCGCTTGACCCAGCGAAAGCGCCGGATTTATAATATTTATTTTTCGCCCGGTTTTTGGGTCTTTATACACATTATGCAAATAGTACGCTCGCGGGCACTTTAAAAAATCCCCCATAGAGGAATGCGATATCCATATTGCCGTGTATTTATCCTGAGCCATTTTTATTTAAGATAAATTTTTAAGATATTTCCAAATTGTATACATCGCATAAGTATCGAGCTTACAATATTCCAACATCTGGCGCTCTTTCTCTTTCGCCATCTCGCCAATTAATTCGCCTGTGGTTATTTGTCGATAGGCCTCGATAGCATCTGTGCCATTTTGCACGCCGAGTGTTTTGTAAGAAAGATGGGGAGCTAAAACGGGCATGACTTTTTTGATTGAAGATCTACCTTCAAACCCCGGGTGCACATAATGTTGATTTTCAACTATATCCATTAAATCATAAGTTCTTGCAATTATGCCTAAAAAGAAATCTTTATAACTTGACAGAAAATTTGCTAGCTCACGATTCCGCGAATTTTCAAAGGTTTTAAACCAAGAAACGACAGTTCCCGTATCACCCATATGTTCCCGTAAGCTTTTTGCTATGCGATCAGATGGTTCTCCATCTAATATTAAACACTCAAAGGGAACAGGTTCTGAATCCTTGTCTTGCAACACATGCAATGAATACTGAAAAACAATTTGTTGGTAAGGATGATATCCGTTATATGGCGGGATTGCCGTAGGATATGTTTCATAATCAAGAAAATAGAGCGGAAAAGTAAGTGAATCGAGTTCAGCTTTGATGGACTCAATGTCAACCAATGGTTTTTGGGATTTATGAACTAGTACTTGATTTAGCTTTCTTGGTTTGTTAGGTTTTTTATTATTTTTTGGTTCTTTCGGTCTTAGTCTGTCATCTATCGGCACGTCGCCGATTTCTAAAATACCCTCATCAAGTAGCTCCTTGAGATATTTTTTACTGTTTCCAATTCTGTTCAAATCATGAACGCTATATACCGGCACGCTCGGATTTATATATGAAAATGCCGTGCAATGAGAGCTACGACCCTTGAAATAACATGGACATGGATCAGGTGGTATTTTTACACTGGATAGAAAATCATGAGCTTGCTCCATTTCTTCCGCTGCTGCGGATTTTAAGAGCTCTATTGCTTCGGTCTTATCCTCGATGATGAAAAGTTTATTCGGTGTGAAATCTAATTCGCCATCTCTAATATATGCTCGGTTGAGACGGACCAGATACTTATCGTGTAATTGTACTCCACATGCTTCAATGACATTTGTCTGAAACGCAAGGTCGTATTCGTATTGAAGTTCCCTTTTTTTATTGACTCTCTTGGGTTTTTTATCGTCTTCTTCGTCGCCTACTTCTTCTTCGCCATCGCTTTCAGTTGATGACATTTTTATCTCATATATATCATATTTCTGAACTGAATCGTTCCATTTCAACACATCGGTAGCAGCTAAATATTTATCAGTCGCAAAAACCGCCTGAAAAATAACAGGAGTTCGTTCCGCAATAAGTTTCTGCGTCAATTCTTGTGCACCCTCACTACGCCTCTCCACTAAATAACCAGCCGGAAACATCCCACGCGCCAATTTTTCAACTTCATTACCCATTACTGCTAGAGATTTCTCAAACTCCGACACCTCAAACTTTGCATACTCTTCTGGCTTATGTTTCTTCACCCAAACATTATTTGGGCATTCCCTATAAAGAATATAATCTGTTTTTGATAAAGTTGTTGTCATGATTTTAATACCTGTATCGATATCCTTTATAATCACAAGCTTCTGTTAATTTATTTTGGGCAGTTTTTTGTAGAGATTTGTCAAAATTAAAGCTATCTGATAGCGCGGCCCGCTTCATCCTGTCTATCCGAAAGGTTCTTAAATCTTTTCTTAGTGTGCAGTATGCAACACAATATTTACTATCTACCGCATAGGGGTAGATAACTCGCTGTATACCATTGTATTGCATATTAATACCAAGATGATCCTTTGTGGCAGATTTAATTAGTTCATTAGTATTATTGGCGTTATCGTCATTATCACCATCGTCCCAGATATGTGAGCATTTCTTACAGAAATATTGATTATGATTTCGGCTTGACAGTCTTGCTTTTCTGACAGACGAAGAGTTGCAACTTGGACAAACTTTGTCACTCGCTCCTATTATTGTGCCCCCCGTTGTTCTCGATGTCGATTTCCAAAGCCCCTGCCCCTTACAATATTTGCAAAATCTGCCATATCCGGTGAGTAGAGAAGAATCCTTAAAATCGTTAGCACTTCGTATCTCTTTGCATTTGGGGCACTCCTTCATGTCCCCATTTTGCAAGCCCTCAATCGTCTCATGAATACGATTTATTCTGCTATGCCTGCTCACTCCGTTTTTGATCAGATTTCCAATTCTCTCATTGAGCGTTGCAACGGGATCATCACCGACATTGAATTTATTTATTCGTAAAAACTTATAACCGTAACTTTCTAGAACCTTTTCTCGATAAACATGATCTTCGGTGTGATAGTCCTCATAATTAAACTCGTTTGTCTCGTCAATGTTTGTAAAGTGTTCCCTAAATCCGTCATACTCAATGATTATTTTGTGCTCTTTATGTCCCTCATCTTTATAAACTAAAAGGAAATCAACTATGTAGTTCGGGTGGTTATAAGTTTTTTCTAACTGCTTCAAATACTTCCCTAATTCAAATTGGGGGATAAATTCAATGTCGTCCTTGTGCTTCTTCCAAAAATCGGTTTTGTAAAACCAACCCATGACTTTTGGCTCCATCTTAGATTTTTGATCAGTTTCGCTAATGTTCCGTTCTTTTCTCGCTTCAGCAAGCACAAAAGAGTAATGTCGCAACGCATCTCCGATTGAACCATTGTATTTTTCAATTGACTTGCTCAAAACAAAGTGCATACACTCTTTGGCACGACTAAATCCAACATTTAATCTTTGCTTTTTTATCTTATCATCGGGAACATTTACCAAATCCAAGCTCTGAATAAAAACGCCCCAAAGATGATCGTCTTCTTCGGTGGCAACCATTGAATAAAATATGATGTCTCTTTCTTCACCCTGACAAGTGTCAAAAGTCATTATTTTTAAGTTCAGTTTGTCATAGAAATAATCCTTTTCGGGCAACTTGCTGATCATTTCTACAAGAATTTTCTGCTGATTGGTGTGGGGAGTGATTATCCCAACACTTGAAGCACGGTCTTCTTCTTTTAACTTTTGTAATTCAGAGATAATAAATTCTGCTTCAAGGGAATTGGTATTTTGAATTAATTCTTTTTTGCCGTCGTGTTTGACAAAAGAGAAACGTAAAACTTCATCAATCGACTTTCCTCTTATTTTCATTACTTGTAAGCTATCTTGGTAAAAATATTTTTTGGAGTAAGAAATAATCTCCTCATATCCTCTAAAATATTTCAAAAGCTGAGTATTGTAATTGGTGATGAAATCAAAAAATTCAAGAATTGATGTTTTTATGTTGAATTTGTCAAGTGTTACTAATTTAATCTCTTCATTAGAAACATGATTAACAAAAACATCTTTTAGATTCTGCAAAAATTTTCTGTTAGTATCGGTGCTAGCCTGAGCCGACTTAACATTACTAAATTGCTTTTGATCTCCAAGAACAAGAACTTTTTTAGCTCTCAGTAATGCCGGAAATGCTTGGGCAATACTTACCTGCGACGCTTCGTCAATAATTACCAAATCAAATATTTCCGGCTCCAGCGGAATATATTCGGCATAATCTCTTATGCCCGCCAAAATACAAGGAAACGCCTCTTTTAGTTTTAAAAATTCGTCTCTTGGGAATATCTTTTTTTGTCTGATAATGTCCCTTAGCTTTATCGCTGTTGCATGATTATTTGTATCAAAATTAATTAATCTGCCGTCCAAAAGATAAGTCATTTGAGCCGTCACCAATTCCTCTATACTTCTTTTTTGTCCTGCATAATTTAGTGATGGAATATCTGCGAAATCCTTTTTTGTTTTATGTTGAAGCCCTAAATATCTAACAAATTTTGAATATTCAAGATCACTTATTCTCAAAAGCTCATTATCAACGAAGGTGCGGATATTCGTTTCATCTATTTTTGTTTGCTTGGCGAGTTTTGGATAATGATTAAGTAGAGAAATAATATAAGCTAAATCTTCAAAGTTATCCGTTATAATCGCCAAGAATTTGGAGTATTCTTTTAAGGATTCGGTTTCCGCCGATAAATTGTCATTGTTTAGAAAATCTTCTATACCAACAATACTTATCTTGTGGTTTTTACCCTCAAGCGTTTTATATTGCGTAAAGACAGAAACGGCATTGCCAGCAATTTCAAGTTTCCTTAACTCCTCAATATCTTTTGGCGAGAAGGATTTATACCAATCGGTTTTTTGAAGTTGGGCGATTGCAGATTGATATTTATTTGCCGAAGTAAATACGGCCTTGAATTTTTCTTGAAGCTCATTGTTTTTGATAAGAGTAGTAAGGGACTCGATCAAATCAATCGTTTTGATAGTCGCAGGAAGGCCTTTTTTATAGTCAAAAATTTGTTCAGCAATCAGGTTGATCTCTTTCAATTTCTCGGTGAGCTTTTGAGGTGCGGCTAATTCCTCCGCTTTGAATGTCTTTTTAAATTTTGTATTTAGTTCCTCAACCTGCTTGCCACGGAACAAATAGCCAAGGACGGGAAGTTTCAAACTCTCGTATTGTTCTATGAACCATTGAATTTGCTTGTAATTGAAATCAGAAAAAGTTGCTGATATTGATAATTCTGATAATCTCGGTCCAAAATTTGAATTAAGATTTTCTATACGATCCTTTATGAAAGATAAAACCTTTAACAAATTATCTACCTCTGCGAATTGTTTCGGCTTCTCAATGCCAAATAAGTTATAGATATCATCGTGCGATGAAAGTTCGTTTCTACAATTTTCAATTTCCGAAAACGCTTCACTGCTTAAAGTAAAATCGGTTTTCTCTTTGTGTAAACGAATTGCCTTATTCTGAATATCTGCGACTCGGAAATATTTATCGTGATCGGTTTGAAATTTCTCTAAAAGTGCTATGCCCGACTTTATATTATTGACAAGTGATTCTGCTGGTTTTGATTGCGGATCAATATCAAAGTCATAATCTTTAATTTTTACTTTCAAATCTGTAAGAATAGACCGCAATTCTTCTAATTCGCTTGCGGATTCAGAATTTTTTATCGCCTCATCAATATCAAGCGGGAAGCCCTTTTCTTCAAAATAAGTTTCAAGGTCAATCAATTCGTGAATTTCCTTGAGATCAATTTCTCCATACGCTAAAATTTCCGCCTCTAAATCTTCTTTGAGGGTGTTTCCTACTTTTTCAATATCCGCTTTAAGGGCGTCCTGATCCCTCTCCATGGCTATAAAATTTGTCTTGATCGCTCTGATTGACGGAGTTGATAGAATATCTTTATAATTGTTGCCCGATCTCCCCAATCTTAAAATTGGATTTTGAAAATTTTTATCATGTCGCACTTTATTTAGCGTCTCGGTTATCTTGTCCTCAACAACATCAAGCGCTTCTTTCTTGTCCGAAAGAATCAAAACAGATTTATCTTTTAGAATATGATCAAATGCAATAGCGGTGATTATATGACTTTTCCCCGTCCCCGGAGGTCCCTCTACGGTGATGTAATTACACCCATCTTTTCTAATTGCTGATAAAATTCGTAATTGTTCGCTATTGAGAGGAATCGGGCTATTGAAAACAAGGCGTTCGCTTGTCTCCATATCGCTCCATTCGGACTGCACATCGGCGTCAAAACGTTTAGGTTCTTTATGAATGAAATCATCAATAAGTTTATTGAACGCGCCCGCTAAAACGCTATCCCCAGACTCAAGAAGTTTTAGAATTTCCTCATAGTCATTAACTAACGCTTCGTCCGACTTATCGAACAAAGCCACATAACAAGTATTTGATGTTCGTATATAAAAACTTTTTGCGACTTGGTGTTCTGCGTCTGTTATGTCAATTTTCTTATCAAGATTAAAGAAGTTAGTAATTTCGCTCATTATTTCGCTAACTAATTCTCCAAAGTTTTCTTTGTATTGGGCGAGATAAATTATTCGTTCTGTTATTTTTTGTAGATTTCCGTGATGATTAGTCTCCTTGTTGTATTCTTGCGTAATATATTCAAGCGCTTTTTTGTTTATGTAAACTTGCGAATCAAATTCAACAGTCAGTGCGTCGCTCTGCTTGCTAACAGAAAACGGAATATAGAAAATTGGGTATTTAGCGTTGTTGAAAGTTATATCGCAAAAATAAAGATAAAATTCTTGCTTATCTAAAATTGTTTTATTCCTCTCTATTTCATACATTTCGGTAAACAGATCGCCGACTTGGAAATTCTCGAAGAAAGAAACGATGTTTGACTTAATATCTTTAATTTCAAAAACTTCTTTTACTTGCTTTACAATATCAATTTTCGCTTTCGCCAAAATCAGTTTCAAAATTTCGGAAATTTTATTTTCCAGCAAATTAACAAGAACGGCGGTCAATTCTTCCTCCATGAGGTAGATATTGTTTTCATCGCCTAAGTTCAAATTTTCCAACGGCTTTTCAAGGTTGCTAACAAAAGGCAATACAAGTTCTGTTTTTACCACTTTTGCCGCGGCTTCGAGAGAGGTTGTAATAGCTTGATCATATTCTTTCAAGTGAAGTGCGGCGGACTTTTCTATTTCTTCAGCTACTTGATCGATGATTTTTTGAATCTGCTTTGCGTTAATTTTCTCTAGTTGCAACTTAATAAGATCGAGAAGATTTTTAGGAATGTTTGTGCGATAAACTCCTTTTTGAATCGTTTTTAAAACATTGCTATCAAAGCCGTGAGTAACGGCTTTCCATGCAAGTGTGTTGAAAGAGGGATATTTATTGAGGTTAAGTCCAATAAGCAAATTCGAGCTGTTGCGTAGTTGGACACTTCTTTTTGGGTTGCGTCGTTTATGGAAATCTGTTTCCAAAAAATCCATAAAATACTTAGCGACTTCTTTTATAAATGCCAAACCGTTTTTATTTTCGTTTTTATCTTTCAGGTTATTTTTTTCAATAATGCTAGGCATATTTATTTTTTCGCAATATCCTGGCCCAAGGGGCCATCAATTAATTCGACAGTTTCTTCTACGAAGTGATCCCACGTACACAAGCCTTTGTGCCACATCAAGACAGCGTCTGTTCTTTGACGAAGAAGTTTAAGAAATTTTTGCCATGTGAGGCCCCGAGGTTTTAATTCGTCTTTCCATTCGGCCCAAAGATATTTTGGCAATTGATTTCCATACCAAACATTCAACGAATCCCAATTAATACCAGGAGTTTTTACTATGTTTTGTTCGACTGATTCCATCCAGTCCTTAACATGTTTTGGTTCTTTTGGTGCGTGTAACATACCGCAAGTATATGGGGTATTGATAAACGTGTCAAGTTTGCTATTTTTTTGTTATTTTTCTACCGCCACAACCTTTCTCGCTACTAAGAATTTACTCTTCATGCACGACAGGAATTCCCGTTTTTCGATAGCTGAACCTTCTTTAAATAAATATTTGGCATAGCCCCAAAGGTCAATATCCTTAACCTTAGTTTTTATGCCCTGCATTCCGAGGATATTCTTTTGAAATTTATTAAGCCGCGCCACTTCCTCTTCAAACTTTTGCTTCATATGGATTTCATTCAAATCAATCTCATCTATCAGTTTTATAAGTTGATCTATAAGCCCCTCCTCTCGCAAGTAACCGCTTTGGCAATGAATATCTCTGGCTCTTGAGCAGCCGTAATAAACGTATCTGACGGTAGAACCATCCTTATGCTTCTTGAATTTCTCCGAAGCGCTTATACCCGACCCGCACAATCCGCAATGCATCAATTTCGTGAAAGCGAATTCTTTAATTTCCGATCTTATTATCTGATCGCGATTTAACTGCTCATGTGCTTTATCAAATAATTCTTTTGTAATTATCGGTTCATGTTTTCCGGTATACCAATTGCCGCTTTTTTCCGGATATTCGAATACGCCGTAATAAAACGGATTTTGTATGGTTAAGAAGATACTGCTTAAAGAAACATGATGATTGCTTTTCGTTCTGAAATTAAGTTCAAATTTAAGCCAGTGGTATACCTTTCTGCCCGACCAATGTTCATTGGCCACTTTCTCAAACATTTGTCTTACGATCGACGCTCGCTCGGGATCGGTAATCACCTGGCATTTTTTATCTATGAGTTTCTGATTTAAATATCCGAGCGGCGCCATATTGGGCCACAAGCCCATCTCGCAGCGCATTCGCAGTCCTCTCCGCACATTCACTCCTCGATTATCATTTTCCAATTTTGCCTGACTTCCTAAAATCATCAGCAGAAATTTTTCGTTAGGCGAGTCCGTAAATCGCTGTCCGTAGGTTCTTATCTCAAGAAGAATCTTCTGATCCATCAAATCAACGAGGGCTCCGAGATCGCCGGCATTTCTTGCGAGCCTATCCGGCGCCCAGGTAAGAATGCCGTTGAATTTCCCTAATTTGATGTCGCTTATAATTTCATTGAAGACCTGGCGCTGTCCGGTGGCTTTCGCCGAATGACTTTCTCGTCGGATCTCTATAATCTCAAGTCCTTCCCGCTCGGCAAGCTGGAGCATCTCTTTTACCTGCGAATCAATGGAAAGGATCTGCCGCTCTTCCGACTCCGTGCTTTTCCTTGCGTAGAGCACGTATTTAACCTTTATCGGTGGCTTATTGTTCGTTTGGGTCGTAGCCCCAACTACCCCTTGTGGTTGTGTATTCATACAAGGACAAG
>Ga0210051_1004622_pt1 | contig 13402 bp, 18 predicted proteins | sample CryGey092014_all_FD_185464 | JGI IMG/M metagenome (GOLD analysis project Ga0210051, IMG submission 185464) | Groundwater microbial communities from aquifer - Crystal Geyser CG23_combo_of_CG06-09_8/20/14_all (SPAdes) (version 2) | ecosystem: Environmental > Aquatic > Deep subsurface > Groundwater...
CAGACAGAGTCTAAAAAAAATATTTTGTTTTAAAAACTTGGAAATATACCTTGCAAACCGCGGGTATATTTTTTAATGCCGATTTGATTTCTCTTTTAGAAGTATAAAAGAGAACAGTCGGCGTTTTTTATTTTAGATGGAGGTATATGAAAATTTTCTATTACATAGATTATAAAGTAGAAATATTATGGACCAAACAAAAATATTAGTTGTAGATGATGATGAAGGAATTTGTGAGATGATGACTAGATTCCTATCAGACGAAGGTTACGATGCGAGATATGTATTAGATGGATATGAAGCTATTAAGTTATCAAAAAAAGAACGTTTCAATTTAATATTTTTGGATATTATAATGCCAGGAATATCAGGTATTGACACAATTGAAGAAATAAAGAAGTATTTACCAGAGATAAAAACGATAATAATGACAGGCGCTCTGATTGACGGTAGCCTATTGGCAGAACTTAAGCGGAAAGGTGTTGCTGGATGTTTACAAAAACCATTTGATATAGAAAGAGTACTGGAAATTATTAAAGAAAATAAATAAATCGAGGTGACAAAGATGAAAAAAATAACAATGGAAAATGAAAACGAACAACTGGTTGTAGAAGTAAAAGACGTAGAGAAAACGATAACTTTGGCAAAAGGTTACAATACCTTAAGGGACACGCTAAATAATGCCAGCAGATATGATTATTTAGTTAAAGAATTAGACAATTTATTGGCGAGAGAACGACTGATAAAGAAAAACAAGCAATGAAAACAATTTTAGTAGTAGAGGACGAAGTAAGATTGTCACAACTTTATGAGATTGCCCTGAAGGAATCAGGATATAATGTAATTGTCGCAAATGATGGTACAACAGCATTAAACCATCTCAGTTCAAGCACACCTGATTTGATGATGCTTGACATAGGACTTCCTGATATTAGTGGATTGGAAATACTTAAAAAAATAAGAGAAAAGTCTGCAACTCTTCCAACAGTAGTAATGTGTACAGCAGACAAGGGTTTTAAAGAAAACCATAAAAACTATACATCTAAAATTTCAGCTTATTTTGAAAAACCAGTAGGACTTGGAGAATTACGCAAAAAGATTAAGGAATTGATTGGTGAATAATTTTTTGTTAATTTCAGTCACGGAATTACCGGACGCACGTATTTACCCTACAACGAATGAAAATCACCCGGGTCAATGGTTATCATTACCCTCTTTCCGACGGAAAAGAAAATTCCTTATGGGCGGGAAAGAAAAGTTTTTCAAGTCACACTGAAAAATCTTTTCTGGGTGGGGTGAAAAACCCGCACCAAAAAGGTGTGGGTAGTAGAGAATAAAACAGGGGAAGTTAACATAACAATTGTTATGTTAATCCAAGCCCACAGCAGAGATTTAGAGATCAAAGGGGTGGCGAGCGCAGGGAACGGAAGACCGAAGGGCTGAAGTCCGAGCACGCCAACCCTGTATTATTTTAAGGAAAGCTGTGGGCGCAGGACGAAGTGAAGGGGTGAGGCAAGCCTGAAACCCTGAAAGGGTGAAGGTTTTTAAATCTGAAAGGATTTGAAAAGGCAAGTTCGGATAATGCAGCATTATCGGAAAGTGCGGTTTTAGCAAAAAAATTGGAGAAATTGAGGCTTCAATTTTTTTGCGACCCTTTTTGAGGCACACCACAAAAAGGGTAAAACCGAACGGCTTGCCCGACCCTTAACATCGTAGATGTTAGGGGATGCCGAACCCCTGAACCGCTTCTCCCTGTTTTATTCATTCTGTTTTATTCCATTGAGGGTGGGTTAAAGAAAAATTTTTAGGGTGTCCCGTCTTGATATAAAAAAAATGCGTGAGTATGAAAATTTATCATACAGTTAAAAGGAGCATAGGACAGTTTGTCGTAGACCTACTCGACCGAGATACACTTTTTGCATACTCCGTTTTTCCTCGTGCCGAAACGGAGTATCTGGCGAGCTGAAAAACGGGGTTGCAATAAGTGTTACTCCTGGCGTCCTATTCGCTCCTTTTAACTGTAGGGGTTGATATATTTGAAATACGGTAAGCATTTTATTCCACTTAAAAGACGGGTCATACTAAAAATTTTTAATTGGGCGGGGTTATTGTTCCTAAAGAACCTACTTTTGGTTTCTTTGCTTTTGTCTTTATAAAAACGGCGACGGTAGGCGGGGGCCCAGGTCTTTGTTTTCCCCCCCGTCCTATACGGAGACGCACCTCTAAAAATTGTTTTGTCTGACGATTTCAGGACCTTCCAGGACAACCAGCAAACAGGATGAAGCTAAGCCCCGCGAAATGCTATCCCTCAGTGCAATTTTGCATTGAGGGATAAGGATGAGCGGGGCGACCTTTCCAGGGAATCACTAAGCCCCCCCGAAAAAGGTTTGGGGGGTGGACGGGGGGGCGACCTGCAGGGAGCATAAACAAAAGCGTCTCCGGGAAACATCTGTTTTATACGATGTCAATAGGCCAGTAGTAGAAAGAATCTTTATACCACTGTGCGTCGTAGACGCACCATACCCAGCCCTTGTGTATAAGGGCTGGGAAGCGAACTTACTACCATAAAGCCCGCCAGAAGTTTTTGGCGGGCGACTGGTAGCAAGTGAGCGTAAATGGAGGTGATGAGTATGAGAATTATTTAAAGAAGTTTTTGGAATCGTTAAACTTGGCTCTTAGTTTACCGTGGCTTTTGCGGGACTGGAAAGTACCGAAGTCTCTGAGTCTAACAATACGGTTTTGTTTTAGTTCCTGTCTGATGGTTTCAAGTATAGTTTTTAATATATTTTCTGATAATGTTTTTGGTAGATTGTATTCTCTTGATATGATTTTTGTTATCTGCTGGAGATTCATGCCGGGGGTTTATTTTTTAGTTAGTTTATGTTGTTCAATATAGTCGTTTATACCTTTAGATACTTTACCAAGGTCTGCTGGTGACTGCAGTATAAGTTCTGATAATATTTCATCCCAGATAAGGCGTCTTTTACCAACATGTTTCTCTAATGACGGAAGCATATCTTCAGCTGTTATGGTCCTGCGTCTTGCAGATTCTGATAATGCCTTAGATTCTGTGAGTACTGTTGAGATAATAAAATTTAACCTTTCAAGTAGTGGTGTTATTGCTTTTTGTGAAATTCTGAACTTAAGTTTGTCAATAACATACCTTGTGATTGTGTTTGGTTTTAGGAACTTATGTTGTTTTGGTTCTTTCATTTGAATCTCCCTTTAAGTATCAAGTATTATAGTGGAATTCTACAACTACCCCTCGCAGTTTTCAAACAGAACAAGTTTGAAAACTAACCGCTGGGGTAAACACCACACATGCTTCGCTGGTGTTTAAGTAACTTTATGGACTATGAGTGCTTTTATGGATTCATTGAGTTTTTTCAATTCGTATATTCTCAGTAAATCTTCACTTTTCCCTATCAGTGGTACCATTACTTCTTCAAGTTTTTCTGTCAGCCGTTTGGTAGTGATTGACTCTGCTTCTAAGCCATAGAGTATTTTCCCTTTTGTGGTTTTCCCCTCCAGGTATTTTTGGTTTTTATAGTTTCTTTTATACACTTCTTTAAGCCAGTTTTCGTTTTTAACCGTCATATCTTTTCCGGCCGGGATAAGGTACCTGGATAATTTTATTTCTTCTTCTGTAAGCATATCAGGATAGACAAGGTCTATTACTCGTATATTTTTTATACCGTAATGATACAGGTTATTCAGGAAGGCATCCCTTATTATCCATCCAGTTGTGTCATAATCAACTATGCTGAATAGATAGAATGACCTTTGTATATTGAGCCCTGTTTTCTTTAGGTTATCTACAAAATATTCTGTATTCAATACTGATGGTTGTCCACCCAATGCTATTGTTGATATTGAATATTTATTCCCTATTTCAGTTAAGTAATCCTGATGGCCAAGTTTCTCAGCAAACAGTATTATATTAGCATTGCCACCTACTTTACGATTTGCCTGGTTTTCATCCCTGAAGCCTATATCTTTATATTCCATTAGTTTCCAGGCTTTTACCATGCTCACAAGTGTCCCGTTTATCTGTGCATATTGATCTTCCTTTGTCGCTAGTGAGTCGGAGCGGGATAGTGTTGGTTTAATATACATGTACCAGAAAGTGCGGATTAGTTCGGTTAGTGGTTCTCTTTGCTTTTTAAGTATGCGTTCTCTGATTTGCCAGATGATATTCCGGTAGAATAGTGCAGTATTTATTTTATATTTAGTAGCACCTTTTGAGAAACGTTTTATCAGCCACTCTTTTGATTGTTCATGGATAAGTTCGTCATAATGTCGGATATACAGTTCTCTCAGCCGTTTTTCAAGCGGCCAGTTTGGGTCTATCCATTTTAAGGTTTGGTTTTCCATGAGTTCTTATTTAGTGGTTGCTAAAGATTCTTTTCTTAGCCCTATATCGATAATTTCTCTTAATAAAGTCTGATATGGAATTTTTTTGTTTTTAGCTATCTCTTTAGCCTTTTCTATTTCCCAATTAGCAAGTCTTATTGCAACCATTTTTTTCTTGGCTCTTTGTTGTATTTTTTCGACAAGTTCTGGAGCGAAGGTAAAGAGGTCTGTCACATCTTTCATTTGGTGAACATAATCCGCAAGACTATGTGTATCCCAGAATTTTGCTGCTTCTTTATCATTTCTAAATACTGGTAGTTTATTTTTTTTCATGATCTCACCTTTCTTTTGTAAAGTTTTCTTTCTTTGTAATCCATATCTCTTGCTGTAACTACATATGCTGAATTGTTACTATAATAGTCAAACGCTACAAATAGATATCGCCCCATTGCTGTTTTACCTAAAACACAATATCTCTCTTCCCTTGCTCGCCATATATATCTTTCTTTGGACAGCACGGTCTCTTCTGTTTCATCAGGAGTAACCTGGTGTCTGGCAATATGCGGGATATTTTTTCCATCCCAGATGAATTTGTCTATATGCATATATTATATTGACAACAATATATATACAATATTTTTTTTGTTCTGTCAAGGGGATTAAAAAAACTTTTTTATTCCCGGATACTGGACCAGTAGAAAAAACAGGGATACTGACGAGAAAAGTAAGAAAATGGGTTTTTTAGGGACATTTTAGGGCTAAAAGGGAAGATTCTGGCTTTTTAGGACTGTTTTTGTTTACCTGGAATTTGGTTGCTTGAAAGTGGGGTAATACGGCACTTTCAGAGGGGGGATTACCGAGTTATTTGCTGTGTGGGATTGCAGGTTTTCACACTGTAAATATTAATCAAAGTGCTGGTGGTAGATGAGATTCTAATTTACCGATACGTTTTTCGTGGTTTTCTACTTTTGGTTCAAGTTCTTTTATACGATGTGTATTAAGCTCTGCCGTATGTCCATGGTCTTTAGTTTGGCTTCCCAAACTGTCAATGCTGGATATTATTCGTTGAATGTCATCTTTTGTTGCCACTGTTTCTTTTAGATTTTCTATCGCCTCACTATTCTTAATGATTTCTTTGTATAACCGCATTGTTGTAGTGTCTATTTTCTTATCAACAGTATCTATCTTTTCATCAAGACGTTTGATATCATCTTTGGTGGCCATGTTATTTTCAATTTTATCAAATCTTTCAATAAATTCTTTTTTGGTTTCATTAAATTCTTTGCTTGTTACAAATTGATTGTCTGTTTTAGATTTTTTAAGCATAGTTTGTTTCCTCTCAGTGAATTATTTTGTTCCTAAGGAACCTACTGTTGGTTCATAAGGAACCTACTGTTGGTTCCTAAAGAACCTACTGTTGGTATTTATTACTAGGAATATCTACATTAAACAAAACAAAAAATAATTTGTCAAGCACATGTTGGCTAATTTCAATCAATACGGAATCTCAGGACGCACATATTTGACCTACAACGAACGTTTCCGGCCCCGGCAAGGGTTTTATACCCCCCCCTTCCGTCGGAAAAGATTTTTATTTTTTTATCCTTTTCATAATTCAATTTTCGTAAAGATATTCTATAGGTAATTCTTTCATTCTCCTTTGTCTTTTGTATTCTTGCCTTTTAATCCGTCTGCTATAACAATATTAAAAGCTTCCGTTACGCTGTGCCTGTCCCAATATGCAAAGTTATATAACCTCTTCAACAAATCTTTCTTCACATAAAAGGTCATCTTTTCAGTACCGTAGGTCTCTGCCCCTTTCTTAAAAGATGGCTGTCCTATTTTGTTTGTAATACTTGCTTTACTTGTATTACTTACTTTTACTGTCTTTTTGATAACCCGGTCTTGTAAATTAACATTTTTTCCTATTGGCATATCTTTGCCCTCCTTGCTCTCTTTGTTTTTAATGTTCTTATGGCCCATAAAACAAGCCTTATCAAATACTGTATGGGATAGATGAATAGTAAAATTATGCCTACTCTCATAAGAATGTTTAACATCTGGTATTTTTTATTCTCTCGTACATTAGTAATTGTATAACTCCCCAATCTTCCCTTTGAATCTCTATATTCCCATTGAGTTAATTTAGGAAAATATTTTGATTTTTTAATAATGTCATCTCGATAATCCCCAAAATTTCCATCATCCAAATAGTAATCAACTGTTATTATCTTGTTATAATTGTAAATGTTGTAGGTTGGAGTATGCAACATATTTTTAGTATCGTATACTTTCTCATAACTGTTATACTGAGAAGAATTTAACATTAGTTGAGATATATATACTATTAGTAATCCGACAAAAGCAGTAGAAAGAAGAATCAATGACTCTCTTGCTATTACTTTTTTTGTTTTTGTTGAGTCCCCTATTATTTTCTTTGTTTTTATTGAGTTTTGTATAAATAATGGGAACATCTGTCCCCACCGAAATATCGTATCTATTACTTTGGTGAAATTTAATAACTTCATATTTTAATTTTAAACCCCTATTAGCATCTATTTCTTATTCTTGATTTGTGCGTGGCATTTTTTATGCGTAGGTATCGGGTGTCTCCCGTCTCTGATTTTATGGTGGAATTCAATCTCATCTCCAATATGGAAGTCATCACCACAACTACATTTTCCATAAGGTTTATTGCGAAATTTCTTTTTCCAAAAACTTCCACCATCTTTTTTTATTTGTTCTTTACAAACCCAATTCTTCAACCTATTAATTAATAGATAATAAACTCTTTCAATATCTGGTATCTTATTTTTTTCTGTTTCGGGAAAAGGGTCATCACTTAGAAATTGCTTTACTTCATGGTTTTTTATGTATTCCTCAGCCTTTGAATTCAGTAGGTCTTTTATTGTTTTACAAAGTTCATAATATTGATTAGTAGTAATCCCATCCGTAGTTATTTTGTCTGTCATAAGCAATTTATCTCTCTCTTAAAAATTCTTTCGCTAATTTAACGAAGTCCTCTGCCCCGTGTGAATCGGGAGCATAACTTAATACGCTCTTAGCAAAGCTCGGAGATTCTGCTATCTTCACGCATTCCCGGATAACTGATTTAAAAACCTTCTCTTTAATATTCTTTTCCAGTTCTTTCAGTATTTCTTCTGATAAGTTCCGTCTGTTGTCATACATAGACGGTATAATCCCGGATATCCTTAACCTATTATTTAATACCCTCTTAACTTCCCGGACTGTATTTAGTAACTGAGCAAGTCCCTGGAGTGATAATATCTCCATTTGCAAAGGAATTAAAACCTCATCAGCAGCATTAAGGGTATTTATAGTAAGGATAGAGAGTGAGGGTGGAGAATCAATAAAAACAAAGTCATAACTTTTTAAGTCCTTTAACCGCTCTTTTAATATACCTTCTCTGCCTATCTTACTAACCAGGGATATCTCTATATCAGATAGGGCTATGGAAGAGGGTGCAATCTCTAAACCTTCCTTGTTTACAAGTATTGCTTGTATTGTTTGCTTTCCTTGTAATACTTCTGTCATAGTACCTTCCGGGGATTGTATCCCGAAAGAATAAGTAAGGTTAGCCTGAGGATCCAGGTCTATTAGTAAAACTTTCTTTTTCAGGAATGCTAAAGCACTTCCCAAATTTATTGCTGTAGTGGTCTTCCCTGTTCCGCCCTTTTGATTTATTATTGCTATGATATCCATTTATAAACTTCTTTTCTAAAGTAGAGCAATAGAAAAGTAAAATAATAGATTTAAGTTCTGTTTCTTGTTTCTCAATTATGTCTTTTTCCTAAATAAGTCCTTGATTTTATTCTGTTATTTTATTGAAAAATAGCAAATCCTTTGTTATAGTTATATGTCTTTGTTATAATAGTACTTGTTAAAGGGACCATATTTCATATTGAAAAACGAGACATAATTTTCCAAAAACTGCCCTAATACACCCTATTGAACTGCCCTAATACACCCTATTGAACTGCCCTAATACACCCTATTGAATATCCTGAATCCCCTCTCTTCTTTTCTGTTCTACTTCGTTTTCATAACGGGCAGGCATAGTCCAGTTTTCTTTAATTGATTTAACCAATATAGATGATTTGTTTCTTGCTGACCGATAAGGTAACCACTTTATTTGAGTTTCAATTATATCTAAATTATAGTCCTTAAACAAAGAGAGAGCTACGTTTTCATTGACTTTATATTCAAGAAATTTTGTAAAACATTCATTGCGTCTTTTTGTATCTTCTTTAAATTCATCCCGCACTTCTTTATATTCTCCTTTAGTTTTTTTGTGAAATTTGGTAAAGAAAACCCTGCCGTTTTTAATCCAATATTTCAAAACAATATTATCTTCCCTTCCCCATGTCTCTTTTAGTATTTCAAGATTTTTTATTAAAATTTTTGTGCGTCGTGCTGGAATTTTTTCTTGTATAGGAATTTTAGCCATAAATTTTATTATCTCTTCGCTATAGTCATTGTTAGATCCAAACTTTTTATTTAAATAGTCATAAAGCCTTGTGCTGATAGGAGTGGGTAAGGCAAGGTAAACCCTTGCTTTTAGTATTCTATGATATTTTTGGAAAAAATTTTCAGCGAGTATCTCATTCCACAAAAACCAATTCTCTCTATTTTTATCGTTCTGATTAGGAAGAAGCCAGGATTTGAAAACCGGATAGCCCGCTATTGGGTGATATTCTTTATGGTCTTTATTCTCATACACTAAAATACCCGTATGTGTCAAAGTAAGACTACCAATACGCTTAAGTGATGTTTTTAATCTCTCCCAAGTACGTCCTCCCAAAGCAAGACCCAGATGTTTCGCTATCTCCCACAATGAAAAATTAGCAATATATATATTCTTTTCCTTATCATCAGTTTTTTGTTCTTGCGAAAAATAACATACCCCGCCCTTAAAAACTCGTTCATCAAAACCCGTTAAAGCTCCATACATGGACCCTATCTCTGTTTTAGTTCCCCTTTCTTTATCTAAATAAGTAACATAATTTTTTTTAGGTTGTTGTATTTCTCCCCGGGAATAATCAGCAATAGGAATTTCCAATAAATTACCTTCCACTTTTATTATTTCACTTTCAAACCTCTTTTCCTGGAGAAGTTCAATTTGTTTTGAAGAAACATTATCTATACTTTCTTTTGTCTGATTACTTTCTTTCTCTTTCACATTTTACCTTCCATTGCTTACCTCAATTTTCATTACCGCTATTCTACCATACTGGTCGTTAGTAAGGATATATATTTCTCCGCTCCGTTAGTGATTCTATTTAAGTACGGTCTCTTTACTACTGTTCTATTTCTCTACTTCTATATTTTTTTGTTCTTCTTTACGCGGTTAATACTTTTAGTCTTTCTTTTTGATTATCACATTCGCAACCAGGAGCCCAATAAAAAACCCAATCCACATCCCGATGAAGAGGGTATAGAGAGAACGATTCTCCGGGGAGAGATTATCAAGTGCCCCAGTAACCGGGAGAATAAGAAGTACAAGCCAAGTCGCCCAGAAAAATATACCATATTTAGTCATTTCTAATCACCTATATTTTCATTACTGCTATTCTACCTTATCGGCAATACAATAGATTGTCCCCTATAAGCCCGGTCAATCATAAATTTCCGTTATACTGATAATTTTTTTTAGTTTAAAACAGGGGGCATCCCGTATATAATCATTTGCAGTAAATCCTCTCTTTTTAAACCATGTTACAAATTCCAAGAGAGCCCCTTTTTGTTCATTATCTGTTAGACCATTAAAAATTCCAGCGCATGTTAAATAACTACCCACAGTAAAATCTTGAATTCCAAAATTACCGTCAAAATAATAACCATATTTTTTATCCCAAACTTCGGGGGGAATTATTATTAGAATCCTTTGACTATCATCAATATCATCATATTCCATCTGTAATGATGTTGCACCATACTCGCCATACTCACCTGCGTATTTTACAAGACCATTTGGATTTCGTTGTTTACCTTTAATACCCACAACAATAAACAAACCGTTTTGTAAATCTATAATTCCTCTGATTGTCATTGTAAAAGTGATGGGTATTCCTTTATACTTATTAGGTGGATATTTTGGAGGAAAATGTTTATATTCTTGACTAAATTTACCATAACCATATTCTCTATACCCACAAACGTCATTATAAGTAATTTCAGTGTTGTTATCAAAGAATGCCATTAGTTCTAATCTGCCATATTTAAACTGCTGATAGATTCCATTTAACACTGGTTTTTGGCGTTCATCAAGTCCTTTGAATTCCACAATACTTTCTGGTTTTCCATTGTCATAATAATTGTATATTTTTCCGTGGGATATTTCCCCATTTTTATAAAATAATTCATTTTGTAATTTTCCAGAAGGATAGTATGTTTTAAAAACACCTTCTTGTTTATTATTTTTGAAGTTTCCTTCACCTGCAAGTTCCCCAGAAGGACAGTATGCTTTGACAATTCCTTCTCGTTTATTATTTTTGAAGTTTCTTTCACTTTCAAGTTCCCCAGAAGGATAGTATGTTTTGACAATTCCATTCGGAATAAAACCTTTTAAGTTAAGGGTATCTCCTTTTTCATTAAAATTCTCTTGAGCAATTTCTTTATTGTTCTGATAATATATTATTTTTTTAGGGGCACCATTAGAATATTCTTCAATAATTTTTCGTGTAATTTCAGAAAAGCAAAGATGAAAAAAACCAGCAAATATTATTACTGCTACAACACAAAAAGGACATTTTCTCATAAACTCTTTTACCATTCTCGTTTTTTTCCTTAATTCCCTTATTTCCTTTTCTAGTCGCAATCCCCTATAAGTCCGGTCAATCATTCCTACTGCGGACCCCCTCTCTCGTCATAACAACAGTACATTTTCCGCTAATCTCTATATTAGCCCTGAAAATAATATTACTAAAATTACTCATTTAAAACAATCCCCGGAGTAAAATATCTTCCCGCTAATCTATACAATGTAAAAACCCTCTACTATTTACCAAGTCACATGGATTGCTAACCCTTTCTTTATACACTAAATAGTTATTTAATGTATGGTTATGGGCTGTTGTAGTCCGGTGCCTGTCTTACCTGTATAGCGTATTTTACCCTTATATATACCGTTTTTTAGCACTGAGCGGACAGTTGAGGCATACCAACACTTACCGCCTCGTTTAGTGGCTGTATGCTCATTATTAAGTCTCTGGGCTATCCCCTGCATTGATAAACCCTGTCTTCTAAGCTTCTTTATCATCCGGACCGTCTTCGCCTCTTCCTGATTAACTCTCAGCTCCCCCTCTACCGATTCATATCCCAGGGAGACATTCCCCCCGGCATACCCGCCTTTATCAAATTTCTTTATCCTTCCTGAGACCAACCTTTCAGTAATACGGGCTTTCTCAAATTCAGCAAATACGCTTATCATCTGCAGGAATACCTTTTGAGCTGGATCATCCCACCGGTACGGCTCGGATATACTAAACAATTCTATATTATACTTCTTTAATTCCTTTTCAATCCATAGTGTAGCGAAAGTGTCCCGGGCTATCCGGTCAAGTTTAGCAACAATTACCTTTTCAAACTTTTTTTCTTTTGCTTCTACTAGAAGATTAAGTAATCCTGGACGTCTTTCTATTGTAGCTCCACTTTCTCCGGGATCATTATATATCTTTATAAGTTCGCATTTCTGCTCCTTACAGTATTTTCTGATAGTATCTTCCTGAATCTCAAGCCCCATCCCATCATTTACCTGGTTATCCGTGCTGACTCTTATGTAACCCACTACCTTTCCTGCCGGGATTAAATTCGCGCCCATCTTTTATGTTTCCCCTTTTTATAAATTATTAAACCTTGTTAATATTTTAACTATGCGAATTTAATAACTTGTTTATTTCTTTATTTTTTCCTTAACAGTATTTATTTAGTTTCAAATGGAACACCACCGAAAACAATTCGTAAACCTGTTGAAATAGTATATCCACCTAAATCAATATTGGCTTTGTATTGACCCGACACAGGAACAATAATATTAGAAACTATACCTATAGCAGACCAATAATAATCAAGGTCTCTTGAACCTGTTTGACCCTCTATTGTGCTTGTCCAATAAACATATTTTGAAATTTTATAATCTCCGCCTATTCTGATATTAATCATTGTTAAAGGGACAGTCGGATTTGGAGAAGTTTGAGCATATACTGAAATACCAAAAGGTGTTCTACTGGAGTAGTAGTAATAATCAGCCCCCATATTGTTCTTATATGTCAAATTAGTAAATCCAATACCAAGCGATACCCACCCAAATGAACGATTAGAAGTTGTTGGAAAATGATATATCACTTTTGGCATTATTTGATTTACAACAAGTGACCATTCTCCATTTACTTTTGCATAAACATAACTTCCTGAAATATATTCGGGTTCGGTATCATAACTATAAGAATTATCAACTATTCCATAAGCCCCCAGTCCTAAAGCCAAAGCAAAATTATCCGTAATGCAATAGCCAATATCAATATCTTTACCACCAAACACAATACCTTTTATAGACTGTCTGTTTGCATTTTCAAAAAAATTTGGGTCACTTATTCCCATAATAGATACGGAACCCAATAAATTGTCAGAATTAATAAAAGTCTTACCTTTTATTTTTTCAGCATACAACAAACTTTGACTCAAACATACCAATAAAACAATTAAAAATCTTATTATCTTCATTTTTGTAACCTCCATTTTCAAGACTTACCTTCCCCGAAAGCCACGATTTGTTTATAAACTCATCACCGCCTTTCTGCCCCATAAAATAAAAAGGGGCAACAAATCAACATCAGCAACTTGTGAGTAAATCCGATATTGACTGCTACCCCAAATAATGAGCAACAGCCTTCTATCCTTACTTAAATTAGGTCGCCTTCGGCGACTGACTTTCCCTTTTTCATTTAATTTTTGCTACAATTATATAATATGGAATACGTTTCTGGCATAAAACTTAGAACAATCTTTTTACATAACGGCAACTGGTGGA
>Ga0210051_1004623_pt1 | contig 13401 bp, 12 predicted proteins | sample CryGey092014_all_FD_185464 | JGI IMG/M metagenome (GOLD analysis project Ga0210051, IMG submission 185464) | Groundwater microbial communities from aquifer - Crystal Geyser CG23_combo_of_CG06-09_8/20/14_all (SPAdes) (version 2) | ecosystem: Environmental > Aquatic > Deep subsurface > Groundwater...
CGTTAAAAAAGGTTTCCCATCAGACGCCGGTATGTCCAAATCCGCCGCTGTTGCGCTCGGAATCCTCCAGGCTGTCCACCAGTTCAAATTTGGCTTGGCAGACCGTATGAATGACCATCTGGGCGATGCGGTCTCCCCGCTGGATCGTGAAAGCTGTTTTCCCAAGATTGACGAGGGCGATTTTCACTTCTCCGCGGTAATCCGCGTCAATGGTCCCCGGCGCATTGATGAGAGTGATGCCGTGCTTGACCGCCAGGCCGCTTCGGGGTCGGATCTGGGCTTCAAAACCAGGCGGCAGGGAAATGGCAAAGCCCGAAGGGACCAGAATGATCTCTCCGGGCATAATGGTCACCGGCTCTTTAACGGCAGCACAGATGTCCATCCCCGCCGCATGCGGGGTCATGTACCGGGGCAGGGGGATGTCCCCATCCTGATCCGGTCGAAGCCTTCGGCAGTGAATGACAGTCACATCCGGCATGGCTGAAAAATACCGGACAATGCAAGGGCTTTTCCCATCGGGATGATCATGGGGTTATTCGGGTTTTTTATCGTCGGTCAAGAGGGCCTTGCGGCTCAGTTTGATTTTGCCGTCCCGGGTGACATCAATGACTTTGACTCTCATCATGTCGCCTTCCTTGACGATATCCGTGACCTGTTTGACGCGATAGTTGGCAAGCTCGGAAATATGAACGAGTCCGTCGGTTTTGGGCTTGATCTGCACAAAAGCGCCGAAATCGGTTATTTTAACAACTTTACCTTCATATATGGCCCCGATTTCAGGGTCCATGCCGATATCCTGGACCATTTGCACGGCCCGGTCGCCTTCGTCCTTGTTGACGGCGGCGATTTTGATAATGCCGTTGTCGTTGATTTCAATCTGAGTATTGGTTTCGTTCTGGATGGCCCGGATCATCTTGCCGCCGGGTCCGATTACCTCGCCGATGCGTTCCGGATTGATCTGAATCGCATACACATGCGGCGCATAGGGAGACATATGATCCCGATGGGAGCTGATGGCTTCCTGCATTTTTGAAAGGATATGCAGCCGGCCAGATTTGGCCTGATCCAGGGCTTTTTTCATGATGTCCCGGGACAGTTCAAGGATTTTGATGTCCATCTGCAGGGCCGTGATGCCCTCGGCGGTGCCGGCCACCTTGAAATCCATATCGCCGGTGTGGTCTTCGTCGCCCAGGATATCCGAAAGCACGACAGTGGTGTCGCCGTCGGTGACGAGTCCCATGGCAATTCCTGAAACCGGGGCTTTAATGGGAACCCCGCCGTCCATCAGGGCCATGGACGCCGCGCACACGGTGCCCATGGAGGACGACCCGTTGGATTCCAGTACTTCGGATACCAGGCGGATGGTATAATCAAAATTTTCCTTGTCGGGCAGGACTTTTTGAATGGCCCGGCGGGCCAGGGTGCCATGGCCGACATCCCGGCGGCTTGGGCCGCTGAGTCGCCGCACTTCACCGACGCTGTAAGGCGGGAAATTATAATGCAGCATAAACGAGCGGTTTTCTTCGCCGCTTAACGTTTCGATCCTCTGTTCATCAGGTCCGGAACCCAGGGTCAATATGCCGAGCACCTGGGTTTCACCCCTTGTAAACAGAGCGCTGCCGTGAACACGCGGCAAAATGCCGGCTTCACAGGTGATGGGCCGGACTTCGTCAAAGGCCCGGCCGTCAATGCGGCGGCCCTGTTTGAGGATCATATCCCGGCAGATCTTCTTTTCCAGATCGTTGAAAATTGCGGAGACTTCGTTTTTGCGATCCGCATAATCCTCCCCGAGACTTTCAAAAATCTCAGCTTTGAGTTCGGAAAGCGCGGTGTTCCGTTTGGCTTTTTCCCGGATTGTCACGGCCTGGGGGATTCTTTCCCGGGCGGCAGCGTCGATTTTTGCCACCAGATCCGGATCCATTTCTTTGGGTGCGAAGGCGCGTTTGGGAACTCCGGCCGCTTCCACCAGTTTTTCCTGGATATCAATGATGGATTGCAGCTGCTGGTGGCCGAAAAATATGGCTTCCAGCATTTCCGCTTCACTGACGATGTTGCCGCCGCCTTCGACCATGGTGATGCCGGTCCGGCTTCCGGCGACCATCACGCTGATATCGGAAAGTTTGCGTTCTTCAATGGTGGGATTGGCGATCCACTTCCCGTCGATGCGGCCCACGCGGACGCAGGCCACCGGACCCGCAAACGGGATGTCCGATATCATCAGCGCCGCGGACGCGCCGTTTAATGCCAGGACATCCGGATCATTGGCTTTGTCCATGGACAGAACCGTGACAATCACCTGGGTTTCAAAAGCATAGCCTTTGGGAAACAGAGGCCGGATGGGCCGGTCGGTCAGGCGGGCGGTCAGGGTTTCCTTGTCGCTGGGCCGGCCGATTTCCCGCCGGAAATAGTTTCCGGGAATGCGCCCGGCGGCGTAGATGCGTTCCTGATATTCCACGGTAAGCGGCAGAAAATCTACATCCGGCCGTTCATCGTGGGAAGAAACCACGGTTACCAGAACAATGGTCTCCCCATATTGAACGGTGACTGCTCCGGATGCCTGACGGGCGACTTTTCCGGTTTGAAGGCGAAGTGTTTCTCCCCCGATTTCCGTACTGAAAGAAAATTCCATATTAATCTAATCTCCTGATAACAAGCCGACGTTCAAAAGTCCCGGGCAAAAACCAAACTTGAAAAGCCGCCTGATGGGTGTTTGTGATAATCCCCAAACGTCGATATGCCTGAATGTATGCCGGATATGATGGATACACATCTTTTCGAGGGGGGATTGTTTTTTTATCGCCGCAATCCGAGTTCTTTGATGATGGAGCGATAGCGATACACATCTTTATTTTTTACATAATTTAAGAGCCTTCGGCGCTTGCCGACCATGACAAGCAGACCTCTCCGGGAATGATGGTCTTTTAAGTGAATTTTTAAATGCTCGGTCAGGTGGGTGATGCGGTTCGTCAAGAGGGCGATCTGAACTTCAGGGGACCCTGTGTCCGCTTCGTGAAGTTTGAACCGGTTGATGGTTTCGGTTTTCATTTCTGTTGGGGTGTTCACTGTTTCCTCCTCCATGGGTATATTTTAAAACTTAAACAGGTTACTATCATATTATGGATTGTAAAAAACACAACAATAATTATACCGGTCCTGCGTTTCATCCGCGCGCACCACGGCAAGTAGCTGGTTCCCCTCATCGACAATTTTGATGAACGGGCTGCTGCCATGGGCCGTCTTCAGTTTTAAATCATCGGATGTAATGGGTTTCCCGTATTTTATCTTCTCCATCAGACCGCTATCGGCAATATGCGGCAACATATCGTCAATGGCATCCGGCATGGAAATGAGCCGATCCTGGAGCGTTTCCAGTGTCGGATGAGATTCGATCTCCGCAAGCGGGGTCGCATCATGGACGCCGAACCCGCCGCACTCGGTCCGCCGAAGATCTTTTAAATGCCCGCCGCATCCGAGGATTTTGCCGATATCGGCGCACAGGGTGCGGACGTAGGTGCCGGCGGCGCATTCGACCTCAAACCGGACGTCCGGAAAATCCATTTCGATGATTCGGATGTCGAATATCACTACTTTCCGTGGCGGCTTGGTGATGAAATTCCCCTTTCTCGCATATTTATACAGAGGCACACCTTTGTGCTTCAATGCGGAATAAGCCGGTGGCGTCTGTTCTATTTCCCCTATGAACCGACGGCACGCCTCATGGACCGCCGGCGGGGAAACCATGTCAATGGGGCGTTCGGTCAGAACCGTTCCGGTGGCGTCCTGGGTATCTGTTTCAATGCCCAGTCTGAGCACCGCCGTGTATTTTTTAGGGCTGGCCAGAAAAAACCGGGACAGCCGGGTGGCCTGGTTGACCGGGCAGATCATGACCCCGGTGGCCATGGGGTCCAGGGTTCCGGTGTGTCCGATTTTGTTGATGCCGGATATTTTTTTGATCCGGGCAATGACGGTTGCCGACGTCATGTCCCGGGGTTTATCGACGATCAAAAAGCCGCTGGTTTCCTGTGTCATTGGCGATAAGATGATAACGCATGGTTTTTATGAATCAATAAATACAATATCCTCCGGGGGAATTATAAATTTTTTGAAAAATGGAAAATGGTTTGTTTCAAATCCGCCAGTGTCGCCTGGATATCAAAACCGGCGGCGTTGGGGTGCCCGCCGCCGCCGAATGACGTGGCAATGGCTGCTACATTCACCGCGCCTTCGGACCGGAGACTGACATGAAAGTCGCTGCCGGTTTTTTTCCCCGGGCTTCGTTTCCTTTCAAACAAAAGGGCCGCCAGTTTGACGTTTTCGATCTGCTTGGCATAGTTGATCAGGCCGCTGACATCATCAATGATGGTCCCTGTGGTCTGGAGCATGTTCTGGGTGAGGGTCATGATCGAGAGTCTTCCGTTCTCAGACAGTTCAATGGAATCATAGAGCATGTTGAGCAATTTGATCCGGTTTAAGGAAATGGTTTCATATACATGATGCGCCACTTTGTGGGGATCCGCGCCCAGCAGAACCATTTTATGGGATATGTCGAACGCCTCCGGCGTGGTATTGGCGAATCGGAAAGAACCGGTGTCCGCCATGATGCCCGTATAAATGGAATAGGCCATGCCCCGGTCGATCGATACATTCTCCATGGCACTGATCAGCCGGTAAACCATTTCGGCGGTGGAAGAGGCGTTCGGATCAATATACTGCAGGTTGCCGAACCGGGTATTGGTGGAATGATGATCGATGTTGATGATGGCAGGAATTTTCGCCCCATCCGATGCCGCTTCGCCGATGCGGTGAAGATCGGAACAATCTAAAATGACGGCTGTATCGAACTCGGAAATATCCCCCACCGTCCGGTGGACCAGATGCAGAGACGGCAGAAATTGATAGACGGCCGGTATGGGGCTTTCGTTGTAGGTTCTGATTTTTTTTTTCCATTCCTGAAGCGCCAGTCCCAAGCTGATCAGGGAACCGATGGCATCGCCATCCGGATTAGTATGGGACGCCAGCAGAATATGGTTACTCTTTTTCAGCTGGTTGATTATCTGTTGTATGCTCATCGTTTATTTTTTTTAATACGGAATCCATGTGGAATCCGTAATCAATGGAATTGTCATAATAAAAATGAAGTTCTGGCATATATCGCAGTTTGAGTGTCTGTGCAAGACTATATTTGATAAATCCTTTTGCTTTTTCAAACCCCGCAAACGCTTCTTCCCGGGTGGCGATGCGGTCGGAAATCACAAAATAAATTTTTGCCAGTTTCAGGTCCGTCGACATCTTGACGCCGGTAATGGTGGCCGACTCCAGGCGGGGATCGTTGATGGATTTTTGCAGCAGCAGAGACAGTCCTTCATGGATCAGTGCGCCGACCCGGTTGGTTCGGGCAAAGGGCCTTTCGTTCATAGGTGAATGATCTCCATGTCCGTCTCGATGATTTCCGCCAGATGAAGATTTTCAATGAATTCGAAAATCTTATCAATTTTTGAGTTCAGCAGCCGGGAGTCGTTTCCCACCAGCGCGAATCCGATTTCCGCCCGGTGATGCATATCGTTGCAATCCACTTCGGCAATGGCCAGGTTAAATGCATTCCGGGTCCGGGCAAGAATGGACTTCATAATTTTCCGTTTGTCTTTGAGCGAGTGGCAGAGCGCCAGCCTGAATCCTATTTTTCCGACTCCGATGATCATGGGGTATCATTATTTGCATGGTGTCATTCCATCCGCCCGGCGGGGCGAAATGCCGGTTTTATGCAGGAATGACGGGTTTGACCTCTTCCATATGATAGCATTCAATGATATCACCGACTTTGATATCATTAAAATTTTCGATGTGAATGCCGCATTCGTAATTTTGCGCGACTTCCTTGACATCGTCCTTAAACCGTCGCAATGTGCCCATTTTCCCGTCATAGGTGACAATGCCGTCTCTGATGAGGCGCAGTTGGGAACCCCGCAGCATCTTGCCGCTGGTCACATAGCATCCGGCAATGGTGCCGATGCTGGGAACATGGAAGGTTTCCCGGACTTCGGCCTCGCCCAGAACTTTCTCTTCAAATTTCGTCTCCATCATGCCGACTACGGCGTCCTTGATGTCCTTGATGGCATTATAAATGATGTCATAATACCGGATATCGACGTTTTCTTCTTCGGCGATCAGGGCCACCTTGGCGGTGGGCCTGACGTTAAAGCCCAGAATAATGGCATTTGACACCGCCGCGAGTGAAATATCCGCTTCCCGGATGGGGCCGACGGCGGAATGAATCACGCTGATTTTCACTTCATCAATGGATAATTTGGTCAGGGAATCCTTGATCGCCTCGATCGATCCCTGGACATCCGCCTTGATGATGATATTGAGGTCTTTGACCTCGCCTTCCATCAGTTTTTCATAAAGTTTTTCAAGGCTCATCCGGCTGGTGCGGGCAAGTTCCTTGGCCCGCTGTTTCTGAAGCCGGTGTTCGCTGACCTGTTTGGCGTCCTTTTCCGCCGCCAGAACGTTGAGTTCGTTGCCGGCCATGGGCACACCGGACAGGCCCACGATCTCCACGGGCAAGGATGGTCCGGCTTCTTTGATCTGGGTGCCCATGTCGTCATACATGATGCGGATTTTCCCATAATACATGCCGCAGATGACCGCATCCCCCACGCGAAGGGTGCCTTCCTTGACCAGAACCGTTGCCACCGGTCCCCGGCCGGTATCGAGCCGTGATTCGATAATATGGCCGGAAGCCAGTTTGTTCGGATTTGCTTTTAGTTCAAGAACTTCCGTCTGAAGCAGAATCATTTCCAGCAGATCGTCGATGCCGATTTTTTGTTTTGCGGAAACATTGACGAAAATGGTATCGCCGCCCCAGTCTTCCGGAACCAGGCCTTTTTCCGCCAGTTCCCGTTTAATACGTTCCGGTTCCGCGCCGGGTTTGTCAATTTTATTGACCGCCACGATAATCGGGACGTCGGCGGCGCGGGCATGGCTGATGGCTTCAATGGTCTGGGGCATGACGCCATCGTCTGCGGCAACGACGAGAATGACGATGTCGGTTACATGAGCGCCCCGGGAACGCATGGCGGTAAAAGCTTCATGGCCGGGGGTGTCTAAAAACACGATGTCGCCCCGTTCATGTTTGACATGATAGGCGCCGATGTGCTGGGTAATCCCGCCCGCCTCCAGCTCGGTGATTTTGGAGCGCCGGATGACATCCAGGAGCGATGTCTTGCCGTGATCGACATGGCCCATGATCGTCACCACCGGCGGACGCTGAACCATCTGCGAGGGATCATCTGTTTTGATTTTGATGACGGTTTCTTCTTCAAAAGTAGCCCTTTCCAGTTCAAATCCGAATTCCGTCGCCACCAGGCAGGCCGTGTCATAATCAATCGTCTGATTTACCGTGACCATCATTCCCATGCCCATCAGTTTGGCGATGAGTTCATTGGCTTTGATGCCCATGCGCTTGCCGAGATCAGAGAGCACGATGGTATCGTCAATTTTAATCCGGCGCTTGATGGCCTTGGGGATAGTGATCAGCGTTTTCAGCCCGCCGGGGACCTGGACGGTTTTGGATTTTTTCCGGCCTTTCCGGGACCGGCCGAAGCTGCGATCATAGAGGGCGGCGCCTTCAACCACTTCCTTGAGCCGGGAGGCGGATTTTACCTTTTTGATTTTTTTGGTCTCTTCATCAAAATCCTCATCCTCTCTCTTTTTGCGGCCTTTCTTTTTTGCGCCCGGTTCAAGGGCTTTAGGCGGAATGGCGAGGCCCGTCTGGTCGATTTCACCGGTCGCATGGATTTTTCTCGTCTGCCGGACAAATCTGTCACCGGGTTTCTGGCCCTCCTGAGCGGGCAAGGCCGCTTTTGCCTTCGGCGGCGCAACGGGTTCTTCCGGCAGACTGATGATTTTTGCCGGCATGGATTTTTTGGCCTTGCGCTTGGGTGTCGCCCTGAGAGCTGTTTCTTCTTCCCGTTTTTTTGTTTTAAGATCCGCTTTTTTCGGCTCCAAGGCGTCGGGGGCTTCAGGCAAGGCTTCGGCGGCGGCCTTCGGGGCCGGTTCTTCCGCGGCTCCTGATTTTTGGGGTTCGGCCAAAACAGTCGCCTCGGGAATCGTGTCGTCTGAAGTCTCGGTCTCAGCCGGCGCGGGCATCGGCGTTTCTTCAATAATTTCAGTTTGCTGGGTTTCCGTTCCAGCTTCGGATGGTTCGGCCGAAAGAGGGGATTCCACAGGCGTTTCTTCTGTTTCTGCTTCGGCAGACACCTCCATCGGCTGGGCCGGTTCCGGCGGCGGCTCAACAATTTTTTTCCGTCTGCGAATGACATTCGGTTTTATCCGTTTGTCTTCGACGATTTTTTCCGGCTCTTTTTTCCCGAAAAGCGTATTTTTGATTTGGCTGATTACATCTTCGTCCAGAGATGACATATGGCTTTTGGCTTCAATGCCCATTTCCTCCATTTTATCCAGGAGCGCTTTATTCTCCAGGTTAAGTTCTCTGGCGAGTTCGTATACTCTGAGTTTTGCCATCCATCCCCCTCATTTATCCATCAAAAACCGGGATTTTTTTCATGATGTTGAATTATTGGATTTATTTATTCCGCATGGTTTTCGACGTCCGCATCTGTTGCGGTCTCGTCTTCCGGCGGATGGTCTTCAATATCCGGCAAAGCTTCACCGGCCGGTGCATCCTCTTTTTCCTGAGCGGCGCGGATGGCCTGAGTCGCTTCCTGGATGAGATTTTCGGCGTCCTGTTCAGAAATCCGGGCCGCTTCCGCAAGTTCTTCAACGGAAATTTTCGAAAGATCATCCGCGGAAAACAGGCCGGCTTTGGACAGGATATCGGCCATCGTTTTGTTTATTCCGGAAAGCGCCATCAGGGAATCCAGTCCTTCTTGGATGCTGGTGTCATAATCGGTCAGGCTTTTCACGTCCAGGTTCCACCCGGTCAGTTTGGATGCCAGCCGCACGTTCTGCCCGCCGCGTCCGATGGCGATGGACTGGACCTCATCCGGGACCACCACTTCCATGCTGTGATTGACTTCGTCGATAATCACCCGGGAAACTTCCGCCGGCGCCAGGGCATTGCAGACGAATTTCGCAGGATCCATATGCCAGGGGATAATGTCGATTTTTTCACCTTTGAGTTCCTGAACCACGCTCTGGACCCGGTTCCCTTTAACGCCGACACATGCGCCGATGGGATCAATGTCCGGATCATTCGAACGCACCGCTATTTTCCCCCGGCTGCCGGCTTCACGGGCCGCATTGACGATGCTGACCACACCTTCATTGATTTCGGGCACTTCTGTTTTAAACAGATTGATCAAAAATGCGGGATGGGTCCGTGAAAGCACGACCTGAGGCCCCCGGCTTTCTTCAAGCACTTTGAGAATATAGGCCCTGATCCGGTCTCCCCGTCGGTAATTCTCCCCGGGAATCTGTTCCCGTTTGGGCAGCACCGCTTCGGCCTGCCCCAGGTTGACGATGATCTCATTTTTCGTCGACCGCTGAACAATGCCGTTGATGATTTCCCCCTGGCGTTCACTGAAGCTGTTATATACGGCGCTGCGTTCAGCGATTTTGAGTTTTTGAATGATGACCTGTTTGGCCGACTGAGCGGCAATTCTGCCGAAAGTCGTGGTATCCATTTTCGTGCCGAGGCTGTCTCCGATTTCACACTCCGGATCCAGTTTAAGCCCCTCTTCCATATTGATTTGAAACGCCGGATCGGTGACTGTTTCGACAACTTCCTTGAACTGAAAGACCTCAAGCTCTCCGGTTTCTTCGTTGTATTGAATTTCAATGTCGATTTTGTTGCCGAATTTCTTTTTTGCGGCTGAGCGCAGGGCTTCTTCCAGCGCTTTCACCAGCACATTGAATTCAATCCCTTTATCCCGGCTAACTTGCTCAATCACACGTTTCATATCTGTTATAAGCATTTGTTATCTCCGTCATAATTGACAAGCCGTGCTTTCAAAATATCCTGATGGGGGATGGCGACAGTCCCTTTGTCCGTTTCAAGCTGGATGTCAGATGCAATCACCCCGGACAGGATCCCTTTGAATTTCTTCTGACCCTGGATGGGCCGACCGGTTTTTATGGTTGCCGGTTTTCCCTAAAATTTTTCAAAATCAGACAGCCTGGATAAAGGCCGGTCCGGCCCGGGAGATGAAATCTCCAGCATGTAGGCATCCTCGGTCGACAGTTTAAGATCCAGTATGTCTCCCAGCTGGGAACTGATCGCCGAGCAGTCGCCCAAGGTAATGCCGCCGGGTTTATCCACATAAAGCCGGAGAATCCGGCCGCCGGCCTCCCGCTGGTACTCCACGTGGATCAGCTCCACTCCCTCCACCTGGCAAAGGGGCTCGGCCAGTTCTCGAACAAGGGACGCCACTTCCGACGGGTCCGTGACATGCGTCGTATTTTTCTCCGGCGCCGGCCTGTCGGGCCTGGGGTCCTTTTTTTTATATGTCTTCGCCAATGGCCTGTCCTGCGTTAAAAAATAAAAAACGGGCGTTTACGCCCGTTTTATCAAGCCGTTCAGATCAATCGCCCTTCACCTCACCGCATTCAACTCGAATGGGCCTGCAAGAACTTTTTGGAGCGGGCAACGAGATTCGAACTCGCGACACCAAGCTTGGGAAGCTTGTACTCTACCAACTGAGCTATGCCCGCACCCTTAGCCGTGGTAAACTAATTGAAAAAAGAATGCATGTCAATATTAAAATTCTAATACCCGGCTAATACGGTTTTCTGGAATACACAGCCAATGGGGTGGGAAAGTGGGGAAACCACGGGAAACGGTTGAGGGGAAATCAGTCAAGCAAAACTCTGATTTGCTCCAGTTCGGCCTTGATTTGCTCTATGGCGCTTTTCGGGGGGAGGGCAAAGGATTGCGGGCTGTTGGTTTTTAAAAATTTTCGGGCGCCCGGGATGGTGAATTTTTTTTCATATAGCAGGTGTTTGATTTTTAAAATGGATTCCACATCGGTTTTTCTGTAAAGCCGCTGCCCGGAATCCGTTCGCTTGGGAGAGATGGCGGGGAATTCCGATTCCCAGAACCGGAGCACATAGGCCGGCAGATCCGTAATCGCGGTAACTTCCCCGATTTTGAAATACAATTTATCCGGGATGGGGGGTCCTGGAGTGTTTTGAATCTCCATCGGGGCCAACCGCCTGTTGGGGGTTTCAGACCGGCAGCGTGGCGTTGAATTCCTGGATAATCCGGTCTGTCAGTTGTTGATGAACGCGATTCACCTGCTGATCTGACAATGTTTCCGAGTAAGACCGATAAACAATTCTCAGGGAAATACTTTTTTTACCGGAAGGAATGGGGCTGCCGGTGTAGACATTCAGAATCCGGATGTCCTCCATCAGTTTTTCCCCGAACCATTTAACCTTTTCTAAAATATCACCTGCTTGAACATGATTGTCAACAATTAAGGTGATGTCCCGGTCGGTAAATGGGAACCTCGGGATGGGTGCAAACATGCGGTTTTCCTTGAAGCCGGACAGGATCGGCGAGACAAGGAGTTCAAAAATAAACGTCGGTTGCCGGACGTTGAAATCGGACAAGACCTCCGCATTCACTTCGCCCGCAAGACCGAGGACCTTTCCCTCATGAAGAATTTGCGCGCTGTGGCCGGCTTTTGTATAAAAACAAGAGGTCTCTGGCAGTTGTGAAAAAGAAACCCCTTCCATTCCCGCGCAACGCAAAAGATCTTCAACCACTCCTTTTAAATCATAGAAATCACAGGCAACGGGGGTGTCATGCCAGGTCATGTCGATTCCGGCGCCGGTCCAGAGGCCCGCCAGCATTTCTGTTTCCGTGGGCTGCCGGTCCTGGCCGTTGCTGAAAAAGATTTTCCCCAGTTCAAAAATTTTCAGGTTTTTGATTTGATGGGCGAGGTTGCGGCTCATGGTTTCCAGGAGACCCGGAACCAGCGATGTGCGCATGACGGCCAGTTCTTCGGAAATGGGGTTTAAAACGTCCAGCATCCGGCGGCGGTCATCGGTTTGGGAAAGACGCAGCCGATCGCAGCTGTTTCTGGCGACAAAACTGTAACTGATGGATTCCGAGAAGCCGTAACCGGCCATCATGTCTTTGATCTGGTTTTTGATTGAAATTCCCTGATTGGGAAGAGTGGTCACACCGGAAATTTTAGGAAATGTGGTTTGGATATTGTTGTAACCCCACAAGCGGGCCACTTCTTCCATCAGGTCTTCCGGCCGGCTGACATCTACTCGGAATGTCGGGGGCACAACGGAAAGCGTCTCACTATTTTTGATTTCAACTGCAAATTCAACTGATCGGAGGAAACTTACGATTTGCGCCTGATCCAGGTCGGTCCCGAGATAGCGGTTGGCTCTCGAAGTGCTCAGGGAAATGGTCGGCAGGGAAGAAGGCGTCGGATGCTCATCGATGAAACCCTCCACCATTCGGCCGTTTCCAATTTCCGCCATGAGCCGGGCGGCGCGGTCGAGGGCAATGAGGGTGACTTCAGGGTCCACGCCCCGTTCGAACCGGTGGGATGCCTCGGTGTTTAAGCCGAGATATTTTGCGGTCTTGCGGATGGAGACCGGATTGAAGTACGCGCTTTCGATGAGAACCCGGGTGGCGGCGGTTTCAATTTCAGAATTCACGCCGCCCATGACGCCGGCCACAGCCACGGGCTTTTGGCCGTCGCAGATCATCAGGGTATCGTCGGCCAGCCGGCGTTCTTTGCCGTCCAACGTATGAAACAGTTCGTTGGCTCGGGCTTTTCTTACCACAATGCGGTTTTCCGCCAGCCGGTCGAAATCAAAAGCATGCAGGGGCTGACCGAGTTCCATCATGACGAAATTGGTGACGTCCACCACATTGTTGATGGGCTTGAGACCGATGGACAGGAGCCGTTCTTTGAGCCAGAACGGAGAAGGCGCGATGGTGATATCGGTGATCAGCCGGGCCGCATACCGGGGGCATAAGTCCGGCGCCTCTATGGTCACGGATGTAAAATCCGCGATGCGGCCGTATGTCTGGGGCATTTTCTTTTCGGGTCGCCTGAGGGGCTTGCCGACAATGGCGGCCACTTCCCGGGCGATGCCCAGAAAGCTCAGGCAATCCGGCCGGTTGGGAGTCAGTCCGATTTCAAACACCGTATCGGAAATATTTAAGGCCCTGGAAACAGGAGTCCCATCAACCATCTCGTCGCTGAGCTTCATGAGGCCGGACTTATCCGGTCCCAGTCCCAGTTCAGCTTCGCTGCACAGCATGCCTTCGGAAATTTCGCCGCGGATGACGGTTTTTTTTATTTCGAAGCTGTTAGGGAAAATCGTACCTGGGAGGGCGCATGGCACCTTCATATCGGGCTTTGCATTGGGCGCACCGCATACCACGGAGATGGTCCGGTCGCCGATGCGGAC
>Ga0210051_1004633_pt1 | contig 13387 bp, 10 predicted proteins | sample CryGey092014_all_FD_185464 | JGI IMG/M metagenome (GOLD analysis project Ga0210051, IMG submission 185464) | Groundwater microbial communities from aquifer - Crystal Geyser CG23_combo_of_CG06-09_8/20/14_all (SPAdes) (version 2) | ecosystem: Environmental > Aquatic > Deep subsurface > Groundwater...
CTCCAGATGGGCGCCTTTCTCTTGACCGATAAGACATTGATTGAACAACGGATGCAGGAGGTCTTCGGCCTCTTCCCCGAAATCTCGGAGAGAAAGAACATGGACGCTGGTAACTTAAGCGGCGGAGAAAAGCAGATGCTGGCATTGGGCAGGGCCTTGATGATCAAGCCCGATGTCCTGCTACTGGACGAGCCGTCTTTGGGGCTTTCGCCGAAAGCGGTGAAGAAGGCCTTCGAAACCATCAAAGGTATAGCGAAACGTTTTAATACCGCTGTTCTCATGGTAGAGCAGAACGTCCAAGAAGCGCTGCGGATCAGTGACAGGGTTTATGTTATGGTCCTGGGCAAGGTCGCGGCCCAGGATACCCCGGCCAACCTGACAAGGGAGAGGATCAGGGCGTTGTTTCTGGGTAAATGAAAGTTTTCAAGGTCAAACCTTCAAAATTCAAATAATAATAAACAGTTATGAAGTTAAATGAATTTTGAAGGTTTGACCCGGATCCCCCTTCCTATCTGAGTCAGCACTTCGCACTTGCATCCAAGTCTATCGCATTTTTGTCTTTATATATTACTGGCACCTTACGCATGTCCCGACCTAATTTCTCTTGCCTGAGAATATATTTCATTGGCTCTGTTAGATATGTAGCGGTTTTTATTTGCGCATCGTTCATCTTCCCATATCGTTCTATAACATTAATAATTACAGATAGTGCTTCTTCATTCAGCGTTATCTTCACATTCCCACTTGGTCCTAAAGAAATATACGGGCTTTCTCTCTTGCGCGTTACCAATATTTTATCACCTTTAATAGCATTCATAGTCTTCGTTAAGTTAGGCAACCAGGGACCTTCCTGTCGCCTCAAATAAATTTCACCGCTAAGCGTACTTCCCAACTGCTTTAGTGCCATTAAATCAGTCAGGTAGAGCAGCTTTGTAAGTTTGAAAAGACTTACTTCTCCAAACTGTCGCAAAAAAATTGATATCATTTCACACAACGGCAGGTTAATTATTTTGGCCAAATCTGGATAGGCTGCGAGTTTTGACTTTTTTTGAAGCTTAACACCTGTTTGGAGATCTACATGCTTAGCTAACAGCATATAATCAGATCGTTGTTTCGCAATAGACCTATGCAGGAGGGCGCGAGGTCCTGGGTGATACAGTGGGAACAGATATCTTCCATACCATGGTTTAAGTTTACCGACATTTTCTCTTAATGTTAGATTATGAGGACAAATTAAAGACAGGCTATCAAGCGCTGTCTTACCCAGTGGAACAATGACTTGCGGTTGAATTAGTTCTATGACCATATCTAAATAAAGGTTACAGTTAAATATTTCTTCCTTAGTTGGCGTACCATTATTCCCTTTTTCATCTCTCGGATTACACAATATCGCGTTGGTTATAAAAAACTGTTCACGTGTCCAGCCAATGTTGCCAATCAACGATTCAAAAAAATCGCCAGTTCTGTCTCCATGTAAGGGGATGCCAGTACGATCAGCGCCAAGCCGTCCGGGGGCTTCAGCGACAAAAAGTACCCGTGTATCTATATTGCCATTTGAACGTGTTAATACTTTTGTTCTGCATGATAACCGTGAGCAAATATTACAGTGCTGTACTGCCTTACTTAAATCTTCAAACCTTTTTTCCTTAGAAAAGGATTCAAATTTACTCATGGATTACTCCTCCGCCTTATTCATGATGCACATAGGATCCGGCTGCTTCCGTAAGTCGGCCGTCTTTACAACCTTTTGAGCCAAGCAGCCCGATAAACATTTTTCAATGGCGGGACAATGGCTACACGGCTCTTTGAAAGCAGTCGTAAGATATTCTCGAACTGAATTGAGAAATGGTGATCTTCCCCAACAGTCTTTTAATGTCCAGCGGTCTAGATCGGAATACATATCAGTCTTTACGATTTCCTCCGACCGAATCTGCTTGAAAGCATCACAAGGATAAATTCTCAAATCTGGACCAATGATGATACGATCAATAGCAGATGCACATTCTGGCGGATCATTTAATAGTAGAAAATTAAACGGTGATCCAGTTCTAATATTAAAACCGGTGCTTCTCTCGACCTCAATCATTTTTTTCAATTTAAGATTTTGGAGTCTATTTAAAGCATACTTCCCGATCAGGTGGCCTCGTCCTTGCGGCACAAATCTAAGTACGCTGACAGTCTTAATTTGCAGATTTTTCGCAAGCTTAACGATGTCCTGCAATTCTTTGTAATTAATCGCCAGAGGAACGAAGTGAAATTCAGTATCTAAACCAATTCTTACTGACGATCTTACTGCTTTTATAGTTTTATCAAAACTACCACGTATTCGTGTAATACGCTCATGAGATGAAGATGACCCGCCAAATATGCTATATATGATTTTAGATGTGCCACAATCTCTAAGTTCCTGAATTCTCTTGTCCTGAGAAGCAACATTCCCAGAGGAGTATATAGCCACCCTTAGTCCGCTATTTGTCGACAGGCTGATGGAATCTTCGAGTCCGCTCCATAAAAGCGGCTCGCCACCCGAAAATGATATTTGCTTGCAGCCCAAAGCAGCTGCTTCTTTTATAATATTGAGGCACTTACCTTTATCTATTTCTTTAGGATTGTCAGGTCTTGCATCACTGGAACAGTGAATACATGATAGAGCGCATTTATAGGTTACTTCTATTTTGCAGTCCTGCAATATAAATGGTGGGTGATGATATTTCATGCTAAAGATTGAACAAATCCTTTGAATTCCCTTTTGCTCTTATCGATATATGCGTGGGATGATACGCATGTCAGCACGCCGAGGTTGAAATGTGTTTCCTTAGCCATAAATTTCAGCAAATTGCATAGCCCCCAATAATTTCCGTATGCTCTTTCAAAAAAATCATGATTTCTATATACTGCGAGTAGTCCCATTTTTCGAGTATCTGTATCCAATTGTACAGCCAAATAATTAAGGCAAGGCGCGCCTAAAGGCCGTATCGTCTCTCCCCCTGGATGCTCAATGACGACTGTGTAAGCTGCCTTGGAGATACGATCGCGATTCTTAATTGCATTTATGATATTATTTAGTTGATTCTCAATTCGGTCAGGTGTCTTATAGTGGGTCATTCTTCTAAAATAAGTACCCCACCCTCTATGAGGACGTTTTCTTAACCGCTCATACATACCCTTTGGGTTATTGTATTTTGAGAATAGTTTTGATGCACTCCCGCAATGCTCGTATAACTTGTGTGGAAATATTGTATACGCAATATCTTTAGGTTTGATTAAACCGTTCTTCTTAGCAAATTCTACAAATTTCTTATGCAACGAATCATCGATCAGCTCCGGCTTCTGAATCGAAACCATTAGATTCTGAATATTCCAACCGCGATCACATAATGTTCTTGCTACATCAATCCAAGCTTTCTGAAATGATTCTGCTACTATAAGCACGGGCTCATCCATGGCCAATACTCCACCTGCTGCCTGCCATGACTAATTTCGTTAGATGCAATACGCGACGCATGTCGGATAAGTAGAATTCCTGGAACGGCTTTTCCCAGTTTTTATCTACTGGACTATATATCATATCGATAAATGTTGTATGCTTTTTTATTGAAATGGAGTTTCTTCACGTTCATCAATCCCCAATATTCTTTTCGCTCTCGACAGTACATGATCATAGGTCATAATTAATAAGTTATGATAACTCGCATTCAGAATTCTGTATGTTTCTTTTTGCGTGTCAATCCAATCGTGCGATCTGCCAAAAATTAAAATGCACCTTGGCTTTATGGTTTTTACGTTGCCAACACGCTCAAGAAATTTAACACTGTTAGCTTCTCTTTCTACTTCGTATATGTATTTTGTTGCTTGGGTTATAGCTTTAATCAGGTCAGATGAAGGAACATAATTTCCGTGATCCAAGGTATCAGCCCAAAACTTCAGCTTGCTGTCTGGCCTTTTGATTTCAATAATGTCTAAAAAACCATCATAGGCCTCCATTAAATAGTCCGCAATATTGGCGGCGTCTATTTCTCTTTCATCTAATATTCTTACAAACTCGCTTCCCAAGACCCAATCATTTTTCTTAAACCATTCCTGCCATTTATGCTCGACCAGGTTCTTGTTCAACATCAGTTCAAATTCCTTTACCGCCTTTATTCTTGCTTGGCTTTGCAATCCAGCAATCAAATCATCCGGCAAGATATTATTCATTGCTATGAAATCAAGAACCTTTTGTTTGTCCGGATTATCAAATATTGCCTTCAGGTGTGATAAGCTTCCTGGATCAAATTTTTGATCCATAGGAATGTATCGTTTCACGCCCTGCTTAAAAGGCTCATAGTTTTCCTCAATGAAACTTAGCAGTGCTTTAAATTCCTCGTGATCGAGCGTTAATTCACTTTTGGGGTCACCACATTCTACTGTTTCAAGCTGTCCCACAGTTTTATTGTATCTTCCAATCTTTAAACAAATGTCCTCTTCCTCTTGCGTATGATGCGGGATTTTCCAAAAAGCGGCACGCGTAACCGTTCTCACCTTGTCCTTTAAAATTCCTACAAGATAATCTATGCCTTTATCTGTGCTTTTTATGATTCTCATGAACTGTACTTTTTAATTCCCATGACCCGGAATCCAAAAGGGGCATGCGCTATAATTTTCAATATGGAACCTGGGATTGGACCACGCTAACCCAATGATCACCAAGAATAAACGTTCAAAATACAAGCGTTTTCAGGCATTAGAGTCCTACTTTCATAGGCGAAATGGAACAACATGCTTATAATAATGAAATTGGGGAGAACAAGTCAACATTTAATGTTTTGGAGGTAACTCTCCATCTCGCGAGACATCCCTAAGATTCTGGGGACCATAAAATGCGGGCCTGAGGTGAAAGGGATTGACCTTCCAAGAGATTACAATGCTGCCGTAATGCATGTGAAACGGCGGTTTGCAGAAGAGGTTAGGCGAAATTCTCCTTAAGGAAATAACCCGGATATATCACCAGCACGGCATGAGAGAATGGGTTGACCGGGTAAAAGCGCATCACGAAGAGCAGCAAATACCCAGGATTGTTTGCAGTGAAGGGCTGGCGTAGATATAATGCAGAGAAATTATGGTCAGCCTTGCGCTGCGGGCTTGTGCCTTCATATGCAGAGGGCGGCACATATCTGTTTACTGATGCCAACGAAGGGGATTCAAAGAAATCGCATGGGTCCCGAATAATCTCATAGGCATTAATGAAAAGGATTGCCGATTAGAATCGTATCTTCCCTTTTCTGCCCGGTAGAGATGAGTGAGAAAGGGACTCTGATCAGATCTTCCAGCCTTTTGATATAATTCCGGGCCTTTTCAGGAAGTTTTTGAAAGGCTTTGACTCCCACTGTGCTGCACTTCCAACCCGGGAGTTCTTCGTAGACCGGCTCGCATGCCTCCAGGACAGCGCTTTCTATAGGAAATTCCTTGATGACCGACCCCTTGTAACGATACCCCGTGCAAACCGGTATGGGATCGAAACCATCCAGGACATCGAGCTTGGTGAGTGCGCCGCTTTCCAATGCGTTAATGCGGACCGAATACTGAACCACCAAGGCATCAAACCACCCGCAGCGTCTGGGACGCCCGGTGGAGGCGCCGAATTCCTTGCCGATGCTTCGGAACCTTTCTTCCAGATCCCCTTTGACCTCAGTCGGGAAAGGCCCGCTCCCCACGCGTGTGGTGTAGGCCTTGACCACGCCGATGACATGGTCCACCCTGGCAGGTCCGAAACCGAGACCGGTGCAGGCCCCTCCGGCTGTGGGATTGGATGAGGTCACAAAGGGATACGTCCCGTGGTCTACGTCCAGAAGCGTCCCCTGCGCCCCCTCGCAAAGGATATGCTCGCCTCTGTTCATACTCTCATGAATTAAAAGGGAGACGTCCGATGCCCATGATCGGATCCTTTCTGCATAGCGGCTGTAATCCCTGAGAATCGGTTCCGCGTTGATTTCATCGCCTTGATAGAGCGCCTTGATCAGGGGATTGTAATAGCTCAGGTTGGATTTCAGCTTCTTCCGAAACAGGTCGGGATCAAGCAAGTCCGAGACTCGGAAACCGGTTCTCGCCATCTTGTCCGAATAGGCCGGACCGATCCCTCGGCCGGTTGTGCCGATCTTCCTGTCGCCTTTTGCGAGTTCACTCCATTTTTCCAGCGCAAGATGATACGGCATGATCAGGTGGGCATTTTTACTGATATAAAAACGGCCATCCAGACGGATCCCCTTCTGCTCCAGACCCTCCACTTCCTGCATCAAGGCGGCGGGATCAATCACGACTCCGTTGCCGATCACGCACTTCTTGTCGGGATGAAGAATGCCGGACGGGATCAGGTGAAGAATATATTCCTGATCGCCGATGACCACGGTGTGGCCGGCATTGTGGCCTCCCTGGTACCGGGCCACCATCTGGGCTTTCTCCGTCAGGATGTCCACAATTTTTCCTTTACCTTCGTCACCCCACTGGGAACCGACCGCCACTACCGTCGCCACAAAGCGCTCCTTTCAAGAATGGATGGATTACAAACGGGCCACCCGGACATCCACTACATTGGGAAGACCGGACAGTTTTTTCAAGAGATTCTTATCCACAGGACTGTCGACATTCACGATAGAAATGGCCTTGCCTCCCGGCTCCTCCCGTCCGAATTGCATACGGGCGATGTTGATCCCGGCATCGGCCAGGGCTATTCCCACGCTGCCGATCACACCCGGTTTATCATGATTCCGGAAAATGAGCATCTCCCCTTCCGGTATGGCCTCAAGGGGCATCCCGTCCACCATGACGATCCTGGGGTCTTTGTTGTTGAACAAGGTCCCGGAAATAGAGTTCCGGCCGTATTTCCCACGAATGGTGACCATAATCTTGTTCTGAAAATTCGGCCTTTCGCTCGACTTGATTTCAGATATCCTGATACCCAGGTCTTTGGCCAGAAAGGGGGCGCTCACGTAGTTGACATCCGTAAAGTTCGAGAGGAACCCTTTGAGAATTCCATTGGAAACAGGATCAGTATTCAATGCCGAGGCATCTCCGAAAAACTCCATGATCACCTCGTCGGCCCTTCCGTCGGCTACCTGGCCGAGGAAGGATCCGAGCTTTTCCCCCAGTGAGATATACGGCTGGATCTTTTGGAACTCATCCGCGGAAACGGCGGCCATGTTCCGGGCATTCCTTGCCACACCGGTCTTGAGGTATTCCACCATCTGTTTGGCCACCATGACAGCCACGTTCACCTGTGCCTCACTGGTGGATGCCCCGAGATGAGGGGTGACCACCACATTTTCAAGCTGCAGCAAAGGATTGCCCAAGGGGGGTTCGTTCTCAAATACATCCAAAGCGGCCCCGGCTACTTTACCGCTTTTCAGAGCCTCAAGGAGATCCGCCTCCTTGATGATCCCGCCGCGGGCACAGTTCACCAGGCGGACACCATTCTTCATCCTGGATATCGTCTCAGAGTTGATCAGGTATCGTGTTTCGGGCGAGAGCGGAGTATGGACCGTAATGATATCGGACTGCGCGTAGATCTCATCAAGCGAGACCAGACTCACGCCCAGGGAACGGGCCATCTCCTCGGTCATGTAAGGATCGTATCCGATGACGTTCATACCGAGAGATCTGGCACGCTGGGCCAGGTTCTTCCCGATATTGCCCAGACCGATGACCCCGAGGGTCTTCCCATAGAGTTCAATGCCTGTAAATTTTTTCTTTTCCCACTTGCCGATCTTCAGGCTCGCCGTGGCCTCAGGGATATTGCGGCACATGGACATGATCATAGCCAGGGTATGCTCCGCCGTGGTGATGGTGTTCCCTCCGGGCGTGTTCATGACCACAATCCCCTTGCGGCTGGCGGCGGCGATATCCACATTATCGAGACCCGTTCCGGCGCGTCCCACAACCTTCAGCCGGGCTGCATGTTTAAGGAGTCCTTCGGTCACCTTGGTGGCGCTTCGAATCACCAGACCATCGTATTCCCCGATCATCCCGGCAAGTTCCTCCGCCGGCGTCGATGTTCTGGCGTCGACCTCCATGCCCGCCTCCTTGAAGATGGTTATCCCTTCAGGGGCCAGGTTGTCGCTGATCAGAATCTTCATGTTTAATCCTCACATTCTCTTATACTTCAAAAAGGACCTTCTCTGCTGCGCGTAAGCCCGCACCGAGTTCAAAGGAATACCCGAATTCCTTGAGTCCTCTCTCTACGGAAGCCACGGCATTGATCACGTCCAGCACGTCCGCATAGCCGAGATGGGCGACCCGGATGACCTTCCCCTTGAGCTTGTCCTGCCCTCCGGCAATGGTTACACCATAATGATCCCGCAATTTTTTGTTGAAGGCCCCGCCATCGATACCGTCCGGCAGATAGACGCCGGTTACGGAATTGCTCGGAGAGTCCACGGCCAGGAGACGAAGCCCCAAGGCCCGAAAGGCCTCACGCGTGGCGTGAGCAAGCTTCTCATGCCGGGCGAAGATCTGCTTCAGCCCCTCCTGCTTCATCATCTCCAAAACCTTTCTCAGACCGATGATCATTGAAACCGGGCTGGTGAAGTTGGTCTGCCCGGTCTCGGCCTTGGCCTTTTCCTTCCTGAGGTTGAAATAGAAACGGGGGCATTTGGCGGACTCGTTGAAACGCCAGGCCTTGTCGCTGACACTGAGGAATGCCGCACCGGGAGGGAGCATGAGCGCCTTCTGAGAGCCGGTGATACAGATGTCGATCCCCCATTCATCCACAGGAAGGTCCACCACCCCGAGCGCCGTAATGGCATCCACGACCAGGATGGTATGCTCCCGCTTGCGGACAATCTCCGCGATCTCCTTGACCGGATGGGCCACGGCCGTACAAGTCTCACTCGCCTGAACGTAAACCGCCTTGATGGACGGGTCTTTTTCAAGGGCCTCTCGAACGGCATCAGGTTTCACGGCCTCGCCCCAGGGGACGTCGATGTTGACCGGGGTCACTCCGTAGGCGTGGCAGATCTCGGCCCAGCGCTCCCCGAACTTCCCGCCGCGGACGCAGACGGCACGATCCCCAGGGGAGAGGAAATTGGTGACCGCGGCCTCCATGCCGCCGGTCCCTGATGAACTCAGAATCAACACCGTATTCTTAGTCTGGAATAACCACTTCAGCCCTTCCAGTACCTCCTTTAAAATAGCAGCGAATTCCGGAGACCGGTGGTGAATCACCGGCTCCGACATGACCGAAAGAACCTCCGGCGGGACCGGTGTAGGTCCTGGGGCAAGCAGATATTTCTTTTTCATGACCTCCCTTTCTTAACCTTTCTTATTAAATTTAACCGTCTTTTTCCGGCGATATGACAGAAGTTAAATTGTTAACATAGGGGTTTTTTATTGTCAAGACAAAACCCAGACGCGGGTGCGCGACAAATTTGTCGCAGACCCCCCAGACGCTACCCCTGAATAGGGCCTTTTCAAATCACTTTTCAGATCGTCACGGAGGCCGCCGGCTCCGTGGTCTGCAGCCGGTCCTTAATCAGCCATAAGCCGCCTGCAATAATCAATCCCCCGCCGGCCCAGGCGAGGGGGTGCGGAACCTCCCCCCAAAAAACATAGCCATAGATCACGGATACAATGACCGTTAAATAGCCGGCCGAGGCCACGGCCGGCGCGCGGTCCCTCTGGTACGCCAGGGTCATCAGGAGCTGGCCCAGACTGGCAAAGAGCGCCGCCCCGGAGAGAAAGAACCACTGCCGGAGGTCAGGCATCACGAATGTTGGAAGGACCGGGAACGAAGTCAAAACGGCCGTCAGCAAAGTAAAGTTGAACACGATAACCAGAGGCGAGTCCGTGGCATTGAGACGCCGGACCAAAAGATGGGCCATGGCCGAAGCCGCTGATGCCCCGAGGGCCACCCAGGCGGCTGTGGGCCAGGCCATGGCCGGCTTCATGATCACGGCTACACCGGTCAGACCGGCAAAAATGGCGATCCATGCCGATCTCGGGGTCCTCTCTCCGATGACAAACGGAGCGAGGAGTGAAAGGATCAGCGGATGCGAACTCCCGATGAACATGCACTCGGCAAGCGGCATGTGGGTCAGGGCATAAAAAGATCCGGTCATGGCCGCCATCCCGAAAAGGGTTCGGAAGAACATGACGTGCCCCGCCCTGACCCAAAGAGGTTTTTTACGCAATCGGACAAACAGAAACAGGAGAGGGATGGAGATTAAACAACGCAGGAAGACCAATTCCATCGGAGAGATCCCCGGACCCACCGCCTTGATCAGCGCGGACATGGTCGCAAAGCAGACGGAAGCAAAAAGCATGAAGATAATGCCCATGACCCACCATAAGATTTTAAAGATTCATGATATATTAAGGGTCTCATAACAATTTTAAGACCGTTAATGAAGTTGAAATCATAACATAAGATTTGGATAAACCATCAAGGAAAAATGCACAGTCCCCCTCCGGCCATTCTTCCAGAACCCCATATTTCCTCTCTTGAGGAGACTTGGACGTTACACAAGCTGGGGCTGTTTCAGGAGATCTGCAGAAGCCTGAAGACCAGCAACTGCATCGAGTCGCTCATGTCCCTGATCGGTCAGAAGCTGGGCATCGAATGGGTATGTTACCCCAAACACCCCTCTGTCTGTTTTTCCTTGAAGTTTTTCTAATGCCTTGATATAAAAGTTTTAACCATAACGTCTTCGGTGATCACGGCCGTTGTTTTGACGCCATTCTTCGTCGGGGAAAGGGGACCACATGGCAGAGTTCAGATACCGCTGGGCCCGGATCGGGGACATCAACGCCTTTTTCGGGCTGATGCTGGACAACATGTCCGATCTGGTGATCATGGCCGGGATCCTGATCGGGGTCTTCGGCTTCCCCAAGGAGATCGTTCTTTACCGGATGCTTCCGGGCACGGCGATCGGCGTGCTGTTCGGGGACCTGATCTATACCTTTCTTGCCTTTCGCCTGGCGCAACAGACGGGCCGAGACGATGTGACGGCCATGCCGCTGGGACTCGATACGCCCTCCACGTTCGGGCTGGCCTTCGGCATCATCGGCCCGGCCTACCTCAAGTTCAAGGACCCGATCCTGGTCTGGCACATCACCACGGCGGTCATCATCCTCATGGGGATCATCAAGATCATCGGGGCCTGGACCGGTCCTGCGATACGAAGGCTCGTGCCGCGGGCCGGGCTCCTCGGTTCCATTGCCGCCGTGGCCATGATGCTGATCGCCTTCTTCCCTTCACTCAAGATTTTTTCCAATCCTATTGTCGGTTTTGTCTCTCTGGGGATCATCCTGATGACCCTGATCGGAAAGATCAAGTTCCCCTTCAGGATGCCGGGCGCCCTGGCCGCCGTCCTGATCGGAACGGTGATCTATTATCTCCTTCACCTGACCGGTATCTCGGTGATTCCGGAAGAGCATCTGCCGAGACTCCATCTAAGCGTGGGGTTTCCTCTGCCCACACTCGGCTTCATGGAAGGAATGACTGAGGCCCTGAAATATCTCCCCATTGCCGCGCCTTTTGCGCTTGCGATTGTGGTGGGAGGGATTGATGTCACCGAATCCGCGGCCGCGGCCGGGGATGAGTACGACAGCAGGACGATCATCCTGACCGACGGGATCGGGACCATCCTTGCGGGCCTCTGCGGCGGAATCCTTCAGAGCACCCCCTATATCGGCCATCCGGCCTACAAGGATATGGGAGGGAGGTCCGCATACACCCTGGCGACCGCGGTCTTTATCGGCCTAGGCGGTATCCTCGGATACCTCTCCTTTTTCGTTAATCTCCTCCCGGAAGCGGCCGTGGCCCCGATCCTGGTCTTTATCGGGCTCGAGATCACGGCCCAGGCCTTTGAGGCCAGTCCGGCCCGTCATGCCAAGGCCGTGGCCATGGCCTTCATCCCGGTGATCGCCAATCTTCTCTTTATCGAGATCGGAAGCCATATCACCAACCTCGGGAAGGAAGCCTCGGATCTGACCGGTGAGGTGGCCGTCACGTTTCAGACCATCATGATGATGGGAAACGGTTTCATCCTCTCATCGCTCCTCTGGGGCTCCATCACCGCCTTTATTATTGATAGAAAGCTCAAGATCGCCGCGGCATTTCTCTTGACGGCTGGGGTTTTCTCGCTTTTCGGAATCATCCACTCCCCCTTTGCAAGCGGCGAGATCTTTCTCCCCTGGCAGATCCAGACCACGGCCCATTACAAATTCTTCGCCGCTTACCTTCTCACCGGACTCCTCTTGTTCGCCCTGGACGGCCCCTCCAATGCCGACACGGGACCCGGCAAAAAAAGTCAGTGACCTCGGAGGCTTGACGTTTGCCGGCCCCTCAAATGGGCTTATTCGCAAACGGTTAAGAACACCCTCCCCTTAATCCCCTCCCATCAAGGGAGTGGAAACCATATGGCAGTTCCCTCGCCCCTTGTGGGAGAGGGGTAAAGCATTTCGGTTAACTGCATACTCCCGGAATGGCCAAACTCCGGGAGTCCCCCGGCAGAGTCGGGGGTTTACCTAAATGCAATTACGAGTAAATCCGCCCCGGAGCCCCGGAAGGGTCTGCGACAAAAATGCCTGTCCTCCGACCGGACAATCCATGGTTCGACAAGCTCACCATGACAATTGTCACCCTGAGCCTGTCGAAGGGTGGATTCCCCGATCGAGTCGGGGAATGACGCTCTTAGAGAAATATTTGCCCATAAATTTGTCGCACACCCGCCCCGGAAAAACAGCCCCGGAAAAACATATTGAACAATTTTTATTAAAATGTTAATTTTATTATTCATCTTTTAAGAAAGGGTCTTCACCAAAAGAGTGAGTGAAAACAAAAGGGGCCAAGGGGTCAAGGATTCCAGGGGTCAAGTGAAGTGCTAAAAACATAAGGGGCCGAGGGTTCAAGGGTTACGCTTCGCGTGCCCCGCTTTTCTCTATCATCTTTGCCGTCTGCGACGGCTATTACACCAAGGTATCTTGGGGTCAAGGGTTAGAGTGTTTTTTTCTGGAGATTTTGCCTGCGTTTAAGTATTTCACCCTGTTAGAGAGCTCGTCTCTCTAACGGGGTTCACTTGAACCCTTGGCCCCTTGACTCCTATAACCCTATGGTTCTTGAATCCTCGAACCCTTTTTACCCACTAAATGGGAGAAGAACCTTAAGAATAAGGCGATATTCCATATGACAGAAAAAGACCTTGCCCGTGTGTCCAGGCCGTCCCGTTATATCGGCTCGGAGATCAATGCCGTTAAAAAGGACCACCAACGAGTGGATATCAAGGTGGTCTTGGCCTTTCCTGACGCCTATGAGATCGGGATGTCTCATACCGGGCTCAAGATCCTCTACGAAATCCTGAATAACCGAAAAGATACGGCGGCTGAACGCGTCTTTGCCCCATGGAAGGACATGGAA
>Ga0210051_1004636_pt1 | contig 13384 bp, 8 predicted proteins | sample CryGey092014_all_FD_185464 | JGI IMG/M metagenome (GOLD analysis project Ga0210051, IMG submission 185464) | Groundwater microbial communities from aquifer - Crystal Geyser CG23_combo_of_CG06-09_8/20/14_all (SPAdes) (version 2) | ecosystem: Environmental > Aquatic > Deep subsurface > Groundwater ...
TTCCTGCTTGTAAGCAACACTACAATGACTGTGACATGGCTTACTGATGGTAACCGACCGGGGACAACTTATTACTGCGAATTATCAACTGTATCATTCACAGGTCCAACAGATAAGTCTTCAGGAGAATTATTAATTACAACTCGGACATTCACAGAACTTCTTTCAAATACTACTTATTTTGCAAGAGTGTATGCAATAAACGGTGATTCTGTAGCAACTGCGGTTACTAATTTAGGTGCAAAATCAACAAATGCATTACCGCCTATAAATGTCAGTCATTCAAACAATACCACCGACAGCATAACATGGACATGGCAACCCGCAGGTTCTGAAAAACGGTTCAAAGCTGAGGTTTGGACAACCACCTGTACGCCAGCTTCACCAATAGTGAATTCTGGTTGGACAGATCCGACTATTTGGATAAGCACAGGTCTTTCATTCGCTAATACAAAATATTTAGTATATGTTAAAGCAAAGAGTCATTCCGAAGTGGAAACTTTAGCTGTGAGTGCTACTGCCTATACTTCAATTGAAACACCTGAAGGTATTGAGTGGATTTATGTTGGTGTGAGCAGTATAAGTTTAAGACCTTCAAATGATTTCACAAATTTTGGTTCAGGGCAAACAAGTTTGTATTTCAGCACAATGGCTGGAAGTGGCAGTGGTGCCGGGGAGACAGGTGATAGATTTGATATGTGGTTTGCGGGAATAGACCGTACCGATGCAGGATTGACAGAAAATACTTCATATACTTATCGTATTAAAGCAAGAAACTATGAAGGAGATGAGACGGATTGGCCTGTGTCTGTTGAACTCACGACATGTACCCGGATACATACCCCGCTGGATACAGATTTATGGATTGATATACCTGAAAGCTCATCAACTTATATAGTTATTAAAACAAGCCAGCCCGTAAATGAATCCATTGGTTTTACCGGTGTAATGGTTGAAGATACAATTACAGGTAAAGTTCATATAACTACAGGTGTTTACGATATTAAGGATGAAAGTTTATTAGAAAACACCTCACATTCTTATAAAATAAAATACAAAAATATTTATGGTGTAATGACTGATTCTAATCCTACGTCGGTTACAATGTGGACAAAGTGTAATCCTCCTGTGAAGTGGGATTATTCTAATATACAAAAGGAAATGATTACTTTCCTCGTTCATTATTTCCCCAATGATAATATAGGTGCTTCTGCATACAGGTTTAATTATAACGATTCCGCCAGCACAAGCACGAATACCGGTGGCTTTGAAGCTGGTGCAAATTTCTTTGGAAGGGGACAGCTTACTCCTAATACGAAACATACATTAAAAGCGTGGTATAAGAATGGTGGTGGTATTGAAACTAATTGTATTTCCACAACTGTTTATACTCTTGCAAATGTTCCGGGTAAACCGACTGTAACTAATCCATTACCATCAAGTTTGAAACTTACTTTAAATCCAAACGGTAATTCTAACATCACCGAGTATGCAATTTATTGTAGTATTTATGACAATTTTATAACAAGTAACAGTGTAAAGACTGATGGCACGCTTGCTCCCGGATATGAAATATATTGGGCTACCTATACTGCTTTTGGCGGCGGTTCCGGCATTGTAGTTGGAGGGCTTAATTCAAGTACAACTTATTATTTCAAGGTAATTGCAAGAAACGGCGATGGTATTCTTGCGACAGAATCAGGGGGTGTCTGGAGTGAGGTCGGATACGAAAGAACAAGTAACGAAGATATACCACCCGGTAAGATTACCGACCTTGTTGCTCATAAAGGAATACAGCATAGAGAAATATATCTGACCTGGACAGCACCAGGCGATGATGGATATACAAATAATATAGGAGAAGAAAGGAATGGAGCGTTTGAAATAAAATATTCTTCTATGTATGACTTTTCTTCTAGTACCCATTCTATTTTAATTTCCACTGTTTGTTCTGTAGGTGTTGGACAGTATTGGACAATAACAGGACTTGAACCACTCACAACTTATTATTTCCTTGTCCGTACACGAGATGAGGTTCCTGACCAGTGGTCTGTCTGGTCAGACACAGCAAATGCAGTTGCTGAACTTGATGTTGAATCAGCAGGAGTAGATTATTTATGGCCGCCAGACGGAACCGTAGGTATTGCTGTGAGCACACAAGTTGTAATCAGGTTCAGCGAGAATATGGATGTGACAACCATAAGCAGTGAAACAATAAAAATTGAAGCAGTTAGAGATAATATGAGCGTCTCTACTTCTTCTATCGTCAGTACAGCAGTGACTTATTCAAATAAATATGCTATAATAACACTGAATGGACTTGAACATAATTATACTTACCGGGTCACAGTTACAACCGGGATAAAGGACCTCGGGGGCAATTCAGTGAAAGCGACGAATTTCTGTAAACTTGTCTGGGTGTTTACCACGATAATGAATATCGGTGTGCCCAACAAGTTTGTCGTTATAGCGGATACTACCACAAATGAACCATTAGTAGAAGTGGTATTGACTGAAAACGCCTTGCCGGAAAATTATTATATAGACTGCAGTACTGACCCGATAACCTCTCCTTTAGAAATTGACCCCTCCATAATTGATAGAGCGGTTGATAAAGAATCAAAATATAATGCTGACACGCATAAATTTGTAGTTGTCAACAGTTTAAGGGAACTCAATGCGTACAATATTAAGAATGAAAAATTGTCAGCCACCTTCGGTAACAAAGTAACAATCAGTATACCTTATAAAGACAGGGATAACCTCAATGACCCTGATGATAGGTTTGTAGCAAATTTAAGCAAGTCAGGAACGGATTTACGCACAGCAAATAGTAATGCAGTCAATGTTAAGGAAAAAACATTGAGGATGTATTATCTGTATGAAAAGGATAATTTATGGGTACGGATACCTAATTCAGAGGTGCATCCTGAAAATAACACGGTGACCGCTACCGTGAATCATTTCTCAGTATTTGCAATAATAGGTCAGTCAGATTATAATTTATCTGACGCTTATGCTTATCCTGTGCCGTATGAACCCAATAAATATTCTGAACACAAAAACAGTGGTATAACATTCACCGATTTAAGTGATAAATGTACAATTAAAATTTATACAATAACAGGTGAACTGGTTAAGACCATAGAACATGACAGTGATATTTTCGAAGGTTATACGGAAATATGGAATCCTGTGGTCAATGAAAATAATGAAGAATTAGCAAGTGAAGTTTACATATATCGTATATCCAATAATGAACAAAGCAAGACAGGTAAATTAATAATTATTAAGTAATGAGTTTAAATCCCCCAGTAACCCCCTTTGATAAAGGGGGAATAAAAGGGGGATTAAAAGGGTTTTCGTGTGAAGAGATTCATTTTCATATTATTATGTTTGTTACTCACCGTCAGCATGTGTTTTGCTGGAGAGGGGACTTCCACATCGTCTTTTCTTAAAATAGGTATAGGTGCACGGCCTATAGGTATGGGCGAAGCTTTCGTAGCAGTATGTGATGATGTCAGCAGTATCTACTGGAATCCTGCAGGGCTCGGGCAGATTGAATTTAAAGAAGTTTCAGTGATGCAGAATAAATGGGTTGAGGGTATAAATTACCAGTTCTTCGGGTATTCTATGCCTATAAGGAGAGCAAAGACTGAAAAGAAGTTAAAGGCAAAAACTCCGGCAGAGAAAAAGAATGTAACTACTGAATATGGTTTAAAGTTGACTCATTACGGTTCTATAGGAATATCCGCATCCTATTTATCTATGGGTGATATTCAGGGATATTATGGACAGGAAGCACTAGATTCACAGATAGGCAAACCTTCAAAATTATTATCTGCAAGTGATATGGCAGGAATCATATCTTATGGAAGACAGGTGACCGGTTCGCAGGTCACTCCCCGCAGTGAAAGATTATTTGTAGGCGGAAGTATAAAATTGATAAGCAAAACACTTGCTTATAAGTCAGCCCAGGGATTTGCCGCGGATGTTGGATGTTTATATAAACCTGCAATGACAAAAGGCAAACTTTCATTCGGATTGAACGTCCAGAATATCGGGACAGGATTAATGTTTGAAGCAGAGACCTCACCATTCCCGTTGAATGTTAAAGTCGGCACTGCATATAAATGGGACCTTTACGGTAATGACCTGATTTGTGCATTGGATTACAATCATGTAACTAACAGTGTAAGTTTAGGTAGCGAATATGTTTTCTGGGATTTGATATCATTGAGGTTGGGTTATAAAGTATCGCAGCATTTAGACAATGGTGTCCGGGGTGGAATAGGTATTGGTTCCAGGTATATCAGGTTTGATTACGCTTACACACCGTTTGGTGTCCTTGGCGATACTCACCGTATAAGTATGAACTTTAAGTTTGGCAAGAAACCCACTACGGTTGAAATGGTGGAAGACACAATTAAACAACATTACAGACGCGGACAGAGGTATTACCAGAGAGATAATTTTGTTATGGCATACCAGGAATTTAAGACAGTGGTTTTTCTTGACAGGGAACACAAGGAAGCACTGAAGAAATTAGGAGAGATAGAAGTTTCGTTTAAAGATTTCAAAACAAAACTTGCAGAGGAAAAACGCAGGATGGAAATTGAAAGAAATATAAAACGCGGTGAAGAGTTATTTAACAAAGGTGACTACGCCAGTGCTGGAGAAGTATTTAATACAGTTTTGTCATTACAGCCCGATAATAAGGTTGCCAAGGAATATGTGGACAAGATTGATAAAGCGTATCAACAGTGGACAAAACAGGAAATAAAGAAATTATCTACTGAAGGAGAATCATTGTTTAACGAAGGGAAATATGCAGAGTCAATAGAAAAATGGGGAAGAATTCTTGAAATTGACCCGTTAGATGCAAATGCATACAACTGGACAAAGAAGTCAAATGAGAAGATAAAAGAACTTGATAAGAAACGACGCGAAGAAGACGAAAGAAGGGCTAAAGAAAGAGAAAAACAGAGGATAAAAGACCTTTACAACAAGAGTGTAAATTTGTATAATACAGGCAGGTGGGAACAGGCAATAGATGGATTTAAGGAAGTCCTAAAATCCGAGCCCGCCAACGCAGAAGCAAAAAGTTACCTGGATAAATCTTTGGCAGGATTAAAGAAACAGAAGGAAGAAAATGCCAGGAAGTCACAGGAAATTTACACAGAAGGTTTGAAAGAATATACTGTGGGTAATTTGAAGAAAGCAATCTCACTGTGGGAAAAAGCAGTGAAATTAGACCCTGAAAATGTTAAAGCAGTAAAATCATTAGAAAGAGCAAGGGAAGAAATTAAGAAAAAGTAATGGGGAGTAAAGAGTGAAATTAAGAGTTAAAATCAGCGTGTTTTCTCTCATACTCATAGTAGTTGTAATAATTGCGCTTGGTGTATCTCTTTATTTTGCAGAAAAGCAATTAATTATCAAAGAAATGAATGATAAGGAAAAAACACAATCTAAAGGATTGGCAGAAGTTTGCCGGCAGGCGATAATTACGCAGGATGATTTGCTTATAGTCAACTATATGTCTAAAATTAAAGAAGCAGAAGGTGTCGCATATGCGATGTATGTCAGCAGTCTGAATAATATAGTTACACATACGGATAATAGTTTTATAGGCCAGGAATATAAAGAAACAAAAGATTCATCTGTCAGGGATGTCCGGTCCCCTGTTCTACAGGGCGGTAATGCCCATCTGGGATTTTCAATGAAATACCGGGACGAAAAAATCGGAGAAACACTAAACAAAACACGGAACCTCATACTTAGCGTAGCCGGAGTATCAGTGGGTATTGGAGTAATAGGTTCGTTTCTTCTTGCACTGACTATGACAGGTCCGATAAAGAAACTTGTTAAGGGAGCCGGACTGATAGGTGAAGGTAAACTTGACACAGTAATAGATGTTAAGTCTAAGGATGAAATTGGTAACCTTGCCCAGGAATTTAACCGCATGGCACAGAGACTTAAAGAAATTGAAAAGATGAAAGAGGACTTTATGTCGTCTGTAACACATGAACTGAGGTCACCGATGACTGCCGTAAAAGGGTATGTAAATTTAATACTTGACGGTAAGGCCGGACCTATGAGTGAAAAACAGAGAGAATATTTAACCATTGTCCGAAATAACACAGCAAGATTGGGCAGATTTATCAATGACATATTAGACCTGGCAAAAATAGAAGCAGGGATGATGGAAATAAAACCCGAACCAATGAGTGTGCGTGAAGTAGCAAACGAAATACTAACTCTGCTAAAAGCAATCTCTGACCAGAAGAATATAAAACTTATAGTGGATGTACCGGAAAGTATTCCACAGATAATGGCTGACCGTGACCGGATAGGACAGATAATAACAAATCTTGTCGGTAATTCATTAAAGTTTACTCCTGACGGTGGTAGTGTAACCGTGAAAGGAGTGGAGGAAGGCGAATTCTTAAAAATGGCAATTATTGATACCGGTATAGGTATTCCAAAAGAATATATTGGAAAAATATTCAATAAGTTTGAACAGGTTTCAGAACACAAGCAAAAAGTTAAAACTGCAAAAGGTACGGGACTCGGGCTTGCCATTGCACGGGGATTAATTATAGGACACGGTGGAAAAATATGGATTGAAAGTGAAGTGGATAAAGGGACTACTTTTTTCTTTACTCTGAATAAGAAAGGCGGCGGCAAAGACGGAGTAAGGATATAATGAATGTAGCGTCCAGTTTTAACCAACAGTAGGTTCTTTAGGAACTGGACGATTTCTTAGGAGAAAGTAATGGTAAAAAAAATATTATTGGCAGAAGATGAATGGGAATTACGCAATCTGATGAAATTACTTCTTGAAGATTATGATTTCGAAATTCTGGAAGCTGAAGACGGTGAGCAAACAATAAATATTGCAAAAGGACAAAAACCCGACCTTATAATGCTTGACAATAATATGCCTGGACTCACAGGATATGAAGTTATACAGAAACTGAAAGTTATGCCTGAAGTAAAATCCATACCTATAATAATGCTCACAGGTAAACAATTTGATGAAGAAATGAAAATGATGATAAAGATGGACGTAAAGGAATTTTTGCCTAAACCATACGAAGAAGATAAAATTATTGCTGCTGTTAAAAATGTTTTTGGTGAAATGCCAAAGAAGATTGCCCCGGTTCCAGAAGTTACCCTCCCAGGGTCAGTTGCAGAAGTGGAAATTGGGATACCGCCCTTGGAAGCAAATATACCTGAAATGTCACTTCCAGAATTAGGGCAGGCAATACCTGATTTTTCGGTTTCCGATGTTCTAACAGAATTTCCTGTGCCACAATCAATGCCTGAACCTGCACAGCCAGTATATGAACCAGTACAACAACCTGAAATTTCACCTGTCCCTGAAGAAGCAACAATTCCAAGCATAGAGGAAGTATTCGCCACCAAACTATCATCGCCGGTAGAGCGGGTAGAAAATGAAACAAAATTCTTTATTGTATCAAATATATCCGTGAAAGAGTTAATAGGGAAATTATGTAATCTTGAACTCCAATCCAGGAAATCTGAATTTAAACAAATAATAATTATTTCACAGGGTGAGACCGTAAAACCCGAATATCTGGATGTAATAATGGATGTTTTTGGTTCAACGTCTGCAATTATTTTAGTTGATGCAGAGAAGTTTGCACAAAAGTCAAAGGGATTAGTTGCATCAGGAGCTATCATTGTTGAACTAGACCCTTCCTCATTGCGTAAAATATAATTGATTAAATTCAATCCCCTTCGGTCCCCCTTTTATAAAGGGGGAATATAAAGGGGGATTAGTGAGGGCAAGAAAATATGGTAAAAAAAATATTGGTTATAGATGATGAACCCGCAATTGCGCAGTTAATAAAAATAAATCTTGAGGCGGATGGATACGAAGTGGATACTGCATTAGACGGTATGGAAGGCATTGAAAAAGCAAAAGCCAGCCCCCCGGATGTAATTACCCTTGATGTACTTATGCCAGGAATGAATGGTTTTCAGGTTATGGAATTATTAAAGAAGAACCCCGGGACAGCAGATATTCCGGTAATATTCATTTCTATCGTTGAAGGACCACAGAAAGACAGGGGATTTCATCTTGGTGCGGTAGATTTTTTGACTAAACCAATAGAATATGGCGAGTTACTTAAAAGTCTGAAAAAAATAGAAAGCAGTATCGGTAAAGTTACCGGAGTTAAAAAGGAAGTGCTGGTTATTGACGATGAAGTAGATGTTGCAAATCTTATAAAGGTAAATTTAGAAGACCAGGGATATGATGTTTTCGTGGCATACAATGGTCCTGATGCAATTGCCATAGCAAGAGAAAGGAAACCCGAAGTAATAATGCTGGATTTAGCTATGCCGGGGATGGATGGGTTTTCGGTTATGAAAGTCCTGAAACAGGATAAAGAGACAGAACATATACCGATTATAGTTTTAACGGGACATGATACAAAGGGATATAAACAAAAATCCCTGATGCTCGGTGCAGCTCAGTATATGACAAAACCCTTCTCTGAAAAGGATATAGTTGAAGAAATAAAGAAAGTAATTAAATGAGTAAGAAGATATTAATCATTGATGATGAAACAGACCTTGTGGATTTGACAAAAGTCTATTTAGAGTCAGAGAATTATAATGTTGTAACAGCACATGACGGTGAAGAAGGATTACAGAAAGCAGAAAGCGAAAACCCCGATTTGATTCTGCTTGATATAAACATGCCGAAACTGAATGGATATCAGGTGCTGGAAAAACTTAAAGGAAACAGTGGTACAAAAGAAATTATTGTTGTTATGTTTTCTACTAATTGCACTCAGCGGGACATAGATAAAGCGCGCAAGTTAGGCGCTGATGATTATATAACCAAGCCGTTTGAAGCAGAACAGTTGATAGATAATCTAAAAAAATTCTTTAAGAAATAGTAAGGTTTAGGGGACGCTACTTGAATTTTGCTACTTTTTCACAAATGAAATGTTGTTTTGTGTAAGCAAACCATGAGTATTTATTAATGAATTTAGGAAATACTTCACTGTAAAAAGTAGCAAAATTCAAGTAGCGTCCCCAATAAAATTCAGGATTTTACTTAATAAAAAACATGACTGCTAAACACAAGATTTTAATTATTGACGATGAAGTTGACATAGCAAAATTGGTGCGGGAAATCCTTGAAGATGAGGGTTTTGATGTTGCCGCAGTACATACAGGGGAAGACGGGCTGAAGAAAGTCAAGGAATTCCATCCCGATTTAATATTTCTTGACTGGCAACTGCCTGATACCGAAGGGGTTGATGTCTGCAGGATAATCAAGAACGATGATGAGACCGCAGATATACCCGTTGTCATGCTGACGAGTTTAGGCGGAGAAAGTCATAAAGTCCGCGGCTTAGAGGCAGGTGCGGACGATTATATGACAAAACCGTTCAGCTCAGGTGAAATGCTTGCGCGTGTCAAATCCATTTTGCGTCGTCAGGAACGAAGCAAGAAAGCGGTTGAGGTTGAGATAGCAAAACTACAGAAGTATTTGCCGAAGGAGATGCTGGAAAGAATCTCTTCGGGCCCGCGCGCAGCAGAAGGCGAAAGACGCGTCGTTACAGTAATGATAGCAGACCTGAGTGGTTTTACTGCCATGTCAGAACAGATGGACCCGGAACAGGTGACAAATTTGATAAATAGTTGTTTTAAGTTATTAGTAGATGTTATAAACCAGTACGGCGGGACGATTGACAAGTTTATGGGCGATGCAATAATGGCATTGTTTGGTTCACCAAAGTCACACGAGGATGACTCTGAAAGAGCCATCTATGCAGCAATCGGTATGATGGCTAAGTTACAGGAATTTAACAAACTACAGGGAGACAAACTACCTAAACCTTTTAATATGCGCATAGGAATAAACACTGGTGAAGTTGTGGCGGGAGGAGTTGGCAGTGATACGCGTATGGATTTTACTGTGATGGGTGATACTGTCAATACTACAGCACGGATACAAACAGCAGCAGAGCCCGGGCAAATCCTTGTCGGCAGCGATACGTACCAGTTTACTAACAATAAATTTGATTTTAATACACTGCCGCCTGTTGCAGTTAAAAACAAAAAGGAACCCGTTGAAATCTATCAGGTTGTATCGGTCAAGAAACAAAGGAAATTATTTAATGAAATAGAACCCGGAAAATTGACGCCTTTCGTAGGCAGGGTGAGAGAAGTAACTTTTATTAAAGGATTTATTGACAGAGTCGGTCCAAAATCGCCGGGCAGCAGTCTTTCGGTTTTTGGTGAATATGGCATAGGTAAATCACGCATAGTTTATCAATTGTTAGGTTATATAATGACAAAGAGTTTCTGGTGTATGCAGGTATGGTGTATGCCGTATGGTGCACCTTTTATTGGCTATAATTATTCAACAAAAGAGTTTATAATAAAACCCGAAGATTTCAAACCCAAAATTTCCGCACTGTTACAACAAAAACCCGGACTGGTTATAATAGATGATTTGGATAATGTCAGTGAACAGAATATGAAGTCCATTCAGGAAATTATTGATTTAACACCGCAGTTACCACTATATACTATATGTCTTCACAAAACAGAATGGACTCCGCCATGGTCTGATAAAGCGTACTTTAAACAGATAGAAGTTCCGGAACTAACAAATGATGAAAGCAGAACGCTGCTTGATTCACTGATGAAAGATGTCCCATTTGAACTCAAATCACTTATAATGCAAAAGGCAGAGGGTGTGCCGTTATATATAGAGGAAATTATTAAACATTTAGTATACCAGAAAATACTACAGAAGGCAGAGGCCGGCTATACTGTTGCCGGTAAAATTGATGAAATAGAAATACCGCCTAAGATTAATATCATTGTTATGGCAAAAATAGATAAACTTTCTGAAAAGACAAAGGAAATAATACAGAACGCAGCTGTCATAGGCAGAGAGTTCAAATACAAGATCCTGCGCACCTTGTTTAAAGATGCGGATGTGGTCAGGACAGAATTGAACAGTTTGAAAAAAATAGGTGTTATTACTGAAAACACCGCAACTACAGAGAGAGTTTTCAGGTTCAAGCAAATCATAGCATATGAGGTTGTAACCAGCACTGTTCTAAATATTGTAAGGGAAGACATAAGGAAAAAGATTGACCAGTATCTTGAGATGGAAAGCAGGGTTATGTAACTATGGCAAAAAAAATAAAGGAAATACAAATACCTGAAAAGCAAAAGATTGCTGTCGCCGGCATTTCAAAGATGGGGAAAAAGATTATTTTTTCGGGTATAGGACTTTTAATTATTGGTTTCTTTATTCTTACAAAGACCGACCCGGGCGGACAGAACTGGGCAAGTATAATCTCGCCTTTCCTGATTGTAGGCGGGTACATAATAGTTGCCGTCGGAATAATATTCCCGGAAAAATAATTATGGTCTCCTACTTAATTGTATCAATAGTTCTGATTTTTGCAGTAGGTTATATTGTATATGGCAAATTCCTCTCCGATAAATTTGACATAAACAACACAAATCCTACCCCGGCACACAGTTTAAAAGACAACATAGATTTTGTCCCGTCACATAAATTAATACTTTTTGGTCACCATTTCTCTTCAATAGCAGGCGCAGGGCCCATAGTCGGACCTATAATTGCAGGACTTGCCTTTGGCTGGCTACCGGTGGTTTTGTGGATTGTTATAGGCAGTATATTCATCGGTGGTGTCCACGATTTTTCATCGCTTATTGCATCAATAAGACATAAATCTAAGTCAGTAGCGGAAGTTGCTAAAGAAAATATATCTAAAGATTACTATCGCATATTCCTTGTATTTATATGGTTTGCTCTTGTTTATGTGCTGGTTGCCTTTATAGACCTTACAGCAGAAACATTCGTTCAGGAAGGTGCTGTAGCAACAGCGTCAATATTCTACATATTTCTGGCTGTGTTGTTCGGTATATGTCTTTATAAACTCAGATTAAAACTGTGGTATTTAACGATAATATTTGTTACGCTGGTATTTTTAGGAATATGGATTGGACAAATATTTCCGATAAATGCTCTTCCGGTGACTATTATAAATAATGCTAAAACATGGTCAATCGGACTGATATTTTACTGTTTTATAGCATCGGTATTGCCAGTAGGATTATTGCTTCAACCAAGGGATTATTTATCCTCCTTTCTTTTATACGGCAGTATCCTGGTGAGTTTATTCGGTATAGTTTTGGGTGTAGGTCAATATAGAATAGAATATCCGGTATTTACTTCCTGGAATACAAATATAGGCGGAATATTCCCGATACTTTTTATTACGGTTGCCTGCGGTGCGATAAGCGGATTCCATTCATTAGTCTCCTCCGGAACGACAGCAAAACAACTGAACAAGGAAACAGACGCAAGGACTATAGGTTATGGCGGGATGCTTGTTGAAGGGATAGTAGCAATTATTGCTATATCCACAGTAATGATAATAAAGTCAGGTAGTGATTTAACAGGGAAACCACCTTTAGTGATATATGCTACCGGAATGGGCAGATTTGCCAATACATTCGGTATAAGTGAAAAAATAGGATTTTCATTCGGGTTACTTGCATTATCAACTTTCATACTGACCACCCTGGATACCGTTACAAGAATAGGGAGATATGTATTCCAGGAATTCTTTAACCTGCTGGATAAACCCAATACAAGATATACAGCCACGCTGATTACGTTAATCCTGCCTCTGCTGTTTATATTTTTGTCTATTAAAGATAAGGCAGGTAATATTATCCCGGTATGGAAAGCTGTCTGGCCCGTATTCGGTGCAACAAACCAATTACTTGGAGCACTGGCATTGCTGGTGGTATCAATCTGGCTTAAGAATAAGGGAAAAAATATCGTTTTCATAATCATTCCGACAATATTTATGTTTGTAATAACACTGTGGGCACTTTGCCTGCTTATATTACAATATAGATTCAGTATAATCGGTACAATATCTACTCTCCTGTTTATTTTAGCAATTTATTTAATAGTAAAATCATCTAAAAAACTGCTAAGAAAGTATCGGGACGGTTCTGATTCTTTTGTTATAAATCAGCAATGGAGAAGATGAGTTAAAAGTATTGAATATTTCTTTTTTGATAGATTCAAAAGAGAAGGAACTAATTGAAGAAGATTGTCTTAACGGAGCGGTAGCAGATGAAAACATTAAAAGTGTCATTAAAGAAAATGGCAAATACAGGATAGGGTTTACTCGTGATGAACTCGATGACCTGGAAGGATATCTTGCTTACTGTTCCAACCATGAAAAATCACCTAATAAACAGGAAAGATGGGATAATTTTTGTGATAGAATTGAGGGACTTTTAAATATAGGAGATAAGATTGAGGTTGAAATAG
>Ga0210051_1004638_pt1 | contig 13382 bp, 10 predicted proteins | sample CryGey092014_all_FD_185464 | JGI IMG/M metagenome (GOLD analysis project Ga0210051, IMG submission 185464) | Groundwater microbial communities from aquifer - Crystal Geyser CG23_combo_of_CG06-09_8/20/14_all (SPAdes) (version 2) | ecosystem: Environmental > Aquatic > Deep subsurface > Groundwater...
TTCGCCCGATATCGTTTTCATCGTTTTCATTTTCTAGTTTCCATACTACATAGTACGATTTAAACATTATACCCTTACAACCCAACAGGGCAATTCATGTTTCCATACTACATAGTACGATTTAAACGTATTTCTCCGCACCGATTTCTTTCCACCGTTGTGAAGTTTCCATACTACATAGTACGATTTAAACAGGGCAGTTATGTGTTCGTTAGGTTGTTGATATGGAGTTTCCATACTACATAGTACGATTTAAACTCATATCTGATTTAGAATATATACTTTCGTTATTATAGTTTCCATACTACATAGTACGATTTAAACCCTATTTCAGGCTCTTTTAGATCTGGATATTTTTTTCGTTTCCATACTACATAGTACGATTTAAACTATCTTTTTTTATTTTTTGGTTATTTTTTTCTTTCATGTTTCCATACTACATAGTACGATTTAAACATCGGAGATGTCGACACATATTTCCTCCACATTCTCAGTTTCCATACTACATAGTACGATTTAAACTTGAAAAATCACAATATTTTTCAAAACCAATGTTTTGTTTCCATACTACATAGTACGATTTAAACATATATTATGGAGGGAGTTGCTATGTTCTCCCCCCTCGTTTCCATACTACATAGTACGATTTAAACTCGCTTGTATGTTTTTCACTATGTTTTGTTTATATTGTTTCCATACTACATAGTACGATTTAAACTGTTCGGACAGGTATTCAAAAAATCATACAAGCATCGTTTCCATACTACATAGTACGATTTAAACTATCAAATATTTACGACTGTCCGAAAGTGAAAAACTAGTTTCCATACTACATAGTACGATTTAAACGAAAAGAAAACCCGCAACTCCGATATGACCTATACCGTTTCCATACTACATAGTACGATTTAAACTTCTTTCAAACGGAAGCACAAAAAGCCCTTCAAAACTCGTTTCCATACTACATAGTACGATTTAAACTCGACGCACGAAAACACACCATCTGAAAGATCCATACGTTTCCATACTACATAGTACGATTTAAACGATATCAAATATTGTTCCATATTTACTTGTGTTTGGTTTCCATACTACATAGTACGATTTAAACTCTTCTTCTCCTACTTCTTCTTTTTTTTCCCGCGGGGGTTTCCATACTACATAGTACGATTTAAACCATGGGAGCGGGCGTGGACGCTATTACCCCGCGGGAAAGTTTCCATACTACATAGTACGATTTAAACTGTCGAAACCACATATGGCACATAGAAAGAGGATGAGTTTCCATACTACATAGTACGATTTAAACCAACCACTATCGGGATTATTCGACCCAGATTTGCGAGTTTCCATACTACATAGTACGATTTAAACAAAATGGAAATCTTGGGAGTTTTTTCACCACAAGTATGTTTCCATACTACATAGTACGATTTAAACTGGTTTTTTTGGTTACCTTTTTTTCCTCAAAAAAAGGTTTCCATACTACATAGTACGATTTAAACCTAAAAAAAGCGGTAGCGAAATGGAAACCAAAATATCTGTTTCCATACTACATAGTACGATTTAAACCTGGCAAAGTATACGTCGTTGAGTTTGACGGAAGCGCGTTTCCATACTACATAGTACGATTTAAACCTGGTTGTAAATCATCAAACCTATGCCGAAAAAAAAGTTTCCATACTACATAGTACGATTTAAACGGCGAAGCAATGGCTGACGCTCGGGCGAGAAAAAAAGTTTCCATACTACATAGTACGATTTAAACCTCACACGAAAAATGCGGATTATATTGAAAAGTATAAGGTTTCCATACTACATAGTACGATTTAAACCATTTTCTGTAATAAAATTTGTTTAAAATATCGTTTTGTTTCCATACTACATAGTACGATTTAAACAAAACCCGATAGCAATAGGTGCGATAACTGGTGCAAGTTTCCATACTACATAGTACGATTTAAACTTTTTCAGATTATTTTTTCCAGAGCTTCGGATTCGAGTTTCCATACTACATAGTACGATTTAAACGAAAAACATTCTTCACCGTATAAATATGTGGATGAGGTTTCCATACTACATAGTACGATTTAAACTGACAGTGCTTCAATTTCTTCGTCGGACAGAGTATCGTTTCCATACTACATAGTACGATTTAAACCACACTAACGCCAGAGGAACGAGAGTCGGCAATATTGGGTTTCCATACTACATAGTACGATTTAAACCTTCGTTACCTAGTCCTATATATAATATATAAAATAGTTTCCATACTACATAGTACGATTTAAACAAACAAATGCGGAGCAAGAAAAAGTAGCAAAAAAAAGTTTCCATACTACATAGTACGATTTAAACGACAAAATCAAAAAGCATATACTGAACAGGTCGATAGGTTTCCATACTACATAGTACGATTTAAACGTGATGAAGCTGAAGAAGCAAAGTCCCACAAATTCTGTTTCCATACTACATAGTACGATTTAAACTCAAAAAAAAGGAGAACGCCTTTTATGCCGAAGCACGTTTCCATACTACATAGTACGATTTAAACACAGCACTCGCACGCTTTGTCGCAAAAAATCCAAAAAGTTTCCATACTACATAGTACGATTTAAACCACTCTGCCAACACATTGAAGACCTGCCGAACATTGTTTCCATACTACATAGTACGATTTAAACTTAAACCGGCTTGCGGAAAAGAAAAAAGAAGAAAGAGGTTTCCATACTACATAGTACGATTTAAACCGAAAGAATTTACGAAAGAATTATTTGCGTTATTATGCGTTTCCATACTACATAGTACGATTTAAACCGGGAATTTTCTCTTTTTTTTGGTCATTTTTCGAAAGTTTCCATACTACATAGTACGATTTAAACCTCTGCGACGAGAAAAGAGTTGAAGTGTGAAGAAAAAAGTTTCCATACTACATAGTACGATTTAAACGTTTGTCAGGCAGTTACGCTCGAGCTTCGCTTCCTGGTTTCCATACTACATAGTACGATTTAAACACTCGCTCCTATCTTTTTCATCGTTGCTTTATTTTAGTTTCCATACTACATAGTACGATTTAAACTCTATCGTTTTCTTGACACACAAACAAAAAAAATTAGTTTCCATACTACATAGTACGATTTAAACTGTGCTATATTTATATTTTATATTTTATATTTTTGCGTTTCCATACTACATAGTACGATTTAAACCGTGTTGGTACGGATAATATAGCAAAACATCTCTCAGTTTCCATACTACATAGTACGATTTAAACTCGGAAAGTCGATGAAATATGGCACAAAACATACGAGTTTCCATACTACATAGTACGATTTAAACGATGTGTATGTTTTTTTTTCCACAGGAACCGCTATATGTTTCCATACTACATAGTACGATTTAAACAGGAAGGAGAAAAGTAGAGAAAATATATCGAAAAAAGTTTCCATACTACATAGTACGATTTAAACTATCCTTCCTTTTTTTCTGCGTCGTCAGGCGGGTCAAGTTTCCATACTACATAGTACGATTTAAACCTTCGGAGTTGTTATTTATATGAAAGTTACAATCACTGGTTTCCATACTACATAGTACGATTTAAACAATTGGGATTATTCGGCTCGCATGAAAAAGGAAAAAGTTTCCATACTACATAGTACGATTTAAACGAACTGTTGTGAGATTTATGTTTGCGAATTCCTTTGGTTTCCATACTACATAGTACGATTTAAACGTTACCGTGTATGTTATCCCTTGCTTTGTGTTTCCGTGTTTCCATACTACATAGTACGATTTAAACTCCTCCTCTGCTTTTTTCTCTGACTCCGACCACCCTGGTTTCCATACTACATAGTACGATTTAAACCCCCAGATATATATTTGTTTTCGTCAACGAAGTGTTGTTTCCATACTACATAGTACGATTTAAACTCCTCCTCTGCTTTTTTCTCTGACTCCGACCACCCTGGTTTCCATACTACATAGTACGATTTAAACAACTAAATAAAATGTTTAATTTTTTATCATCTGGAAGTTTCCATACTACATAGTACGATTTAAACAAAAAATCCAAAAATAATAGGCACGACCTTGTCTCTCGTTTCCATACTACATAGTACGATTTAAACGGCTAATACTGCACCTGCCCCAGCTATAATTATTTTTGTTTCCATACTACATAGTACGATTTAAACCGACATTATGCACATCACCCTGACGATTTCTCATGCAGTTTCCATACTACATAGTACGATTTAAACTCGGAAAGAAAATTCTTTCGGTTTCTTGACACAGAGACGTTTCCATACTACATAGTACGATTTAAACTTTTGTCTTGCTCCGACCAGCCTGCGAAGCAGTCGCGTTTCCATACTACATAGTACGATTTAAACTGGGCTAGTCCCTGTATTTTTTACTTCAATATTTATGGGTTTCCATACTACATAGTACGATTTAAACTATTTTTGATATGCACCTAGATTGGAAGTTAGGTATCGTTTCCATACTACATAGTACGATTTAAACTTTGAAAAGCTCCTATCGCCATAAGGGGCTTGTTGTGGTTTCCATACTACATAGTACGATTTAAACCATACACGACGGACATCGCATACGCTTCTGTCGGAAAGTTTCCATACTACATAGTACGATTTAAACTTATATTAGTATATTATTAGTATGTATTTTTTAGATGTTTCCATACTACATAGTACGATTTAAACTTTTGAGCAGAAATATAGTCAACGAGCTCTGCAAGAGTTTCCATACTACATAGTACGATTTAAACACGGCGAACCCGAAAATGTCATTGCAGGAAATCATGGGTTTCCATACTACATAGTACGATTTAAACCCGTCAATAGTTCATCGCATGCGGTTTTGACTTCAGTGTTTCCATACTACATAGTACGATTTAAACCGGACTTCCGCAAGTTCGTATAGCGTCGCGATTGTAGCGGTTTCCATACTACATAGTACGATTTAAACGGCACAAATCCTCTGATTTTTTTTGGCTTAGGTTTAGCGTTTCCATACTACATAGTACGATTTAAACTTGTCAAAGATCCACGGTTTATTTCAAATAGTTCTTGTTTCCATACTACATAGTACGATTTAAACCCGGTGCGTCGACTCCATACAAACGAATCTGATATGTGTTTCCATACTACATAGTACGATTTAAACTTGACCCTCCCGGCGAGGAAAAAAAGGAAGAATACAGTTTCCATACTACATAGTACGATTTAAACCTCCTTCGAAGCCCAAGATATTTTTTATGGTTATTCGTTTCCATACTACATAGTACGATTTAAACATGGGATTGAAACGACAAATGTAAAAGATTTATATTGTTTCCATACTACATAGTACGATTTAAACTTATTGCCGTGTCGCATCTATTATTTTCTTTTATTGGTTTCCATACTACATAGTACGATTTAAACAACCCGATGATTTCTGTCCTTTCGTCTTTGACCATCGGTTTCCATACTACATAGTACGATTTAAACTGGTGTGATATGTCGTGTGTCAACTTTACTTCCTTAGTTTCCATACTACATAGTACGATTTAAACTTGTGCCTGGTTCTACATCAACAAAATTGCATTCTACAGTTTCCATACTACATAGTACGATTTAAACCTCAGATTACATCGAAAAATACAGGTTGCTCAAAAGGTTTCCATACTACATAGTACGATTTAAACTACGAAAACTGAGGCGAAGATAGAGTTTATTTATTTAGTTTCCATACTACATAGTACGATTTAAACTGTGTCATTCGCACGGCGTACCGAACTTCCACCCGCGTTTCCATACTACATAGTACGATTTAAACTTTTCTTTTGTCTGGCGTCAGCCATCGCTTCACCTTGTTTCCATACTACATAGTACGATTTAAACCCCCCCTAATTTACATACGATATCAATTATTTTTTGTTTCCATACTACATAGTACGATTTAAACGGAAAATAAATCACATAGGGCAAAAGACCTATAAACGTTTCCATACTACATAGTACGATTTAAACTACAAAAGACACGGTCAAGAGGCAATTCGAGATAATGTTTCCATACTACATAGTACGATTTAAACATATACATCTGATTGTGATCGGGATAGGGTATCTCCCGTTTCCATACTACATAGTACGATTTAAACTCATATTTGTCTCGTGGAAATCTATCCCATCGTCCTCGGTTTCCATACTACATAGTACGATTTAAACCAAGACAATATCCTTGCGAACTTTTCACCTATTTGTAGTTTCCATACTACATAGTACGATTTAAACTTTCCATTATGTTTATTTTATTTTATATTTGTTTTTTTTGTTTCCATACTACATAGTACGATTTAAACCCCCCCATTTCATTAATTGAAACAAACCAAAAACATAGGTTTCCATACTACATAGTACGATTTAAACACTTTGTAGGCGTATCGAAGAATATGAAAACATCGAGGTTTCCATACTACATAGTACGATTTAAACTGATATATTATATTATATAAAGTATAATATGTAATAGTTTCCATACTACATAGTACGATTTAAACCTTATACTACTCCTCATTATCTGGTGTTTAGGTATTACTGGTTTCCATACTACATAGTACGATTTAAACGGAAAAAGATGGGGAGAGGTATGGGCTGATAAAGAAGTTTCCATACTACATAGTACGATTTAAACTTTTTATATTCTCCGAAAATGAAAATATCCACCCGGTTTCCATACTACATAGTACGATTTAAACGAACTGTTGTGAGGTTAACATTTGCGAATTCCTTCAGTTTCCATACTACATAGTACGATTTAAACTCACAGTCTCGCACCGCTGGTTTGTGAGAATGTGCAGGTTTCCATACTACATAGTACGATTTAAACTTGAAGGATATTTGATATTCCCCCCCTTGCCCTTGTAGTTTCCATACTACATAGTACGATTTAAACTCTATGTATTGTCGCGGTTCAGGTTGCTTTTGAAATAGTTTCCATACTACATAGTACGATTTAAACAAGTAAATCAGATACCTTTGTGCTCTGGGAATGTTCACGTTTCCATACTACATAGTACGATTTAAACAATATTCTCATGTTTGTTGGAACGATGATGTGAAACGTTTCCATACTACATAGTACGATTTAAACTCAGTGTGTCATTCGTAACGGCACGCCGACCATTCCCGTTTCCATACTACATAGTACGATTTAAACGAAGAAATATGGGAAACTCTATGTATGCTCATCGAAGTTTCCATACTACATAGTACGATTTAAACAGAAGGAAGAAGCGGATAAAAGAGATGTGATGATGGAAGTTTCCATACTACATAGTACGATTTAAACCTATACCACACATCTGGATCGGCAAGAGCTGTGATACGTTTCCATACTACATAGTACGATTTAAACCGGGTCAATATTTTCATCTTTTCAAAATGATATAAAGTTTCCATACTACATAGTACGATTTAAACGCAGATATAAGCGAAATAGTTGGGACACGAAGGAAGTGTTTCCATACTACATAGTACGATTTAAACAATATATAGAATTATGTCCTATTAACACTATAAAGGAGTTTCCATACTACATAGTACGATTTAAACTAACTACAGTTACGAGGTATTTAACCTCTGATTTAGGGTTTCCATACTACATAGTACGATTTAAACTTCTTCCAGACAGAATATCACCTCGTTTTCCTTCCGTTTCCATACTACATAGTACGATTTAAACGATATTTTATTACAAAAGCGGGGGGAGAACATAGGTTTCCATACTACATAGTACGATTTAAACGGAAGAATGAAATCCTTATTTTCTTGTTTAAATTTTTGTTTCCATACTACATAGTACGATTTAAACGATAGAATTTTCTCTTTGAAATCTGAATGTATTGTTCTGGTTTCCATACTACATAGTACGATTTAAACTTCATCTCACTTATTTTATTTTATTTTGATTATGCTTTGTTTCCATACTACATAGTACGATTTAAACGAAGATGTGAAGTTATTCAGATTACACGGAATAGAACAGTTTCCATACTACATAGTACGATTTAAACTTGCAAAGCCAAATCATACATAAGGTGCACCATACATTGTTTCCATACTACATAGTACGATTTAAACGATTTATATTTTATTGCTTTTGCTATGTTTGTTATCGTTTCCATACTACATAGTACGATTTAAACTGTCTCAAGCCCGAGCCACTAAAAAGCAAGATGATAGTTTCCATACTACATAGTACGATTTAAACCCTGTGCAATATTTTCAATCTCCGTCATCTGCATCAGTTTCCATACTACATAGTACGATTTAAACATGTATCTGCGTCCCCTACCACTTCACCTGCTGTATTCGTTTCCATACTACATAGTACGATTTAAACTTTGATTTCGGAAAAAACCATAGAAATTGGTACAAAGTTTCCATACTACATAGTACGATTTAAACCACATTCTATGAAGTATCTTTCATCTTCGTTCAGCAGTTTCCATACTACATAGTACGATTTAAACAGACGAGGCAACGGAAATCATCGGGTTTGATGGGAAGTTTCCATACTACATAGTACGATTTAAACCCTTCGTGCGTGTGAGAAGCCTATCATATTGAGACTTGTTTCCATACTACATAGTACGATTTAAACCAAACCCGCTGTTGTTTGTTGCCCTTACACGGATAGGTTTCCATACTACATAGTACGATTTAAACGAAACACAGATATTTTTTCGTACGTAATGAAGTACGGTTTCCATACTACATAGTACGATTTAAACTTTCATCTTGTTTTTATTTATTTTTCTTGTTTTTTTTGGTTTCCATACTACATAGTACGATTTAAACAGCATCAGGATTTTCGGTTTCGATTTTTGCGAGCTCAGTTTCCATACTACATAGTACGATTTAAACTACATCTGTCTCCATGTATGCGATTTTTTTCTTTATTTGTTTCCATACTACATAGTACGATTTAAACAAATAAAAATATAAATAACAAAATGGCAACACCATAGTTTCCATACTACATAGTACGATTTAAACATTTACTCATTCAAACACGCCAGCGGCGTGCGATTTAGTTTCCATACTACATAGTACGATTTAAACCATTTTTGGTAAAAATAGCCGTAATTTTACCAAATTTGTTTCCATACTACATAGTACGATTTAAACTCTCACGGGGTGGTCGGAGCCAGACGAAGAGTCTACAGTTTCCATACTACATAGTACGATTTAAACCGCGAAAAATCCGTTAATCACTGCGATTGGTCTTTTTGGTTTCCATACTACATAGTACGATTTAAACAAAAGATATCCTCGATTGACGCCACACATCATTGTTGTTTCCATACTACATAGTACGATTTAAACTCCTCAGCTATTCTCTCACACGAAGCCACAGAAAAAGGTTTCCATACTACATAGTACGATTTAAACTTTCCGACGGAATTTTACGCATAATAATAATAGTAAGTTTCCATACTACATAGTACGATTTAAACAAGTGAAACCAAAAAAAAGATGTGTGTATTAAACCAAGTTTCCATACTACATAGTACGATTTAAACCCACAAAATATTTCATCGGCCCCGAAAAGGTAAAAGTTTCCATACTACATAGTACGATTTAAACCATGTATGTTATTTTTACTGACTGTTCTCTGCATCAGTTTCCATACTACATAGTACGATTTAAACCCTCTCCCAGTATTTTTCATCCTCAATGCAGGCAGAAGTTTCCATACTACATAGTACGATTTAAACGTAGCGGGATATATTTTCCCTCAACAGACATATTTTGTTTCCATACTACATAGTACGATTTAAACCACATTATTTTAGTTTTTTTGGTTACTTTTTTTTCGTTTCCATACTACATAGTACGATTTAAACTAGTCAGAGCAGGCACAGCACTTGCACGATTTGTGGGTTTCCATACTACATAGTACGATTTAAACACAGCGGATATTTGATATTCCGGGGCTTCTTCAAGGGTTTCCATACTACATAGTACGATTTAAACAAATTAAAAAAACTTTATTAGTATGTAAAGTTTCTCGTTTCCATACTACATAGTACGATTTAAACATGCTTGAAAGTTCCGGACGCATATTTTCGTTTAAAGTTTCCATACTACATAGTACGATTTAAACTGAAGAACGCATGAATTTGATTGAGGCAATTTTAAACGTTTCCATACTACATAGTACGATTTAAACTAAAATATATATACGATAAAGAAAAAAAAAGAATAGGTTTCCATACTACATAGTACGATTTAAACCTAAACTATGCTGTGAGCGTAATAACACAAACGCAAAGTTTCCATACTACATAGTACGATTTAAACACACGGGCGCAATGTCATTTTATGTGTGAGGTTTTTGTTTCCATACTACATAGTACGATTTAAACCCAATCACCCGATTTTATTTTTTTGACCCGATATTGTTTCCATACTACATAGTACGATTTAAACTATGGCAGTGGCGAGGATTGGGCGATTTAAGTTCGGGGTTTCCATACTACATAGTACGATTTAAACTTATCTGATTTCACGTATTCTGTTGCCGCTGATTCTAGTTTCCATACTACATAGTACGATTTAAACGATTTTCTCCGACATTCAAATATCCTGTGCTTTCTCGTTTCCATACTACATAGTACGATTTAAACATCGATGTCGTGAACGAGATAGGAAAAGAAAATCCGGTTTCCATACTACATAGTACGATTTAAACCTTCATATCTTGAAAGAGTTTGAATGTGCGAACTCTGTTTCCATACTACATAGTACGATTTAAACGCTACGCAAAAAAAGCAGAAAGAGGCACAAGAAGCAGAGTTTCCATACTACATAGTACGATTTAAACATTGCGTTACGAAAGAATTATTTGCATTTTGTTGTCGTTTCCATACTACATAGTACGATTTAAACTTTTTTTGTTTTCCATTGTTGTTGTTTTATATTTTAGTTTCCATACTACATAGTACGATTTAAACCAGATGAAAGGACAGAAATTATCGGTTTCGATGGGAAGTTTCCATACTACATAGTACGATTTAAACCGTTTCCCTCGTATTGATCGCATTCACGATGAAATGCGTTTCCATACTACATAGTACGATTTAAACTGACATTCCTGTTTCTTCTCTTATTTTTTAGCTACAGTTTCCATACTACATAGTACGATTTAAACGCACATTCAAACTCTTTCAAGATATGAAGAAAAAAAGTTTCCATACTACATAGTACGATTTAAACAAATTGTGAGCTTTGACGGAAATAAGAAGCAAGGGAGTTTCCATACTACATAGTACGATTTAAACTTATTATCCACCCCCTTTTATACGGCTGGAAAAGAAGTTTCCATACTACATAGTACGATTTAAACTTTCTTTTTTTATTTTTTTGGTTATTTTTTTCTTCTATGTTTCCATACTACATAGTACGATTTAAACTATCTAAAGAAAATGGCAAAAAATGTGAGCGTGGACAGTTTCCATACTACATAGTACGATTTAAACCGAAATATACGAAGAAATCGAAAAGAAAAATAGAGAAGTTTCCATACTACATAGTACGATTTAAACAGGACGGTTTCAGCTAGATACACAAGAGGCACTGAAGTTTCCATACTACATAGTACGATTTAAACTCTGAAAATTCAGATTATATACGAAACTATCACTTGTGTTTCCATACTACATAGTACGATTTAAACTCACTCTCTTCGTCTTGTTCAGACCAACCTTCGAAGGTTTCCATACTACATAGTACGATTTAAACTTCTTCTTCTTTTTCCTGTGTAGATTTTGCGTCTACACGTTTCCATACTACATAGTACGATTTAAACTTTTTTTATTTTCCTGTGTCAATCTTGAGAATTCTATGTTTCCATACTACATAGTACGATTTAAACAGGGTGTGGTTGTAGGATGCATGGTTTGGCAACAGCGTTTCCATACTACATAGTACGATTTAAACGAAGAAAGAAATGGAAGAACACGAAGAAGAATATAAGTTTCCATACTACATAGTACGATTTAAACAAATCATCGGGTTCGACGGAAATGCAAAGCAAGGGAGTTTCCATACTACATAGTACGATTTAAACCTTGAATGATTGCGAGTGGATATTTTCATTTTCGCAGTTTCCATACTACATAGTACGATTTAAACATATCAACCGCTATAAAATGGCAAACAATGAGAGTAGTTTCCATACTACATAGTACGATTTAAACGGTGTTACTTTTTGTTCTACAGATGAAACGAAAAAAGTTTCCATACTACATAGTACGATTTAAACCAAAAAATATCAAGTATATGGTATCTGGGAAAAATGGTTTCCATACTACATAGTACGATTTAAACATACACCACTTTTATTAGTTACCCTTATCCTTATTGGTTTCCATACTACATAGTACGATTTAAACTGTGCATTTTTTGCAACACCCGCCAATAGTCCAACAGGTTTCCATACTACATAGTACGATTTAAACTGTTCCAGTATTGTTGGGATGACGGAATTGATTTCTAGTTTCCATACTACATAGTACGATTTAAACACAATATGTATCAACTCATCCGGAGCACTGGAAAAAAGTTTCCATACTACATAGTACGATTTAAACAGAAAAAAGTAGAATAATTCCGTACTCAGAGAGCAGGTTTCCATACTACATAGTACGATTTAAACTTGACACATTTGAAGCACAAGACATTTTTTTTGGGTAGTTTCCATACTACATAGTACGATTTAAACTAGGCACAACCTTATCGCTCGAAGCGATATCATCTGCGTTTCCATACTACATAGTACGATTTAAACAACCTATACCTTACCTGGCTCAAGCGAAGAAGATTCGTTTCCATACTACATAGTACGATTTAAACAATATATTCCGCTACTTTACACGGCGACCGATGAAGTGTTTCCATACTACATAGTACGATTTAAACTCTGTCGCTAGTATATTTCGGGCTTTCACAAGGAGGGTTTCCATACTACATAGTACGATTTAAACATTTAAATAAAATTTCCCTTGTCAATTTTTTCTCTAGTTTCCATACTACATAGTACGATTTAAACCAGCAAGCAGTCGCACAGAAAGATGCGTTTATGAAGTTTCCATACTACATAGTACGATTTAAACCATCTACACTCATTTTATTTTCCATTTTGTTATCTGGTTTCCATACTACATAGTACGATTTAAACCTTTTCAACGTGTGTTCTTCCGCGTCTTTGAAAATATAGTTTCCATACTACATAGTACGATTTAAACGAGTCATCTACACTCTTTAAATTTTGCATTTTATTAGTTTCCATACTACATAGTACGATTTAAACTT